>Ga0214919_10001413_pt1 | contig 39406 bp, 38 predicted proteins | sample LL1503_MetaG_FD_177994 | JGI IMG/M metagenome (GOLD analysis project Ga0214919, IMG submission 177994) | Freshwater microbial communities from Lake Lanier, Atlanta, Georgia, United States - LL-1503 | ecosystem: Environmental > Aquatic > Freshwater > Lake | place: USA: Georgia | collected...
AACTAAATCCTTTCCTTTTTGTAAGTAGACGTTTTGATACATATGTTATAAAGATACAATAAATTATCTTAACTACAAAATTATTTAATCTTTAATTTGAATTTCTTTCCGGATGGGATTGAATATACTGCAAAGATAGGCGTTACTTGAAATTGTAAATCTCGCATTCTATTTGTATATGATTGCCACATTTGTTTTTCTAAATAAGCAATTGTCATATGTGGTCTGTAATCTGTAAATTCGTTTGAGTTTGGTAGTTTGCTTAATAGATGATGTGCTTTTTCTAATCCATCACCAACTGCATCCATTTTTAATACATCATAATTATCACTTTCAAAAACTGAAACATTACTTAGTTGTATATCCCCAAAATGAATCCTATCTAATAATTGTTGAACTATTTGTGGAGTTACGTTAGAATGTAATCCATATAACAAAGTGACGTGGGGTTCTGTTTCTTTACCATACTTACCACTACCATCATCGTAAATATCTTTATCATCTATAATACCGGTGAGTTGACTTTCGTTAAAATCAAAGTATAACATTACACAGCCATATTCGTAAGGGCCGTTTTTAATTTCTTTAAGTATCTTTCTTAATTTAATCACGATACTTTATAATCTTCTTTTAATTTTTCTAAGAATTTTTGAATTCCTTTATTATGATTTTTTTTCCAATCATTTGCATCACCATTATCTGAAATAAATTTATATGAAACAAAATCAAAACCATATATTTTACATACTTTTGCAATTGAGTATGCTTCCATATCACATACTGAACGTTTTGTATTACTTTGAAACGTATCAGTTGTAAAACATACATCACTATTACCAAATGTTAAAATTCCTGCTTCTAATTTGGGATAAATTATATCATCAAATGGAGTAACATATTTTTTTGCAAATTGTTTAGTATCTATATCACCTTGTTGAAATTGTAAACATTTAATAAGTTCACCAATTTTATAATCAGATGAACCAGCTGAACCAAAGTTTATTACGATTGTTTCAGTTGGTGATAAATCTTTTAATATCTCAGTTGCTTTAATTGCTGCATTTACTTTACCAACTCCGGTGTATATAACATCCACTCCCATCGGTTCTAATCCTTTTGGAAACTCACTTGGTAATGCAACAAACAATTTTATTCTCATACTCATAAATATAACATTTTTGCTGTAAGGGATGGATTCGAACCACCACAGGGAGATTCGGAAAGTAACATTGATGCTTGCAAGCTGGTGGTCAACCCCATATTACTTTTCTATTTCTTAATCCCTATCCTCGAGACGAGAGGACATGTCTGCCAAATTTCAACACCTTACAATTTTTTATCTTTTACAATGTTAAATGTTGCATTATGAAAGATTCGGATTTGGTCAGAACGATAGTGCCTAACTATACCACCTTCACACAATACAACACACCAAATATCATTTTCCAAAGTACCACCATCGGTAACATAGATAGCGTAACCATCTTTGTCATTTTCAACCACTACGGGTATTGGTTTTTGAAATTCTAACATCATACAAATAAATATGAACTAACTCACTGGAAACCTTATAATTGAATTTAATCAACTTATGGGTTAAGTACTCCGTCTATGTTAGTTCCTCGTACTCCAAGTTTGCGGAGAGAGTAGGATTCGAACCCACGGACCTTTGACAGTCTCCTGATTTCAAGTCAGGTGCAATAGACCAACTCTACCATCTCTCCAATATACTAATAGATATGTGCCTCTTCGTTTCTGAATGCGTCTCTTAAATCTAATTTACTTTGTCTTCTTCTAGCTTCCTCTGCTTCTCTATACCAACGCATCCAAGTCAATGATACATCAACCGGTGCTAATACCCATGCCATTACAATAACCATAATAGTATCCATTTCAGGAGAACCACCGGTTGGGTCATTTGAATATCGTTTGTTTAAATTTTTGTATAACTGATAGAAACAATAGATAACACAAATTACATAATAACTAACTAACATAACTTTCTTTTTTAGGTTTTATTAAAATTTTAACACTTTCTTCTTTAATATGAGGATTTACTTTTATTGTTGTTGCTCCACTTTTTTTATCATGCATAAACACATAACTATGAACTTCTTTACCTACTAATTTTGCAATATTTTCTTTTGTAATCTCCATTGTTCATTAAATATACAAAAAATAAATTATACTACCAAATTTAATAAACTATTTGTGGGAAAGAATGGATTTGAACCAGTGACCTTCGCATTATGAGTGCGCTGCTCTAACCATCTGAGCTACATTCCCATTAAAAAAATAAGCAGGTGTGGAATCACCTACTTATATAGTGAATGAGAAACTTCTGAATCTCTTGCGGCTATATCACCAAAGCCCATGTGGAGGATAACGGATTCGAACCGTTGACCCCTTCGGTGCAAGCGAAGTGCTCTAGCCAACTGAGCTAATCCCCCATAATGTAATGGCTGTGCGGTTTGTGTCCGGGTTTTCCCAAGTTTCCATTTCATTCTTAGCGTCTGTTCCGCCATTCATTTCTGAATCATTACATTGTGAACGGGATAGGATTCGAACCTATGGCCAACAGATTAGAAATCTGTTGCTCTATCCAACTGAGCTACCCATCCAATAAGTTGTTTCAACTTGCAAGTTTACTCTTAACATTTCTTTCTCTACAACGTCTGAATTTAATCACATTTGTAGTCCGAATGTTGCCTTGGGTAATTACTCCATGCATCTATGTAACTCTATATACCTTACCTTGTCAATAGGTGTGTTAAGTGTATGAAACAACTTGCGGAGTGTACGGGACTCGAACCCGTGGGCTTCGCCGTGACAGGGCGACATGATAACCAACTTCACTAACACTCCATTTTGAGCCCAAGGATGGATTCGAACCTCCGACCTAATCATTACAAATGACTTGCTCTACCAGCTGAGCTACTCGGGCTATTGTACTCAGTACGGGATTCGAACCCGTATTACATCCGTGAAAGGGATGTGACCTAACCCTTAGTCGAACTGAGCTTTTAAGGAAAGTAAAAGATGGGTGCGTGGACGATTACTTTTATGATTGGCATTACTTTGGTTTTAACCCCCTCACTCCACGATTTCTCATTTTGTTTCCCCAATCAACCTTATATGTTAAATATACAACAATTTTTCCTATATACCAAAAAATTGCCCTCAAAAAAATTTTTGGACTTTTGATAAAAAGTGAAAAAAGTACATTTTGTGCCGGTAATAGGATTCGAACCTATAATTGGACAGTTTCTAAGGCTGTTGTGTATACCATTTCCACCATACGGGCATTTATTGCGGAAAGTGTGAGATTCGAACTCACGGACCTTTAACAGTCGGCAGTTTAGTAAACTGCTGGTTTCAACCACTCACCCAACTTTCCTATTTGGGTCAAAGGACGGTATCGAACCGACTTATCCGGCTCCACAAACCGGCGCATCACCTTAATGCTTCTAAGACCATATGTGGAATCGAACCACTTTCCCAACTCTTACGTTAGGCGATACTCCTTTATCCTTTGTCGAGGTGTGTATTGGATTCGAACCAATGTTAGAGGTTTTGCAGACCTCCACCTAACCACTCGGACAACTCACCTTATTGTAGTTTCAGTAGGATTCGAACCTACACTCTAACATTCGTAGTGTTATGTGATAATCCATTTCACTATGAAACTATTTGCACGCAGTGAAGGAATTGAACCCTCTCCTTTGGTTTTGGAGACCAATTGGCTGCCATAGCCTACCACGCGTTTTGTAGGAATAACAAGATTCGAACTTGTGACATCTAACGTATCAGATTAGCACTCTACCAGCTGAGTTATATTCCTATATGTTGGGAATGCAGGATTCGAACCTACGGCCTCTAGCTCCCAAAGCTAGCGCGATACCGGACTACGCTAATTCCCATTTTTGTTATCGGACCTGGACTTGAACCAAAACTAATAGAATCAAAATCTATTGTGCTGCCAATTACACCATCCGACAATTTGAGCAGATGAGAGGAATCGAACCTCCGTCTCCTACTTGGAAGGAAGGAGTAATGACCATTATACGACATCTGCATATCAAATAAACAATTGAGGGAAGGGAGAATTACGATATCTCGACCTGATGATTAACAGTCATCTGCTCTGCCGCTGAGCTACCTTCCCAAAAACAAAAAACCCCAACTAATTAAAGTCAGGGTTTTCTAAAATTCTTAATATAAATCTAGCCTAACTTTACATATCTCTGCCACCCCAAATCTGATTCGGTGTGCTACAAAGTGTATGTAATGTTAATGCTTTCATTTGTTATAAATATAATCGAATTAAAAAAGTAATCAATCTTCAAAATACGCCACGTCAAGTCATGCTCCGGTTAATACTAGCCTCGATGAATTACTTTCTGCTATCATTATTGGAATCGAACCAATATTAACCATTATGATAAAATAAAATAGGGATGAGAATACTCCATATTGTGAACCAGCTTTAGAAAGATTATTAGTTCCTTCCGTTTCCACTACCTTTTGAGTAGTACCAATTCAATGTGGATGATTTAAGACTATCAGTCTATAAGTTGCCGATTACTCTCTACTTACTTATTTTCTTTAAGCCTCGCAGCCTAATTAATTCTTGCGGAATTAGAAACCTTTCGATAGAATCACAGACTTCTTGCGGAAGTATCGTGGCTAAGAACAGCTCTTAACTATGTACACACCTTTCACCTGCAACTGGTAAACACTTAAGCTTAATTTTTAATTTTGAGTTTTACACCAAAGTAAAATTGAGTTTTAGTTTATAGAATTATTCAGGTAGTGGTTTACCACTAGCTCCCCCAACTTTTGGTCGAGAGAATACTAAACTACCCGATGCAATATCCCTACTGCGTTATTTTGAGTCATCTTCATTGAGTAGTTTTGGTAAACTAGTTCAAAGGATAGTAACAGCACCACCTGTACACAGTCTTATCTTACGTCCTTTCGGATGGTTTGATGTTAAGACCACTCTGATAATGAATACCGCAATGATGCAGAGGGATTAAGTCTACATTTCTTACTGATATTCTATGGGTTATTCTTATTGGTGTTCCCACCTCAATTAGAGTATCTATAATACCCCAATTATTCTGACTGTTCCGATATAGTGTTACCCTTTCGTACAAAGCCTAAATAATATCCCACTTGCATACTTGAGTTAGTCTCTCCTTACGGGGAAAGTAACCGCAGATGTATCACTTAATACACCCACTTTATCCTTGTTTCCAAGTTTATTTAACGACCATATGCGGCCGGTATTTACTATGTAGAACAAGTCTACTATGTAAAGATTTTAATAATTTAAAGAACTTCTATGAGTGTTACCCCATTGTTTTATAAATATACAATAATTTTTTCAAACTACCAAATATTTTAAAACTTTTTTTCCTAAGATTGAATACCGAGTATCTTTCATCACCTATAAGTTCCAATCTTATATAGTAAAGATACATCAAAGTTTTCAATCTACCAAATTTCTTTGGGGATTTTTTTATTAGGGTGTCCGGCTTTCTTCCGTACTGCGTACGTCACTCAATCGGTTTTATTAGTTGATGGCTTCAACCCTAACATTTGTTGCGATGGGAAGATTCGAACTTCCGACCTCTAGGTTATGAGCCTAGCGAGCTACCTCTGCTACTACATCGCGATATTGGTGGAGATGAAGGGAGTCGAACCCTTGTCTTACAAAGTAATCATAATACCAGCATGTCACACGTTTAGAATAAAGTTTTAATCTTACTAACTTTTCAAAAGAATTGAGGCTGTATGGTTAGTACAACGGTCCACCATCAGTTTTTAGGGATTTAACTGAAAACCATTTTCACATTCTATTTAAATTCCCATGATGTGTACGGGAGAGATTAGGCTGCTACAGCGTAATCAGCACCGATGAAATCCATTAAGGAATCAAAGGTCATAGTTGACATTTCGTCAGTTATTGTTTTGTGCAGATTTAAGGAGAACTAGCACTTCTCTCCACGTGTGATACTACAATTCTCATTGTAATCAATTCCAAAGCATCCCCATTATTTCAATGAACTTAATTAAAGATACAACAATTTATTTAATCTACCAAATTTTTTGGGAAGTTTAATATAAGTTGTTGATAATCAATCAGTTATATATATTAGTATCTTGTAAAACCAATTGTTGCTCTTTGCTCTTTACTCTTATCTTGTTGGTTATCAATGTTATAAATCTCCGCTAATGTTAATCCTTCCTTAGCTTCCGTTTGTTTATTCAACTTCTTTAATAAAGTTTGAGTATCATCTAAACTTAGCTTACCAAACTTATGTTCTGCAATTAATCTACCCTTTCTCAATAATGCACTATCAATTTTCTCCTTATCCATATTGAAAGTTGCAATTACATGTATGTTTAATATATCACCTAATATACCATCACTTAAATTCAATAGATTAGATACACCAACTGAACTGCCACTATTATTTCTGTCACCAATTACTTTCTCAGCATCTTCAATAATCAAAACACAATCTTTGTTCTCCATTAAGAAAGGAACAAAATCTGGATTAACAATACTCTCTGCCATAACAGGTGGTAAAAATAATACCTTCTTACCTAATTCATGTGCTAAATATTTTAAATAAGTTGTCTTTCCTGTTCCTGGTAATCCATGTAACAATACCAACTTAGCTTTGTTATCATTCTTACCTTGAATAGTATCAACAATATTATTATGCATATCACTAAACCCAGTTCCATAATTCAAATCCAAATCAATTGTAGGTTTACCCAAATCAAATGCTTCAGTTTCAAATCCATATGATGTAGATTTCAATAAATGAATCTTACCTTTCATATCCTTCTTAGCAAAATTATTTAACTCAGGAAATATTTCAAACACTAACGATAATTCACAGGTTGATTGAATCCATAATTTTAAAGGTGCTTGTTTTGCTTTCAAAATTGCCACATCATCATCTACCTCATCTCCTGGATATTGGTCATTCCTATTTGAAAATCCTATTACTATTAAATCATCATTATACACATACTCATATACTGCTGTAATACTATAATCGGTTGGTTCAAAATATGTTCTCCTTTCATGTATACAAATTAATCCTTTCTCTTTCAAATATGGAATAACACTATCATCAAATATTACATTGTTTGAAAAATAAGCTGCATTAATAGCTTTGCCAGTCTTTTCTGAAATGTATTTCTCCGAAGGAAACTCACTACCATGTGCCGGCGAATATAATTTGTATTGTTCTTTATGTAACATTTATTTAAATTTTATTTTATTAATTTTTTCTCCACACCCACATTGGTTCACAAAATGTTTTATCACCTGCTTCCGCTGCTTTTGCTAATGCTTCATCCGTATATCTACTCTCATCACCCTCTATGATTGCACCAGCACCTGCACTACCAGGTCTTTTTGCCATTTCCATGCCCATACATCCTAAGTATTCTGCACCCTCTTGTTTCTCAAGGTATTCGTTCATAGGAGTAGTAATTGCTCTATAACCTTTATCCGTTCCTTTTGAACTAGCATATACATCTGCAATATTTACAATTAATACACCACCTTTTTTAAGTGTTTTCCAAATCTTTCCTAGCGCTTTGTGTAAGAATTGTTCATTCCACGCATCAATTGTTTTATATCTAACCCAACTTTGTGTATCATCATATGAGTAACGTTCCACACTAAAATAAGGAGGACTCGTAAAAGCAATATCAAAATAATTATCATATCCAGCATAGTCAAAATCTTCAGCTGGACTCTCCACAAAATCAGCTTTCTTTTCCACCTCAAAGAATCCATTATTTTTTTCATAGAATTCCGCCTGTTGTCTATAAATAGGATGGTTTTCTTTGCGAGGGTCAATACCTACATAATGTTTTCCAGTTTCACTTGCATAAAAACCACACATTCTATCACCCCAACCTGCTGCAAAATCTAATATGGTTTCTGCTTTAAAGTAATCGTATAATGCTTTTGCTACATTTGGTTTGAACTGAGAACATATATACTTTCTTAGTGATAATGCTACTCTTAATGTTCCTCTATTAATTTCTTCAAACTTTAAAGTGTACATTGCGCCCATTAGTGTAACCATAAATTCATATGTTCTCCAAGTTCTATCAGGACCAGGAGATACCGTCCCATCAACACCCCATCTATTCGCTTGTTGAAAATAGTTTGATGCCTGGTTTCCCGTATTAACTCGTCTGAAATATAATTGTTTACCTTCTATACCTAATCCAAATCTACTATCTCCTGCTTTACGAATGAACCACTCATCATCTTTCAATAACTCATTCCATCTAGTTTTCTTTAATGCCAAATATTCTTTACGAGCATCATCCTCACTAATTTCTTGATAAGGTAGAGGATATTCCATAGCTAACTTTGCTAAGGATTCACACACATCTGCTTTCTCAAATGTGGTTTGAATATGTTTCCATTGTTCTGCATTAATATGCAAATATGGTTTCATATTTTTAAACTGGTCGAAATAATCTAAATACATATTGTTTCTATGTTTTTGTCTGCAACTAGTCTTAATCTAAAAACTATTCCAGGGATGATACCATCTTTTTTACTTGTCCAAACTATATCTGAATCTTTTACAAATCCATTTCTATAATAAAAGTTAACTGCTTTATCATTATATTTTCTAACTGTCAGAAATAAATTTTCTGCGTATTGTGATTTACAATATTCTATAAACTCAAATAAAATCTTTTTAGCATTTCCATTGTGTTGGTCGATATTTGCAATTTGATGTAAAATAAAATCACCACTTTTTTTATAAGTGGTTGCGTTTCTACTCATCTTACCATGTCCTTTGTATTTACTAAATGTAATTACAACACCATCTTGCAATATCATATTACCTTTCTTAATATATTTTTCAAGTTTATAGCCTTGCTTATATAAGTGTGGAAATATTTCTGGATACAAATCTATAATTGCCATAGCCTGATTTGTGGCTACAATCATTTCATTTGTACCTCGTTCTGCTTTTACAAAGTTAAGCATATTCAAAAAATTTATTTAGGTTTAGAGTGTCTTTATACAAATATAACTCTTTTAGTTTAGATTTCAAAATATCCTTACGGCTTTCTATCAATTCACCCGTCCTTGCACCCTTTGCAAAGAACACTTTAGGTCGCCAAAGTAGTTCATCACTAATTTCGCCACTAAAAGCTGCTCTTAAAAGTGGTTTCATATGTCCTTTTTCTTTCTGATATAATGGTGGAATGTTTAAACTATATTCTACAAATGGTCTCCAACTATATGGTGTACGAACTTCAACTGTCCCACCCCACATTATAGATTGATTAGTAGTTAAGAAATTTGTTTTATGCACATCCTCTACTAACTTCCTTCTTGCCTTATCATAATCTTCGGGTTTATAATGAAAGGCTTGAATGTGACCATAACTTCCCCAAATCTCATCTGATAAATCTCCGCTGAATACTACTTTGAATCCCAACTCATCTATCTTTTTTCCTAATGCAACTTGAGCAATTGCACTACCTAAGTTTTGCCAACGGTCTTGTTCAATAACATATAGTGTTTCATCAATTGCATTTATAACTTCATCTTCGGTTAATATAATTTCATGTAGTTTTACATTAAATTCTTTAGCTGCAATTCTTGCGTATTTAATATCATCGTTTATTGTATTCCCATCACCCATTGATACTACAAATGCTTGTATATCAGGCTTTATTTTAGAAAGTAAGTAAGTTATAATTACACTATCAATACCACCACTAAGAATTGTACAAATAGGAACATCTGAAACCATTTTTACTTTAACCGCTTCATCTAATTGCTCTCTTATATTTTTAATAATAGTTTCTCTATCATCATTTATTATTTCAGTAGGTAAGGTATAGTATGTTTTAATACTATTATCTAATGTTTTATAATTATATTCTATATAAGTTCCAGGATAAACAATTTTAACTTGCTTTTCGTATAAATCTGCAGTTGGTAATCCTTTTTTCTCGGATGCAAATACTAGCTTACCATCATTATCAATTGCATACCATAATGGTAATTCACCAACATAATCTCTTACAACAAATGCTGTATTAATTCTACTATCAACTATACAAAATGAAAACATACCATCCAATTCAACGAATGATTCAACTCCAAATTGTAAGTATGCATTTAAAATTATTTCTGTATCTGATTTTGTTTTTCTAGGGAGTGAAATTTTTTCCTCTAATTTTTTTGTGTAATCACTCTGCCATAACTCACCATTGTACACAATACAAACTGATTTATCATCATTCCACATTGGTTGATTTGCAGATGACGATAAATCTTGTATTGAAAGTCTATTGTGTCCGATATAAAAATCATCTACAACATCTACTTGAGAAGCATCTCTGCCTCTATGAATTATTTTATTTAATTGGGTAAAGGTTTGCTCTTTAGATGTAAACCAGTTACCACCTATTATTCCACACATATATAACTAATTTACGAAACTTATTTAATAAAACCTATTATTTTATAGCTTCATTTATAGCATTTACATACGCTATCTTTGAACTTAATCCTGTAAATCTTTCTACAACTTCACCATTTTTTTCTATGATGATTGTTGGAACGGATGTTACATTATATTTTTGTGTTTCTTCCATATAATCATCCACATCGTAATCTTCAAACTTTACATTTGAAAATTGTCCTTTAATCTCGGTCATAACCGGAGCTAGTGCTCTACAAGGACCACACCATACTGCACTAAATTTTTTAACTGTTACCATTTTTTTTGTTTTTAAAATCTTCATATTCTTCTAATAGGGCATCAACTACTGAATGTCTATGATTTACTAATAATGTCTGCGATGCCATCTCTTTTACTTTTTGAGCTACCCTAAGTAAAAATCCAAATCCACTTTCACCCCTTTGTTTTAAATCAACCTGAGCAGTATCCCCACATACTACCATCTTGCTTCTAATACCCAGTCTACTTACAATCATTTCCATTTGTTCGTGAGTGCAGTTTTGAGCTTCATCTACTATTACAAATGAGTCTAAGAAAGTTCTACCTCTCATAAATGCTACCGGTACAATTTCAACTTGTCCATTAACTAATATCTCATCTATTTTTTCTCTATTATAAAGTAGATAAAAGTTTGAATAGATTGGTTGCATCCAGGGTTCCATTTTTTCTCTAAGGTCTCCTGGTAGAAAACCAATTTCTTCTTTACTCACTGTCGGTCTTGTAATGATAATTTTACTAACCGTTTTCTTAAATAACATATCTAATGCAATTTGACAAGCTAATAGTGTTTTACCACTACCCGCTTTACCACTTAGAATTGTAATTGCGTTATTTAATATTTTATCTTTTGCCTCTTTTTGTTCTTCATTCAATTGAATTTGAAACTTAATAGGTCCTTTTTCTTTTTGTTTTTCTTCTTTAATTTTCTCTGTCAATTCTTTGTGTTTTGTTGATTGGTTTTCTGCCATAACGTTTCTAATTGAGTATTATCTTTTATATATTTTGGCTCATAAGGACAATGGCGGCACTTATTACCACAGCAATAACCTCTTGCCATATGATACTCTGGAGTAAATACCACCTTACCTTGTTCCAAATAATATAACTTTTCATTTTCTTTTTTTAATTTCATCTGTTTGTCCTAATAGGATTATATATCCCATTAATAATGTTTTGAACTACACCATCATGTACCATCTATTTAACCTCACACGCTCCACCTGCACATGCTAACTCACCACTTAGGTCTGTCATATCTTCCGTTTCAATAACTTTAGATAAGTCAACATCACTTAATGTTTTTAATAGTTCTTCATATCTTTCTTTCGTACAATCTTCAAATGGTGCTTGAATGTAAGTTCCACCATCGTAAGGTAATACTGAAAGTCCATTGTAGAATTCTTTGTTTTCCCACATCCATTCTCCAACTGCTTTCCATTCATGCTCTCTAATAGATATAGTTGCTGATACATTATGAGAATTATTTCCGTTTCTATGTCCCGGTTTAATCCATTCACCATGTACTTTCTTAACTCTTTCTAATAATTGAATTGGAGATTCTGTTCTAAAGATTGCAGTATCAGGTGCCTTTTGTGGAATACCAATTACTGCCGTATCATGTGGTCTAAAATATTCATCTTCAATTAATTCAGGATGATTCAATAATAAATGAGAATACATTGATTCGTTTTTACCAACTCTTACTCTACGAATATAGTAATCATTATGCCAAGCGTGAATACCACTACTTGTTCCTAATGTTAATGATGTAGTTCCTGCTGGTTTAACTGTTGTAGTTCTTGCTGAAACATTTATTTTTAATATTTCTGCTACCCTTCTATTTTCTATCTTAACCACTTTTGCAGATTCTTTCATATCCAATTTCAAAACTGCACCACTACCAATACCAGTCATAGATACACCAATCAATGCATCTTTTTCAGTTGTTCTTTGCCAAATTGGTCTTAGATAATGAAAATCAGTATAACCTGCTTGCAATGTTCCAATGAATGATGCTGCTTTTACTCTTGCATTCAAATCGCTTTGGTCTACTACATCACTTACATTTACTTCACATAAGTTGCAGAATTGGAAAGGTCTTAACGCAATTTCACAACATGGATTAGTTCCCCAATCTTTGTCGTTTGATAAGTAGATACCAGGTTCTCCTGCTCCACTTGCTTCAATTCTTTTCCATAAATCCATAAAGTAATCTTTAGTGATTTTATGTCTCATTAATACTGCTGAGTTATTTGCTCTACCTCTTTGTGGATTTGTTTCCCACCAAGCACCACTCTTACAACTAATCATTTGCTCATCACTTGCAGAGAATAAACAAATTAATGCTGCTCTACGAATACCACCTGCTAATACTGCATCTGCAATATGACAAACAATATCATGAACTTCAATTGGTTTTAATTTATCACCATCTTTTTTAGCATCAAAGATACCTTCAATTTTAATTAAACATTCTTTTAATGGTTGAGGTCCTGGTGCTTTACCACCACTTGTAATTAAACGAGCTCCTTTTGCTCTAATATCTCTAAAATCAAATACTGGCTTTGAACCACCAAAGAAATATGATTTTACTAATACTGAAATACTATCTGCCCATCCTTCAATAGAATCCCCAATTAAAAATCTACGAGTCTTATCTGCATTTGGTTTTCTAATTTCAGGTAATGCATCAACATGATGTGATTGTACTGAATATCCTACACCCGTTCCACCTAAAAGTAAGAACATAATTTCTGAAAATACTCTCCAATCATCTATTGGTGCAAATGCACAATTGTAAATTCTGTTTGGAGAAATTTCAATTGGTTTACCTGCGAACTGCATTGAACGCATTGAAGGTAAAACTTTCTTATCATAAACGAACTTATAGTTCTCTCTGATTTCTTCTTCTAATTGAGGATATGTTTTTATATGCATATCCATATTTCTTGTAACCAACTCCTGCCACGTCTCTCTTCTTTTTAATTCTGGTTTGTATTTTGCATACTTCATGTACACCGTAATTTCTGATAGGATTCTTGTCGAAATGTCCATTGTTTTTTTGTATTTTTGTAAGATTAATAAATAAAACTTTTTTCAATAAAAGTATAAAATGTACCAATAACTATTAGTATATTCATATATAGATACGACTTTTGAAAGAAAAAAACCCACTTTTTTTAAGTTTTTTTTTTCCACAAGTTATATACTTATTAACCCATATTTTCTATATATTTTTTGTGTAAAAGTTTCTTTTCTAAGTTACCACCATTACTAGATTCTTTCTGTGTCATTACTCCATCCGCTGATAATGGTTCAAATACATCTATCTGTCCAATCATAGTATCCATCTTAGCAGGGAAAGTTAAACCATCTGCTCCAAATCTATTTTTCATAACGTGAAATCTTGCAGTATTACTTAATTTATCTTTTGCCTTTCTACTTACACTCATAATGAAATCTGATGTCATTACTTTTGCATAAGAATCTGCAATTGAATCAGCTTGGATAACTTCAAAATCAATTGCTGAACGATTAGTTTGTGATGCTGTCCAAATTGGAACACCTAATTCACCACTCAATCCTCTGATTTCTTCATATACACCACCTAATTCTGCATAGGTACTATCTCGTTTGTTCACAGGTTTTAATAAATCTGCATAATCAATAATAATTAAATCCGGTTTGAATCCGAATCCTTTGTACTTATCTAAATGTGCTTTGATTGTTTTAACACTTGCTCCTCTCGGTGGATAATACTTAACCATCAAATTTGCTTTGTGGTTTTTAAGTTTAGCTACTACTTCTTCTTTCCTATCTTTCAATTCGTTAGATGGAATACCCGTCATAATAGTATCGTATCTTGTACCTGCATAAATTTCTGATAATTCTAATGTATAATGCATTACATTGTAACCTTGCCTTACAGCATCGGCTGCTATCTTACATAATACCCAAGTCTTACCAACTCCACTCGGTGCTACGATTACTCCTAATTCACCTGGTCCTAATCCACCATCCATTAAATCATTGATTGGTTTCCATCCGGTAGGAACTGAACTTCTTTTAGTTTCTTCCATCCTCATCGCAATATCCTTATAGTAATCGTGTCCTAAATTGTTTTCCATTCCCGCTTTTAATGCGTTCTGAACTACAACTCCTATTTCATCCCAACTCTTTTCGGATTTGATTAGGTCTACTGATTGAAATATTGCGGCTTTTAACTTTTGAAACTTTGAGAATTTAATATATTCGGTTTTTACAAACTCCATATCTTCACTACCGAATACATCATAGATTTGTTTTATCCTTTCTATGATTTGTTTCTTTTGAGTATCAGTTCCCAAAGATGCCAACTTAACTTTAAATACGTCTAAGGTTGGTGCAGCGAATTGTTTTGCTTGATAATCTAATATCGATTCTACAATCCACTTATCTTGTTCACTCTCAAAATAATCTTTGTTTGTAATTTCAGAAACTTGATTAAGAAAAGGTAAATCCGATAATAATGCAGCTATCACTTTAGATTGGTATGATTCACCAAATTTTTCTAATGTATCTACTGCGTTCATTATTTACTCTCTTTTTCTTTTGTTTCTTTCTTAGGATTTTTAAATTCTTTCCACTCCGATTTAGGAATAAATTTCCATTCACTCGTTGCGTTGTAAGCATCCTTATCACTTACTCTAATAATGTTCCCGGTTTTGTTGCTTTTAAGACACTTCATAGGTTGTTTCCTCCATGTTTGTTTTTAATTGTTATTTATGTAATTTTGCGAAAGTAGTTTGAATCCAGCTATTAACATCACCAAACGAATTAATAACCTTCATTCCCATTGCTTTCTTTATGAATCCTAATTTATCCAATTTTGCTGAATTATCCAAATATTTTTGGTTAATTGTTAGTTTTTTGTTTGTTGGAATTTCCGGATCAAATAATTGCATCAATTTATAGTTTCTTTCAACTAACTTTTTTTGATTTAATATCTTTTCGTAGATTCCGTTTTGTGATTTTCGTTCTTCACATAATTCAAACATCGCATCAATTGTAATTTCTTTCGAATCAACAATCTCTGGAAACCTCTTAATGATAGTTTTAAGACCACAACCAGCAATACCATCAATGTTATCGGACTTATCACCATCAAGAGTGCGATAGACCATAAAATTTGCAGGATGTACACCATACTCAGTAATAACCAATTCTTTATCATATAACTTCTTTTTAGTCGGAGAATATACTTTAACTTTGTCATTTACTAATTGTAGGAAGTCTTTATCTGCACTCATTATGACAGCACTTTCTTCCTCTTTTAATAATTGTGAGGCAATATAGCCCATAACATCATCTGCTTCAATGTTATCGTATAACATAATTTCAACGGGTAGATACTCTAAGAGTTCGATTAAACCAATCATTTGTCGTTTCATAGATACACCTTCTTCTTCTTTGTTCATCAAATCTGCGTAGGCTCTATTCACTCTAAAACGATTGTTACCTCTATTCTCTTTGTAACCACTATATAAATCCTTTCTACTCTTTGAGCCACCCTTACCATCGAATACAATTATACAACGAGTTGCATTATATTCTCTGATGGCATATCCGATACCTTTTAATGTACCTACTATGCCGCCAATGTGGTCTCCATTATCATCCATTGTAGGATTTACGGTCCAACTTCTTATAAAAGTATTAAGACCATCAACAATTAATACTTTTTCTTTTCCTAATTGCTGATAGTCTTTTTCTACTTCGTTTAGTAACTTCTTATATGTTTCGTTCATAAACCGTTATTCTGTTTCGATATCGGGTTCAGGCTCTTGCCCTCCGTTATCATATGTAATTTCATCCGGATCGATTCCTTCTTTTTTATATTGTAAGATTGTTGATTCACAAATCTTTCTATAAATTTGGTCTCTCAATTCATCTTTAACTCCCATCATCTGAATGAAATCTTTAGATTGGAATTTAATAACTTCACCAGTTTCAGTGTCTACATATTCGTACCATGCACCACCTTGCTTAACTAATTTGTTATCTTTCATCACCTTTAACCATCCACCAAAATTATCAATACCTCTATCAAAGAAAATATCAAAATCTGCTGAACGTAATGGTGGTCCTAATCTATTCTTAATAACCTGTGCTCTTACTTTTATACCAATGATTCTCTCACCACTTTTAATCTGTCCCATATTCTTTAAACGAATACGAATAGAAGCGTGGAATGCTAATGCTTTACCACCCGATGTAGTCCAAGGGTCACCAAACATCACACCTAATTTCTGCCTAAGTTGATTAGTAAATACAACGGAGATTTTTTGTCTACCAATTACATTTGTAATCTTTCTCATTGCTTTTGAAATGATAATTGCCTTATCAGTTGCGTAACCATCCTTATCATAATCAGCATCCATCTCCTTTTTAGTTGATGCCGCTGCTACTGAATCGACTACGATTGTAACTAATCTATCCTTATCACCTTTACGAACTTGCTCAATGATTGTATCAATTGTTTCAAAAATATCCTCAACTGTGTCTACTGAAACGTATAATAGTTTAGAAACATCTACTCCAATTGCATCAAAGAACTCTCTACTTACCGCTGTTTCAGTATCAATTAATACTGCTACTCCACCTTGTCTTTGTGTTTCAGCTAACACGTGTGCTGCTAAAAGTGATTTACCACTTTGTTCTAAACCGGTGATTTCGGTAATTCTTCCTACGGGTAATCCCCCATAAGGTCTGTTCGAAATTGCTACGTCTAACATTGCTGTTCCAGTGGAAACCCAACCTGGTACATTGGTTGGGGCTCCATCGGAATCATCATCCAAGAAGAAAGCTACCTTTTGGTCTTTCCACTTTTTGTTAAGACTATCGGCAATTTGATTTGCTAAGTCTACTTTTGCCATAAAAATTATGAGTTAAATAAGTCATCAAATGCTGCTGCCACATCTACTTTAGGTGCTGGTGCAGTAATATCTTCATCATCCCAAGGTAAATCATTAACTAAACCAGAACCACCAATTTGAGGTGCCGCATCTTTAGTTACCAATTGTTCTTCAACTTTTTTAGGTTGAGGTGCTAATGTTTGTTGAGAAACAGAAGGAGTTGGGTTTTCTTCTTCAACCGCTGCAGTTGGATTTAACCAATTCTCTAATACTGTCTTTAATTCTGCATACGATAATTCTGAATAGATATCAGTAATATCAGTTTGCTCATCTAACAATTTAGTTGCGATTGAGGAATTGTCATGTAATAAAGATACATTTGGTTTTACTCTGATTCGAGTTTCAGGATATGTTTTACCTGCTTCCTCTACGATTTCAATAACAATATCCCTACCATTTGTTTCATCGGTAATATCGCCGTAATCAGGATCAGCTACGATAGCTAAAATCTCTTGATACACAGTCTTACCAAATCCCCAAAATTTAACACCTTCGTTTTCTTGACCTCTGATTACCACAGGTGCGAAAGTTCTTAATTTAGGCTCCATTTTCTTACCCGCTTTCCAATTCTCAGTATCACCTAATTTCTTAAGTTTTTCTGCGAACTCTAAAATCGGGTCAGGTCTTCCAAAAGAAGCTGGACTCAAATAAGTTTTGTTGTTAATGTTGTAGTGAAATAACAATTCAATGAAAGGATTTTCCTTATTGAATTTGTAAGGTACGATACGAACTTGGTATTTACCAGGTTTGGTTTTCCACAATGAGTCCGTTTTCTTCGAAGTGTTTTGCAACGAATTAAGACGTTGCTTGATTGCATTAATGTTCATGCTGTTTTGTTTTTAAGTTTTAAAAATTTGTTTTTAAGTTTTAAGATTATCGCGATTTAATCTCACGTATAAATATCGATTTTCTTAATTCTTATACAATAAAGATACGATAATTTTATGAAACTACCAAATTATTTAGAGAGTAATTTTATCCTTCTTTCAAGATAAAAAACTGCTTTCTTCAAATCCTCTAGTTCCTTTGTTGGGTCCTTCTTTCCGGCCCTTGCTATGTATTTTGCTACATTGAATAGGTATGCATCTTTGTCTAATCCCCACGCTTCACATACCTTTATTACCTCATATGGGTTATCGATACCACCATAATATGCTGGTCCGTTTACTGCTTCTTTTATATCCGACATATAACTTATTTTTTTAATCCGTACTTAATCCATTTATACCAAACTCTTTCATGTAGATAATACTGAATAGGTTTGTATATCAATTCTGCTACCCCAAATGCGGCACCTATTTTAATTGAACCACTTATCAACCAAATTGTTAAGAACCCAGTTAAGGTACTTACAATTCGATATGTGATACTTTTTGCTATATGTCTCTTAATCAACGGCATATTCTATAACATCTCCATCAGTGTCCATATAACCTTTTCTAATTTTAGTTCCACTAATCAATTCAATATCAGCAGGTGGTGGATGATTGATAACCTCATACCCTACACCTCTACCATAGTTTACACTTTCAATATCAGGAATGATACTTAGTAAAATTTTATCTATGTTTTCTTTAAAAAATGGTTCTTCCATCAAATCCATCATAACTTTGTATGCTGATTTAGGATTACTTTCATCTTCTGGTACATCTCTAATTGCTACCCAAACATCCTTTCCTTTATCTAATTGTTGACGAATTAACCATTCGTGTCCTGCGTGCCAAGTTTGCCATCTTCCGATGAACATTGCGTATTTTCTTTTCATAAGTCTAATTTACAATTTTATTTTTATATTCCCAAATCTTTACGGAGCTTTTTGAAAGTATCTATTTCTCTTTCATTTGTAGTATCTAAATCAATATAAAATTCAGTAGGTGCTTCGTAGTTAGAAACATGAAATCCTTCTCTACCTCTTTCGTTTTTAGTATGAACGTAAATTTCTTTTAGGTTTTCACCCATTTCTAATTTGAATTTATCTCTTTGGTCTTTGTATGGTGAAACCAATGATACCACTACGTTGTAACCTTTGTGTTGTAAGAACTTAGCCAATGTTTGTGCATTAGTTATATTCTTTCTACGACCTTCTTCTGAATAATCTTTGTTTTGAAATACATCTCTAATATCATCACCATCAATAGTGATAACTTTATTTATTAAATGAGCTTCCATCCAATTAGCCATAGTAGTTTTTCCACTACCTGGTTGTCCTGTAAACCAATATATCATAACTTTTTATTTTGTCAAATCTATCACATCAAATACTCTTGTATAAATTTTCTTTACACCTTCGGTATTTGTAACCAATATACAATTTCTATATTTTTCCCAATCTACTTCAAACTTATTATCTAATTGTCCACCGGTTGCTTCCATAATAACATTGTTCAAAGCATTGATTGTATATAATGTATTACTTTGTTTCTTTCTATGAACCAAAATAGTTTTCATTTCTAAGTTTGGTTGGTCATTTTCTACTACTACATTATATGTCACAAACAATTCATTTGGAATGTTTTTGTTTTGAAGAACATAGATGTAGTTATAAGCTAATGTATAATTGCTTTTAATTAATTCTATATGATTTTCTACATCTGTTTTTGTACTAAACGTACAAAGTAATTGTGTCTTCATTTATTTGTGTTATCCTCTTTTTGGTGCGTTATGGAATCTACCTGCACCATTGTTTGTACTTTTACCTTCTAAATTAAATCCGACATTAAATTCAGGTGATGGATATGCTAATATATCAATTCCATCTGACCTATCTATTCCAATTTTCCCTGCTCTTGCTAATGCCGCACCACCCCTATCTTCTTTTTGAGATAATACACTATCGTTTGCAAAATCTTGAATATCCACATTTTTATTATAGGCTTCATGTGCCAATTCTTGATACATATAATATGCTTCTAATCTTAATTTTATTTTAGCTGCCGTATCTTTATCTATTGGTAATTGTGCTTTTTGTCTTTCTAATAAAATTTTAGCATATGCACTTGCTATTTTTTTAGATGCTCTCCCACCTACTTTCATTTCTTTTTCCATATTAGAAATAAATTTAGGGTCTACATTTAATGCTAATGCTCTTTTTTTAATATCTGATTTATAATCATTTATTAATTTTGTATGTTTTGCTAATGGTTCTGAAAGGGGCATTGAGTATGGTACGTTACTTAAATCTACTAATTCTAGCACAGCTTTTTTTATTAAACCTTTTGGGTCATTTTTATATGTTGATTTTCTAGCTTTAGAACCCAATGCACTTGGTCCACCAACTCCTTTTTTAACACTTCTACCATCTAATGTTACAATTCTATTATCACCTTTACCATTACTAACTGTAATTACATCAACTGTTTCTAATGTAGTTGATTGTGGTAATAATGCACATTTACCATTTTCAGTACCTTTACCATTATCATGCATTTCTCTGATTGCTACAAATATTTCTGCGTAGTTTGCCCATGCTTCTTTTAATGATGGTTCACCTTCGTGATTTGCAACTTTTGAAAGTATATGTTCAAAATTTTCTAACCATTTTTCTGGTTGTTTATTTGGGTCTGTTTTACTAAAATCGGCTAATTCTTTAATTAATCCAATTGTTTCTTTATCTGCAACTTCTGCTTTTTGAGCTAACTTAGCTAAGTTAGAAGCCATACCATTTATAGAATGCTGTATTACAATAACTCTATTTTTAGGTGAATCCGGCATCAATCCTTTATCCATATCAATAAAATCCATATCACCAGCTTCAATTTTTTCAGCGTATTCTTCCATTATTCTATTGTTCTTAGCTCTTAATTTTGATTCTTTTGGTGAAATACCTTTTTGATTAGCGTCTGTTTTAATAATATCTAATGTACCAATTTTTACATGTGTTACATTACCAGTGTTATCTCTTATTACTTTTGATGCATTTTTTAATAATTTAGTATTTCCTTTATCATCTACATATGTTTGATTTGCTGTTGTTTTTTTACCACCAAATGTAGATGTAGGTAATATTGCAATACCATTTTCAGCTCCCCATTGTCTAAATCCACCAATTACAGGCGTACTTTTATCTTTTTTGCCTACATATATTCTTACTCTTGCCGTAGGTCCTTGACTTTTAAAGTTTCCAGGTTCTCTTGCAACATAAAGTTTACATGTATTTGGATTTGTTTCGGTAGGTTCTGCTGCTCTAACATATTTTGTAAGTAAACGTCTATCCGATGCTGATGGTTTTTGTCCTTTATTAAATAAATTAACCAATATATCTTTTACCTTACCATGTTCTTTTGCATTAGGATTGTTTTTAGAACTAGCAAATTTAGTTAATGTCTGTAATGTAGTTTTAATTGCATTTTTTACATCGTTTTTACTATTTGCAGTTGTACCTTTGTCATCAAATCTACCTAATAAATCACGCAATGTTCCTTTAGTATCAACTTGAACTGATTGTTTTTTTATTGGTTCAGCTTTTACTTTTGGAGATGGTTGTGGTGTTGGTGCTGATTGTTGTGGTTTTGATAGTGATGGTTTTACTTGTGGTTTAGCATCTTTTTGTTTTTTAAGTTGTTGTAATTTACTTAATGTTTTAAGATTTGATGCTGTTGCCGTTGGGTCCTGTTTTTGTTTAGCATAATATTGTGGTTCTTCCGGATTAGGGTCATCCACCATATCTACATTCTTTTCACTATAACCTGCTCTTTTTAACATTGCCGCTGCTGCGTGATATGCTGACCTTGCTCCACTACCTTTTTGGTCTTTGTAATTTAATGCCGATGCAACCGTTACATCTCTACCTGTATCTGCATTTTTTACTTTCTTTTTTAAGATTGCCGCTAACTTAGGGTCAGTACCATCTTTCTTAGGTGCTTCTAATGTAAATTTCTTTGGTGCTAAACTAATAGCTTCCATCAATTCAATATCGGTAAATGCTTCTGCACCGAATTGTTCTAATACTGAACGTAAATGTTCTAATTGTTCCTTGTTTTGAAAATTTGGAATTGGGTATGTAACACAAAATTCTGTTAAAACCTCATCAATAATTTCACTAAGATTGTCTAAGTTAAAGTTCATCATAATTTTTTCCGGTCGTTGTTTTTACTTCGTATCTACCATGTCCACCTCTTAATAATGGAATGATTTCATTATATAAATATTGATTTTCTGTCGGATGCACATCAAATACAAATGCATCGTAAGTATATAATATCAATTTTGTTTGTTTTCCCTCTAATTTCTCCTTTATTTTCAATATTTTCTTTATATTTCTTTCAGTTTCGTATGCTTGAATATAATAATTAAGAACTTTTGCAGGAGTTATTGGTTCTAATCTTTCAATTCCAAACTGAATATGATATGAATGTGTAAAGATTGCTTTGTTTTTTGTTATTGTTTCTGATAATAGGTTAGTAAGATTTTGTATCTCTTTAAAATATGGTATATGTAATAACTCACTTTTAATTCCACCATATAAATTTTGGAATATCAAAGTTTTTATTTCAGTTCTATCATCAATACCCATTTGTTTTCCAATCCATGTATAAAAATCCATACCAATAGCATAGAAATCCGTAATCCATTTCATCTCTTTCATATCTATCTTTGAATTAAGTTTCGTTTGATAGATAATATCCATTAATAATCTTGGGTGATATGATTCAAAATCCATACTTATTAATTCACCACCTTCAAATCTACTTATAAATGCTTTTCTTTCACCGGTATCTTTTTTAAGAGCAGCATAGTTTACACCACCATAGCGGTTCGATGGTCTTAGTGTAGATGTCATTAGGTTGTATTGAGTGTAAACCATATTATCCTTTGTTAAATGAACTGGATTGTAGGTTAAAACATAATCTCCATCTACCTTTAAACCACTACTTTCAATATAACTAAATGCCGTTGTTGCATCATTTATATATCGTATTGTATTTGTATCTATATTAATAGAAAACTTAGAAACATATTGTTGTATAAGTTCTATTTGTTTAACCATAGGAATACTATCATTCAAATATGGTTCACTTTTAAACTTTGATTTGTAAAATTGATTTAATTGATTATCACCTAATTCAATATCATGATAACCATACTCAATAAATCTTGCTAAATCTATATCAAATCCTTTAGTAAAATTTAATATTTGTGAAATTGCTTTGTAATTAAAAATTAACTGAGGGTGTGTTGTATCTAATAATTGTTCTAATGCTTCTACTTTAATTCCTAACCCATCACCATTGTTCACATTTATAACCCACTCATTGGTTTTTGATTTGACATAGATAAAAGATATACGATTGTTCATCACATGCTTTTCTTCATCTGATAATCTAACATATATAAAATTACTATTCTTTCTATACTCTAATAGGAAACTTTGGAAATCAAATTTATCTTCTACAAATATCATATATCCAAAGATAATACATTTTGGGTATAATACAAAATAAAAAGGAGAGTAATTAAACTCTCCTTTTGTTTGTGATTAGAAACCACCATAATTTTTTTCATCTGGTTCTGTCCAATGTTTAGCTTTTAAAGCGTGTAAATCAATTGGCTCTCTTTTCATATGCCCACCTTTGTTAAAGTTTGCACCTTTTTTTAAGTAACCACCCAAAAAGTTCCTGCGGAATCGATTTGAGTTATTTGCTTCCGAACCATGTATATTGTGCGAATGTAACAAAACTACTTGACCCTTTCTGCAATGTCCTTCGATTTTTCTAAAGTCATGTCCTTCGGGCATAACACAAGGTTTACCTCTTTCATTTCTCCAAAAGTTAGGATTGGTTTTTGTTCTTTCCTCATCCACTTCAATTGGTAAAATTGGTAATCTATGTGAACCTTCGTAAATCCACACTGCTCCGTTTTCAGGATCGTGGTTATCTAATGCTAAAGAAGTGTTGATAATTTCGTTGTGTTTGCAACCTGTGTAGAATGCATTTTGATGCTGGTCTCTACCTAATTGTCCAGGTGGTTTAAAGTAACACCAACTTTGCATTCCCTCTGCTTCCCCTTCCATTAAATATTCTACTGCTTCCAAAACTTTTGGATGACAAAATAGCTTTTCTAATTTAGGTGAAAGTTTATGTGGATATGCAAACGGGTCCCACTCTCCCCACTCTTTACCATCTTCGGTAGTAGTGCCGATTCTTGCTTGACGAAGTGTTTCTAACTCCGCATTAATTTCATCACACTCTTCTTCTGTTAATAAATCTAATATTGTGAATCCTTTGTATCGCCAATCAAATGTAATTTGTTGGACCTCTTCTTCACTAAGATGCTTTAACTTTGCCATATAACTTGTTTTATTTATTATAAATATAATGTATTATTTTTTATTTTCCAAATAATACTATGAGTTTTATCACCCTTTGAAAAACTTAGTATAATTGTTAATATAAGTATCTAAATTTGAAATAGTTTGTTTTCCGTATGCTACTGATTTTTTATTTAATTCTTCGGTTTCATTTCTTTCACCATATATTTTCCATTTAATTCTAACTCCAAAATATAATGAATCGTTTTTGAATATATCATATGTAGTTTTATTTACTTCATATATTAAACCATTTGATTCATTTCTTTTTCTAACAAAATATCTAAAAATATATTGATTGACATAATCTTGTGAGTTTGGGTTAGGTTCAAACGCATTTAACTCCAATGTGGTATATGATTTTGGATTTAAATTATTAATATAATGTTTTGCAATATCATCCATATATTATTTTCCTACTCTATATTTAAATTCTATTATTGTTTCCCATTTACTATCATCTACTTTATGTTCTACATTTGTTACTTGCCAAAATCCACCATCTAACCAAGGAACAGGAGATGGTTTAAACTTAACTGCCGTACCGATTGTTACACCGGATATACCAAGTACTGTCATACTAATCGTTACAGGAATTAATGCATTTTTACCATGTTTACTATCGTGTTCTTCATAAAAACTTTGTACTGCACTTACATCTTTATAAATACCCCAATAATAATCAGGAAGTAATGAACCATACCATGCTTCACTTTGTACATTTGCAAATTTAACTCTATATGGACCTGATGTTTTAAATAATGCCGCCGATAAAGAACCTAATGCCGATAGAAAATTACCTGCCTTTGCCCAAACCCCAGGATCATATTTTACTATTTTTTCTGCGTTTGTGGATAATACTGTTGCATCTACTACCCTTAGTATATCATCATAATATGGTGTAGAAAACATATCTTGTGCCATCTTACCCATTGTATTATTATTTTTCTCACCAAGTATTAATTGTCCTGCAATTTCCTTTGGTAAATCTGCATTAACACTTAAGTCTATTATACTACTATTTTCTGTAAATAAAGTTATGGTTGTAGGTGCATCAATTTTATCATGTACAATATTTAAATCAACAATTGTAAATATTTCTTTACCATTTTTATCTGTAAAATCTGGTTTTATTATTAAATTATATAAATCTGCTCCTGCTACATTTAATTCATCTACTACTTTTTGTAAAAAATCATATATAGTATTTGCACCTTTTGAAACATCAATCAAAAAATCTGTACTTATATAAATATTTTCTATGTATCCACCACGTTTTCCTCCAATTCTATGAATGTTAGTTTTTCCATCATTTGTAACGAGCCAAACAACATTATCTTCTGGAAAATGATATTTACCATTGAATGGACCAAATCGTTGTGTAGTTGTGTTAATAGCTTTAATTTTTCTACGTCCTCTATCCATACTACCTAATCCATCTATAAAGTCTATTGTTGTAGAATTTGGAAATACTACATTTTCAGAAACACTTATCATATTTGGATGACATGTTGCTACTGAATTTGCTAAATTGATTGCAATTTCTAATGTAGTTTTATCATCTTTTACTTCAAACTTTGAATTACATATTTTATCTAATGCAAATCCTAATCTTATATATTCTGTATTAGTATTACCTATTGTTCTAGCCGATACTATCCCACCAAAACCCGCATAATTTATACTATTCTTTTTTATCTCATCTTCGGTTGTTCCACTTAAAGTACCATCTAAATCTAATGCTTTACATATTTTTGATAAACTATCACCATTACTATCTGCATCTAATGTTGAACCTTTATCTGTTTTTGTAAGTGATAAAAATCCAGGTATCTCAGATGGTGAACTTAATTCTAATTCAACATCTACTGTTGCATCTGAATTCATTTTTATAGTAAAATTAGTTAATATACCTGCTAAAAAATCTACTCTATGATTATATTTTTTTACTAAATTTTGCCAATTCAAAATGTTTGTTACGATTGATTTTGCGGTTGTTGTTAAATTTGGTAATGCTTGTGTATTATTATTTAACCAACCCCAAGATACTAATTGTGTAATACCTACTTTAATAAAATTTTTATTTGCTTCAAATTGTGACATTGATGCAAATTTAATTTGTACTTTTGCTTTTCTAATTGTACCTAAATTACCACTAACACCAACATCTAATCCGGTGATAATTGCAGGGAATCTTTCTTTATATTGTTGTGTATCGTTTAAATTAAATGCCGTATATCCTGCATAATTTATAGATGCTTCACCATTAACAAAATTAGTAAGTGTAATAAATGGTTTACTACCGCCAAATTCAACTTTAGAAGTATTTTCTATTTTTGATGTTATACCTTTACTAAGAGGTGATATTGATGGAAATGAACTCATACCTTTATTTTATTAAATCAGTAATTGCGGTTGTGTTAGTTGGTATTCTTAATTGTGTTCCCGGTTCTAATTTAAAATCAATATCTAATAAATTGTTTGTCACCGCTATAATCCACCATTTAGAAGGGTCACCATAATAATGATTTGCTAATAAATCTAATCTATCTTCTGCTTCAGTAATAATTAAAATATCATTATCGCTTGCTGTAATATGGGGTAATATATTAGATACATATACTTTACCTTTACCTTTTTTATTTTCTATGTTTATGTTATTGTATCTCATTATGCTGTATTTGAATTAAGAAGTGGATTACCAATAGGTGACGATATTCCATCTTTCATATCCATTGGGTCTATTGGTGGTAAATCTTCAATTGGAATGTATGGTGAATTTATTTGTGGTGGTGGACCTATTACTATATCGGTTATTAATTGTGCAGGTATATTTACTTTACTTAATTGTTGTGCTTTTGTTTTTATTTCAAACGCTTTTGTATTTGTTTTATTTGTAGTATAATGTGTATACTTTGTTTTATTAGCTACTACTTTATAAGTAATATCCATATCATATACAAATGGTTTTTGTAATCCATCTGTTACTTCCCAAGGTGATTCATCTACAATTGATAAATTTGCCTGTGTTAAAAATCCGTATTCTTCATTTATTAAATCACCAATATTTAATTTAATTAATTTACCAAATACACCTAAATTTCCCGCTGCTTTTGGTAATGTATATTCTTTTATTAATTCTGCTTTATCATAAATTTGTTGTAATTCTGATTCTGATTCTGCATACATTCTAAATTTAAAATTAATTTCTCTTTCCCAACTATCGTATAGATAAAATTTAAAACCACTGCCTACCGATTTAACATCTGTCCAACTAGGTGTAGTATTATCGGTCAATCCATTTAGGGTTGCTAATAAAATTACATCACCAATTTTAAATTTAAGTCTATCATTGGTCTTGTTGTCTTTTAATATATCTTTTTTTAATTCTATATATGGATTTATACTTTTTCTACCAATTGCATTGTTTTGAGATTGAAGTGAACTTGATGCAAAATAATAATCCTGGTCTAAAATAGTATTGTCTCCACTAGCATCCACTTGTTTACTATATGGTTTATCCATACTATTCCATCTAACCGGTTTAATCCAATATGTAGAATAATCAATTGTATTGCCCGCTGTCCAATATGATATCCAATTATCTAACCCTGCACTAACTTTATTTATTTGCCCACCCATATCTAAACTACTAACATTTTGTGTTCCAAATTTTAATAATCCGGTTTTTTCATTTGGAATTAAATTATCCCATTTCGGCTTTGCATTTTCAAACTCTTTAATGGTTGGGTATCTAGTCCATTCACTTAGATTATTAATATCAAATATTCTTAATACATCTTTACTATAAGTACCAATTCTATCATATGGGTCTTTTGTAGTTCCTTTCCACTTTAAAGGTGAATAGTATCCCGTATCACCATATAACATAAAAGTATCAGTATCTTTGTTTACTTCTAAATTTGTATCATAGTGATTTGTATATAATGTAGTTAAACTAGCTAACTCATCTTTTCTATTTATTTTTGATGCCGTACCTTTTAAATTGCCGGCTGTTCTTATATTAATTATTGTTCCTTCTTTTCCTATTCTAGTTGGCCAAAAACTATCTCTCAGTTGTTGTTCTTGGTTATATGCAATAGTTTCATTATCATTTGGATTGGAATTCATCACAAACGTAGATGGAAAAAATGGAAAAGGTGGTGTTTCTTTTTTAGCCGGATTGGTATTACCTTTTTTCTTTTTATTTTTTCCAATCTTACCTATTAATGCACCAATTCCTGCTACTGCTAATCCTACTGCTAATGATTTTGCTGTTCCAATTGCAGCATCTTTTAATTGTCCAGGTGTTTTATTTTCCTGTAAAAATTTACCTAAACCAGTTTTGCTATTTTTTATACCACCATTATAATATTTTCCATTTGCATAATTACTTGCATATAAATCATTATATCTAGAGAATGATAAATTCTTTTCTTCTTCACTACCTTCTAAAAAATCATCTGGAAATTTTGGATTAAAATCTGCTGCAAATTTACTAACTGCTTTACCTATTGGTCCTAATACACCACCGATAGCGCCGGCTACTTTTTTAATTGCTACTTTCTTTTTATGAGGGTCAGATTGTGTTAATATTCTTACACTATCTATTCCGTATATTTTTGGAATATTTTTAACAAAGTTTTTAACTTGAACTAAGTCTGCTTCTTCTGCTTGTAATCCTTGCTCACCTACCAATTTTTTTACTACTTCACCAATACTATTTGGGATAATAGTATTTCTAGTAGCATTTGTAAGTGGAACAGCGTTACCAGGTTGAGGTGGTATCGTTGCTTTATCTGCTAATAATTCTAATAATGATTTTCCCATTCGTTATTCCTTATTTATTTCTACGTTCACTTATTGCTAAATTGGTACTTACTTTTTTACCATCTATAAATACTGCTACTTTACCACTATTCAAATCTGTTCTTAATCCTACAATTTCTTCTAATAATTTATCAGATGAACTCTCAGTTTTACCACCACCTAATGCCAATGCTGTTCCACCTACTATTGCACCAACTGCCGTTACTGCTGCTAACATTGGAAGTGCTAATGTTCCTGCGGTTGCCATTGCTGCTAATCCACCCGCTACCATATAAAGTGATGCACCAAATGCTAACATATTTAAAGCGGCTGTTGAACCTAAACTAGAAAATGCAGTTACTAATGTTGCCATTCCGGTTGCTGCTAAATTAATACCTACTCCTACTAATGCAATTGCTGCACCAAATCCTAGCATTGCTGCTACTAATGGCAATATAACCGGTTGTAGTGGTGCTAATATTGTTGCTAATACTCCAATTGATACTCCCATTCCTATAATTGCCGCCGTAAATACTCCTAATGTTTGTCCTACATTTTTAAGTTTATCAAAGTTTTCAAATGCTTTTGATAATATAAATATTGCAGCTGCAAATGCTATAAGAACAAGTGCCAATGCTGCGATTTGTCCTGCATTACCAAACCTACTTAACATAGATTGTTTACCTCCGGCTGGTGATGTTGGTGTTGTTGGTGCTATTGGTTGTGGTTGTGGTTGTAATGCTTTTGTTTTACTTTTATTAGCAAATCTAGCACCTTTTGGTGCTTTTGCTATTGCTGTATTATTAGCAATCGCTGTTGCTCCAGGTGCTAGTGCATTAGCTGCTAATTTTTTTGCATCAGCTGCTGCTTCTAATTGTTTGTTTGCAGTTATTGCTTTTTGTATACCCAGTAATGCTCCCAGTTTTATAACCATATATTTAATACCATTACCTATAAAGGAAAAATTAAATCCCATTAAATGAAATGCATGCATTAAATGCCCGGAAGAAATAACCAGTGAACCCATTGCACCTAATGTTTTTCCTGCTAATGAATCACCAATTGTATGTGCTAATGTTGAAATTCTTTCGTATTGTTGTGCTGCAACACCACGTTTACCATTTAATGATTCTTCATGTGCTGCCATTTTTTGTAATTCTGAAACTTGTACTCCCAATGCTTTTGCTACCGCTTGTCTTTGGTAATAATCCATTTCATTGAATTTTTCTATACCGCCCGCTGCATGCAATGCTTCTTTCATTGAACCTTCTATATCATCATTATACGCTAATTCTCTTGCTTTAGATAAATTTAGACTTCTACCTAAAAGAACACTTGCTTCCATTTCATCACTTACTGATGTTTGGTAATCTAATAAATGGTCAGCCATTGTTTCTGCCACTTTTAATCCTACTCCTAATTTACCAGCTGCTATTGCTGCATCACCAATATTTTTTCCACCATCTTTTGTAAATTTAGCCATAAATTCACTATTTTCCGCAATATCTTTCATTGCTTCGGTTGGTATTATTCCATTTGCATATGATAATGCTTCTACATATTTAAGTGTATTTTGTCCTGTTTCAAAACTTTTACCTTGTAATTCACCAAATGCGGTTGATAAGAATGCTGCTTGCTCACCACTTAGTTTAAAACGATAAGCTATTAGTGCTACATCGGTTGCCATATCATTTGAAATATGACTTGCATCTCCTAATTCTTTTCCTAATTCCTTTACTGCTTCTCCACTTTGTTCACCTAATATACTTGCAATTAACATTTGAGATTTAAAACCAGTTGCTTGTGTCAAACTATATCCCATTTCTCTACCAATCTCATGAAACTTTTCTGCTAACATACCAGCACCAATTAACATCATACCGAATGCATTTTTTCCAGAACTAAAAAATATTTCTGCAGTGGTTGTTACTTTTTTAAAAGTTTTATTTATTTTTTCTAAATCTTCATTAAGTTCAACATATAATTCTTTTGTTTCTTTAGAAATATTTGCATATTTTGCAGCTTCTTCTTTTAATGTATTTAATGCCGTTACTTGTCCATATAATGAAGTTATAAGTTCTTCATCTATTTTTGCAGTTTCACTCGTTGCATCATATAGACCTTCCGCGATTGTTATCTGAGAAGCTAATAATCCAATTTGATTATCAATTTCTTGATTTTTAGTTGCAATTGCAGCGATATCTTCTTTATTTAATGTTGATAATTCTGCAATTGATTGTATTGCACTTGCTGCCGCCGTTGAGGCATCTTTAAATCCTTCTTTTTGATTCGTAGTTGCTACTCCAATACTATCTGACATATCAATACCAAATTTAACTGAGTCTTTTAGATGATGTTTAAATTCCTCTTGCATTGAAGACATACTATTTATGCTATCTTCTGCTGTTTGATAATTTTGTTTTAGTTGTTTAAGTGCATCATTTTCAGCATTTACTAATTGAACTATTTTTTTTAATTGTTTAACTTTATTAGCTAATAATGTCGCATCAGCTTTACCAAATTCAATTGCTTTACCATTTTCATCATTAACTCCGGACAAGGCATTACGTTCTTTGGTTCTATACTCAAAGATTTGTTTAACTAATTCTTTCCTTTTTTCTTCTAATGCGGTATTGTTTGCGTTATTCGCCATCTACTATTGTCCGTGATATTTTTTCATATATTTATCAAAATCTTCCCAATCATCTTTCATCTTTTTCATTGTTTTTGCAACTTCAGGATGAACACCTGCTTTTTCTGCAGCTGCTATGTATCTACTCGATACACCTTTTTGTAATGATTTAAAAAAATTATCTACAATTGAAGTTAATAATCCTTCAGTTAATTGTGGTTTGTTATTGTCCATATTATGCATGATTTTATATAAATATCATATAAACTAAAAAGTTAGGAGTTTTATCTTCTCCTAACTTTACTATTTGATTTTTGTATTTGTTCGTTTTCTTTCTTTTTTATATCTACTAATTGATTAACATATAATCTTCGTATATGTAATGGTAAATTATACACATCGGAGAACGTAAAGCCTCCACCACCTTGAAATACCAAAAAAAATAATTCTTCGTATAATTGTTTTGTGTAATTAATTGGAAGGGTAAAAAAAGCTAATCCCAAAAGGAATATCAAGTGCCTCCGTGTCACCGGTTACTTCTGATACGAAATCAAAAGTCATATTCATGTCAGGAGAAATTTCTTTAAAGAAGTTTCTCAATGCTTTTGTATCACCTGCTAACATATTTGGTACAAACTTATTAATAAATCCTCTATCACTATTACCATCTATATCTAAAATCATATATTTGAATCTAGTTGTAACATCTGTACCCACACTCTTACCTTTTGTTAATCTTTCCATTGCTTGAATTTCTTGATTAATATCTTTCTCATCTTTGTGTGTAAGTAATTTAACTATCAACTTCTTTTTGGAAACAGGTAGGGTTAATTCATATCTATTTTGTGCATTTAAAATATCTAAATTAATATCTTTAGTTTGTAACTTAGATAAATCAATTGTTACTTTTTGTTTCTCCCCACTAAAAGGGTCTGTAACCTCAATATCGTATTCTGCACCATAACCTAACATTCTAGTTGCTAAGTAAACTGCGTTGATATCTCCTATCACTAAATCATCTACATTAACACCTGGTTGAACTACTACTGATTCTAATAATTTTTGTAAAACGATACCTTTGTTAATTAAGTTTCTATCCGCTAAGATATCTTCTTCTCTAGCCGTCATATACTTAATTTCTAATGTACCTTTACTTAATGGATTTGATTCTGCATATACTTTACCTTCTGATGGTAATGATATAACTTGTGTTGGAAAATCAAATGTTGCTGTTGCTTGTTGTGTTTGTTGAGGTTGTGATTGAATGGTTGTTCCACCTCTTTGAATGTTTATGTTTTCTTCCATAATAACTTTTTGTTTGTTTTATATAACTATTTATTTTTTAAATTTTTACTCACCATGTCCCAAATCGATTTCATCTTCCCACTCTTTTACCGATTTTGCTTTTCTTTTTTTGAATTTAGTTTGTTTTGTTGGTTTTAATGAATTATCATCTTGTGTAGAAAATGGTCCGTTAGATGTTGTATAACTCCAATTACCTATATTTGGATTGTATACAGCAGTTGATGATGAACCACTTGTAAATGATACTAAATTTGGATTAGCAATTGAAATATGGCCAGTTACTCCCGGTGTTGTTGTAATCGTTGTGCCCGGTGTACAAGTTATCTTAAACGGATTATATGGGTCGGTTGGTGGTGTAATAAATGTATTAGGTGTTCCCCATCCACCTATACCAATCGGAGTTCCTATTTTTTCTTCATCCTTAACTTCTTCTAACTTTTCTTTTAATAAATCCCATTGTTTTGGAGTAATGTTAAATTCATGTACTCCTTCCGTAAATCCTTTTAACCAAAGTATAAATTCTTTTGATGTCATAACTATATATTTGTATATATAAATATAACGAAAATAAAAAAGGGAAACAAATATTGTCTCCCTTTTCTTTTATATTTTTCTTTAGATTAGAATTCTAAGATTGCGTAATCGTAAGTTAAAGTTAATGTAATCATAACTGGATCGTTTGAACTCCAATCTACATCACCAAACTCTGCCGCAGAAATAAAAGCACCAACAAGTTTCCATTGTTCTACTTTATCACCAACAGGTCCTAACATATAGAAATCGATATTCTTTTTATAGAAATCGGCGTACCCGTCTCTACCAGTGATAGATTCGTGTCCTGTTCTAATCCATTCCATTACTGATTGTGCACCACTTGGTACAATTGGGTCATATAGAGTGATAGTGATATCAGTCCAATTTGATTTACCTTTGATTTTTCTCTTTAAATTGATATGGTCTAATTCTACAACTTCACTTTCTAACTTAGGTCTGTTTGCTGTTTTAACCATGTATGATGGAATACCATCTATTTCCATGATGAAACGATTCGCTAACTTTGGTTCAAAGTTGGTATAAAATATCTTATCAAATGATAATACGTCAGCCATTGTTTATTCTCCTTTACTTATTATAAGTATATCTTTTTTTAATTTATGCGTTAAAAGTTGCCCCAGTTGGTAAAACATTGAAATCAATTTGAATGAATTCTGCAGTTTTAGTTGGTTGTAAGAATATTGCACCTTTTAAGATGTTTCTATCAATTACGTCTGGAGTGTTGTTACTTTCGTCCATTACAACTTTGAATGCGTATAAACCTTGTCTTTGTTGAATGTTCTCTAAATAAGGGTTAACTGTATTTAAAAATTTAGTTCTTGTATCTGTTGTGTTTTGTTCAAATATTAAGTATCTACTAGTTGAAGCAATATACTTCTTAACTGTGATAAGTAATCTTCTAACATTGATTCTATCTAATGCTGATGGTCTAGCTTGTAAGGTTTTTTGTCCGAATGCTACGATACCTTGTCCAGGGAACTGAGCGATTGGATTTACTTTTCCTTCATATAAAGTATCTCTATCAGAATGAGTTAATCTATCTAATACTGCTACTGCACCAGTGATACCACCTCTATTCAAACCTGCAGGTGCAAACCACTCAGCTGATGTAGCATCGTTTGCTGCATAAACTCTAGGTAATAAAACTGAAGGTGGAACTGTTATTAATTTGTTTGTGTTTGTATCAATTGTTTTAACCCAAGGATAGTAAACCGCTGCATAGTTAGTATCTAAACTTTCCGCTACACCTACTACTGTTCCAATACTTGCGGCTTGTCCTGCTGCATCCATAATATAGAATGTATCAGCTCTATTCTCACATATATCCATTGCGTATTGAGTTACATTACTATGGTCGTTATGATTAACACCAGGTAATACTAATAAATTAATATCAAACTCATCTACATTTGATAATGCATCTAAACATTTTTTATATGCTACCGAACCACTTGCTGCTGAAGTTGATAAATTAAATCCTTGAACATTTGCAGAAGTAATATCTACACCTTTGTTAGAAGAAATTGTTGGATTTAAACCATCAAAACCACCTTGAAAAGCTACATTAAATATTCTACTTGTTATAACTGCCGCAGTTGCACCACTTGTTAATGGTAAAGATGCGGTTGTATCTAATCCAAATACTGTATTTGAATTACTACCTTGTGTTGGAATTGGTTTTAAATAAATTGTATTATCACCATTTCCTTCTAAATCAATACCAGCATATACATTAGTTGAACCAGTTGCAAAAGTTACAATAGGTAAATTAGCTAATTCAGCAGATGAACCACTTATAAAGTTTTGATATGCGGCGTGTGCGTAAGGTACTGCTGTTACAGGATACAAATCAGAATCTTTTGATTCAACTCTAATATATTTAGATTTATTGCTCCAATCACCCGTTGTTGTTACTTTACCATTTGCATCAATTGTACTTACTTCATCGCCGATTACTCTACCGATATAGTTAACTGCTGCTGAGTCTAATGATAAATTATTATATTGTTCTAAAATGTTTTGTCTTTTATCTGTATCATCAAATTTTCTAACATATAAAGAGAAAGTTCCGTAATCAGAACCATTAATATCTCCTGCTGCTTTAATGTTACCAATAGTAACTTTAAATCTTGTATTTTCTACGTTACCATCTGCTAAAGTATGTATACGGAATAAATCATATCTTAATCCACCCATATCTTGTGATTTAATCCAAGGAGTAGAAGCATAAGTTGCATCGTATGTGAAATGTTGGTCACCTAATGTTACAAATGATGCACTTGCAAATTGTTGTAATGAATTTTGCGTTGTTATGCCACCACTAATACTAGCACTATAATATGAAGCATATACACCAGTAGCTGCATCAGAAAAATATCCATATACATAAGCTTCTTTTGTTCCTAATGGTGAAGTACCAAATACATCATCTATTGATTGTGTTGATGATGGAACTAATGAAGTTGCATATGAACCACTAAGTGTTACTCCACCAAATGATATATTACCATATCCAGATACAGAACTAGAAAACGTTGTTGAGAAAGAATTAGTATCTGTATCTGTATTAAATAATACAGCTACTGATTTAGATACAATAGTATTTGTTGAACCAGATGGTCCTGCTAATGTTACTAAAACAGGATTTTGTTCGGTATATCCACCGATACCTGCTACTCTACAAATAGTTACTAAACCTGTCTCTCTTAAATAATTTTGAGCGGTTAATTCTGTATAATATGTACCATCAGCTGCACCGAAGATATCTTCTAACTCAGATGGTGATGTTACGATTGTTGGTTTAAACGCCGGTCCTTGTTTGAAAGGTCCTACGATTGCTCCACCAATAGCTCCAACTCCTTGTGCTATGAATGATAAATCGTTTTCTCTTGTAAATACACCCGGCGATACTAATTTTTCAGCCATTTTATTTGTTCTCCTTATAAATTATGTTATAATATTCTAATATAAATATACAAACATTGTTGTAAAAATATATTATTTTGTATTTGTTGGTGTAAATTCTCCAGTTGTAGTATCTAAGTTACCATCTCCGTATTCTTTTTGAATTTCACCTAAGAAGTTTTGTTCTTCTTCACCTAATCTGTCAAGTTCTTGAAACATACTTTGTTCATCTGCTTTAAGTTGTCTTTGTTGAATTTGGTTTTGTCCTATAATGAAAGTTAATTCATTAAATTTTCCTTTTAATTCATTCACTTTTTGTAACTGCTCTGGTCTTATTTGTGCCATAGTTTTTTATTTTTATTCTATATATAAATATATATTTTTTTACTCAAACGATATTATAATCCGTATCTAGCTCTTAAATTGTTCCAAATATATCCTATTTCAGTTGCAGTTAATGCTCTTTGATAGAAAAAGAATGAACCTAAATTACCAGTATTATTTTGCATTAAATAAATATCAGATGTTCCAGTAGTTGCTGCTGCAGTTGTTGCTGCACTTGCTACTTCTACGTTATTATTATATATTTTTGTTGTACCCGCACCTGTTGTAACTGCAATCATATGCCATCCTGTTAGAGTTTGACCCGTTGCTGATGTGTTACCATTTGGTGTTGATGTAAACGCAATTGTAGATGTAGTTGCATTCAATGTGTAATCAGTTCCTCTACTTAATATATTACCTGCACTACCATTTACAAAGGCTATAATAGTATATCCATTTCCAGATGTTGTATTAAAATTTGAGTTACCAGTACCACTACTATATGCTTGCTCTTTGATACCATATTTACCACTTGCAAATGTTAATGATTTTGGAGAAGTTGCATTAAATGTTGGTGCTACTATTGCCGGATTAGAAGTTCCGCCGGTTAAGTTAAAACCAGTTGAATATCCTGCTACATCATTAAAGTTTGTAGTTGAAATTGCTGTATCATAAGATGCTGCAAATTGAGGTTCTAAATAACATACTAAATTTGTCCAAGGAATTGGTGCAGTTGCTGCTCCTTTATTATGTGAAACGAATCCATTAGCTAAATAAGTATGTGCAGAATCTACTGTGATTGTTGCAATTTCTAATGTTTTATTTACAAATTGTACTAATTCTACTAATACATCTTCTACTAAACCAGTTGTTGGATTATATTTAACTAATTTATCACCTTCAACCACATCTTCTGCTCTTGTAAATTGATAAGTTTCAGTTAATGCATCCCATACAAAGAAAGGATGTGCGTGCGTTGATTTAATTGCACCATCATTAATAGAAACATATGAATCTGCAAATGAAAAATAAATATTACTTACTTCTGCATTTACAATTTCACCATTTGAACCGGTTTCATTATACCACCAATACCACTCACCTTCATCATTTGCCGGAAACCATGCTGGCATATTAGTTGGTACAAATGTTTTAATCATATCACCTGCATATAAATCACCTGCTTTTACAGTTGAACCATCTGCTAATAAAATATCAGTATCAGTACTTACACATAATACATCTGAGTTGATTGAGTTATATGAATCTACTGAATAAATAGTTTTTGTACTTGCTGCACCTGCTCCACTATTTCCTGTTCCGTTTGTAGTATAGGTATCATTATAATATGCAGTTAATGTTGTTGCATTACTACCACTTAATGTTGCACCTGCTAATGCTTTTGCACTAATAGAAGTTGTTGCACCATTTGTACCAATTGTAAAATATGTACTATCGTTTACCGTCACACTATAATTAGCTGCTTGTATTTTTACTCTATTATCAAATGCTAAACCTTGTCCGGTAAATGCAAATGTAAGGTTTTCTGATGTACTTTCTACTATATAAGTAAATGGTTGCGTTACTGCTACATTACCATATATAAATGAACTCATTGATACCGGTGTTCCTGCCAATGCGTTTGCTGCATTTAATGAAGATGATACTAAACCACTTCTAGTTGTACCATTCCATGCTTTGTACAAATTTCCTAAACTTAAATTACTTGCTGCCATATTATTGTTTTCCTTTTAACTATTATAAATATCTAATAAACTATTAACCCATTTGTTTCTATCCGAATACTCCAACATATATTCTTTTATTTTGTTGAACCAATGTTTTTTATATTCGTAATCACTATTCTTAATCCATTGTATTGTTCCTTCAAATTCAGTTTTAGTATCTGCTCTAAAGGGATATACCCAATCTTTCATCCATTCTTTACTTAATATAGGTAGTTTTCCATAATCAACCGCTTGAAATATTGAATATCCAAATGGTTCATAATTAAAACAACTATGTGAAATTCCCCAATCTAAACGATAAAACCAATCTAACTTACTATAATCAAACA
>Ga0214919_10001414_pt1 | contig 39394 bp, 40 predicted proteins | sample LL1503_MetaG_FD_177994 | JGI IMG/M metagenome (GOLD analysis project Ga0214919, IMG submission 177994) | Freshwater microbial communities from Lake Lanier, Atlanta, Georgia, United States - LL-1503 | ecosystem: Environmental > Aquatic > Freshwater > Lake | place: USA: Georgia | collected...
AGCGGAGATGATGGTGGGTATGAACCGTTCAGGTTTAACGCCATCGCGTTGCATTGGTGCGTATGCAAAGCCACAAGGCGATTGGGTTGAACCTGCTTTTGAAAAATTAAAAACTGTTTTTAAAATTAATCGATGACAAATTGGCTTGCATCAAGAATTGGTCGCTAATTGACTGCGAATTCTCTCTGAAGGTTGCGTATTCATCGTCATTTGAAAAATACCTGCAGCAACACCAATAACAACTGCCAATTGCCAAGCCAAATCATAGTTGCCCAGGTGATTGAAAATATAACCGCCACCCCACGCGCCTAAGAACGACCCCACTTGATGGCTCATGAATGCAACGCCTGCGAGAGTGGCCATGAATCGCAATCCAAATAAATGAATAATCAAACCCGATACCAAAGGGACAACGCCCAACCAAAGAGTTCCTAAGACGGCACCAAATAAAAGTGTTGTGTAGGGCGTGGGCGGAAATGAAAAGAACATGAATAGTGCCAACGAACGAAGTAAATAAATACATCCCAATAAAAATCGTTTGGAGTAGCGATCGCCCAACCAACCAAACAAATACGAGCCAATCACATTAAATAAACCAACCAACGCTAAAGTGGTGCTACCGACCGTTGGGTCCATTCCGCAAATATCCAAATAGGCGGGTAAGTGAGTGGTGATAAAAACCAATTGCAATCCGCAAACAAAAAAGGCAATAGCTAAAACACGATAGCCTTTGTGTCCTAAAGCTTCTGTGATGGCGTCAGTCGCTGATTGCTGTTTGCCAATGACAGCCTCGTGTTCGATGCGATCGGCTTTGCTTCCCAAAAATGCCGCTGGCAACATCACGCATGCCAACGCTAAAAATCCAACCACTGCAGTTTGCCAATCGGCGTTGGTGATGAGCGATTGCGTCATGGGGGAGGCCAGCGTCAAACCCAATGAACCAATAGCAGAGACAGCGCCCATGGCGGCTCCGCGCTTGGCGGCGCTCACTGTGCGTGCAGTGATGTTCATAGCGATATTGGATGCTGTACATGACAAGGCGATACCCACACAAAAGCCCATGCCGATGGTAACCATCCAAGTGGCTTCTGCGAATCTTAAAAAAAGCAAACCCAATATATAAATCAATACACCACCCAATGCAACGGGGCGCGTGCCATATTTGTCAGCCATGATGCCCACAAAAGGTTGTGTCGCACCCCAAACAATATTTTGCAATGCAACGGCTAATGAAAAATCAGCAGCAGTGATGCCAATGTCGCGAATCATGTGCGGCTGCAAAAGTCCAAAACTTTGTCGCATTCCCATAGCTAAACTCAGCATGACGGCAGCGCCGCCCAAAATGGTCCAAACTTGTAAGGGGGTGAGATCTGATTTTTGTTTCATGGTATGAGTTTAAAGTACTCGTTTTGTTTTGACTGTCGCTTGGGTAACGTTGGTTATTGTGAGGGTAAATCCTTGGTATTTATCACCAACTGTTTCTAAAATTGAATATTCATATTATCTCTTGAAAGTTTTTTATGAATTGTCCTTGTATAAAAGTCGCAATGGTGCTGACTGTAGGCTTTGTGCTTCAGTCTTTTGCGCAAGATTATCCGAACCACCCCATCACCATGGTCATGCCTTATGCGCCTGGGGGGCCTGGCGACGTCATTACTCGAGTATTTGCCCAAGAGATGCAAAAAACCTTAGGGCAACAAATTGTGGTGGATAACACTGCGGGTGCATCGGGCTCAATTGGCACTGCCAAAGTTGCGCGATCTAAGCCAGATGGTTATACGCTGTTGATGATTCATGTGAGTCATGCAACCAATGCGGCCATGTACAAAAACCTCAACTACCATCCTGTAGATGATTTTGATCCCATCGGTCGCGCGACCAGTGGACCAATGGTGATTGTGACGCGCAGTGATTTTCCTGTTAAAGACATCAACGAGTTTATTGCTTACATCAAAGCCAATCAATCCAAAGTCAGTTTGGCACATGCAGGCGTGGGATCAGCTTCGCATTTGTGTGGTTTGATGATGATGAATGCGTTGAACGTCAAGCTCAATGAAATCCCATACAAAGGAACGGCTCCAGCACTCAATGATTTGATGGGCGGTCAAGTCGATGTGCTTTGTGATCAAACATCGGGAACCATACCCACTGTATTGGGTGGAAAAATTCGCGCCATCGCTGCCATTGGAAAAAGTCGTTTGCCTTCGTTGCCACAAGTGCCCGCAGTTGCTGAGGCGGGTGTACAAGGTTTAGATATCAATATTTCCTTTGGACTCTACGCGCCCAAAGGAACGCCAAAGCCTGCAATAGATAAATTAATTTCATCATTACAAAAAGCGGTCACTGAGCCCGAAGTGATCAAGCGCTTGGAATCGATGGGCATATCTGCCGTGAGTGTGGATCAAGCCAAACCTGAAGCCTTGCGCACACATTTAAAAAATGAAATGGAAACTCTGGGAAGCTTGCTTACGAAAGCAGGCGTTAAAGGCAACTGATATTTTTTATTGCACGGGCCAACTGAATAAATGTCCAGTTTGTTGTGAAATTTTAATTAAATCATTGGGCGTATCGATATCTAACACATAGTGTTGATTGGCGCTTAAAACCCCATGCACTGCCTCGCTGTTTTGATTGCGCCAATCACGACAACCATAGGTATCTTCTTTGGATAGGATGGACGTAGCAACCGTTATTGAAAAAATAACGGGATTGCCAGGTTGTCTATCAATCATTGGATAAACCCATTCGATACCCTTGGGTCGATTTTGATATTCAGTGATGATGTGACTGATGTCGTGCTCTTGTATCAAGGGTTGATCGGCCAACGCCATGATGACAGTATTACTGTCATTTGAAATATGTTGAAGGCCTAAACGTTGCGACGAGATTTGACCTTGATCGGGGTTGGGGTTTTGAACGATATGAATATTGAGGTGTTGAATGAGAGGCTCAATTTCTTTTGCATAATGTCCTAAAACCACAACAATATCTTGGACGCCTGCATTTTGCAAAGCTTGGATTTTTTTAACAATCAAAGGGATACCATCGACTTCAATTAAGCATTTGGGGCGAAAGCCCATGCGTGAGGCCGAACCTGCAGCTTGTAGTACTGCTGAAATTTTTAAATCAGTTGACGTCATGTTGTACTTTGCATTTACATAAGGCCAATTCTACTGAATTGATGTACCATGTTGCTTCTGATATTTTAATATAAGTGGTTTGATGATATGGCTGCATCGCCTGCAAATTCTGAACAAGTCAATGCCAAAGATTTATTGATGGTGTTGATCGTGACGGTTTCATGGGGTATGAATTATCCCGTCATGAAATTTGTTGTGAATACCTATCCACCTTCTGCATTCAGAGCTGTAACTTTTTTGCTTGGCTTTATTTGTTTAGGTGTGTATGCGCATTTCAAAGGCATATCACTTGTCATCCCCATCCAAGAAAGATGGCCTGTTTTTAAATTAAGCATGTTTAATATGGTGGGGTGGCATGTGCCGATGATTTATGGAGTCAGCATGCTCAATTCTGGACGTGCGGCCATCATTGGTTACACCATGCCAGTTTGGGCTTTGCTTGCGAGTGCTTTACTATTCAAAGAAAAAATCACATGGCGAGCGATGCTGGGCATTGCATTAGCGATGAGTGCTGCGATGTTGTTGGCATGGGACAGTGCAGGTCAATGGGGTAACAAGCCCATGGGTGTGGGCGTGATGGTGATTGCAGCTGTTACTTGGGGTATTGGTAACGCCATGATGAAAAACGCCAAGTTAAGTCTTCATGGAATCAGTCTCAGTTTTTGGGCCTTTGTCATTGCATTTTTTGCTTTCCTTTTAGTGACTTGTTTGTTTGAGCGCCATCTATGGCAGTGGCCCAATTTACTGCAATGGTTGGCCATTGTTTATAACGGTGTTGTCGCTTTTGCGATTAGCTACCTTGCTTGGTTTCATGTGGCTCGTAAACTTTCTGCAGTTTCTAGCGGCTTATCGATTATGTTGGTGCCTGTTTTTGGCGTCACGGGAGGCGCCTTGGTGTTGGGTGAGGCTGTCACTATCGAAGACATCAGCGCATTGATTTTAATTTTGTTGGCTATGATAGTGGTGTTGTTGCCCAGTGAACAAATCAAAAAAATATATTCAAAAAATCACAACTAATTTTTAATCAAGGAGACTTTCATGATTCAAACTAAACCTATTTTTCAACTGGTACTCACCGTGCCCAGCATCACCGATTTAGGTCAAACGCCCATGGGTAGTCGAAAAATTGCACAAGTCAGTGGTGGCCACTTTGAAGGTGAACGCATGCGTGGCAAAGTGGCTTCTGCGCCTGGCGGCGATTGGTTGCTGATGCGCCCCGATGGTGTTTTAACGTTGGATGTGCGACTCACATTGCAAACCGATGATGATCAACTCATTTACATGTCGTATCGTGGATTGCGTCACGGCCCCAAAGAAGTGATGGACAGACTTAACAAAGGCGAAAAAGTTGATCCCGCGCAATATTATTTTCGAATGGTTCCAGTATTTGAAACAGCCAGTGAAAAATACAGCTGGCTAAACCGCATCGTGTCTGTTGCAACAGGTCGACGCGAAAGCACGGGCCCTATCTATGACGTGTACGAGGTTTTATAAAGTTTTGTTTCCAACTTCGTAGTTGATTACAAACTCTTCGGGGACTTGCGGTCCCCACACATAAAACGAATCATTCATTGGATAGTTGCCTGTGTCCCAATCATGATCACCAGGTACAAAATCAATGTCATAGGAAAACTCGCTGAAACTTCCCCATGGATCGCGCGAGTAGAAGAAATAATTTGAACCGAGGACGTGACGCCCGACGCCCCATCCCTTGGTGTAGCCCGCTTGGAGCATTTGCTCCATACCTAAACCCACATCATCGAGTTGTGCCACATCCCAACTGAGGTGATGCAGTCCTGGACCATCTGATTTAACAAACGCAATCATATGGTGATCGCTACCATGAATGCCGTGCATGAAAACAATGAAATCATCGGATCGATCGGTGACTCTCAAGCCCAAGATGTCTGTAAAAAACGCTACTGACTCTGGCACTTTGTCGGAAAATAAGAGAGCATGTGAAAGTCTTCGGGGTCTTACTTGTTTGATGCTTGATCGTGTTGGTGCGTTTCCTTTACCTACAGGAGCACGTGGTGTGATGCTGGGCGCAGATTTTTCTTGTGGTGAAGATTTTTTTGCTTCAATCACTTGAATATAAAAACCTTCTGGGTGAACCACCCAAAAGCCTTCGTTGCTTCCTAAAGGATGTGGTGTTCCATGGGAATAGCTTGATTTTGCAATTCGCTCAACAATTGCTTTCATGTCCTCTGGATAAGCGGCAAACACCATGTACTGTAATTTTTTCTTATCGCCACCTTGGTGAATGCTGGCCCAACAATGCGTGTGGTTGAGGGTGTGTAAATCCACTTGGGTTTTGCGTTGCTTCACATCCAAGCCAAAAACCGAGAAGTAATCCACGGCTTTTTGAAGGTCGGGCACCGTAAACACCACGCGATCAAGTGAGTGAACCGCATGGACCGAGGCGCGATTGGGTAATTTGTTGTCGTTCATAAAACCTCTCTTGACCTTTGCATGGTGAGTGATAGCATTCAATTGTTCGATTATTCAACATCGAAGGAAGAAAACAGCATGCCTATTAACTCCATCAATCATTTTTTCATCAGAGCTGATGATCTCGAGTTGACCAAAGACTTTTACATGACTGTATTGGGTTTTGAGGTGATGCCAAGACCTGATTTTCCCTTCCCTGGTTTTTGGATGGGTACCAATGGTTCCATTCAAGTGCATTTGGGTCCTTCGCACATTCCTAATAGAGAAAAGTATTACATCGGGACGCCTGAAGACGCTGTCGATGGTCAAACAGGCGTCATAGATCACGTGGCTTTTTTGGCAGAAGAGCCCAATGGATTCATACAAAAGTTTACAGAAAAGAAGTTGAGTTTTAGGCCGCGCTATTTCCCTGAGTCACATTTGTATCAGTTGTTTGTGCAAGACCCCAATGGTGTGATGATTGAACTGAATTTTTTCAATATCACCGACGAGCCCGAATGGACGGGCGAAGATTATTCCAAGATGGAACGCGTGAGCATCATTTCTAACTGAAAAAGTTATTTCATTTAAAAACCTACCGTACTAGGGTAATAGCGGATATCGATTCGTTTCCTATCTCTTAGCATTGCAGTTGTAGTTCATACTTCATACGAGGAGAAATTCATGGATCAAATGCGTCGCAAAGTAATCGGTACGGGTGGAGCAGGCCTATTGGCCGCAAGCATGCCAGCAAGTATGGCTTTTGCACAAGGTGCACCCATCAAAATCGGCATGAGCATGCCGCAAACAGGTGGACTCGGCGCAGGTGGACAAGCTGCTCTGATTGGTTTGCGTATGTGGATTGAAGATGTTAATGCGCGCGGCGGCATGTTGGGTCGCAAAGTCGATCTCATCGTTTATGACGATCAAAGTAACGGCGCTAACACCCCTGGTATCTATACCAAACTCATTGATGTCGACAAAGTTGATTTATTGATTGCACCTTATGCAACTAATGTGACTGCACCCATAATGCCGATGGTGAAAGAGCGTGGCTTGTTATTGATGGGTAATTTCTCTTTCCAAGTCAATGCAAAAGTTCAACACGATATGTGGTTTAACAATGCACCTTGGGGGGACGCAAAGGGTTGGTCAGAGGGCTTCTTAGAGGCTGGCAAAAAAGCAGGCGCTAAATCGATTGCGATTTTTGCAGCCGAAGGTGAGTTTCAACAAAACCTTGCCAACGGTGCGCGTGAAATCATCAAAACAACGGGATGGAATGTCGTCTATGACCAAAACTATCCTGGCAACAACACTGACTTCTCGTCGATTATTAGGGCTGTAAGGGCGTCAAGAGCAGAAGCCGTTTTTGTCGCATGCTACCCCAACGAATCTGTGGCGATCATGCGCTCGGTCAATGAAATTGGATTGGGTGCACAAGTTCAAATCTTTGGTGGCGGTATGGTTGGATTGCAATTTGGACCTGTGATGCACGGCCTTGGTAGCTTGCTCAATGGAGTTGTGAATTACAACTCTTATGTTCCTGGAATGAAGTACCCTGGCATTGAAGAGTTTTTGAAGCGTTACACCCCGCGTGCGATGGAAGCCAAGGTTGACCCATTGGGTTATTACTTGTCACCCTATAACTACGCCACTGGACAAATGATTGAGCAAGCAGTCAATGCAACCAAATCATTGGATCACAAAAGATTGGCCGACTATTTGCGCAGAAACGAAATGAAGACCATTGTGGGGCCCATCAGTTTTGATAAAAACGGCGAACGTGCAAAGCCCGCTTTGGTTCAGGCGCAATTTAGAAATCTCAAAGATAACGATTGGGATCAATTTCGCGCACCTGGAAAACAAGTTGTGATTTGGCCCGCATCAGAAAAACAGGGTGATGTAATCACACCTTTTGACAAGGCAAGAAAAGCAATCTAATTTTTTGCTTGTCTTTTTTCACTTGGATGGGGCTCTTTGATAGAGTTCCATCTTTTATCAAATAATTCTGATGTTTTCTGTTGATCTAATTTTTGAAGCTGTTCTTTTTGGAATCTTGCTCGGTTGTTTTTATGCGGCCGTGAGTCTTGGTTTGTCTGTGGCTTTTGGTTTGCTTGATGTGCCGTATGTGGCACATCCTGCACTGCTGATATTGGGCTCTTACTTTACCTTCATGCTTGCCAAAACAGGCATAGACCCCATTGTCTGCGGCGTATTGTTAATGCCCGTTTTTTATCTCATTGGCATTGGCTTTTATCGGTTTTACTATGAAACCTTTGAGAAGCGAAGTACAGAAACAGGTGTGCGCGGCCTTGCCTTTTTCTTTGGCATGGCGTTCATCATCGAAGTATGTTTGATTTTATTTTTTGGTGTTGATCAACGAACAGTGGCTGCGAGTTACATCGGTAGCAGTTTAGAAATTGGAGAATACCGTTTTCCTTATCGGATGCTCGTGGCTTTTGGAATTGCGGTGGTCCTGACTGTTGTGCTCACTATTTATTTTTCTAAAACATTCAATGGCCGCGCCATCAAAGCAGTTGGTCAAGACGAAGGTGCGTTGCGATTGATGGGAGCCAACCCTGTCAAGATCAAACAATTGGCATTTGGAATCGCAACGGCTATCAATGCATTGGCTGGCGCTATGCTGATTATTGTTGGACCCGTAGAACCCTCGATGGATCGCATATACATCGGTCGCACATTTTGTGTGGTCGTATTGGCTGGCTTGGGGAGCATGAGTGGTACTTTGGTTGCGGGTCTTGTTTTAGGTATTGCAGAATCTGTAGTGATGATGGCCTTTGGTGCATCGTGGGCACCCGCGGTTTCTTTCGGTTTGTTATTGTTGATGCTTGGCGTTAGACCCCAAGGTCTATTTGGAAGATAACCCAGATGAAATACGCTACCTATTGTTTGTTGATAGTTTTGGGCTTTTTAGGCCTCTCTGTGATGAGCAGTATCAATGAATATGTTTTCTTTGCAGGATTTGTGATTTTGCAGTTTGTGATTCTTGCAACTGCATGGAATATTTTGGGCGGCTATGCGGGTTACGTTAATTTTGGTGTGCCCGCTTTTATTGCGATGGGTGCGTACACCGCAGTTGTTTTATTCAAATCGATTTCTGCACCTCTGGTTGTTCAAATCATTGGTGGCGGTATCTTGGCTGGCGCGCTGGGTTTAGGTGTTGGCTTACTTACTCTCAAGTTGCGCGGTATCTTTTTCTCTATTGCAACTGTTGCAGTGGTGTTTATTTTAGAAACCGTTGTTAACAATTGGCGTTATGTCGGTGGTGCAACGGGTATGCAGCTCACGCGTCCACCCGATCTGTGGTTTTTTGAAAGTTACACACGCATGCTGTTTTTTGTGATGGCGGTGTTGGCTGTTTTGTCTGTGAGCATTGCGCGTTATGTTCAAGATTCTTTTTTGGGGCGCGGTTTGCGTGCGGTGCGCGATTCAGAAGAGGCTGCCGAGTGTTCGGGTGTTCCTACTCTAAAGATTAAATTAATTGCATGTACGATTTCTGGCGCACTCATGGGTGTTGCAGGTTCTCCAATGCCGATGTACTTGAGTTATATCGAGCCTGCATCCACATTTAATTTGAGTTACTCCATATACGCTTTGGGTATGCCCATCATTGGTGGCACTTCTCATTGGATCGGACCCGTCATTGGTGCATTATTGTTAGCAACGTTGCAACAAATCGTCACGGTTACTGTTTCTAATGAATTGAATGTTTTAATTGTCGGCGTGTTGCTGGTTTTGTTTGTGGTCATTGCGCCTGAAGGCATCTTAGGATTAGTGAAAAAATGGAAACAATCCTCGAAGTAAACAACGTTGTCAAGCAATTTGGGGGCTTTACAGCGCTCTCAGGCGTGAGCCTGAACGTTCTTCAAGGTGAGCGCTTGGGTTTAATTGGTCCCAACGGATCTGGAAAAACCACACTCATCAATTGCATCTCAGGCGCCTATACCAACTATCAAGGCTCGATTCGTTTTGATGGACAAGAAATCACGCCACTGCAAGCGCATCAAAGAACCAAGCGTGGCATTGCTCGCAGTTTTCAAATACCGCGTCCCTTTAGCAGCATGACGGTGATGGAAAATTTATTGGTGCCCTTTGCGTTTGTAGGTGGCAAAGACGGCCCCGAGCAACAAAAAGAAGCAATGGAAATTTTGCAACGCATGGGATTGGCTGATAAAGCCTTTGTGCAGTCGAATCAACTCTCTCAAGTAGAGTTGCGCAAAATGGAATTGGCACGCGCAATGGCCGCCAAGCCCAAGCTTTTAATTTCTGACGAAGCGATGGCGGGCTTAGCAGGCGCTGAAGTAGATGAGGTTTTACAAATTTTGTTTGATCTGAATAAACTCGGCATCACCATCATCATGATTGAGCACATCATGCAAGCGGTGATGAAGTTTTCTCAGCGCGTGGTGTGTTTGGATGCAGGAAAAATCATCTGCGAAGGTACACCCGAGACCATTGTTAAAAATCCTGACGTACAAAGGGCCTATCTTGGCGACTAAACTCATCATTGAAGACATTGACGCTGGTTATGGCGCTGTGCGTGCATTGCACGGCGTGTCTCTGACTATCGAAAATGGACAAACCGTTGCATTGTTGGGAACCAACGGTAATGGAAAAAGCACATTGATGAAGTGTGTGATGGGAATGGTCAAGCCTGACAAAGGTTCGATTCGTTTGGAGATGGATGGCGTCACACACGATTTAACCCAGCTCTCGACCGAAGAAATTGTTAATTTAGGCGTTGCACTCATTCCAGAGGGGCGCAGACTGTTTCCAAAATTAACCGTTGAAGAAAATTTATTACTCGGTGCATTCAGAGAATCTGCGCGCACACAAATTCCAGAGAACATTGCTTTTTGCTACGAAGCATTTCCGCTGCTCAAAGAGCGTCGAACGCAATTGGCAGGATCCATGTCGGGCGGTCAGCAACAGATGTTGGCTATTGCCAGAGCTTTGATGTCTTCTCCAAAATTGTTATTGGTTGATGAGCCATCGGTAGGTTTATCGCCATTGCTCGTTTCACAAACCATCACCAAACTCAAAGAGCTCAAAGATAAATACAGTCTGACCGTTTTAATGGCCGAGCAAAACTTCAAACAAGCCATGCGTATCGCTGACTATGGCCACATCATTGTTCATGGCGAAATCGTTTTTAAAGGCGATGTCGATACATTGATGAGCAACGATTTGGTCAAGAGCTATTACTTGGGTGTTTCTGTCTGATTGTTTCGCTTTCGGCTTTGCGATGATTGTTAATTAGAGGAACCTTTCATGAAATCCCCTGATTTTGAATATGCCCGCGTTAAAAATTTAGCCGATGTATTTGCCTTGCAAAAACTACATGGCGAATCGGCACAAATTTTGGCGGGTGGTCAAAGTTTATTAGCGGTGATGAATTTGCGTATGGCTAATCCACAAATGTTGATTGACATTGGCGATTTGCACGAACTGCGCGGCATCGAGCATACAAAAAATACTGTTCGTATCGGTGCGCTCACTACGCATCACGACATTCTCACATCTGCTGTTGTTCAACAACATATACCATTGCTTGCGCAAGCCGTGCCACACGTTGCACACTTAGCCATTCGCAACAAAGGCACGATCGGTGGTAGTTTGGCGTTGGGTGACCCCGCTGCTGAATATCCTGCAGTGGCTTTGGCACTTAACGCCACATTGATTTTAAAGAGTGCAAAGTCAGAGCGACGTGTGAGTGCGCGGGACTTCTTCATCAGCTTGTATCGCACAGCGGTTAAGCCCGATGAAATTTTGGTTGCTGTTGAATTTCCAGTAGCGACCAGCGATCAACGATTTGTTTTTTTAGAGTTGTCCAGAAGAAAAGGCGATTACGCCATAGTGGGTTTGGCCGCGGCCTTCACTCTTAAGGGCAAAACGGTGAGCGATTGCGCCTTGGCCTATATGTCTGTGGATGACAAGCCTGTGTTGGCTCCATTGGCGATGGAAGCCATGGAGGGTGAAACCATTGACGCATCGAGCATTGCTCAAGCACAAAAAGCATTGGACAAAGATCTCAACCCAGCGGGTGATTTGCAGGGCAATACCGCTACCAAAAAACAATTGGCGCGTGTGTTGTTGTCACGCGCATTGATGCAAGCAGGAGAACAACATGTCTGATCGTTGCATGCACACCCAGTTTGTGGTGAATGGTGAAACTGTCGATGCACAAGTACCCGTTCGTATGCATTTGGTTGATTATTTGCGCGAAGACCTAGGACTTACGGGCTCACACTTGGGATGCGAGCACGGAGTGTGTGGTGCGTGCCAAGTGATGGTCGATGGTCAACTGGTGAGAGGGTGTTTAACGTTGGCTGTGCAAGCCAATGGCAAACATGTACAAACCATCGAAGGTTTATCGGAGAGTGGCGAATTACAAGCGCTGCAAGCCTCATTTTTAAAACACAATGCGTTTCAATGCGGTTTTTGCTCGTCAGGTATGTTACTCACTGCTTTGGAAATTACCAAGCATCACCCACACGCCACACGCGATGAAATCAAAGAATTAATCTCTGGCAATTATTGTCGGTGCACTGGTTACCAAGCCATTGTTGACGCTATCGAATCGGTTTTGAAGCAAGGAGCATCGTCATGAATGCACGCAACGAAATCCCAGTTAAAACAGACGGTGTTAAAACACAAATCAATTATATAGGTCAAAGTGTACCGCGCACTGGCGCGAAAAAATTATTACAAGGCCGCGGTACTTATTTGGATGATTTGCGCATGCCTCGTTTGGTACACGTGGTTTTTTTTAGAAGTCCGCATGCACACGCGCGCATCAAACATTTGGATTTAACGCAAGCTCGCAAACAACCGGGTGTTGTTGCTGTGTTTGATGGTCATGACGTCGCACAATTTTGTACACCATGGGTCGGTGTGTTGGGTCATCTCAAAGGCATTCGATCTGCACCGCAATATGCAATTGCTCCCGAGCGCGCGTGTTGGCAGGGTGAAGCGGTTGCCGCTATCGTTGCACAAACGCGTCGGCAAGCCGAAGACGCACTCGATCATGTGCAAGCCGATTGGGACGTGTTGCCTGCTGTGACCGATATGGATGCTTCCTTAGAAGGCAAGACCGTGATTCATCCCGATTTGGGTGACAACCTGTGTTTTCATCGTGAATTAAAAACCGAAGGTTTTGACGATGTGTTTTCAAAAGCCGATGTGGTGGTAGAGAAAATATATGTATTTAGTCGCCATACAGGTGTGACTAACGAGCCACGCGCCATCCTTGCTGATTACAACCCTGCAGAAAATTTACTCACGGTGTATCAAGGCACGCAAGCGCCCAATATGATGCAAGATATTTTTTCGCGTCATCTCAATATTCCAGAATCCAATGTGCGTGTGATTTGTAAAGATGTGGGCGGATCGTTCGGTATCAAAGTGCACGTGTATGCCGACGAGATGGCTACTGCTGCAATTGCAGTGATGCTCAAACGTCCAGTTAAATTCATGGCTGATCGGATTGAATCATTTTTAACCGATATCCATGCGCGCGAACACAAAGTCAAAATCAAATTGGCTTGTACAAAGCAAGGTGACATGTTGGCATTTGATATGGTTGATTTAACGGGTATTGGCCCTTACTCGGTTTACCCTAGAACCAGTGGAATTGAAGGCAATCAAGTGGTCAACCTCACAGGCGGCCCTTACAAGCACCAACAATACAAAGCCAGTTTAGACGTGGTGTTTACCAATAAAAATGTCACTTGCCAATACAGAGCGGTGGGACACCCAATTGCTGTTGCCATCACAGAAGGTATTGTGGATGAGGCTGCAAGAAAAATTAGTATGGATCCCGCTGAATTTCGCAGAAGAAATTTAATTGCCGATGACGCTTATCCTTATACATTTCCGTCTGGCATTAAATTTGAAAAACTCTCGCATCATCAATGCCTTGATCAATTGATGCAATTGATGGATTACAAAAAATTACGCGAAGAGCAACAACAGTTGCGTGGCAAAGGAATTTATCGCGGCATTGGATTGGCCGCCATGATTGAAGTGACTAATCCATCTCCTGCGTTTTATGGCGTGGGAGGTGCGCGTATCTCTGCGCAAGACGGTGCAACGGTTCGATTAGATCCTGCAGGCATGATCAATGTATTGGTTAGCGTCACTGAGCAAGGTCAAGGAACTGAAGCAATCTTTGCGCAAATTGCTGCGAGTGCTGTGGGTGTTGATGTTGCCAATGTGCGTGTGATTACGGGCGATACAGGTGTAACGCCCTATGGTGGCGGCACATGGGCTTCACGCGGTGCAGGCATTGGTGGTGAGGCCGTATTACAAGCAGGCAAAGTATTGCGTACACATATATTGGCAGTTGCTGCTGCGATTCTTAAAGTGGAAGTTGCCACATTAGACATGAGCAATGGTGTGGTGATTGACAAGCTCACAGGGCAAGAGCACATGTCGATCAATGAAGTCGGGCGCGTTGCTTATTTCAGGCCCGATACATTACCTATGGATTTTCAATCGGAACTCACGGTGACGCGTCATTACACGCCTCGCGAATATGGTTTTACATTTACCAATGGCATTCAAGCCTCATATGTTGAAGTCGATATCGAAACAGGTTTTGTTAAGTTACTCAAACATTGGTGCGTTGAAGATTGCGGCACCATCATCAACCCCATGCTGGTGGATGAACAAATTCGCGGCGGTATTGTGCAAGGTATTGGTGGCGCCATGTTTGAAGAATGTATTTACAGCGAAGATGGACAATTGCTCAATGGTTCGATGGCTGATTATTTGGTGCCGATGGCGGGGGAGATGCCCGATATTGTGTTGGGACATGTGGAGACACCGACTAAGACTTCAGAGCTCGGTGCCAAAGGCGCGGGAGAGGCGGGCACAGCGGGTGCGCCAGGAGCGGTGATGAACGCCATCAATGACGCCATTGCACCATTGAATGCGAGTGTGAGCGTGCAACCCTTCACGCCCGAGCGCGTGTTGTCTGCACTCGGGAAAATTTAATTCGCAATCAGCGATCGACGCCTGCCATTTTTTCTAACACGGCATACACCGAAGCAGTGTCGTGCAATTGATGTCCTTGCGACATGGCTGCGTGATAAATAGGAATGCATGCCGTAAATAAGGGCGCTGGTAATTTCATATCATTGAGTGCTTCATAGATGATCGACATGTCTTTTTGCCAGACATCATTTTTCATCGTTGCTTGTTTCCACGTGCGAGAAGTCATCATGGGGCCGCGCACTTGAAACATACGTGAACTACCAGCACCTGAGCCAATGATGTTGACCAAGCTTTTTGATTCAAGACCGAGTTGTTGGCCAAACAAAATCGCTTCAGCGGTTGAAACATTGTGAATCGCGACTAATAAGTTAGCTACCAATTTCATTTTCATGCCATTGCCAAATTCACCCACAAAATAATGACTGCGTGCAAAGCCATTAAAAATGGCGTCAAATGCTTTGACGTCCGATGCTTTACCGCTGGCATAAATGCTGAGGTCCTTGGTTTTGGCTTGTGCGCCTGTTCCCGATAAAGGCGCATCAATCATGTGGATTCCGCTTTCGAGGAGCATGTCTTTGGCTTGTTGTTTGTCTTTAAGAGGAAAGGTGCTGGCTTCTACCAAAATCGGTGTGCCTTTGATCTTGTGATGTTTTTTGGATTCACATAAAGTTTGACAAACTTGCATTAAGGCTTGTGTCGATGGCAGTGAAGAAATAATTTTGGATGTGTATAACAGTAAATCTTTGGCATCCGCATCCACATGCGTGAGCAAAGGTTTCATTTTTTTTCGCGTTGCCGCGTTGAGTTCCACACCATAGACTTCAAAGCCCGTTTGTTGGAGGTTGGAAGAAATAGACGAGCCCATGATGCCCAATCCAATCACGCCCACTGTTGGTTTTGTTTTTTGTGCGGTCATTTGTGTCTCCTGTTAGTGTCATCATCTTAATAGAAACAAATCCAATAAAGCTCTACAATTTGGGTCTTCCTGTTCATACATTCCAACATTTCAAGAGACAACCATGACCACTGCACAATTTATTAACCGTCCCGATGGCGCCAAAATCGCTTACGTCATTCAAGGCAATCTTCAAGGCCCTTCATTGGTACTTTCCAATTCATTGGCTACTGACCGCGAGATGTGGCAGTGGGTTCTGCCGCAATTATCAAAAGACTTTCGGGTTATTACTTATGACACGCGTGGGCATGGTCAAAGCACATGTGAAGTCAAAAATATTCATTTGAGTGTTTTGGCCGACGACGCATTGGCCGTGATGGACGCAGCTAAAGCCGACAAAGCATTTTTTGCAGGGATTTCATTGGGCGGTATGACGGGTCTCACCTTGGCTTTGAGCCATCCCAATCGCTTGTTGGGTTTGATGGCCTGTAATTGCAGAGGTCGTATCGATCAAGCAGGCATCGACGCGTGGAATCAACGCATTGATGTGGCGCGTGCGTCGGGCATGGCAGCTTTGGCTCAACCCACAATTGCTCGCTGGTTTAGCAAAGATTACATTGATGCGCAACCTGTCATCATGAATGCCATGGCCAAAATTGTTGCTAATAATTCGGCTGCTGGATTTGAAACTTGTATTCGTGCGATTCAACAAATTGCATTGATGGATGATTTGCATAAAATAGAAATTCCTGTTTTGCTTTTAGCAGGTGCTCAAGATCAAGGCGCACCACCCATTGAGATGGAGCTCATGGCTCAGCAGATTAAGGGTAGCCAACTCGAGGTATTAGATCCTTGTGGTCACATTTCAAGCGCACAACGCCCCGATGACTTTGTACGTATCTTGAAAAAATTTACAAAAATTTAATCAATCCATTAACTCGCAGTGGGTGCAGGCACTTGTTGGCTGTACCACTGTGCAATTTTTTCGCCAGTCATTATTTTGACTTGAGGCTTAGCAAGTAACGCATCCAATAATTTTTCGAACGCATCGATGCGATGCGGCACACCCGTGATGTAGGGATGAACGCTGATAGCCATTACACGTGGAATTTTTTCTGCATCACGCCACAAACGATCGAGTTGTAAAACGCCGCGGTGATACATCTCATCACTGCGGTGATTTTGAATCGCCATTATCGGTATGTCATTGAGTTCCACCGTGTAAGGCACAGAAAGTACGGGCTTGGGTTTGGCATGAAGCCATGTGGGTAAATCATCCAATACCCAATTGGCTACATAAGAAATTCCAGCCGCAGATAAATAATCCAAGGTTTCGTCTGTTTCGGTGAGTCCTGGACTCTCCCATCCTGCAGGCGCTTTGCCTGTGAATTTTTTAATCGCTTGCATGGTGTGATCAATCGCTTGAACTTGATCATCGACTTTGTGCATCGGCCCTTGGATATAACCATGACCCATGAATTCCCAATCGGCTTGAAGAGCGGCTTGCGGGATCGTTGGATAGGACTCGCACACAATGCCATTGATGGCCATGGTGGGGAAGATGCCGCGTTGCTGCAAGGCATCAAATAATCGCCAAAACCCCACTCGCATGCCGTACTCATGCCACGACCAATTGGGTAGGTCTGGCATCAAGGGTTGACCCATAGGCGGCGTTAAAACAGAGCGAGGCATGGTGCGCTCAATCGTCCAATGCTCGACATTCACAATAATCCAAACCAACATGCGCGTGTCGTCGGGCATCACCAATCGAGGTCTATCGACAATGGCTTGATAAGGTGCGCGATCGCTTAATAACCCGGTTTTGATGCTCATAACTGCTTTCCTAGTGAGATAAGAAGGACAATTGGATTTTGCACCCAAGTGGCGTAAATTCTGTTAAATTTTTGCACACATTAAGAATCAAGGGATAAACCATGTTTTATGGGGAAATTGAAGGCAGTGGCTTTGAGGTGATCGAACCCGAGTTTGCTGGCTGTTTTGTTGGCCATGCGCGTGTGGAGAGACTGTGGACGGGCGGCAGATGGTCTGAGGGCCCCGCATGGTTTGGGGCTTGGCGTTGTTTGTTGTGGTCCGATTTGCCCAATAACCGTATCATGAAATACGATGAAACCAATGGCGTGGTTTCTGTTTTTCGCGAGCCTTCGGGTTTTGCCAATGGCAACACGGTTGATCGCCAAGGACGACTTATTACGTGCGAACATTTCAATCGTCGCGTCACGCGTACCGAGCACAACGGATCAATCACCGTATTGGCCGATCAATTCAATGGCAAAAAACTCAACTCACCCAATGATGTTGTTGTGAAGTCTGACGATTCCATTTGGTTCACGGACCCTGACTACGGCATCATCGCTGATTACGAAGGCAAAGTCGATCAGATGGAACAAGACGGATGTCATGTGTATCGCATCGATCCGCACACGCATCAAGTCACACAAGTTGCCACGGATTTTGACCATCCCAATGGCTTGGCTTTTTCAAGCAACGAAAAACATTTATTTATTGCTGATAGCGGTGGCACCGAAGGCCCTACACGACCCAAGCATATCCGCCGCTTTGACGTCGATTCATCGGGGCAAAGCATCAGCAATTCCAAGGTGTTTGCCATGTGCCCGAGCGGGTTTTTCGATGGATTTCGCATCGATCGCGCCGACCGCCTGTGGACGAGTTGTGCCGAAGGTGTCTTGTGCTACAGACAAGACGGTAAACTCATCGGTAAAATTAAGATTCCTGAGATGGTGGCCAATCTCACGTTCGGCGGATTGCAACGCAACCGACTGTTCATTTGTGGAACTACATCTCTGTATGCGGTTTATCTCAAGGTCAATGGATAAGGACATCAACCATGAATCTCCGAGTTTTATCTAATCCCAAAAATATGGCACTTAATGCGCCCGTGCTCACGGCGCAACAAGCCATTGAAGCTGCCAAAAAAATTGCACCCCGTTTGGCCGAACGTGCAGCGCACGCAGAACAAATTCGACGCATACCGCAAGAAAGCATTAAAGAGCTCAATGATTCAGGTTTGTTGCGTTTGATGCAACCCAAACGTTATGGGGGATCTGAGTTGGGTTTGGGTGTTTTGATGGACGTGGTTTTAGAAGTCTGCAAAGGTTGTTCGTCAACGGCATGGGTTTATTCCAACTTAGCTTCGCACTCTTGGAACATCGGACAGTTTGAACTGCAAGCGCAAGAAGATATGTGGGCTGATGATCCTTTTGCATTGGCCGCAACGGGTTTGGCTTTTCCTTGCGGTAAAGCCACGCCTGTTGCGGGTGGATATCAAGTCAGTGGCAAATGGCCTTTTGGCAGTGGCGTTGACGCCTCCACTTGGATGTTGGTGGGTGCAATGACCGAACAAAATGGTGGCGCACCTCAACGTCGTTTCTTTTTAATTCCACAATCAGACTTTAAAAGTTTAGACAACTGGCAGGCTTATGGACTAACAGGTACGGGCAGTCACGATGTGCAAATGGAAGGTGCATTTGTTCCTGAGCATCGCAGTGTGTCTGCAGAAATTTTTGCAGCAGGACAAAACTTGCCAGGCGCCAAGTTGTACAGCAACAAATTATTTCAAATGCCCACTTTCGCCGCATTTGCTTATGTCTTATCGATTGTTCCGTTGGGCACAGCAAAAGCCGCTGTTGAGCAATTCACCCAGACCATGCGTAATCGCGCAGGCACCTATACAGGTTCGCGCATTGCCGAGTTGTCATCGGTGCAAGCGCGCATTGCAGAAGCGGCTGCATGTGTTGAATTTGCAGAAACTGTAGTGAGACGCGATTGGACTGATTTAGAAAATGCGGTCCAAGACAGTGAATTTCCAAGCATGGAAACCAAATTGCGTTGGAAGCGAAACGCCGCATTTGCAACCAGCTTGGCTGTTAGAGCTATTGATGCGTTGATGCCAGCCGCAGGCGCGGCAGGCCTGTCATTGCATTTGCCTTTGCAAAGACAATTCAGAGATATCCATGCAGCGTCTTCGCATATTGGACTCACATGGGATGTGCACGCCGCCGCTTACGGCCAAAGTGCATTGGGCTTGCAACCGCAAGGCGGCATGTTGCTCTGATTATTTGTTTGGACGATTCCAACCTTCGGGTCGGTTCATTAAAAATCGTTGCTCAGGACCGATACTGAAATAATCGGCAGGACCACCACCGCGTGTGATGGGCCCTGCCAGTGAGGTATCAAACACACCATTAATGAGTAATGTTTGATTGATATGTACGCCGACTACTTCGCCCAATACCAACCAAGTTTTGATTAAGCCACCTTCTTTGTTTTGCAGTTGAACAATTTGAGTGAGCTTGCATTCAAAGGACACGGGACTTTCGCCCACACGCGGCACATCGACGACTTGTCCTTTGATGGGTGTTAAACCCGACAGTTTGAACTCATCTTCTTCTGGGCCAACACCCGATGAAGTGATGTTCATTTGCTCGGCCAATGGTTTATTCACCATATTCCAAACAAACTCACCCGTTGCTTCAATGTTGTTGAGTGAATCTTTTCTGCCCACACTAGAAAACCCCAAAATAGGCGGGATGTAATTAAAGCCGTTGAAAAAACTGTAAGGCGCTAAATTCAAAACGCCATCGATACTTTTGGAAGAGATCCATCCAATTGGCCGTGGCGCAATGATGGCATTGAAAGGATCGTGGGCTAAACCATGACCCTCGCTGGGTTTGTAAAAATGAAATGAATTCATATCCAAGAGCATAACGCAAGAGATCAACCGACAATTGGTGAACACAAAAGTTCAAATATTTTTTATTTGCAACATACCTCTAAAATGAAATTCATAATCTGAAGGTGCACATCATGAATACCCATACGTCCAATTCTTTTTTAATGTCGGGACAAGATTACCGCGAATCACTCAAACGTTATAAACCCGTTGTATTTATTGATGGACAACGCGTTCAAAGTGTTGCTGATGAACGCGCATTACAACCAGGTATCAATGCCTTAGCGCTGACCTACGACTACGCACTCAAAGAGCAATACCAGATCTTGATGACGGCTGTTCAATCGACCAGCGGTAAGCGCGTCAATCGTATGAGTCACATCAACATGAGTTCGGGTGATTTGCTCAATAAACTCGAAGCCGTGCGCTTGATATGTCAAGAAACAGGTTGTGCGCAACGCTACCTCACGCACGACGCGCTCAATTCATTGGCGCAAGTGTCTGCCAGATTAGATGATGCAAAAGGTATCACGACGCACACCGATAAATTTTTGAATTACATGCATCGCATTCAAGATCAAGATTTGGTGTTGGGTGTGGCGATGACAGATGCAAAAGGCGATCGAAGCAAGCGACCACATCAACAATCCAATGTTGACACATATGTGCACGTGGTTGATTACAACGCCAAACACAACGGTCAGCACGGCATTATTATTAGTGGAACAAAAGCAATCGTGACAGGTGCACCTTACATGCATGAGTTATTGGTCATGCCTTGTCGCAACATGAGCGAGCAAGACAAAGATTTCGCAGTGTGCTGTGCTGTACCCATTGATGCACCAGGTATAACCATCGTGGCCAGGCCTGCGGGGCGACCTGGAGAAAAACTCGAACATGGCGCCGCGCCCTTTAGCAGCAAGTATGGCCAGACCACGGCAGTGGTGATGTTTGACAAGGTCTTTGTTGCAATGGACCAGGTTTTTTATGCGGGCGATTGGGAGCACAGCCATCACCTCACCTACAACTACGCCACGCATCATCGCCAAACATGTATTGCGGCTCGCGCAGGTTTTGGAGATTTGCTCATTGGTGCTGGTGCATTGATGTGCGAGGCCAATGGTTTTAATCCAGAAAATGAAACCCATCTCAAAGATCAAATGGTGGAACTCATCACCATTACTGAGAGTTTTTTTGCATGCGGTGTAGCCGCCAGTGTGTATGGAAAAGCAGATCCCTTTAGTCAATCGTTTATGCCTGATCCCGTATTTAGTAATATTGGAAAATTATTGTTAGCAACAAAAATTTATGAAATGCACCGAATTGCGCATTATGTGAGTGGTGGTTTGATTGTGACTTTGCCTGGACCCGATGAAGATCACAACCCAGAAACATCAGGAAAATTAAGCGATGTTCTGCGTGCTAATCCGCAAGTGCCGTACGAGCAACGCATAGAGGCCGCGCGTTTAATTGAAGATTTAACAGCAGGCTATCAGGGCGGATGGTATTCCGTGATTAGCTTGCACGGTGGTGGTTCACCTGCGGCGATGAAGCAAGAAATCTATCGCAACTACCCCATTGGATCTAAAGTGGAATTGGTTGAGCGCATTTTGGAAAGGGGCATTGGAGAGACGCCGCATCCATTGGCTCATATAAAAAATCGCGCAATCACGCAAAATAAACAACCTGGGAAATGCTGCGATCAAGGATGTACAGTGCCAGGACAGCCAGTGATGGTTGATTTGCCAATGACAAAAAAATAATCCTTATCGATGCGGAGACTGCTATTTCTGAACAAAAAAAATCAATCTATAACTAACAGTAACGACCAGACTAATTCCCCCCAATTATTTGATCCAATAGTTGAAATCAGTTATGGTACATAACATGCGTCTTTTTAAGAGGACGGCGAGGCTGAAATGTGTGAAAACAATTTCCAATCATCAAGTGACCATGCTGATTAAGACAAATATCAAGGTCAAATACAAGCAACTACCAACCGGAATTACCAATTACCGTCAAAAAAATAGTTGCATCTATCACTTGGTCACTTCAAGCAAGTTATTGAAGTCATCACTCCAAATGCCTAGTTTAGGTATTGGAGTGATCTGACCCGTCGCTTTGCGTATCGCTGTTTGTTCTAGCACTGATGGATCTTTTGCAATCAATATCCAATCGGTGTCGCGCAACGACGGGTTATCGGTCACGTCCTTGATGAGAGCGTAATGCAATCCTTGTTGCTTAGCAATATTGACCAAAACGGGCGCAAGATTGAGGTATTGGTTGGTTACATGAAATGCAATGATGCCTTGCGGCTTCATATGCTTCCAATACAAAGTCATGGCTTGCTGCGTCACCAAGTGCACGGGTATTGAGTCGCCCGTGAATGCGTCAACCGCCAATACGTCAAATTGCTGGATAGCTTCTTTTTCGAGTGACAGTCTTGCGTCACCCAACACGGTTGTAATCGTAGCATCGCTGTCTTTTAAAAAACTAAATTCTTTATTGGCAATTTCAATCACATCGGGATTGAGTTCGTATAGGCGATAGACATCGCCTTTTTTACCGTATACAGCCAATGTGCCAGCGCCCAACCCAATGACGCCCACTTTTTGATTGTGTTGCTGCGTGTTGGCGATCGCCAAGCCCACGCCTGACGTGGCACCGTAATAGGCGGTCGCTTCTTTTTTGCGTGAAGCGTCAAGGTATTGCTCGCCGTGTTTGATCGATCCATGGATTAGCAACCGTTTGTGTTCAATCGCAGGTCCATCGGTCACGTCAGCGGTGATCAATGTTCCATAAAAATTGCGACCAATCCAACGTGCACCATTGAAGTCGTCTTCAATTTGTCGGTATAGATAAGCGCCGCAAAAAATACTCAAACTCAGTGCGATTACTTTGACTGATTTCCATTGAATCAAAATCGTCATGAGCAATGCAACCAATGCCAAGCCGATGCCGAGTTCGAAGTACGCTGCCAAAACACGTGGCGCCATCCAACTGATCATGAAGCCACCCATGGCGCCGCCCACCGACACCATCAAATAAAAGCGAGTTAAATATTGAGAAGAGGGTCGCATGCTGGATAATTCTCCGTGCATGACCATACAAACAAAAAACAAGGCAGCTGCATAAAGCGGGATAGCCACCCAAATATCAGCACCCACACTGCGATTATTTAAGCCATAAGCGCATAAACCCATTAGAACAGCAGTGATGGGCCACACAATGATGGGTCGATACCAGCGATCGCTTTCAAAGCAAAGAACGAAAGTGAGTAGATAGAGAGTGAGGGGCAAGAGCCACAAGAAGGGAATAGATGCTACGTTTTGTGTGATGTGATTAGTAATCGCCATCAACATCCAAGACGCCATGCAAGAAGGTGCAATCCACAAAAAATAATTTTTAAATCCAATCGTAGATGTGGTTGCATCATTTGTTAAAGAGGACTCTTCTTTTGATGGTGTAATATTATTTTGTACATGTCGTAAGAAATAAATGCCAGAACCTATGCATGCCAATACAAAAATGGCATAAGCCACAGACCACATATAAGCTTGTCCTTCAATGGCTGCACGCGATTCAATTAAAAAGGGATAGCAAATGAGTGCAAGCAAAGACGCCAGGTTAGACAATGAAAAATAACGATACACGCTTGAATCAGTAAAAGTGCGTGCAACCCAAGACTGAATCAGTGGGCCTGTCGTGGATAGCAAAAAATAAGGCAGCCCAATGGTAAATATCAAAAGTTTGATAATAAGCCAAGATGGGTCTTCATCACCTGTAGGCTTCCATTGCGAGTTGGCGACGATGGGTAAAAAAGAAAGACTCACCAAAAGCAAAATCACATGAACGATCACTTGATGAATGGGCTTTAACTGATGCGACACAAAATCTGAATAGGCGTAACCAATCAGCAAGGTCATTTGAAAAAATACCATGCAAATAGCCCAAACAGTTGCAGAGCCGCCAAACCAAGGCAGAATTTGTTTGGCAATAATAGGTTGCACCAAGAACAATGCAAACGCACTGATAAAGATAGTGGTTGCAAACAGCAGTTTGGAAGTGAGAGAATTCAAGATGCATTGCTCCGCTGGTGTCGACGGTGAATTCCGACAAAAACAAGCATTTTCTAACAAAACAAGCCATGAGTCTCGAATCTGTCCGTCAATACTTCATAGATCGTCAAATAAACATGCCTATCTTTGAAACCCAAGAGAGTACAGCCACTGTCGCCTTGGCGGCACAGGCGCACGGCGTTGAACCGGGCCGAATTGCCAAAACATTGGCTTTTCGGCTTGCAAAAGGCGATGTGATTATGTTGGTAGCCAGTGGAGTGGCTCGTATCGATCATCAAAAATTCAAAGCGGTGATGGGCAAAGGAAAAATGTTGTCAGCAGATGACGTGGTGCAATTAACAGGTCATCCTGTTGGTGGCGTGTGTCCATTTGGATTGGCCCAAGCATTACCTATTTATCTGGATCAATCGCTTCAGACTTATGATGAAGTTTGGCCCGCCGCAGGTTCTATCAATAGTGCCATTCGCATCAGCACCCAACAGTTGGCACAACTCACGCAGGGTCAATGGGTTGACGTTTGTACTGTTCTCACTTCCACTTCAACGTAGTCTCATCATGAAAATTAAATTACTTGCTTTATTTCTTTGTATGTTTTTAGGCGCTTGTGCAACGCAAAGCACAAATGCAGATAGCGATTACAAACCCATGCGTGGGCAAATGGGTAAAGACGTGATGTGGTTGCAAACCGCGCAAAATTTAGTTAATCAAATGTTGGCGATGGCGCAAATTAAAAGCGATGATGTTGTTTATGATTTGGGAGCGGGCGACGGAATTATTCCTATCACTGCATCGAAGGTATATGGCGTGCAATCGGTCGGTATTGAATACCACCAAAAGCTAGCCGACTTTGCAAAAAAGAACGCTATACAAGCGGGCGTGGGCGACAAAGTCAATATCATCAAGGGTGATATTTTTGTAGAAGATTTTTCTAAAGCAACGGTCGTGACAATGTATTTGTTGCCTGAGCTTAATTTGCAACTCAGGACCACGCTTTTACAAATGAAACCTGGGACGCGCGTTGTTTCGCATGAGTTTGATATGGGCGAGTGGCAGCACGATCAGTTTTATACCGATGGTAAAGAAAAAGCATTTTTATGGATCGTGCCTGCTAATGTAAAAGGAGTTTGGCATCTCAAAGACTCAGACGCCAAGTTGGATGCGCGCATTCAAATCGATCAACAGTTTCAAAGCATTGGAGGCACCATCACTTATGCGGGCCAGCAAAAGCCATTGCTAGGCGCACAAATCAAAGGAGCGCAAATTCGTTTTCAGTTTGTTGCATCCGACGATAGTTTGTTTACTGTGCAAGCCACATTGAATCAAAACACCATGAGCGGTGAATTGTGGGCTTGGGGTCGTACGCTACCGTTTGAAATTCAACGCCAACCCTAATTCAACAAAAACTGACACAATCACATCCATCACAAAAGGAAATTGAAATATGAAAGCTAATAACATTCTTGACACTATTGGAAATACACCACACGTTCGTATCAATCGATTGTTCGGATCCCAAGCAAACGTATGGATCAAATCCGAAAGAAGCAACCCAGGGGGCTCTATCAAAGACCGCATTGCATTGGCCATGGTGGAGGCTGCCGAAAAATCAGGACAACTCAAAGCGAGCGGCACGATTGTCGAGCCCACTTCGGGCAATACAGGAGTTGGCTTGGCAATGGTCGCTGCCGTCAAAGGTTACAAATTAATATTGGTCATGCCAGACAGCATGTCCATTGAGCGTAGAAGACTCATGCTTGCATACGGCGCAACTTTTGATTTAACACCGCGTGAAAAAGGCATGAAAGGCTCGATTGCACGTGCGCAAGAAATCGCATCACAAATTCCTGGCGCATGGATACCCCAACAATTTGAAAATCCAGCCAACATTGAAGTGCATGCGCGTACCACCGCTCTAGAAATTTTGGCCGACTTTCCCGAAGGTCTAGACGCCATTATCACGGGTGTGGGAACTGGAGGGCATCTGAGTGGTGTCGCGCAAGTATTAAAAGCCAAATGGTCCAAACTCAAGGTGTTTGCAGTTGAGCCTCAAGCCTCGCCTGTTATTTCGGGTGGTGCACCGTCACCTCATCCGATTCAAGGCATTGGCGCTGGTTTTATTCCCCAAAATTTATTAACTGAATTGTTAGACGGTGTGATTCAAGTCGATGCTGAAGAAGCACGTGAATACGGTCGTCGATGCGCCAAAGAAGAAGGCATGCTGGTGGGTATCTCTTCGGGTGCGACGTTGGCTGCGATTGCCAAAAAATTACCCGATTTGTCTGCAGGCGCATCGGTATTGGGATTTAATTACGACACGGGTGAGCGTTATTTATCCGTTGAAGGTTATTTGCCCGCATAAGAAAAACCAAACAAGTCATCGGCTGTTGACCACATCAGCTTATGACGCTCGGTTACTGAAAATTGTTTGGCCACCAATTGAAGTATGCATCCATAATCCAAGCGAGGTGAAGCTCTGAGATACGGCCAATCAGACGCCCACATGCAATTGGATAATCCAAATACATCGACTAATTTTTCAACAAATATTGTGGTGTCATCAAAAGGGTAGGCAAGCGCAGAAAATTTGGCGAAGCCAGAAATTTTGACAAACGCTTGACCTTTTTTTCCTAATTTTAAAAGTGCTGCAAACCCTGCTTGATTCACGCCCTTGGCAGGCACCGGTCTGCCGCAGTGATCAATCAATACACGCACTTGACTGCGCTCAATCATGGCAGAGAAGTCGAGCAATTGATCTGCTTCTACTTGAAACTGCGCATACATATTTAATTCTTTGAGACGATGAAGCAAGGGCTCAATGTCTTTGTAAAACGAAGTACCCCAAAATGAAGAGTTGAAAGCCACACCCACCACGCCTTGTTTTTGTAATGCGCAGAGTTGTTCGCTGCTCGCATCATTGGGCACCACTGCAATGCCTTTAAATCGCTGAGGGTCGGTGGTTAAGGCATGACACATGCAAGTGTTGTCTAAGTTGTAGCCTGAATTGGGTCCCACCAGTAATGCGTGTTGCACGCCATAACTGTTCATGACATGCGAGAAGTAAGACTGATCACCTATCTCTTGGCCTTGCGGTTTGTAGAGTGCATCTGCCGAATAAGGAAATTGAAGCGGTGCCAATAGATGGCAGTGCGCATCAATTTTGGGTTCGTCAAAAATAGACACGTTAAAAAGTGGCTTGAATGGCTTGTCGCAATTCGTCGGTGATTTCTGGCATCACCCCAAACCATGCTTTGAATGCAGGTCTGGCTTGATTGAGAAGCATGCCCAGTCCATTGACTGTGGTGTTGCCTCGTTTTTTTGCGCTCAATAAAAATGGAGTTTCCAGTGGCACATAAATCGCATCCGATACCAATGTCCAAGAGGGCAATTCTTTGAGGTTGATGTCTAATTCGGGTTGTCCATACATCCCTTGATTGGTGGTGTTGATCAATAGTGCAGAACCTGCAATGGCATTGTTTCTTTCTGACCAATCAAACACCGAAATGGGTTTGCCAAATTCTTGCGCTAATAAATCGGCTTTGGCTTTGGTGCGATTGAGTAAACGAATTTCTTTTGCACCTTGATCAATCAAACTCAGCACAATGGCTCGTGCTGCACCACCTGCACCGAGCACAGCGATTGGACCTTCGTCTGCTCGCCAATTGGGTTTCGCATCTTTTAAGCTTTGGATATAACCAAAACCATCGTTATTAAAACCATGTAACGCACCATCGGCTTGTACAACAATCGTATTGATTGCGCCCATGCGTTTGGCCAGTGGGTCAATGTAATCCATGAATTTCATGGCATCCACTTTGTGGGGCAGGGTGAGATTACAACCTGCAAGACCAAGGGTTCGAAGACCTTGCACAGCTTTGTCGATATCGGCGGGTTGTACGGCAAACAAACCATACGCGCCTTTGAGGTTGTATTTTTTAATCCAGTGGTTATGAATCACTGGAGAGCGTGACTGAGATACAGGCCAGCCCATGACACCGGCCATGATGTAACGATTGTCCATAATGTATTGCTTATAAATGGTTGGGATTTCAGAATGATACATTGAATGTTATGATTAATAAGTATTCTTTTTTCGTATAAGTTTTATGTCCAGTACACCACGTATTTATGTTCGTTCATTGAAGTTGAGTGACGGCGAACAATTTTTAAAACAGGTGCGTCAAAGCAGACGTATTCATCGCCCGTGGGTTCAGGTTCCTCAAACACAAAGCGCATTTAAAGATTACGTCAAAGAAATGAACACTGAGGATGACCTGGCTTTTTTAGTGATTCAAAAAGAAAGCAATGAGATGGTCGGTATTGTTGAGTTACGTGATATTTTTTTGGGTGACTTCAAAAACAGCTACATCATTTACTTTGGATTTGTAGGGTTGATTGGCCAAGGATTGATGCGAGAGGCTGTGCAGCGAGTCATAAAAATTGCATTTAGTCGATTGAAGTTACATCGCTTGGAGGCCAACATCCAACCTAATAACCAAGCATCTAAAGCGTTAGTTCAAGCGTGCGGCTTTCAAAAAGAAGGCTTTAGTCCCAAATTTTTAAAAAAGGGAGGGCAATGGCGAGACCACGAACGCTGGGCATTGGTAAAAGGTTAAAATTGACATTAAACCTAATTTGTTGTAAAACCTTTGGGTTCATTCTTTCAATCAGAGGACTAATTCATGAGTAAAATTTTGCAATCTTTGTTGTACACCGTGATCGCAGGCGTCGTTCTGTTGATCATCATTGTTTTGGTGGCCAATCAGCCAACAGTTATGAATCACGCTTGGGGCGCATTTGTGATGCGTTGGTTGCACGTGGTCAGTGGCGTGATGTGGATTGGTTTGTTGTGGTACTTTAACTTTGTACAAATTCCATCGATGCCCAAGATTCCTGACGAGCAAAAACCTGCTGTAAGCAAAGTTATCGCGCCAACGGCCTTATTTTGGTTTCGTTACGCAGCCTTAGCAACAGTTGCAACTGGCATTTTGGTTGCATGGATGAATGGCTATATCGGTCAGGCGCTTGGATTGCGTCAACCCTTTGTTGCCATTGGTATCGGCATGTGGATTGCGCTCATCATGGCATTCAACGTGTGGTTCATTATTTGGCCTAATCAACAAAAAGCATTGGGTATGGTTGAAGTAGAGCCTGCTGCTAAAGCAGCTGCTGCCAGAACAGCAATGCTGACTTCACGCATCAACACCATGTTGTCTGTTCCCATGTTGTATATGATGGTCGCTCAGCAAAACGGCGGACTGTAATGAATTAAACCCAAATCAATTGGGTCATCAAAACGAGCCTGTTGAAGGATGATTATTTATCCGACGACAGGCTTTTTTTTAGGTATTGAATTTTTAAATAAGGAGATACTATGAGTTCACAGTTCACACGTCGACAAGTTTTGAAAACCTCTGGTTTGCTGGCTGCGTCTATTGCAGCACCTGCTTTTTCTCAAGCATATCCAGCAAGAACCATTCGATTCATTTGTCCTTGGCAAGCTGGGGGCTCTACAGATATTGTGATTCGCTCATGGGCCGAAAGTGCCAGCAAAATATTAGGTCAACAAATTATTGTCGATAACCGAGGTGGCGCTGGTGGCACATTGGGTGCTGTTGAATTGGTCAATGCCAAACCAGACGGCTATACGATCAGTCAATTACCCCATGGTGTGTTTCGTATACCGCATATGCAAAAAACACAGTTTGATACGCTCAAAGATTTCACTTGGATCGCGTGTCTCACAGGTTATACATTTGGTTTGGTGGTACCTGCCGATTCACCCATTAAAACAATCAAAGATTTGGTGGAATTTGCAAAAGCCAAACCTGGTGTGTTTACTTATGGATCTACAGGTGTGGGTACAAGCCCTCATCTGGCTGTTGAAGAATTTGCGCAACGTGCAGGTATTCAACTCAATCACATTCCATTCAAAGGCAATACAGAAAACATGCAAGCGGTTTTGGGTGGACATACTATGTCGGCTAGCGATGCAACGGGATGGGCGCCTCATGTGGATTCTGGCAGGTTGCGTTTGATTGCAACCTATGGAAGTAAGCGTACCAAAAGATGGTCGCAAGTGCCTACTTTGGATGAGTTGGGATACAAAACCGTATCGGATTCACCCTTCGGTGTTTGTGGTCCTAAAGGAATGGACCCTGCCATTGTTCGAGTATTGCATGATGCGTTTAGAAAAACTTTGGATGATCCTAATGTTGTCGCAACATTAGACAAGTATGATCAACCTGTGATTTATATGAATACCGAAACCTATACCAAATGGGCGCGTGATACCTATGAATCCGAAAAAATCACCATCGAGAGATTGGGGATGGCTCAAAAAACGTAAAGTATTTTGGATCGTTGTTAAGGATTTGTAATGAAAGCAGTATTTGTACTTTTGATTCATTGAATCGCAAAGCATTGCAAAGTTATGGTGGTCAAGATATTCCAACGCCCTCGTTTGATCGGTTGGCAACCCTATTTGCCGATGACTCATGTGGTTGAGCAAAACAATCCGAGTTTGTCGTTTCGGGCGAAATCATTGCACAATTTAAATCCTCAGGGCTTAAATTATCCAATGCTTGATTCATCAGCGAGCGATAAAAGTGAAAAATCAATTCATCTACTCACACCGCAGACAACAGCCGTTCAAGGATGGAGCGGTATACTGAGTTGGCCTTTGTTGATCGATCAACACTTAAAGCTCAAATGCGAAGGTGCAGCGCACTTGGTCGTTCATATGCCCGCCGATTTTGCTTATGCTTGTGTGGAGCCGATGACAGCATTGTCTGGTGCGCTGCTCACCTATTCTCAAGAGTAGATCGATTCTTCTGTTTTTTTAAATCCACAATCCGTGAAAACAATGTCGTGTGAAATGGAGATCGTATGAAGTATTTACATTATTTATTTATTGCGTTGGCCAGTTGTTGTTTAACGCTTGTGCATGCACAAACCACATCGTCGTATCCCAATAAATCCATCAAAATTATTGTGCCGTTTCCTGCAGGTGACACCTCCGATGTGCTTGCTCGAATGGTGGGGCAAAAGTGGACCGAAGCTTGGGGTCAACCTGTCGTGATTGAAAACAGACCAGGATCGAATGGCAACTTGGTTGCCGATGTATTGGCCAAATCAGCACCCGATGGTTACACCTTGATCTTGATGGACGTTGGTAATTTAGTCATCAGTCCTGCTTTGTACAAATTGCCTTTCAATGTCTTAACCGATTTTGCGCCTGTTGCCATGGTGGGTTATTCGCCGCATTTGTTGGTGGTGAGTTCACAAATTCCTGCGAACACCACCGCAGAGTTGGTTGCCTATGCCAAGTCCAAAAAAGGCGCACTTAATTTTGCAGCTGCGGCTGGAATGGGAAGCGCTCCGCATTTGGCTGGTGTTGTGTTTGCAAAGCGCAGTGGATTCGATTGGGGTTATGTGCCTTACAAAGGCGGCGCACAGGCCATCACCGATTTAATTGGCGGACAAGTAGATGTTACTTTTAATGGAATGGTTGCAACGTATCCGCATGTTAAATCTGGCAAGATCAAATTAATTGCAGTGTCGAGCGCCAAACGCAACGCGCAATTGGGCGATGTGCCAACAGTGGGTGAAACATTAACTGGTTTTTTAACCGGTAGTTGGCAAGGTCTTTTGGCGCCTGCTGGCACGCCCAAATCCATCATTGATAAACTCAATGCGGAGCTTCTTAAAATCACTGCAATGTCCGATATCAAAGAGCGATTGAATACATTAGGTGCAGAGCCGTCCAACATGAGTTCAGAGCAGTTTGGGCAATGGCTCAAGGAAGAAATTCCTGCGATGGCCAAGATTGTCCGAGAAGAAAAAATAACAGTCGATTGAATTTTTACATTTAACATTGAAAGATCGTCATGACACTAGAAGAACGCAACCAATTACAAAATTTTTTGCAACAATTGACACAAGCGCGTGCTGAGCCCAAAGATATAGCCGCTGAAACCTTAATCAAAGACGCATGCTCGCAACAACCCGACGCACTGTATTTATTGGTGCAACGTGCAATGGGTGCCGATATGGCTTTGCAAGTGGCCATGGCTAAAAACGCTGAGTTGCAAGCAAAAGTAGATCAAGCGGCTACAACACCAGCGAGTAGTTTTTTGAGTGGTGGCAATAGTTGGGGTCGGCAACCCACTGCGCCAATTGCGCAAACCGCTGCATTTTCTAATCAATCCGCACCCGCTAGAAACATGCAACCTCAAGCTGCGCCAGTCGCTCAAAGTTCTTGGGGGTCGGGCATGATGGGCACGATTGCCAGCACAGCAGTGGGTGTGGTGGCAGGATCATTTTTATATCAAGGTATTCAAAACATGATGGGGCATCACGGGCCCAGTAATGATCAATCAAATTCACTCTCGTCAAATAACAGCGACAATGGTTTTGTTCCTATTGCCGATGAACCGTCAAATGATTCGGTTGCGGATTATTCTGACGATGTGGGTGGAGATGATTGGGCTTGAATCATTTATCTAGGTGTCGTAACATCTTGGGTCCACGACTCACACGCATTGTGTGGCTTCACTTCGGGGTAGTGCCACATCATGGTGATTTTTCGCAACACTGGTGTGGCTAAAAAATACCGATGACCGCATCGCAAACCCGTCGAAGAGGTTTGAGAAGCCATGATATATTCACAGTTTTGGCAACTTAATTCAAATGATGCATGCGGATGGGATGTAGACATAGGGGTTTAGGGTTGAAATGTGCTTCATCCATGCAATAGCAAATTTTAAGCCCATTAAAATGATAATTTTTAAACAATTGAGCACCAAAAGAGCGTGCATAAAATAAATTGAATTAATTAGTATTCTTTAAATTTTCCGTAGAGTGCACGAGGGTTGTGCACCAAAATCATTTCTCTTGTTTGTTCGTCGGGTACCCACTCAGCGAGCAAATCAAATAAATCACCATCGTTGGGTATGGATCGATTGTTCATGTTGACGTGAGGCCAATCACTTCCCCAAATCAAACGCTGCGGTGCATGCGCTACTAACTGGCGTGCCATTGGGGTGACGTCTGCATAAGGAAAGTCACCCGGTGAACATCGCATAGGACCTGAGAGCTTGACCCAAAATTGACCTGTGTCTAAAAGTTTCAGCAAATGTTGAAAGGCCGGTTGTTCAATACCGCCTTTTGCGGGAACGGCTGCAAAGTGATCCAACACAATTGCATGATTAGGTAATGCTTGAAGCATAGGCCCATAGGTGAGTAAATCATCACCCGACGGATAAAAATTGATATGCCAGCCAAGATTTGCAATGCGTGCAGCAACGTTAGGTGAGATACGAGGCAATGCGCCTTGATGACCCGGACTCACGAAGCGTGCGCCACAAACACCGAGTTGATCGAGCATGTGTAAGTCTTCATCGGTGACATCTTCAGGTAACAATGCAACGCCTTTAAATTGACCTGGATGCGCTTTTAATGTGTTTGCTAAATGGGTAAAGCTCGTACCGTATCCACCACCACTCACGATCACTGCTGAATGCAGGCCAATGGCTTTTTGTAGTTTTACGTAATCGGCTGGCAATGCATCTTGTGATGTGTATCGACTATTGGGGTGAAATGGATATTGCGACGCAGGTCCAAACAAATGAATATGCGTGTCGATGGCTCCTGCTGGACACGGTGTGAGTGGTTTTTTGGGATCTGGGTCTGGCGGTTGCGTTAAAGGTGGTTGCATCACTCGGCCTTGATTTGAGCTTTTTGAACCACATCGCGCCATTGCTTGAGTTCTGCACTGATGAGTTTGCTAAATGCGGTTGGATCACTCGCTACCATTTCAACACCATCAGCTGTCAGTTGTTTGAGTAATTCAGTTTGTGTGGACATGGCTTGAATCGCTTTGAACAAGATGTTAATCGTGGTGATATCGGTATTGGCTGGAGCCAAGATCCCCATCCATAAAATACCTTGATAGCCAGGAAATCCTAACTCTGCGACGGTAGGAACTTGCGGCATTAAAGGTGAGCGGCTAGCACTGGCAATGGCCAGTGGTTTGAGTTTCCCGGATTTGATGTGTTGAGAAGATGTCGCTATGGTGTCCATCTTCAACCCGATCACGCCTGAAAGTAAATCATTCATGGCAGGTGCTGCGCCTTTGTAAGGAACGTGGGTGATTCGCGTGCCCATTTTTTGAAGAAGTAACTCCATGGTGATATGCGGTAATGTGCCATTGCCTGCAGAGGCGTAATTGAGTTTTTCAGAAGATGTTTTGGCGTAGCTGACAAATTCTGTGAAAGTATTAAAGGGCTGCGCTGAATGAGCTACTAATAATTCTGGAATTTGTGCAACCAAGGAGACAGGTAAAAAATCTTTTTCTGTATCAAATGGGATGTTTTGAATCAGTGATGGATTGATAGTGTGGTTAGGTGTTGCAAACAGCAATGTGTATCCGTCAGCTGTTGACTTGGCGACACGACTAGAGGCAATCGTGCCACCAGCGCCGGGTACATTCTCAATAACAACATTGGTGTTGAGTTGTTTACCCAGTTGTGTGGCGATGATGCGTGCAACCAAATCAACAGTGCCGCCTGCAGGAAAAGGCACCACCAGTTTGATGGGTCGATCAGGATAAGCGGCTTGAGCGGGCAATAGGTAAACAAAAGTTTGAAAGAAAACAAGAGAGAGAGATGTCAAAATTTTTGATCTGCTTAAATGTTTCATGGATTATCCTTTTTTGATTGCCATGAGTAAACCATGAAATATCGAGCATCGCAAGTTTAAATTTGCACATTCATTTTCATTAAAGGAGTAAATCATGAATTTTCAAGCGAACAGAAGAAAATGGCTCACTACATCGTTGGTATACACGGGATTGACTCAATGGCCCAACTTGTCATTGTCGCAATCGGCGTTTCCTAATCAGCCCATCAAAGTGATTATTCCATTTGGACCTGGAGGCCTTGCAGACATCACCATGCGATTGGTGGCACAAAAACTCAGCGAGCGTATTGGGCAGCAAGTGATTGTTGAAAACAAGCCCGGCGCGGGTGGCGTGATCGCCGCAAAAACTGCATTAGCCGCTCCTCGCGATGGCCATACCTTGATTTTATTTTCAAACGGTACGGCGATTGGAAAGTCATTGTTTAAGTTGGAATACGATCCAGAAAACGATTTCACTCCGATTTCGTCCATGGCCTATTTCGATTTGATTTTGGTAACGCGCAAAGACGGACCTATTACCGATATCAAAACATTGCTGGCGCAAGGAAAGCAAAGACAGTTAGTTTTTGGCAGTATCAATCCTGGAAGTACTCAAAACTTATCTGCAGCCCTATTTGCTTCAGTGGCCAAACTCAATGTCAATTTAATTCCATATAAAAGTACTCCTGAGGTGTTAACCGCTGTGATGCGTGGCGATTTGGATGTTGGCTTTGAATCGTATGCAGCCCTCAAAGGAGCCGTTGATGGTGGGCAGGTGAAAGTGATCGCAGGAACAGGGCCATCACGTACACCTTGGTTACCCCAAACGCCAACGGTTCTCGAAGGTGGATTGAGTGGATATGAGGTGACGGGCTGGAACGCTTTGTATGCCGCCCAAGGTGTTCCTCTACAGGCGATACAACTCCTTAACAGTCATTTACAAGAGATCATGTCCATACTTGATATTAAAAAACGTTTGCTTGAGTTGGGAACTGATCCCAAGGCGAGCACGCCTGCAGAACTCGCATCCGTGTTTAGAAAAGACGCGATTAAGTGGGCGCAAGTGGTTGCACAATCTAACATCAAAGCACAATAAAAATTGGAGTTGTCTATGTCAATAAAAAATGTTGAATCACCACCAGTGATTGACGCACATGTGCATGTATTTAAAAAAAATATGCCTTTGATGCCTAATCCTCGCCACGCGCCTGATTATGATTTTACGCAAGATGATTTGCAAAAAATATTAGACGCCCACGGTGTGCAGCGATGTGTCATTGCCGCAGCGAGTCCTTGGGGTGATTGCAATGATTATGTGATTGAAACTTTGCGTAACAAGCCGCAGTGGCGTGGCACCGTTATTCTCAATCCATCAATTACAAATCGTTATGAATTAGACAGTATGGCTAAGGATGGTGTTGTCGGCGTTCGCTTGCCTTTCATCAGTATGAAAGAGTTGCCTGATATCCAAAGTTTTGATTATCGAAAATTTTTATATCGCTTATGTGAACTCGACTGGCATGTGCATTTGCATTTAGATGGACCGCGCATTCCCGCCGTATTGCCGCATTTAGAAAAGTCGGGTGTTAAGGTGGTGGTTGATCATTTGGCCAGACCTGATCCTGTAAAGGGTATTAACTGCGAGGGTTTTCAAGCGGTATTGAAATCGATTGAAAAGGGAAGAACTTGGGTGAAATTATCCGCAGGCTATCGTTTGGGCAATGATTCTGTTGAGTATGCAAAAGCGTTTTGCGAAAGAGCAAACATGGATCGCTTGGTGTGGGCCAGTGATTGTCCTTTTGTAGGAGTGGAATCGACAACCTATCAAAGCACCATCGATTGGTTAATGCAGGTAGAACCCGACCCTTTATTGCGATATCGTATTCACACGGTGAATCCCTTGGCCTTGTATTTTTAATGCCGAATTGAAGCGTTAGAGTAATTAAAAAGCATTGATTCTGAGTGCGTGATGTGATTGACACTGAGGCTCGCCAAAGCAATACTGAAGTCGTTGTTTTCTGAAGATCTGTTAATGAATTTCAACGATGCAGTCATCTTTGCCAATTTATTACCCTCAGACATGAAGCCGTCTGAGGCTTGGGCGATCCGTCAAGATTTGGCAGCCTGTTATCGATTGGTTCATCACCACGGAATGGGTGATTTAATTTACAACCACATCTCCGCCAAATCACCCCATCACACCGATCAAATTTTTTTAAATGCATGGGGATTATTTTTTGAAGACATCACCACCAGCAATTTAGTGACGGTGAATTTATCGGGTGAAATTATTGACGACCCGATCGGCAAGGGCGTCAGTTCTGGTGGATTGGCGTTGCATCGTGCGGTGTATCAATGTGCTGAGGACATTGAATGCGTGATTCATGTGCACACGGTTGCGACCGCGGCTGTTGCGAGTATGGTGCAAGGCTTGTTGCCCTTATCGCAGCAAGCGATGCGCTTTTTTAATCGAATGGCCAACCATGGGTATGAGGGCGTTAATTTTTCTGAGCATGAAGTAGTGCGACTGCAACAGGCCTTGGGCGAGCGCCGCGTGATGCTCGTGCACAACAATGGTGCGTTGGTGACAGGCAGAAGTATTGCCGAAGCATTTGATCTGTTAATTCATTTGGAGCACGCCTGCCAAATTCAAATGACATTGCTCGCTTCACAACACCAAATCATCATGCCCACGCCAGAGATTGCAGAGCAAGTGGCGCGTTCTTATGAATCGTCAACAACCCAAGACAGCGATGCCATGTGGCCTGGATTGTTGCGTATGATGGACCGCAAAGATCCGTCTTATCGAAATTAATGTTTAAAGGGAATTGATATGCATTTAACTCAAGAACAAAAGCAAGGCTTTGACAAAGATGGCTATTTATTTTTTCCAGGGCTTTTTTCGCCAACCGAGATGAAAAGTTTGCTTGACGAAGTGCCCGATCTTTACAAGCGCAGAGAAGTTTTTAATGTGCGTGAAAAAGGCAGTGATGCAGTCCGAACCAATTTTGCAGCGCACATGTATAGCAAACCTTTTGCCAAATTGGGTCGTCACCCGCGCATGATTGGACCTGTAGAAGATTTGTTTGAAGAAAAACTTTACATGCATCAATACAAAATCAATGGCAAGTTGGCCTTTGAGGGTGATGTGTGGCAATGGCATCAAGACTACGGCACCTGGCTTAACGATGATCACATGCCAACCGAGCGCGCAATGAACATTGCTATTTTTTTGGACGATGTGAATGCATTCAATGGCCCTTTGATGTTTATTCCTGGCAGTCACAAAAAAGGCGTGATCAACGCCAAACATGATTTAACAACAACGAGCTATCCGCTATGGACGATCGACAACGATTTGATTCGAGATTTAGTTAAACGTGCAGGCGATAAAGACGGCGGTATTGTGAGCCCAACAGGTCCTACGGGTTCGATGATTTTGTTTCACAGTTGTTTGGTGCATTCGTCCACCAGCAATTTATCACCATGGAATCGCGTCAGTGTTTATTTGAGTTTGTGTGCAGTATCCAATCACATTCGCAGACACAAGCGACCCGAATACATTGCGCATCGCGATTTCACACCCATTGAATGCTTGCCCGATGATTGTTTGCTCAAAGATTACCCCATTGATTTGCCGTGGAAAAACGGCATGCCTGATTCTGCATTGGTGACCAACATCGAAGACTTTGTGGTTGCCGCATGAGTTTGTACGCCAAACTTCAGCAAAGACAAGCTGACAATAAACCGATTCGCATTGCACTCATTGGCGCTGGTAAATTTGGCGCTATGTATTTGGCACAAATTCCGTATTTGCCAGGTGTTCATTTGATGGGTATTGCCGATTTAAATCCTGCTGGCGCCAAAACTAATTTGTTGCGCGTAGGTTGGAAGCCCGATCATTTTGAAGCCAAGTCTTTAGACAATGCAATTAAAAATGGAACAACACACATCACCGATGATTGGAAAAAATTAGTCAGTCATCCATTGGTTGATGTAGTGGTGGAGTGCACAGGTTCACCTTTGCATGCGGTCGATCATATTTTGGAAGCCTTTGCGCATCACAAGCATGTTGTGAACGTGACTGTTGAAGCTGATGCGTTCTGTGGTCCTTTGCTAGCACAGCGTGCGCACAACGCAGGTGTGATTTATTCATTGGCGTTTGGCGATCAACCCGCATTGATTTGTGATTTGGTTGATTGGGCGCGTACTTGCGGCTTTCCGGTGGTGGCTGCAGGTCGCGGTCACAAATGGTTGCCGCACTTTTGTGATTCAACACCAGATACGGTATGGGGTTACTATGGTTTAACGCCAGAACAAGCAGTACGCGGTGGACTCAATCCAAAAATGTTCAATAGTTTTTTAGATGGCTCTAAACCATCCATTGAAAGCACCGCAGTATCAAATGCGACGGGCTTAGGCGTGCCAAGCAATGGTTTGTTGT
>Ga0214919_10001416_pt1 | contig 39392 bp, 29 predicted proteins | sample LL1503_MetaG_FD_177994 | JGI IMG/M metagenome (GOLD analysis project Ga0214919, IMG submission 177994) | Freshwater microbial communities from Lake Lanier, Atlanta, Georgia, United States - LL-1503 | ecosystem: Environmental > Aquatic > Freshwater > Lake | place: USA: Georgia | collected...
TGATAATCTTTGACAGCAATACTGATGTTCCAACTAGGTAGGCCATAGAAATAATTTACGGTTCCATCTACTGGATCAATGACCCAGGTATACCCGGAAGTGCTAACCCTATCTGCGCCTTCTTCACCAATGATTCCATCATCTGGACGGGCAGCGAGAATGGCGTTAACAATGAGTTTTTCACTTGCACCATCCATCTGTGTTGCAATATCTATCGCAGTTGATTTAGAAGTTAACTCCCACGAAGATGGTCTATCAACAAGTAATCGGCCAGCTTGCTTGGCAATATCTAAAGCCAGCGCTAAGAGTTCATTATTAATGCTCACCTACATATCCTAACCCTGCCATAGGATGTGCCACATGTTCTCGGCATATTCAACCCTGTTTCGCACACCGGGAGCGATGAAATTTTCTATTCCAGCCCTCATTGGCCGTATGCCAATTTCAATGGATTCATTAGCGCTTATCTTCATTGTTGTTGCAGTCAGTGACTCTTATACCTTAGCTGGGGCGCTGAGCGCAGTTGCCTCCATAGTTATTTCACTATCAACTCCCTACTGGTCCAGAGTTGCAGATCGCATTGGACAGCGAAAGATGTTATTGCGCGTCGTTCCATTGAAAGTGGCTGGTCTCTCACTCTTTATTGCGCTGGTGATCAATAGAGCACCGGTCTGGACATGGTTTGCATCCATCATTGTGGCAGAACTGACATCTGTTAATGCTGGTGGCTTAGTGCGCCGGCGTTGGTTGCATGTTTTGAGTCCTGATAAATCCACGACAGAGGAAGATGAAGCAGATAAACACATTGTAAATACCGCTTACTCCTATGAAGCGTTGATGGATGAGATTGTCTTTATCGTTGGTCCAATTACTGCAACTGCATGTGCAACATCAATTGCTCCTGCTGCCGGATTAGTCGCTGGAATGATTTTGATGTCTGTCGGAATGCCACTCTTTGCCATGCAGCGTGCAACCGAGCCACCACCATCGCCCGTACGGATAAAAGATCCCCATCCCCCTGTTATTGGAATCCCAATTGTTCAGGCAATTGCCATTGCCACAACTTTCACCGGTGGATTCTTTGGTGCTATCGCAATTACCGTTGTTGGATTTGCACAAAGCCAAGGAGAGAAATCTCATTCTGGCTTACTCCTAGGACTATGGGCATCTGGCAGCGCAGTCATGGCCATCATTAATGGCTTAATCAAATGGAAAACTTCCTACGTTGGTCGCTTTTTGATCTTTTTAACTGCTCTTACTGCTCTATCGATTCCATTTATATTTGTAGACTCAATACTCTGGTTAGCAATCGCGCTCTTCTTCAATGGCTTTGCTATCGCACCCTTAATTGTTAATGCCTATGGTGTTGTGCAAGAAGTGGTTCCCAGTGAACAGATCACAGAATCTTTCACATGGGTCGTTGCAGGCATGCCGTTAGGTGGTGCAATCTCTAGCGCTCTTGGCGGATGGGTCATCGATACCTATGGGGCACAAAGCGCCTTTTGGGTTCCATTGGGTTTTATGTGTGCAGCTTTATTAGCCACACTGCCCTACTTTCGCGTTTATAAGGGGCTCATCCATTACTCTCTGAACCGTGACTGAGCTTCGATTAAATGGCAAGAGTGAGGACGGCACTCACTTGTCCCTTCGTGACAATGAAGGAAATGAGTTCACAGTTCGCATTAGCGACACTTTACGCGCCACAGTGAATCAACCACGTCTTATCGCAGTTCCAGAACAAGAGAGTGAGACTATCTCTATCAAAGAGATTCAGCGTCGCTTGCGTGCTGGTGAGTTAGCAGAAGAGTTAGCACGCGAGAACAATATTTCGATTGAAAAAGTCGAACGCTTTTCTGGTCCAATCTTGCAAGAGCGCATCTATATCATCGATCAAGCCCAACAGGTATCTGTGCGCAAAGAAGGTGGCCGCGATCCAGTTAACTTGTTAGGCGTTGTTGTTTCTCGTCTTGCTCCTCGCAATATTGATCTCTCAGATCTTTCCTGGAACACATGGCGCCATGAGGATGGAACATGGACAGTTGAGTTGCATTACCCAAACAGTAGTGGTGTGGGAATTGCGCAATGGAACTTTGACACTGCCCGCCGCATCCTTACATCCATGGATGAAAATGCACGGTGGATGATGGGCGATGAACCACCAGCGCGTCAGATGCCAACACCTGGTCTTATCTATTCAGATGCCAATCACCCTTCCATGCGCGATGACATCACCCCTATGCCAGAGGTTCCTCGCTTAGCAGTCATCCGTGAACTTCCAGATGATGAGGCAGCTCGTGATGGTGTTGTTGCACGCGCTAAGGTTCCTAGCTGGGATGAGATTATGTTTGGCATCAAACCTCCAGAGAGTGAATAAGGATGATTGTCGATTCAGCGCTCTATCAAAACGGAATCCGTCTTAAGAGCGGTGGTGACATATCTGATCTAGTAGATGAAGCACGCAATGACAGTGGATTTGTTTGGGTTGGTTTATCTAGTCCCACGCAAGAAGAGTTTGATCACATTATTGGAGAACTTAATTTTCACCCATTAGCTGTTGAGGATGCCGTTAATGCCCAACAGCGCCCAAAGATTGAAGAGTATGGTGGGTTAACATTTTTTGTTCTAAAGACCGTTTTCTATAATGAATCCCGAAGTGAAATCACAACCGGTGAATTAATGTGCTTTGTCGACTCACATTTCATCGTTATCGTCCGCCATGGTGAGGGATCACCACTTGTCTCAGTACGACATGAAATAGAGGCTCGTCCCGATTTTCTTATGCAAGGTCCCTTTGCAGTGTTGCATGCAGTAGTTGACCGAGTAATCGATGGCTATACAACAATCGCTGCTGAGTTAGAAAATGATGTCATTCAACTCGAAAACAAAGTTTTTGGAGGAACACGGCAAACATTTTCTCAGGAAATCTATTTTCTTAAGCGTGAAATTATCGAATATAGACATGCCATCGAACCACTTGTAATCCCTCTTCAAAAATTAGTCTCTGAGACCTATCACAATACTCCTGAATTACTGAAGCCTTTTTTTAGAGACACCCTAGATCATCTACAACGCGCATGCGAACATGCATCTGGTATGGATTCTCTTTTATCATCTGCCTTGCAAGCTGATTTAGCACATATACAAGTGCGTCAAAATGAAGATGTCCGCCGAATCTCTGCTTGGGTTGCATTAGCCGCAGGACCAACCATGGTTGCTGGAATTTATGGAATGAACTTTGATTTCATGCCAGAACTGCGCTGGAAATTTAGCTATCCAATTTTGCTCATCATCATTACCTCTTTAAGTAGCGTATTGTTCTATAAATTTAGAAAATCTAAGTGGCTTTAACTTAAAACTGTAGTTAACAACCCCACCAGAGATTCAATCTCGCTATCTCCACCATGATGTCCCACCATCGCACCTTCTTTCTCTGCGCGCTCTGGATCTAGTAGAACTACTCCACTTTGAGCTATGGCAATAACTTCACCCATGCGATCACGTGCATCACTGCTCACCTCAACACCAAAGAGATTTGATGTAATTGCCTTTTCCCGGGTAAGAACAGTTGCCTTCTGCCCCAAATACTCCTGCCATCTACTAGCTAGTTCACTTCGAGCACTGATGCTGTCATTGTCCGGTGAGAGATAGAGATGTCTGGCTCTTGGCTCTCCCCCAATAACTGCAACGCCCTCTAGTAAAGGATTATCTTGCCCAATAATTATCTTTTCACTTGCATTTACCATTCCATGATCTGAAGTGAGCCAAATACGGGTGCCATGTGGCATCTCTTTCATGAGGTTAGAAAACATCTGATCAATCATGGAAAGTGCTGCTAACCACTTCTCACTTCCAACGCCATCACTGTGACCGGCGACATCAAGATCATTGACATAAAGGTAAACAAAAGAAGGCGTCTTTTGCAGCGCAGCCCTAGTATGCGCAATCAAATCAGCAGAAACATTTGCACCTTTGTAGTTAGCGCCGCGAAAGACCGCTCGCGTAAAGCCAGAGTTCTCATAACGTTTAGCTGCAACATGTGTGACGTTAATGTTTTGCGCAACTGCGCGTTCAAATAATGTAGGAACGGGCTGCCAGTTAGTGGGATCCACACGCTCATCCCACTTAAGAGCATTAAGGATGCGCCCACCGCTGCGTGGAACTTGCACCGTGTAACCGAGCATTCCATGCACGCCAGGCAAAGTTCCAGTTGTTAGCGTTGCAAGTGATGTTGCAGTAGTAGATGGAAATGAAGTTGTAATGGTTGAAAACTTCGTGAGGCGGGTGATAGTTGGCATAGCATCGGCGTATTTTTCTATTACATCTGCGCCAAAGCCATCGATAAGAAATAGAAGTTCTCGCCCACTGGGCGAAGGCCCAATGCCTAAAGGGTCTGTAGAAGTCGATAGCCCCAAAGAGGTGAAGATCGATGGAGTTATCTGGGACAAATGCACGTTCATATCTTCTCATTACATCGGCTAAGGTTGTCCTATGAAGAGTGCAATTAAGTATTCAACTGAGGTTTCTGCTGCAATTGCAGCCAGAACGCCCATCGTTGCACTCGAATCTACGATTATTAGCCATGGTTTGCCACGCCCATCCAATCTTTTAGTTGCCCAGGAGTGCGAGAGCATAATTCGAGCACACGGAGCCGTTCCAGCCACGATCGCACTCCTTGATGGCGTTGTTCATATCGGTCTTGAAGCAAGTGAACTCGATGCCATTGCTAATCGTGATGATATTTCTAAAGCATCCAGTCGTGACCTAGCCATCATCATTGCTCAAGGCAAAAGCGCAGCAACAACTGTCGCAGCAACTGCTCACATCGCAGCAATTGCTGGAATCAAAGTATTTGCAACCGGTGGTCTTGGCGGTGTTCATAGAGGTGCCAATGAATCATTTGATGAATCTGCTGATTTAACCGCGCTCTCACAGTTAGATATGACCGTTGTCTGTGCTGGAGTGAAATCAATTCTTGATATTCATGCCACCTTAGAGCGCCTTGAAACCCTAGCTATTGGCATCGTTGGTTATAAGACCAACCACTTTCCTGGTTTCTACTTAACTGATTCAGGCTTTGAAATCGAACACCGCGTCGATTCAGCAGAAGAGATCGCTGCAATCATTCAAGCCCGCAGCCAAGTCTCAACTTCCAACCATGCATTGATTGTTACTAATCCAGTTCAAAAGCAGATGGATAAAGCGCGCCATGATGAAATCTTGGCAACTGGCCTAGCACATGCTGCCCGCGATGGAATTGATGGAAAGTTTGTAACACCATACTTGCTTGAGCATTTCCACACCGCCAGTAAAGGTGAATCACTTGCTATCAACACTGAAATCATTAAATCCAACTGCGCACTAGCAGCAGATATTGCGATGGCAATTAAATGAAAAAGATTTTGTGTATTGGCGATTTAGCCCTAGATGTTATTTCCCAGCTCAAAGAGCCAATCAACTATGGCAATGACACTGCCAGCAGAATATCTAGTCACCCAGGCGGACAAGCGGCAAATGTTTCAACCTGGATTACTCGCACACATTCCAAAGCTCAACTAGTTGCCCGCGTTGGCAATGATCCTGTTGGTTTTGCCCTTATCTCTGATTTAGATAAATACGGCGTGGAACACATGAATTTGATGCATTCGGGCCGTCCAACTGGTGTTGTGGTTATCTTGGTTGATTCCAATGGTGAGCGCACCATGTTTCCAGATAACGGAGCTAACGCCGACCTTGAAGTCAGTGATCTACCACCATTAGATGATGTGGACGGGGTGTATTTGAGTGGTTATGCGTTACTAGATTTTCGCAGCCGCGAGGCCGTGCTTTCAATGATTGCAAAGATCAAGGCTGCTGGAAAGCCCATCTATTTTGATCCAACAACCACAGGCGCAATGAAGATTGTCTCTCGTGATGAAGTCTTATCCTGGGTTTCTCTCATGGATGGAATACTGCTCAACGCTGAAGAGGCTCTCTATCTCGGTGATGCTAAAGATGTTGAAACGGCAGAAAAAAATTTAACTGCATACACACCTCTTGTTGTCATCAAATTAGGCTCTCGTGGGGCTATGGCCGTTTTTGGCGACGTTGTTGCAAAAGTGTCAGCTGTTACTACCACTGTGGTCGACACAACAGGTGCTGGTGATTCATTTGCTGCAGGATTTATTCCAAAGTGGCTGGAAACAAATGATTTAGAAGCATCCCTTTCAGCAGGAACGGCATTAGCGGCAAAGTGTGTAGCAACTGTTGGGGCGCGCCCTCCCCTAGATTAAGCAACTCTCTTGGCACAATGCTCCAATGGCAACTGCGAAGACTCCCGCGAAATCAGCGGCAAGGGGAAAGAAACCCGCCGGTCCAAAACCTGGTGAGTTTCCAGGCAAGATTGTTGATATCGATGTTTCAAAGGAAGTCTCTGAATCTTTTCTTGAGTATGCATACTCAGTAATTTATTCACGTGCACTTCCTGATGCTCGTGATGGTTTAAAGCCAGTTCACCGTCGCATCTTGCATCAGATGGCAGATATGGGACTTCGCCCAGAGCGTGGACATGTTAAGAGTGCACGTGTAGTGGGTGAAGTAATGGGTAAGTTGCACCCTCACGGAGATGGTGCAATCTATGACGCACTTGTGCGTATGGCGCAATCTTTTTCCATGCGCCTTCCACTCATCGATGGTCACGGAAACTTTGGTTCACTCGATGCCGGTCCTGCGGCGATGCGCTATACCGAAGCCCGCCTTGCATCTGCTGCAATGGCCATGGTTGCAGAAGCCGATGAAAACACCGTTGACTTTGGTCCAAACTATGATGGCCAATTAGCTGAACCTCTTGTTCTTCCTGCTGCCTATCCCAACCTTCTCGTTAACGGCGGCTCTGGAATTGCTGTAGGAATGGCTACCAACATGGCTCCACATAATCTAGGCGAAGTTATCGCTGCAACAAAGTTTTTAATTGAAAACCCAGCTGCCACAGTCAAGCAGCTCATGAAATATGTTCCAGGTCCAGATTTTCCAACGGGCGGTGAACTTGTTGGCCTGGATGGTGTGCGCGAGGCTTATGCAACCGGTAAGGGATCTTTTAAGGTCCGTGCAAGCGTTGAGATCGAAAAGGTTTCCTCTCGCAAAATGGGAATTGTTATTAAAGAGCTTCCCTTCACCATTGGCCCTGAGAAAGTCGTTGAGCGCATTGCAGCCCTTGTAAAGGCCAAGAAAATCCAAGGAATAAGCGACATCATCGATTTAACTGATGGCCAGACTGGCACCAACGTAGTTATTGAGATTAAGAATGGCTTTGAACCAGAAGCAGTCCTGGAACAACTCTATGCCTTAACTCCTATGGAAGATGCCTTCTCCATCAATGCGGTGGCGCTGGTGAAGGGGAAGCCTCAGACCCTTGGTTTAAAAGAGCTTCTTAAAGTCTTCATAGAGCACCGCATTGACGTTGTGCGCCGTCGCTCTGCGTTCCGCAAAGCAAAAGCCGAAGCTCGTTTAACTCTTGTCGATGGTCTTCTCAAAGCAATTATCGATATCGATAAGGTCATCAAAATTATCCGAGGCAGCGATGATGCAGCTGCTGCAAAAGAAAAGTTGATGAAGGACTTTAAGTTAAATGATGAACAAACTACCTACATCTTGGATATGCCACTTCGTCGTTTAACTAAAATGAGCAAGCTAGAACTTGAAACAGAGCAAAAAGAGTTAAAAACAACGATTACAGAACTGACTAAACTGCTCAAGAGTGAAGATGCGATCAAAGCACAGGTTTCAGATGAATTAACTGCAGTTGGTAAGTCATTTGCAACCGCTAGAAAAACTCGAATTGGCGCTGCCTAAGCTCTAAGCGTTAAACTACGGCGTGATTTCAACCCAAGCGCTAGAACTTCGAGCAGGTGCTCGCCTGCTGGTTAAAGGCGTAACTGTGCGTATCAATAGCGGTGACCGCATTGGTTTTGTGGGTCGAAATGGTGCGGGTAAATCCACGCTTGCAAAAGTATTAGCGGGTGAAACTATGCCTGCAGGCGGCGCGGTCAATCGCAGCGGAAAAATCGGTTACCTTCCACAAGATCCACGCACTGGCGATGAACCTGGCACAGTGATCGAGCGCATTCTCTCGGCCCGTGATTTAGATCAGATTTCACATCGCATGCGCGCTGTGGAAGAAGAGATGGCAACGGCTCAAGGTGAGGCCCTTGAAAAGGCAATGGATCGCTACACCCGCGTTGAACATGAGTTCAGCGCTGCCGGTGGTTATGCAGCAACTGCTGAAGCAGAGGCGATTGCAACATCTTTAGGTGTAACAGAGGCAGTCTTTGGACACGAGCTCTCCACACTCTCTGGTGGTCAACGCCGTCGTATTGAATTAGCACGCATTCTCTTTAGTGGTGCTGAGACTTTGCTTCTTGATGAGCCAACTAACCACTTGGATGCTGACTCCATTATGTGGTTGCGTGAGTTTTTAGCTAAATACTCCGGCGGCCTTGTCATCATCTCCCACGATGTGAACTTGATTGAAACCGTTGTGAACAAAGTTTTTTACCTTGATGCCAACCGCAACGTTATCGATGTCTATAACTTAGGTTGGAAGGCATACCTTCTCCAGCGCGAACAAGATGAACACCGTCGTAAAAAAGAGCGCGCAAATGCTGAAAAACGTGCAGAGATTTTGCAAAAGCAAGGTGAAAAGATGCGCGCTAAGGCATCAAAAGCAACGGCTGCTCAAGGCATGCTACGTAGAGCTGAAAAACTTCGCAGTGGCCTAGAAGATGTACGCGTCAATGACAAAGTCGCACGGCTGCGCTTTCCAACCCCTGCCCCTTGTGGCAAGACGCCCCTTTCTGGTGAAGAGCTGTCAAAATCATATGGCTCACTTGAAATCTTTACTGATGTTTCTTGTGTGATTGATAAGGGCTCTCGCGTTGTCATCCTTGGTCTCAACGGTGCTGGAAAGACAACACTTCTTAGAATTTTGGCTGGCGAACTTGAATCTGATACCGGAAAAGTTGAAAAGGGCCATGGCCTAAAGATCGGTTACTACGCCCAAGAACATGAATCTCTGGACTTTGAGCGCACAGTCTTAGAAAACATGATGTCTGCAACACCAGATCTGCGCGAACCAGAAGCCCGTAACACTTTAGGTTCATTTCTTTTCATAGGCGATGATGTTCATAAACCCGTCAAAGTCTTATCCGGTGGTGAGCGAACACGTCTTGCTTTGGCCGTTCTAGTGGTCTCTGCGGCAAATGTATTACTCCTAGATGAACCAACAAATAACTTAGATCCAGCATCTCGCGCCGAGATCCTTGGAGCACTTGCTGAATATCAAGGATCAGTCATCATGGTTTCTCACGATGAAGGCGCAGTGCAATCTCTCAAGCCTGAGCGCGTAATCTTGTTGCCAGATGGCGATGAGGATCTCTGGAAAGAAGAGTACTTCGACCTAGTTTCTATCGACTAAGGCTGATACCTTCACATTAATGGCAATCTCAAGTATTCTTGTAGGGTGATTGGTTGTCGGAGATTAGCAATAGTCGCCTTCATATTTTTTTCCATATTTTCAACAACTACACTTGCCATAGTTTCGACTCCTCTAAGTGCATACGGGGCTGAAACTCAGGTTTTAACGGATTTCCCAGCAGATGATTTTGGCTTGTGGAGTCAATCTTCTATCTACGGCCAAGATCATTTGGGTCTTACAGAACAGAGTAAGTGGAAACAATTATGGTGCAAAGGATGGGACGATCCGACATGCACTAACTATGACAATCTCTTTGCCGATTTGATTTTACCTCCTTGTTCAACTGATGCAGATCGATCATGTGTTGTAGGAGTCGAAGTAAGTGGAAGCGATAAGGCTATGAAGCCTTTGACATTTTATCAAGAAAGTACCTCACAAAAGATTGCTCCCTATCTTTTCAACATGGGAACCACAGGATTGCAGACACAAGTTCCTGGTGGTGGTGGCCTTTCGGTATGGAAAAGTTCAGATCTAGATGTAAGTGGAAATCCAAAGATGTATGGGGTTCACGTTTTGCTGCGCTACATAGCTACTTGCCCCACAACTCGCCAACCCGGTTCTTGTTCAATATTTTTATCAGATTTCAAGGGCTCGGTTTATCCAATAGCTTTAGGAAGTGGAACTTGTAAAGAGTTCACACTTACAGCAAACGTTTGTGCGAACTCGACTAATTTTAAAGGCGATGAAAGAATTGCACTTTCACTACGTCTCGATAAGAACTTAACAGGCTGGATCTTTGGTCGCATGCAAAATGCCGACTTTGCTGTGGAGCCCCTAGACACTTCAAACAATAAAATTCGCCTTGAAGGGGACGTAACTTTGGTTCCTGAACTTCAAGCTTCGGTACCAAAGAATCAAATTGCAAGTGATCCGGTGCTCGAGAAATATCTCCGCGATTTCTATACAACTGGACCGTTTCCAGGTAACGGGTCAGCGGACTATCAAGATAACCCAGGATCAGGTGTTGGGCACTCTGTAACATATGATCAATTCTTGTCTGCAAACACCACTAAACTGTTCTCTATCAACTTCGACAAATTCAAACTTTTTACTGCCTTTGAGAAGCATCTAAAAGCATACACGCCAGCGGCAAGTAATAATGGTGTGAATATTATGAGAGAGACTAACTCTATTTTTTGGAATTTTGGCGCTGCTACCTATATCGGCAATAATGCCTGTTCGGCTGATAAAACCGCCTTGCAAGGTTTAGTTGTGACTAATGCCCCAATTTATGACAAAGGTCCACCAACATATATAGATGGTTCTTTGGACTACAAAGTTGCCGGAATTCATACGAATGTTGATGGAACATTATTCAGAGGCCGATATACATATATTGTGAAATCAGAGACTGCTCGTTGCTACTACGGATTTTCAAAAGCCCCCATTCAGGCCAAAGTCGAAGTTGTCTCTGCTGATAACTCGAGTCAGGTCGCAACAACACTGGTAAGTGAAAAAAATGGCTTTATCAAACTACAAGCTGATAACTTCACATTTTCTTCACCTACTATTCGAGTGAAATTATCACAAAGTGCACCAGTTGCAACTCCAATAACAACACCAACACCTACTGCATCTCCAAAACAAACGCCAACTATGGTGAAAAAGACAATCACATGTGTTAAAGGAGCGAAGACAAAAAAGGTCACCTCAACTAACCCAAAATGCCCTGAAGGATACACAAAGAAGTAATGTTTTAAGGCTTACTAATCTTTACTGTGTCACCAGATGCATCCAGCGACATCACTGTAATCTTCACTCCGCTAACAATAATTGAATCGCCTGCATGCAAAGCCGCGTCTTCAAAGTTTGGATCTGTGGAGCCAATTCGTTTTTGAATTTCATAACCGCCGCCTAATTGGCCTTTAGTCATGTCAACGGTATAGACGAGTACACCTTCATGGCTAGCTGGAATAATGTCCAAACTTTCACTTTTACGTGATTCAATTACCAAAATTTTCGAGGAAGTTACAGGAATCATAATGGTCTTGACTTCTTTATCTTGGCGCACAATTGGTGAAATTTTGGAAGTTGCGCCCTCTGAAGTTATTGCTGACAGTTGCTGGCAATTAACTTGTGATTGAGGAAGCCATCCCTGAAGATATCGATCCCAGGCTCCTAACTCAATTGCATGATTGGACCAACTCATAGCCATGATTCCCCAATAGCCAAGTGATTGAGAAGCGTGGTTTAAATCTTCATCGTAAAGGCCAAAAGCATGGCCTGTTTCATGTGCCATCCATTTCCAGGTGCCCCCGGTGATTCCATTATTTTCTGTGTAATACATATCTGCACCACCGATAGCGCCACTTGAAATCACGCCATTGCTAATCCAGATTGGAGAGGCGATAGCCGGTCCCCAGCCAATATTTGCCATTGGCATCTCTTTAGGAACTAGGTAATACACCGCATCATATGAGCTGTAATCAATAGGACCATCAGTTAAAGCTATTAAAGCATTTAAATATGCACCTGGGTCCCCGTTTCCTACGGTACCGCCCGTTCCATACTTTGTTGATGTAAATGGTGCATGAATCCAATTTGTAACTACATCAAAATCGAAAGCAACTTGTCCGTAAGATTGTCTCAAATAAAACGTACTCACCCCATCGGCGATATGTCCAAAATAAGTTAGTGGGTCGTCTTTGCCTGAAATATCAGTGAAATCGACTGGAACAATCAGGGCTTTGATATGTCCATAGGAGGCTAAACGAATTGGAACTTTTGGGAAGCCCGCAGTGAGTGAAACTGCCAACGATCTGTTTGGAGTTACTTGATCAAGTAACTGACATGCTGAAGTTTGATTAAAACTCGAAACTGGAACACTTGTAAGAGCCGTAAGTTTGGCCTTTAACTCCTCAATCATTGGGTTTAATACCGGAGCTAGATCCACCGTGACTGTGTAGAAACCACTGCTATTTGCACTTAGCCCTGTAATTGAAAAGCTCCCAGAAGCACTGACAATCGCGGCATATCTTTTTCGCAGATATTGTGTTGCATTTGGTTCAACAACATCAATTCCATAACTTCCTGGAGCTAAATTTGCATAAAAACTTCCATCGGAATTTGCTGCATAAAATTTCCAATCACCACTTGGTAATCCCAAGAAGACTCCAGGGGATCCAGCTTTGACATTCTTATTTGAAGGGTTGTATATCCACAGCTTCACATTCGTACCAACAGGTGCAGCTTGCACGGCAATTGGTAGCTCGAAACTTGAAGTTGGCTCAGAAATGACAGAATTCAAGGTGCCAACTATTTTTGGATAGGCCTTTGGCGAAGGAACAGTAATACCGCCAACTGGTGCAGGAGTTGGTGTCGGAGTGGGTGTTGCAGAAGGAGTAGGAGTTGGTGTCGGAGTTGCAGAAGGTGTTGGTGTTGCTGTTGCGGACGGTGTTGGAATAGGTGTTGCTGTCGGTTTTGGGGCTACTGGTGAAACCGCTACTGGCTTACTCCACACGAGTTTTTTACCTGATTTGATGCATGTGTAGTTCTTAAATTTATATAGTTGTGTTTGTCCCAGCGTGGTACATGTCTTTCCAGTAACAGGTGCGGCAGCAGTACTTGCTGGAGCGAGTAAAACTCCCACAATCAGAGCACTGGTAAGGATGATTACTCTCTTGCGCACTTGATGAGAATAGAGTCTAAGGCTAGAAAAGCAAGGGAGGGGTTGTATATCCCTATCATTTAAGCGTCGATATGTTCGCGATCAATCTCAGCGTTAGCAATGAACTCCTTGCGTGGGGCAACATCACTGCCCATCAAGAGTTCAAAGATCGCCTCGGCTGCTGTGGCATCAGAGACTGTGATGCGACGAAGTGTGCGGGCATCTGGATCCATGGTTGTTTCGCGCAGCTGATCTGCATCCATTTCACCTAAGCCCTTATAGCGCTGAATAGGCTCTTTCCAACGCTTTCCACTCTTCTTCAAATCTGCAGTAATTTTCTTCATCTCATCATCGCTATAGGTGTAGATGTATTCACCCTTCTTACCTGCCCCGCCCATTACTTCAATGCGGTGCAGAGGTGGGATCGCTGCAAAGACACGGCCAGAATCGATCAGAGGGCGCATGTATCGATACATCAATGTAAGTAGCAAACATCGAATGTGGGCACCATCAACATCAGCATCTGACATCAAGATAACGCGGCCATAACGGGCTTCATCGAGTTCAAAAGACTTTCCAGATCCTGCACCAATGACCTGAATAATGGATCCACACTCTTTATCTTCTAGCATCTGTGAAAGTGATGCTTTCTGAACGTTAAGAATCTTTCCACGAATGGGCAAAATCGCTTGGAACTCAGAGTTACGAGCTGCCTTGGTAGTACCAAGGGCTGAGTCACCTTCCACAATAAAGAGCTCGGTTCGAGTAACATCTTCAGAACGACAATCAGAGAGCTTGGTTGGTAGAGAGGATGATTCCAAAGCGTTCTTGCGGCGTTGCAGATCTTTGTGGGCACGTGCGCTAATGCGTGTGCGAGAAGCAGCTGCGATTTTCTCTAGCACTAACCTCCCATTGGCTTTATCAATGCGCTTTGAGGTAGTGAAATACTCTTTCATCTTTTCAGCAACTACTGCTGAAACAATGCGAGTAGCAGCCGCAGTTCCCAGAACTTCCTTAGTCTGACCTTCAAACTGTGGCTCTGACATACGGACTGTGACAACAGCAGTTAAACCTTCGATGACGTCATCTTTGATGACATCGGCTTCCTTATTTGAAAGCGTCTTAGTTGAGCGAAGTGCTTCGTTGACTACCTTGACTAACGCTCGTTCAAAACCAACAACATGCGTTCCGCCTTTAGGTGTTGCAATAATGTTAACGAAGGAGCGCTGGGTGGTCTCAAATCCATTGCCCCACTTCATGGCGATATCTACTTCCATATCCCGCTCAACCTCAGTTGAAACCATGTGGCCCTTGTCATCTAGGACAGGAACTGTCTCTTGGTAATGGCCTGTGCCATAGATGCGGATGACATCGCCAACGGCTTCATCGGGTTGTAAAAAGTTACAGTATTCAGTGATTCCACTCTTATGAAAGAAAGTCTCTGTCGTTTTAACCTTGGTGCGGTTGTCATTAACAATCAGGGTTAAGCCTGGAACAAGGTAGGAAGTCTGGCGAGCCCGTGCATAAATCTCTTCCACATCAAACTCTGCTTCTTTAAGGAAAATCTGGCGATCACTCCACCACTTAATACGAGTGCCAGTAACTTTGCTAGAGATCTTTCCAATAACACGCAATCCTGATTTTGGTTCAAAGGCGGCCTTTGGTCCATCACCATCAAATATTCCTGCAACACCACGCTGAAATGACATCCAGTAAATCTTTCCATCGCGATCAACTTCAGCATCAAGACGAGATGCAAGTGCATTAACTACTGATGCACCCACACCATGCAGACCACCAGATGCAGCATATGAACCGCCACCAAATTTTCCACCTGCATGTAGTTTTGTTAATACAACTTCAACACCGGTTAAACCTGTCTTAGGTTCTTTATCAACGGGAATTCCGCGGCCATCATCATGGACTTCAACAGAGCCATCTGATTCCAGGTTAATTTCTATTTTCTTACAATGCCCCGCCAACGATTCATCTACGGAGTTATCAATGATTTCCCATAAGCAGTGCATCAGACCCCGTGAATCAGTGGAGCCGATATACATACCCGGGCGCTTGCGAACAGCATCCAGGCCCTCTAATACCGCTAGATCTTTTGCGGTATAGCTATCTTGCACATGTGTCGCAATATCTTTGTCAGCCACGGGGCCAAAGGTTATCGGCCACTACCCCATATCACCCGTAAGCGCGCCGAAAGGGCTGGCGATACTGGAAATATCGATAATTTCCCCACTAATCTCCATCAATTTAATGAAAATAATTTAATTATAACGAGCGGGGAATATCCAGACATGGTTTGATGTTCCATAGGAAGTACAAGACAAGGCATGAACGGAGAGAGATATGTCAGAACAATTGATGCTTGAATCAGTACCTCTTAACGCCCTTGACCGTTGCGATCGCTGCGGGGCTCAGGCCTATGTTCGCGCCGTGCTTCTCAACGGTGGAGAACTCATGTTCTGTGCTCACCATGGCAAGGAATATGCCGAAAAACTAAAGACCGTTGCTGCAAAGATTGTCGATGAGAGCCAAAAGCTTGTCGAATCACCTGCTATCTAGCTTTAATCTCCACACTTCCTAATCCTTTAATTTCAACGCGATAGCTATTGCCTGCAACCATAGGAACTCCAGTTGTTGCAGAGCCGCTAAAGATGATTGAACCAGCCGCTAACTTCACACCCGTTGCCGCTAATACTTTAGAAAGCTCAACGACTGCCATCCAAGGATTGCCTTGAATTGCAGTTAACGGTGCTGATTGGCTTAATTGCCCATTAACAAATACTTCAGCAGTTAACGCATCTAAATTCTCTTGATGCGCAGGCACCCATGCACCATAAGCAAAGGCTGCTGCCCCTGCATTATCTGCAATGCAATCTTCGGCATAAGCCTCAACTTCACCAAAGCGATAATCAAGGATCTCCATACCTGCGGCAACATGGCTGACGTAATCAAGAACTTCTGATGGATGAATCTCACCAGTTATCTCCGTGCTTAGCTTAAAGACCACTTCAGCCTCTGCCCGTGGAAAAATAAAAGATGAACTCTGCAACACCTCCACGCATTGCATTGCATCAGTTAAATACCCAAAAATATTGATGTATGTCGGATTATCTTTCTTTGTTGAATCCAACGCTCCTCCGAGCTTGACGCCTACAAGAACCTCTTCATGCTCAAGGCGGTGCTTAAGTTCATTCTCTCGAATCTCTCTTGCACGAACAGGTGTGGCACCAAAAAGATGAGAAGGCTTTACTAATTCGCGGGCATTGCGCAGTTGTTGTGCAACGATCTTTACGTATTCACCATGGGAAGAATCACACCACGGCTTATCTTTCGATAGCCCGCAACCACACAGCTTGGGATTACTCACTGATTCAATGAGATTACCATCGACATCAACCACATCAACTTCACCGCTGATCTTGATAGATCCGCTCTTGGGATTAACAAAAATCGATGGCTTCTCCATGTCCTAATTCTATAGTTGAACAGGGCCAATAGGTAATTCTCAACTAGTCTCAGAATGATCGAATTGGACGAAGATATCTCAATCCAAAAGTTAGATGGTTCCTATTTTGAGCATATGTCTGGCCATTGCTAAACAACTGCGCCCAAGCATATGCTCCGTTATATTCAGAAGAACTCCAATACACAAGGTCATCGAGAAAACCCCCCTTTGTTAAAGTTCCGCCAGTACACCTAGTACTTACATCTTGTGTAACTCCTCTTGCCCACTGACAGAGCAAATTAAGTTCGGTCAAAGTTGGCACATACCAATCAGAGAGGGCACCGCCGTGATAAGCAACTGCGTTGTCCGCCACTGCAGTTGAACCGTATAAACCATCTAGCGTTTGAGTATTTTTAAATCCGAGACCAATAGCTGAAGCACTAAAATTCTCCGTCGTTTCATTTTCAATAGACGTATCGGAATTGTCGGTGGACCAAAGGAAGCGGGGATCGCTTGATCCACCGCTCCACGTATTTGGCGCAACTTCCAAGTAATGACATAACCCGCCTGTTGGGCTACCAGTATTTGAAAAAGCAGCACCGCAGTTAAACCCTGTGGTCAGATCCTTATAGAAGACTATTCCTCCACCAGGCCCAGTATCTCCGATGTTATAAACAGGGGCTGCAGTAGCAGGAAATACTGCTGTAACTACTCCAGAACCGGCATTGTGCGTCACAGAAGTAGCACCGGTAACGGTAAAGAAGTTGCTTGTTACCCCTGTCAATGTATATCCAGATTTAGCAGTCAATGTAATTGTTGCTGTATACGCAGTTGAACCTGCAAATGTGCTTGGAGATCCTGACCATGTCACATTACCGGTGTATTCAACGGTTGCGGTAACAGTTGAAACTGGGGTCGCTCCTGTAACTGGCGCAGTAACTCCCACAATGGCAGCGGCTAACCACTGTGCATATATTGTCATGTCATAGTTGAATAAATAATGAGCCCCATCAGGATAAACAGGTGGATTTCCATTTGATGCAGTTGTCCATCCAACAAATCTGTAACCAGCACGTGTAAATCCATTTGCAGTAAATGCGTCATTGCTATTTGTTACTGCAGTTTGTGATGCCATCGTGCCACCATCATTGCCATTGCCATTGAAAGTTACCGTATGGGTTGCGCCATAAATCCATAGAGTTTTTATGACATTTGAGGCAGCGTTATAGCTTGCATCTCCTGTCTGCGATGCAGTTATAGAACAGGTGCCTTCCGAAACTGGATGAATTTTTGCGTCAACGATTGTGCAAATACTTAACGTCGTACTAGTTAACGTAACGTTAAGACCGCTGGTGGAACTTACTGTGGTTGATTGATCGGCTTGGCCAACGATAAAATCGATCGGCTGGGTAAAAGTAATTGTTTGAAAGCCTTTAGTGAATGTAAAAGTTACATCCTTAGTACCCGCTGCATAGATATTAGTTGCTGCCGCACTTGCGCGGATCACGCAGTTTCCAATTCCGCTGAAAGTCAGAACACCAGTGCTTGAATCTACTGAACATGATGTCGCTGTCTTACTTACATAGCTGTAAGTGATTGCTCCCCCACCATCGGTAGAGGCTGTTGTACTTGGTGTTGCCGGCGAGGATGGTAATAGCAGGGCTGTTGTTGGCGCCCATGTGACTGTCTGAGTGGATAGCGCAGCCGTTGTTGGAAATGTAATGGTGACGACGCCGCCACTATAAGTAGTTGATGTAGCGCCGGCATATGTAAATGAATCCGTAGTTCCAGTTAATGTGTAACCGGTCTTAGCGGTAAGAGTCACCTTTGCTATATAGACTGTGGATGCCAGAAAGATTGAAGGCGCTGACGTTGTGCCATCAGATTCAAACCAGGCCACGGTTCCTGTGTAGCCGGTGGAATCGACGGCTGAGACATTCTTTGCGACGGCTTTAACTGGTGCAGTAACTAAAGAAGTCATGATATTTCCCAGCACAACAGTTTCAGTTACTGCAAAGCTTTGAGTGGCCTGTGGGGATGCTGAATAGATTGTGTTCCCTGCTTGATCTGCGCTGAGCGTGCACGTACCAACTCCAATAAAAGAAACCGTAGAGCCAGAAACAGTGCATATCAAGATAGTTAAAGAGGAAAATGTAACTGGATTACCAGAGGCGCCACCTGTTGCGGTGAGGGCATAAGTTGAACCAGCCACTTTTGCGGCTAAAGGGGCGGTTGAAGTAATGCTCACTGCTTGTTCAATCTGTGCAATTGAAAAGACCACAGATTTTGTTGCTGATGCGTAGACGCTTGTCGCTGCTGCAGTGGCAGTAACTGTGCAACTACCGGCGCCTGTATATGTAATCACTGCAGTACTTGCATCTACTGTGCAACCAGTGGTTCCGGCACTTGTAACTGCATAAGTTATAGCTGGTGAACCGAATCCTGAAGCAAGCGTTGAAGGCGTTTTAGGAGATTGTGCCATCGTTAATGATGTTCCAGGCGCCCACGTAATAACTTGGGTGGTAAGTGAAGGCGTGCCACCACCAGAAGGCACTAGAACTGGTTCTGGTTCTGGTGCAGGAACTGGAACCGGTGTGCGCACAACATTTGAGGTATTTGATTGCTCTGAATCCCCTGCGCTATTACATGCAATAAGAGTGAATGTGTACTCGGTTCCTGGAGCTAAACCTGTTAGTTCGATTATGCCAGCACCTGTAACGTAATGGGTTATATCCGCATAAGGATGCGCGATCACTTCATAATCTGTGATCGGAGTGCCACCATCAAAATCTGGTGCGGTAAAAGTAATTATCGCATCATCGGGCCCACTTATTACGACCGACTTGATGATGGGGGCGTTAGCGGTAGTTGGCGCCAACATTTCCAGTGAAGATGATGAAGCAAGTGAAGTTCCAACACTGTTTGTTGCGAGAACTATAAAAGTATATTTCGTGCCTGGATGCAGTCCGGACACAATAATTTTGCCAGAGGACTCCTTTTGAATTGTTGCCGTGAATCCCCCTGGGTTGGAAAGCGCTTTGTATGAAAGCACTCTCGCGCCACCGTTATTTTCAGGAGCGATATATTCAATTTCAGCTGTTCCCAATTTACCTGGCAACACGGATTTGATGGTCGGTGCAGCTGGTGGGCCAAGTGGTCGTTGCCAAAATAAAGTAGTTTCTGTCTTGATATTGCATTTAGCTTTTAAAACTAATGCGCCAAATGTTGTGTTGCTTTGACATGTATTCAGGGAGATTAACTTTGAACCAGGTGTTCCAGTAGGTGCACTCCCTTTTTTATACCATGTGATGGTTTCATAAATCTTGTTGTTGCACGTGCCTGTCGTTGAGATGTATTGGTAACTAGTTTTTAGACTCTTGCACATTACTAAATTTCCTGGAGGCGCAGGGGTTACAGCAATTGCGGAGGGTGTAGCGGTTGCATAAAGCGAAGAGATGACTAAAGCGAAAACTGCAAGAACACCACTGTGTTTTTGCAACTTCCTCTTCGATCCACGCATGTGAAAATCCCTCTCTAGGGTTATCCATTGCTTATGCAATTAGTAACTACGTAAAGAGTAGGAAGTGCAATCTTTTTTGAGTGCCACCTTCTGTGGAAAGCCCTAGTAAATGAATGACTCAACTGGGTACGTGGCGTATCGTTTAATCACTATGAGTGCTAGCCCAGAATCCCGTAGATTGTTGGTAGTTGAAGACGATCCCTTTACTGGTGCGCTGCTTTCAGGAGTTTTGCGCAATCATGGATTCGAAGTTCGCAGAGAAGTCTCTGCCGCCGATGCACGCGATGCGATGAAAGTATTTGATGCAGATGCTGCGCTCATTGATATTCAACTAGGTGATGGTCCATCTGGAATTGCCTTGTCTAATCTCTTTTATACTGTTTATCCATATTGCGCGCTTGCTATTTTGACCCGTTTTCCAGATCCTCATGCAGCCGGTTTAGTTGAAGAGGATCTGCCTCCTGGATGTGGTTTTTTGAGAAAAGACATGATTGCCGATAGCGAATATCTACTAAAGGCGTTAGAAGAAATCTTGACTGATCATGGCTCTGATTATCGTGATGATTTAACTAGTACTAGTCCATTTGAAAATCTAACCGATGCGCAGCTAGATGTCTTAAAGTTAGTGGCGGCAGGACTTACTAATTCCGCCATTGCCCATAAGAGAAATACCAGCGAATCAGCTGTTGAGCAGATCTTTACCGCCATTAAGAAGGCGTTAGATATCAAAAACGATGCCGATTTGAATACCCGCACTGAAATGGCCAGGCGCTATATCCAGGTCGCAGGAATACCCGAGCGTCTTTAATGTATGAAAAAGAGTCGATAGCTCAGCGTTTAACCAGTTCATCCCTTATAGCGTGGCCAACTTTTTGGTTGATTCTTGTTCTCTCAACAATCATGACTTCACTAACTAGCTTTGGAATCTTTAAAGCCCATTTTGCTGAAGTTCTCTTCTCTATCATTATTGCCCACTTGGCATTGTTTGGTGTGCAACTGGTTGCCTATAGATTCTTAAATAAGAAAGGGATTTGGCAACGGGGCTATTTGGGAATTCCAACTATCGTTATTGCCTCTGCAGTACGTGGTGCAGTGCTAGCAATATTATTGAAGATTCTTGATGTAGAACAAAGGCCCCAATGGGGATTGCGAGTAGGTGGAAGTGCGATTGGAAATTCGACCGCAGTAATTCTTATCGTGCTTGCAGTTGCCTCTATACGTGAACACCGCGAAAGATTGGCTGAATACGTTGCTCGCAATATTGAATTAAGGCAGATTAAGGATCGACTAAATTTTGAGATTAACGAAGCTCATCAATCTGAAGTTGACAAGTTACGCACAGGGTTGCTTTCAACGATATCTAAAGCTGTTGTGCAATCGGCACCAGCCTTTCGAGATGAGATGCGTATATTGGCCAACGATGTTGTTCGCCCCATGAGTCATAATTTAGTAGAGCAGCCAATCGAAATCCCTCGCATCAAAGCAGAGAGCTATAACATTAAAATCGATTGGAAAACCTTGGTTTCTGACGCTACAAATGGTCGGGCATTGCCGGCATTTAAAGTATCGCTGACTCTAATCATCATCGGAGCCATCTGGTCATTTACCGTCCTCGAACCAAAAGCTGCAATTATTTTTTTAACTACCGGCTTCTTCGGTATCTGGTTTTTTATTGGTGTTGGAAACGCAGTATTGAAACGAGTTGTTGACAAGGTCTCCCCCCTTATTCGTACAATATTGATGAGCGCTATGTTGCTCTTTATCGGTGGAATGACTGCAGCAACTAATTTCATCGATAAGACTTCAGGAAGTGAAGGTGCGATTTCTAGTGTTGCTGATTTAGTGTTGATTCCGATTCTTGGTTGGCTCTTTGCAGGTGCAACCGCTGCTCAACATCAACGCGTGCGAATGGAAAAGGATTTTACAGATTTGAACAAAGCCTTAGATTGGGAGATTGCACGTGCAAGAACAATTCAGTGGCAACAACGAAATCGACTCTCGCGCACTTTGCATGGGCCGATTCAAGGGGTGATAGGTGGCGCAGCGGTGCGATTAGATATTGCACTTAACGCCAAAGAAGCAACCGATCATTTACAGCGCGAGCTCTTTGGCAACATCATCGGGGCGATTGAAACATTGAATTCGCGCGAGCTTTTAGGGGATCGACAAGAGATGATTATGCAACTGCGAAAGGTATATGCAGGCCTTAGCGAGATTACTTTTGCTGAACAAACACTGGCAACAGAACGCTTAGGCAGCGATGCAATCTGTGCAGTTGCTGTTACAGAACTCATTCAGGAGGCCGTTGGAAACAGTATCCAGCACGGTAAATCCAATTCAGTATCTGCTGCTGTGAATCTGCTTGACGATGGTCGAGTTGAGGTTCGTGTTATCGATAATGGCACTCCAGAAAAGGCATCTGATCAACGTCAAGGTTTGGGCACAAAGATGCTCAATGCTGTGTCATTACAGTGGAGCCGTAACTACGGTAAGAACGGCACAGAATTAGTTGCCGTCTTACCGATCGCTTAACTTCTTTTAATCTAGGTAGTCGCGCAAAACCTGGCTGCGTGAAGGGTGGCGAAGCTTGGACATTGTCTTAGATTCAATCTGGCGGATACGCTCTCGAGTAACGCCATAAACCTTTCCAATTTCATCCAATGTCTTTGGCTGACCATCAGTTAAGCCGAATCGCATTGCCACCACACCTGCTTCGCGCTCTGACAACGTATCTAGGACTGAGTGCAACTGTTCTTGCAGCAATGTAAAAGAGACTGCATCGGCTGGAACAACGGCTTCAGAGTCTTCAATCAAATCGCCGAACTCAGAATCACCTTCTTCACCAAGTGGTGTGTGAAGTGAAATTGGTTCACGGCCATACTTTTGAACTTCGACAACCTTTTCAGGTGTCATATCCAGCTCTTTAGCGAGCTCTTCTGGGGTTGGTTCGCGACCAAGATCCTGCAACATCTGGCGCTGAACACGGGCTAACTTATTAATAACTTCAACCATGTGTACAGGAATGCGGATTGTGCGCGCTTGGTCTGCCATTGCACGTGTGATTGCCTGGCGAATCCACCAGGTTGCATATGTCGAGAACTTGTAACCCTTTGTGTAGTCGAACTTTTCAACGGCTCGAATCAAACCTAAGTTACCTTCTTGAATAAGATCTAGGAAAAGCATTCCGCGCCCGGTGTAGCGTTTTGCAAGTGAGACAACGAGGCGAAGGTTTGCCTCTAGCAAGTGGTTCTTTGCGCGCTTTCCATCTTCAACGAGCCATTCCAGCTCACGCTTGAGCTTCTTTTCAATCTTCTTTTCATCTTTGAGCTTTGACTCAGCAAATAAGCCAACTTCAACGCGTGTAGCCAACTCAACTTCAAGCTCGGCATTGAGTAATGGCACACGCCCAATCTGCTTGAGGTAATCCTTGACTGGATCTGCTGTAGCGCCAGCTGTCATCACTGTCTGAGCAGGTGCATCATCTTCTTCAGAGGCCTTTAAAGTAAAAGCATCTTCTTCATTTCCAGATGCTTCTTCAGCTAAGTTAACAACGCGTGGTTGATTACTTTTATCCTCTTCTTCGCCTTCAATGATTTCGACAGCTTCTTTGATCAAAACCTCAACATCTTCAAGCTCTACTTCTTCTAGCTCTACTTCTTCTCCATCGATTTTTACTCTAACTGATTTACCGGTCTTAGCATCAACCTGTGGTGCCGCAACTGGTGCCACTTTGGGTTCAATGAGTGCATATTCACTCTTCTTTAACATACGTGCTGGCGTGCCAAGTCCGGCTTTGCGCAGCTTTTCAACGATGATTGGAACCTCTGATGCTAATGCACGGGCTTCATCCACTAAATCTTTATCGACCTTTTTTGGAATGCGGTTGATCGATGTGACTCCACGCTTTTCTAGCTCTGCTAGAACTTCATGCTGGCGCAGTACTGCATTTTTAGCATTAACAATGGCCTGAACATCTTTAGCCGTTAAATCTTTCTTTAGGGCAATCTTGGCTGGGGCGGGTTTTTTAACTGGAGCAGTTTTCTTGGCAGCAGATTTCTTTACTGGCGCGCTCTTTTTAGTTGTACCCACTTTTTTAACAGCGTTTTTCTTCACAGGTGCAGCTTTTTTTGATTTGGCCTTTTTACTCACCTTGTTTTTGAGCGCACTCAATACAGCCACAATTGTCCTTTGGTTTTTATCAGCGAGCGCGCTGATGCGATGGCTATATTATAATTTGTCCACAGGGGTAATTGCACATCCAAAGGCGATAATTTGCCCCTTATTTAGATAAATCCAAGGCCTGCCTGATCACATCTCCCACAGATTCGACCTCCACGAGAAAGCCATCATGGCCAAATGGTGATGAAATCCTCACCAATGGGGCTGCATGAGGTGCAAAGTCGGCGATCTCGGCTTGCAGACGCGCTGGAAAGAGGCGATCGCTGTCAATGGAGACCACAACAACGGGGATTGAGATGGATTCAAGTGCTTTGACCACTCCTCCACGGCCCCGGCCAATGTCATGAGAGATCATCGCCTCCGTCAGGGCTATATAGGTGTTGGCATCAAAGCGCTTGGCCAACTTTTCGGCTTGGTGATCTAAATAGGACTCCACGGCATAGCGCCCTGTCTCATCACCTTGTAGTTCTCGCCCAAAGCGAATATCCATCTCAGCCTCGGTGCGGTAGGTCAAATGTGCAATGCGCCTTGCGATTCCCATTCCCTCAATCGGCCCACGCTCTTGTTCATAGTAATCACCGTTAGAAAAGTGGGGATCGCTTTTAATGGCGCGCAGTTCAATAGACCAGGTGCCGATCTGATCTCCTGTGGCAACGGCAGATGATCCAATAGTTGCGATCGCGCCCACGCGGTGAGGCACGTGCACTGCCCATTCCAGGGCGCGCATTCCACCTAAGGAGGGACCAACGGCTAAGCGATACTTATCGATTCCCAACACATCACTAAATTGAATCTCGGCATTGACCATGTCACGAATAGTCAACGATGGAAAGCGTGAACCATATCGTGTGCCATCAGGTGCACGTGATGATGGACCAGTCGAACCCTGACACCCACCAATGACATTAGGGCAGAGAACAAAATATTTATTTGTATCAAATGGCAAACCTGGTCCCACCATAGATGGCCACCATCCAGCAACATCAGACCATCCAGTCAGTGCATGATTGACTAAAATCGCATTATCTTTATTCTCATTGAGTTCACCCCAACTGTGATAGGCAATAACGACATCCTTGATAACTTCGCCATCCTCAAGTCCCACATCTCCGATTTTTAAAAAACGCCGATCCCCGGGTGCATGCTCTTCAAGCCATGCCCCGGTTACCGACCATTGTTTTTCTGACATTTACTGCGCAGCTGCAAATCCCACTGCTAAATCCGCCTTGATGTCCTCAATATCTTCAAGACCAACGGATAGGCGAATTAACCCTGGTGTAACTCCAGCAGTTATCTGCTCTTCTGGCGTTAACTGTGAATGAGTCGTTGATGCTGGATGAATGACCAATGAGCGCACATCACCGATGTTGGCAACGTGTGAGTGTAAGGTCAACGCTTCAACAAATTTCTTACCTGCCTCAATACCACCCTTGATTTCAAAGGAGAGGACAGAGCCTGAACCTTGAGGGGTATATCTGCTAGCTAACGCGTTGTATTTATTGCCGGGCAAAGATGCATAGTTCACCGATAGCACTTGTGGATGCTTATCGAGCCAGGTAGCAACTTCTTTGGCATTAGAGAGATGTTGCTTTAAACGCAATGACAAAGTCTCAAGACCTTGGGCCAACAACCATGCGTTAAAAGGACTCACTGCCGCCCCTATATCGCGCAGCAAAGTCAGGCGAATCTTGAAGATGTAGGAAAGATTGGCTCCAAAGGCAGATCCCACACCTAGGGCTTGGGCATAGACCAGGCCGTGGTAGGAAGGATCGGGAGTATTAAAGTTTTTAAACTTTTCTGGATAACGGGCATAATCAAAATTACCTGAATCCACAATTGCACCAACAACGGCGTTGCCATGGCCGGATAAGAACTTAGTGGCTGAGTGAATAACAACATCTGCGCCAAATTCAATAGGGCGAAGAACATAGGGTGTTGCCACTGTGTTATCTACTATCAATGGCACATGGTTCTCATGGGCAATTGTGGCGATAGTGTGGATATCTAAAATATCGTTTTTAGGATTAGCAATCGTTTCACCGAAAAACGCCTTTGTGTTGGGACGAACGGCTTTGCGCCACGACTCAGGATCATCTGGATTTTCAACGAATGTAACTTCCACACCAAATGAAGGCAAGGTGTAATGAAACAAGTTATAAGTTCCGCCATAGAGTGATGGGGATGAAACAATGTGATCTCCAGCAGTTGCAACATTGAGGATTGCAAAAGTTGTTGCAGCAGATCCCGATGCAACAAGAAGAGCGGCAACTCCACCTTCAAGTGATGCGATGCGTTTTTCAACCACATCTTGGGTCGGGTTCATAATGCGGGTGTAGATATTGCCTAGCTCTGCCAAACCAAAAAGATCTGCTGCATGTTTAGTATCGCGGAATTGATATGCAGTGGTTTGATACAGAGGAAGTGCACGTGCTCCTGTTGTTGGATCAGCAACTTGCCCGGCATGTATTTGACGCGTCTCGAAAGCTGCTTCTTCAAGTGAAAAGGTTGACATGTAAGTTATTCCTCCCAGTTATGGGAACACTTAACAATAGATATGCCAACAAATGACCTACCTAGTGGAATTTAAGTGTTCCACGCTTATCGACTGCCCTGTGCTAGTCGATCTGGTCTTCACCCGGAGCACCCCACCGTGGTGGAGGGTTGCCGTCTAGTAAGCCGGGGCTATGTACTAGAACTCATGACCTGGGTGGACTCTAACAGAGCAGCAGCGTTAGTCAAAAATCCCAGCGGTGACTTTGGGGTGCAGTTCTATGCGCATGGCGGCAAAGGCGCTAGAAGGCCAGCCAGAACCAAAGACTCTGCGCAGCAAGATAGTCAGGGAGTAACCCGGTGCATCGGCAGTAGCTCTATCCAAGGCGCGATAGGCAAGGGGTGTATCGCAACGCTCATAGGCCAGGGTTGCAAATAAGGTAGCAACAGGTGCGACAAAACCCTCAGGTGCGATTTGTAATAAGTAATGCCACATCCGCCAATAAGTTTCAAAGCTCTCTGAAGTGTGTGTGCCTAGAGCAAAATCACGCACTTGGATATCACTTAAGCGACCAATAACCCGTGCAATCAGATCTTGATTGCTAGCCACACCGTATTGTTCAAACTCAGCAGCTAAATCAATCACCGCCGTAGCTCCATCGCGTTGCATGAAGGTAAGGTCGCCACTATCTGGATCAACGCCAAAGCTTGAAACAAGTGCAACAAAACCTTTATCACTTGCAAGTGGAAGGGATGTTATTTCTAGCTCTTCATAATTAGTTGTCATAGTCTGCTCATTTCGTAAAAGTTGAGTTAGCAGATACCACGGTGATAACTGCAAAGGATGGGATTTTGATAGTTCCGGTAATGGCACGTGTTGCACCGTTATGTTTGAAGGTGCCGTTCCATGTTGCAACCAATGTCACGTAATAGGTGCCAGGGCGCTTATAGGTATGTGTGATTATCTGGTGGGGATAAGGAGCACCTGGTTGAGTGGTTTGAAAAATCTCTCCATCGCCCCACTGCCAGGCAAAGCCTGGGCGCAGGGCAACATCAATTACTTCACCAATGATGTCAACGCGCGATTGAAAGAGTGTAGGTAGATCGCACCAGAAAATAACTGGCACATGCACTAGCGGTTCAAACTCTGGTTGATAGGCGATGGTGGCCGTTGGAACCATTTTGATGAGGCGATCACTTAAATTCACGCTGGTTGTTACTGCTTTTTTCACACGCACCCGTGGCTTATAGCTGCGCTTCACACCTGCAACTGCCTTGGGTTTTGGTGGAAACCACAAAGTGGGCTTGGGGGTAGGGGTAACGATGGTGCGTTTTTTAACAACGCCGCCGCCATTTCCCTTTTTAGCTGTAATGATGATCTGGTTGTTATCCGTAAATACATCAACACATGCAGAAGGTGCACACTCTGCATGAGCTTTTGCAGGCTCCAATAGCGCGAGGACAAGGATGAGAATGAATAAAGGCTTCATGTGCAGGCACGATAAGTGGATGTTGGGACTAATCCCTGCGCTCCCTGTGCTCACTGTGGATAGGTGTGAGACTCTTACGTCATGAGCGCGCGCGATGGGGATGGGTGGATCCACTGCGCCTGTGGCAATAAGCATTGGGGCCTTTTTGGCGCTGCTGGACTGCTCCTACTTCGTGGCACACACATCCTTGTGCAACATCGGGCTCCGTGGGTTCACAACGGTGACACCTGGGGAATCCCAGGTGGTGCCAGAGATAGTCATGAATCTGTTGTAGAAGCAGCAATGAGGGAAGCACAAGAAGAGATTGGAATTGATCCTGTACACATAAGACCCCTGCAAACTTTCACCGATGATCACGGCAGCTGGCGCTATGACACTGTCATTGCCCAAGTCACAGATCAATTAGTAGCTCATGAACTCAATGATGAATCCCATGAAGTGCGCTGGGTTGATATCGATCAAGTCGATGAGTTAACCCTTCACCCTAGTTTTGAAAAAACCTGGCCGGCCCTAAAGGGACTCATTAAGGCGCTTTAGCGAATCTCGCACTACTTCTTTATCCGATGTGCGCCATAGCGGTGGCATTGAGTTAAGTAAGACACTTCCATATCGCTTAGTGACAATGCGTGAATCTAAAATCGCAACGACTCCCCGATCATCAACAGAGCGAATGAGTCGGCCCGTTCCTTGGGCAAGAAGCAGCGCAGCACGAGGCAAAGACACCTGCATAAAACCACTTCCACCAGCAGCATCGGCCTGTGAGGCACGAGCCGACATCACTGGCTCATCGGGGCGAGGAAAAGGAATGCGATCGATGGCAACAAGGATGCAACTATTTCCTGGCACATCCACTCCTTGCCAGAGCGACATTGTGCCCAGCAGAACTGATGTTTCATCTTTAGCAAAGCGTGAAACCAATGGACCAACGGCATCGCCACGTTTTTGTGTAATGATTTTGATTGGTAATTCAGCTAAGACTTTTCGCAGATGCGCATCCGCTGCTTCAACTCCGCGCCATGAAGAAAATAGGGCCAGGGTACGTCCACCTGCAGCATCGATTAACTCACCCAACTCAGTTAAAACTTCGATACTGGGACCATCTCTACCAGGTTCTGGCAAATGTTTTGGCATATAGAGAACACCTTGATTGGCAAAATCAAAAGGAGATCCCACATCCACCATCGCCACATTGCCTGGATCTAATTCACCTTCAGAGAGCTCGGCGTTTAAGCCCTCTCCCACAATAAAACCAATGCTTTTAGCCAATGAGTTAAAGGAGTTGCCCACAGTTAAAGTGGCAGAGGTGGCAATGACTGGAGTTTGCTTGAGCATGTTCTCGCGCAAAACATCTGAGACAGAGAGTGGTGCTACGTGCAAGGTGGAAAAAGTAGGTTCATACCAGAGCACTAGGCCATCACCGAGTTTTAATAATGTCGCAGCAGTTGTTGATACTTCATTGACAGCGCCTTTAACACGTGCTCGCTCAGCCATTGCATCGGTATCGATAATCTCATCATCGGCAGTTAAGGATTGAACTATTGCTTGCGCCGCCTCTCTCACCTTTCGAATTGGTGATTCCAGCGATTGCGGGATCTGCTCTAGTCGGCCCTGTGATCCCGATTCATTGCGCACAGATTCGCCGTAATCCACCATCGATTCATGAAAATCATTGGCCGCTTTATGAAAGGCATCTGCCAGCTTGCCCGGCATGAACTTGCGGGCCATAGCTGCTGCTCGCAATACGCGAGCAGATGTGAGTTCATCTGTAACAGCCTGGGTTGCTCTATCCATAAACTCATGGGCCTCATCCAAAATGATGCAATCTCGCTCAGGCAAAATCGGATGCAGATCCATAATCTCAATTGCCAGAAGAGTGTGGTTGGTGACAACAACATCTGCAGTTTGCGCTTTCGCCTTTGCATTTGCCGCAAAGCACGTTGAACCAAAAGCACAGATATCTGCCCCCACACACTCACGACCAGAGACACTATTTGCTGCCCACACCCGCCTGTCTACATCAGGTGCATCATCTCTATCCCCTGATACTCCTTTCGTCTTAGCCCAAGCAATTAATCGTGTGGCATCTTTTTCAAGGGATGAGACATCCATGACTAACTCACCATCAGGATCACCATCCTCACTATTCATCTTTTGCAAGCAGATGTAGTTACCCACGCCTTTATAGATTGCAAATGTCACTTCACGGCCCAGCAGCTTTTCTAAGGCAGGAACAACTGCAGGTAGATCTCGATCTACTAACTGGCGCTGCAGTGCCAAGGTGGCAGTTGCCACTAATACTTTTCGCCCGTGCACAATTCCTGGAATCAAATAGGCAAGTGATTTTCCAGTACCAGTTCCAGCTTGAACCATTAAGTGATGTCGATCAGTCAGAGCGTTCGCAACAGCTTCAGCCATTTCAATCTGGCCTTCACGTGCTGATCCTCCAATGGCATCAACGGCGACATCGAGTGCTTCGCGCACTTTCTTGGACATATCGCTCATGGGCCAACCTTAGTGCCCACCTATGTAGTTGAACTTTCAACTACTTAACGATAGGGTGCTCCTATGTCACAGATGCCTGCGCTCTATATTGGCCATGGCGCACCTATGTTGCTCGATGATGATCTTTGGACTTCACAACTGCGAGAGATTGCATCTGGCATCGAAAAACCACAAGCGATTCTCATCGTCAGTGCGCACTGGGAATCAGAGCCTATAACTCTTAGTAATCCAGCAGCTCATACTCCACTTGTTTATGACTTTAGTGGCTTTGATAAAAAGTTCTATGAGATGAGCTATAACTCTCCTGATGCCAGTGCATTGAGTGAACTCATAGTTTCGATGATGCCAAAGAATGAAAACGTGCATCCATCTAATCGCGGCCTTGATCATGGGGCGTGGGTGCCATTAAGAGTGATGTATCCAGATGCTGACATTCCTGTTATTCAAATGTCTATGCCGACAAGTGATCCTAGGCAATTACTTGAACTGGGAAAGAGATTGCAACCACTTCGAGATCAAGGTGTTCTAGTCATTGGCTCTGGCTTTATGACTCACGGACTTCGCTACTTGCGTGATTGGACTACTGATGCAGTTGCACCCACCTGGTCAAGTGAGTTTGATGCATGGGCTGCCCAAGCACTTGCAGCAGGTGATGTTGACACACTGTCTAACTTTAAGGAGCTAGCTCCTGGAATGCCTTATGCCCATCCAACGGTTGAGCATTTCACGCCACTCTTTGTTGCCCTCGGTGCAGCTACTAATCCCGATTGCGCCCCACAAACCCTCATTGATGGTTATTTCATGGGGTTAAGCAAACGCTCAATTCTTCTTTCGTAAGTGGAGAAGCTCTAGCGCAGCAACTGCGCTGTCATAGCCTTTATCTTCTTTGCTTGTGGCACGACCACATCTATCAATTGCTTGATCTAGATCATTACACATCAAGACGCCATAACCAATGGGCTTTGAGTGTTTGAGTGAAACATCGATTACACCTTGTGTGACACCTTGGCAGACATAATCAAAATGTGGTGTTTCACCCTTTAAAACAAGGCCCAGCGCCACCACAGCATCAAAGCCCGCTTCAAATGCATATTGGGCAGCAAGTGGAATCTCAAAAGAGCCAGGAACGAACTGGATTTCAACTGTGCCAACCTGGGCCTGCGTTAATGCGCGCTTGGCACCTGCAATTAAGTCAATGCAAATATCGAGATGCCATGAAGAAGAGATGATGGCGACCTTGGCCCCAGGAAGTGGCTTAATACCGATAGTTGGTGCATCTCCTGCCATTTATTTGCCTCCTCTAGTGTGGCCAAGCTTTTCTTGTTTTGTTGCTAAATACTTTTCATTAAACTCATTGCTAGCAATCACTAGTGGGTTTTGAATCACTGCAATACCAGCCTCTTTGAGAGCATCAACTTTTTTAGGATTATTGGTGAGAAGTTGAAGATGTGAAAGACCAAGGGATTGAATTATTGCAATTGCATCAGACCAGTCACGGGCATCGATTTCATGTCCTAAATGCAGGTTGGCCTCAATGGTGTCCATACCCTTATCTTGGAGTTGATAGGCCATGATCTTTTCAGTCAGCCCAATGCCACGGCCCTCATGATCGCGCAGATAAACAATGAAGCCATAGCCATGGTGTTGAATCAAAGAGATTGATTGCTCTAACTGTTCACCGCAATCACAGCGCTGTGAATGAACAACATCTCCGGTGAAGCACTCGGAGTGAATGCGAACTAATGGTGTGGTGGCAGCTGTGCCAAAGGAGAGGACAGCATGTTCTCTTTGTCGCAAGCCAGGAAAAGTTGCGATTTTCCACATTCCACCGCGCAGCGGCAGATCAGCCCATAAGAACTCAAACTCTGATTTCACATCACCCATTACTGGCGCTATTGCAACTAGCTCCTCAATAGAGACCATAGGAATTGAATGCTCAGCTGCAAAATCTAAAAGGGATTGCCCACGTGCCATTGAACCATCGTCATTAACAATTTCAGATAAAAGTGCCACCGGTTGTGCTCCAACTAATTGCGCAAGCGCCACGCCTGCCTCTGTGTGACCACCGCGCGCAGCTAGGCCGCCCTTATCGGCAATGAGTGGGAAAACATGTCCTGGACGGATGAAATCTGAGTACTGGACACTGTTATCAGCCAATGCACGGGCAGTGCTAGCTCGCTCTGTGGCACTGACTCCAGTTGTTAGCCCCACTTTGTAATCAACGTTTACAGTGAATGCCGTCTTTTTTGAATCTTGGTTTTCTTCAACCATCAACGGCAGACGCAACTTGCGCGCACGCTCTTGTGTGAGTGCAACACATAAAATTCCAGTTGTGTGGCGCACCATAAACGCCACCTTTTCAGCCGTTGCTTTCTCGGCCAACATCATTAAATCGCCTTCATTTTCACGATCGGCATGATCGGTAACAATAATCAGATTTCCGTTTTTAAAAGCATCAAGGGCGTTTTGAAGATTACTCATCACTTATCACCCTTAGCTAATAATCGCTCCACATACTTTGCAAGCACATCAACTTCAACGTTGACTAAATCTCCAGCACTTTTGCCTGAAAGGTTGGTGGCCGCTAGCGTCTCTGGGATCAGCCACACGGTGACAACATTGTTTGAATCATCAATGCCACCCACTGTCAGTGAAACACCATCGAGGCAGATAGATCCTTGGTTAACAATGTATTTAGCAAGATGGCTTGGAACAGTGATGTCGAACTGCGCCCATTTATCTCCTGGTGTTAACCCAACGACCTTTGCCACGCCATCCACATGCCCCTGCACTAAATGCCCACCCATGCGCGCATGTAACTGCGCAGCTAATTCCAGGTTAACCGGGCTGGCAACGCTAAGTTGTGAGAGTGAAGTAAGAGAAAGAGTTTGAACCATGACATCTGCGCTAAAAGTAGAGCCAGAGATGGCTGTGGCAGTTAAACACACGCCATTGACTGCAACAGAATCGCCCACTGAAATCTGACTAATTAACTTGGGAGCGCTAATGGTGAAAACGGCAGAGCTCTCGCTCTTTTCAATTGCGGTAATGGAACCTAGTTCGCCAATGAGTCCTGTAAACATCACTCACCATTTCTTATGCGATAGATGGATTTAACATCGCCATCTAGAACCTGGGTGCTGATGTGGTCAAGGCGCATTTGATCAGTAATCGTGGTTGGGTAATCAAAGGCAAAGAAGTGCTTGCCTGTGCCTAAAAAGGATGGGGCCTGATAAATCACTAACTCATCCATCAAACAGTGATCCACCATGGCACTAGCCAGAGTGGGCCCTGCCTCAACAAAGACGTGATTAACACCTAATTCATTCAGTTTTTCCACCAAGAGATCTAAATCTTTCGACTTAACAACAATGGTCTGGGCAGCAGAATCAAAAACAGCAGAATCCTTTGGAAGCTCTTGTTCGCCGCAAATAACGCGAATGGGATTGCTTGCATATCCATCAAAATCTCCCCGTGGGATCAAGTGTGGGTCATCTGCAATAACAGTGTTAGTACCAACAAGGATTGCATCAGCTTGGCGACGCAGCACCTGCACATCACCTCGTGATCTTTCATTAGTAATCCACTTAGAGGTTCCATCAGCAGCTGCGACTTTGCCATCGAGAGTTGCTGCAACCTTCCATGTGAAAAATGGACGGTTCTTCTTCATCTTCATCAGCCAGGCACGGTTAGAAAATGCAGCTTCTTTTTCAAGTACGCCACTAACAACATTTATTCCAGCAGCCTCTAAGGCTTTAGCACCACCTGCAGCAACTGGATTGGGATCACGCACTGCAAAGACAACTGTTGTAATACCTGCATCGATGATTGCCTGAACACAGGCTCCTGTGTTGCCGCTGTGGTTGCAAGGCTCGAGTGAAACAACAATCGTTGCACCTTTTGCCTTTGCACCAGCTGCCTTTATAGCAACAACTTCTGCATGATCTGGGGAGGTCACACGATCATGGAAACCTTCACCCACAACGTTTCCTGCTGCATCAATAATTACTGCGCCAACTATTGGATTCGGTGCAGTTTTACCGAGGCCTTTTTCGCCCAAGGAGATGGCACGTTGCATTGCAACTGTGTGCTCCATAAAAAAACCCCCGACTCAAGAGATGAGTAACCGGGGTGCGTGCAAAAAAGAAATGCACAAAGAAGGTAGGCAAGAATCTACCCTTTGTTGGTTTCCTCTCATCCGGACTTTCACCGTCGGTCCCAGAATTTCACTGAGTCAACCGATACCTGGCTGGCATCGGGTCGCGGACTATAACCGCCGGTTCGAAATTACATCGACCCCGGAAACAACAGCGTAATTATAGCCCTTTAGGGGGCGGTGGAAGAACTTGTTTGTGCAGCAATAGCCGATGCTCGCCCAGACTCTAAGCGTGCAATCGGGACACGAAATGGAGAAGCGGAAACATAATCGAGTCCAAGTGAGTTAAAGAAGTGGATGCTCCGAGGGTCCCCACCATGCTCACCACAGACTCCTAATTTGAAATCATGGCGCAGCGTGCGAGCCAAATCTACTGCTGTGCGAAGAAGTATTCCTACGCCTGCCTCATCCAAAGATTCAAATGGATTAAAGGGTAAAAGTTCAAGATCTACATAGCGTGGCAAGAAAGTAGATTCGACATCATCTCGACTAAATGCCCATGTTAATTGAGTTAAATCATTAGTGCCAAATGAGAAGAAGTCGGCATAAACTCCTAAGCGATCTGCTGTTATTGCTGCACGTGGAGTCTCAATCATTGTGCCGATGGGGATTGCAGTTTTTACTCCTGTGCCTTTAAATGTTGAGTCAATTTCTGCTTCTAGTGTTTCACGTAAGTAAAGAAGTTCTCGCTGGGTTGCCACAAGCGGGATCATTACTTCAGGGTGTGGATCATGTCCTAACTTCTTAACCTCTAAATAGGAATGCACAAGGGCACGAACCTGCATTTTATAGAGCTCTGGAATAAGAATTCCTAAGCGCACACCTCGCAGACCTAACATAGGGTTTGATTCATGCAGGCGATTAACAGCTGCAAATAGCGCTTTGTCACGAGGTGAAACCTCTTCATTGAGTGCTTCAGAGCGGGCCATCTGTGCACTTAAATCAACTAGAGATGGCAGAAATTCATGCAATGGAGGATCTAGTAAACGTATAGTTACTGGCAGGCCGGACATTGCCATCATAATTCCAACAAAATCTGCCCGTTGTAATGGTTCCATTTCGGCGATAACCGAGCGTTGCACATCATCATTTTCAGCTAAAACTAAGCGCTCAACAAATGAACGACGTGGACCTAAGAACATATGCTCTGTGCGGCATAAGCCCACTCCCTCCGCCCCCAATATTCGAGCACGAATTGCATCCTCAGGAGTGTCTGCATTGGTGCGAACTTTAAGTCGGCGTCTGGCATCGGCATGCATTAAAATCCGATCAACTGCCTTAACAACAGGGGCAGCCTCATCAGATTGAGGCGATAAACGGGCCTCCAAATAGGATGTCACCGACGATGCAACAACTGGAATATCACCCAAATAAACGGCACCTGTTGTGCCATCGATTGAAATCACGTCACCTTCGTAAACAGTGATTGCACCTGCAGTAAATAAACCAGCGCGCTCATCAACTGAGATTGAATCTGTCCCACACACAGCGGTTTTTCCCATACCTCGGGCAACGACAGCGGCATGAGATGTTTTACCTCCACGACTAGTTAATATGCCTTGCGAGGCGACCATTCCCACTAAATCATCCGGGCTAGTTTCACGGCGCACCAAGATAACTTTCTTACCGGATTTAGATAAATCAAAGGCGCGCTTTGAATCAAAGACAACTTCTCCAACAGCGGCCCCAGGTGATGCCGGAATTCCCCGTGCGATTTCATTGAGTGTTCCTGAGGTATCGAATTGAGGAAACATTAACATGGCAAGTTGATCACCTGATGTGCGAATCAATGCCTGATCCATTGAGATTTTTCCTTCATCGACAAATTGGAGTGCAATACGAAAGGCAGCCTCAGCGGTGCGCTTTCCCACACGGGTCTGCAAAATCCACAGTTTTCCCCGCTCAACAGTGAACTCTATGTCGCACAGATCCTCATAATGAGCCTCTAATAACTCCATCACATCATCTAATTCTTTTGCAACAACTGGACTAAGAAGAGCAAACTCAATTAATGAGATTGGGGTGCGAATTCCTGCAACAACATCTTCTCCTTGTGCTCTCTGAAGATAATCACCATAACGACCAACTTCACCGGTTGAGGGGTTACGAGTAAATGCAACTCCAGTGCCTGAGTCATCGCTAAGATTTCCAAAGACCATAGATTGGATATTTACTGCAGTTCCTATATCCGATGGAATACGTTCGCGTCTACGATACATCTGGGCCCGTTCTGAATTCCAGGATTTAAAGACCGCTTCAACTGATCTAATCAAATGTTCACGTGGATCTGTAGGGAACTCTTGGCCAGTTGCTAGTGAGACAACTTTTTTAAACCCTTCACAGAGCTGTTTTAAAGCGTCAACGTCAAATAATTGAATATCGGTTACGCCCACCGAAGATGCAATGCGTTCTTGCACTTTATGAAACTCTGAAGGATCGATTTCACAGACAATTTTGCCAAACATTTCAATAAAGCGCCGATATGAATCCCAAGCAAAACGTGCATTTCCAGTCGAGGCCGCTAGTGAGTCAGTGACTTCTGGAGTCATGCCCACGTTTAACACTGTCTCCATCATTCCTGGCATTGAAAACTTTGCCCCGGAGCGCACAGATACTAAAAGAGGATTCTCAACTCCACCGAATTTCTTACCCGTTTGCTTCTCTAAATCACTCAGGGCGCCATCAATGTCGGCAATGAGAGTTGTAGGGAAATTTCCAGAGTGCAGATAGTCACGACATGCCTGGGTTGTAATTGTAAATCCTGGTGGAACAGGTAATCCGATGCGAACCATCTCGGCCAGGTTTGCACCTTTACCACCCAAGAGATCCTTCTGTGACATATCCCCAAAAGTGAAGGGATGAATCAACTGTTTGGTCATCGTTGACCCTCCTGCTGGGAATTTACTGCTGGTAGTAACGCTACCCCTTTTTTGAGGGCTTTGAGTTCTTCGCAACTAGGCATTTAATCTGTGGTTTTCTATGGGAAGTAGAAAACCCCGCCAATCGCAGTGATTGACGGGGTTTTTAACGGGGTTGGTTAAAACTTGTTAGCTACTGCTTATGAGCAACCAGATGTGTTTCCGCATCCTTCGCATACAAAGCAGGCACCTGACATACGCATCTTGACGCCACATGTCATACATAGTGGTGCATCAGATTTGATGCCCATGGATTCAAGCAAATCAGATGAAGATCCGATTGTTGCTGCTAGGGGCGCAGCTTCAATCTTCACATCTGCTGGCTTACTTGCAACCGCAGGAGCCGCCACAGACACAGGTGCTTTTGGGATATCGGTATCCTTTGCAATCTCTGCATACTCGCCGCCGTTATCGAGGGCTGCTGCGCGCTCTGCTGCAGTGTAGAGACCCATGGATGAGCGTTGTTCAAATGGTAGGTAGTCAAGAGCCAGACGACGGAAGATGTAATCCATCATGGACTGTGCCATGCGAATATCTGCATCATCTGTCATACCTGCTGGTTCAAAGCGCAAGTTGGTAAACTTCTCAACGAAAGTCTCTAGCGGCACTCCGTATTGCAGACCAATGGATACTGCAATTGAGAAGGCATCCATCACGCCCGCCAAAGTTGATCCCTGCTTACCTAGCTTTAAGAAGACTTCACCCAGTGCGCCATCGGCATATGCACCAGCGGTCATGTAACCCTCGGCCCCGCCAACAGAAAATGATGTTGTTGTTGCAGGACGTGCTTTTGGAAGACGCTTTCGAACTGGAGCCGCTGCCTCTTCAACAACTGCTTCCTTCTTCTTAGCTTTTCCATCAGAGAGTGGCTGGCCAACTTTGCAGTTATCGCGATAAACGGCCAGCGCCTTAACGCCCATCTTCCATGCTTGGAAGTAGACATCTTCAACTTCTTCAACAGTTGCATCTTCAGGCAGGTTCACTGTCTTTGAGATAGCACCTGAAAGGAATGGCTGGCATGCAGCCATCATGCGAACGTGGCCCATGGGAGCAATTGAGCGAGCGCCCAGTGCGCAGTCAAATACTTCATAGTGCTCAGGTTTTAGCCCTGGAGCATCAATGACGTGACCATTTGCTGCAATGAACTCAACGATTGCCTCTACTGTTTCTTGTGTGTAACCAAGCTTTACAAGGGCCTGTGGCACTGTCTGGTTAACGATCTGCATTGAACCGCCACCGACGAGCTTTTTAAACTTAACCAGTGAGAAGTCAGGCTCAATACCAGTTGTATCGCAATCCATCATCAAACCAATTGTTCCGGTTGGAGCTAGAACTGAGATCTGCGCATTGCGCCATCCATTCTTATCTCCTGTTGAAAGACATGCATCCCAAGCCTTATTAGCCTCAGTCCACACATCGCGATCTAGCGTTGTCTCTGACTTGGCCGCAGATGATGCTGCAGCGTGCTTGCGCATCACGCGTGCATGTGGCTTAGCATTTTGTGCAAAGCCTGCATACGGTCCAACGATTCCAGCAAGTTCTGCTGAGCGCTTGTAAGTAAT
>Ga0214919_10001417_pt1 | contig 39359 bp, 33 predicted proteins | sample LL1503_MetaG_FD_177994 | JGI IMG/M metagenome (GOLD analysis project Ga0214919, IMG submission 177994) | Freshwater microbial communities from Lake Lanier, Atlanta, Georgia, United States - LL-1503 | ecosystem: Environmental > Aquatic > Freshwater > Lake | place: USA: Georgia | collected...
TTTCGATAGAAAACACTAATTTTGTTTTTCATTAAATAAGTTTGAAATATGTATCAAATAAAGTTCGGAACAGATGGATGGCGTGCAATTATTGCAAAAGATTTTACTGTAGAAAATGTAGCTCGGCTCACTGAGGGAACTGCAATTTGGCTCAAGAAAAATTTTGACCACCCTTCCGTTGTGCTTGGACACGATTGTCGTTTTGCAGGTGAATTATTTTGTGATACTGTTGCAAAAGTTTTGTGTTACAATGGAATTAAAGTTTTTCTTGCAAAAGATTTTGTGAGTACGCCCATGATTTCATTGGGCACCAATACTCGAAATGCATCATTAGGAATAATTATAACGGCTAGCCATAACCCACCATCCTACAATGGGTTTAAGCTAAAAGCGAGTTATGGTGGTCCATTGACACCGGAAAAAACAACTGAGATAGAGCCCTTAATCCCTGATAGTTCCGTTACTCCTTTAGATGAGCTTAAACTTGAAAAGTTTGAATCTACCAATTTGTTGGAATGGATTAATCTGGAAGATGAGTATGTTGCACAAGTTGAAAAGAGTTTTGATTTGGAATCTATTCGAAAATCGAAACTTAATTTAGCGTACGATGCAATGTATGGTTCTGGTCAAAATGTAATGCGACGACTGTTCCCTGATGCTACATTTTTACATTGTGATTACAATCCTGGCTTTGACGGTCAAGCACCTGAACCGATACTTCGTAATCTTTTAGAATTTTCTGAATTAATTAAAGTTGCAGGCGATATTGATTGCGGTTTAGTAACTGACGGTGATGCAGATCGAATTGGTTTGTTTGATGAGAAAGGGAATTTTGTGGATTCGCATCATATCATTTTGCTTTTGATTCATTATTTAGCAAAGTACAAAAAACTGAAAGGAAAAGTTTGTACAGCATTTAGTACAACAGTGAAAATTAAAAAAATGTGTGCGCATTATGGATTGGAGTTGGAAACGGTGAAAATTGGGTTCAAATATATTTGTAGTATAATGGTAAAAGAAGATGTGTTGGTTGGAGGAGAGGAGAGTGGGGGAATAGCAATTAAAGGACATATTCCTGAGCGAGATGGAATTTGGATGGGGATTGTGCTTTGGGAATTTATGGCGAAGAGTGGAAAAACATTGAAGGAACTAATTGCTGAGGTTTATGAAATTACCGGCCCATTTGCATTTGAACGTGTTGATTTGCAATTAGAGGAAGCTGTAAAATTAAAAGTAGTTGAAAATTGCAAAGCAGGCACTTACACTGCTTTTGGAAAGTATAAAGTCATCCGTATGGAAGATATGGATGGATGGAAATATTTTATAAGCGAAGATTCATGGATCATGATTAGAGCTTCTGGTACAGAACCAGTACTTCGAACGTATGCTGAAGCTGATACGAGCGCAGCAGCATTTGCAATGTTGGCGCAGGCGAAAAAAACGCTTTTGGGTTAAACAAAATTAATTTTTATTTATTTAATTTGAACAATAAAATTTAATATAAAATAAAAATATTTTTTGAATTCTTAAAAACTGCTATACATAGTAGGTGCTGTTATAGCCAGTGGCTTTGCAACTATGCAAATCATATCTAAGTTAGAGTATAATTATTTTTTTAAGTTTGACTTCTTAATATCTAAATATTCTTTAAGGGCTTCTACGTACTGCTCAAAGGCAAGAATTCCTTTTTTAGTTATTCGACATTTAGTAACAGGATACCTGTTTTTAAAGGCTTTTTGAATAGTAATATATTTATTTTCTTTTAGCTTATCCAATTGCAGACTTAAGTTACCGGCTGATACTTTTGTGATTTCTTTTAATGCAGTAAACTCTGCTTCTTCTACCCCCATTAATGTTGAAATAATCGCAAGTCGAGTTTGCGAGTGTAAAATTGAATCTAATTCATTAAACACTGGCTCGGGTGTATTTCATCATTAAACCTGGTATTAGACAATTAAATAAGACTCCAATCGCAGTAATTAGAAATTTGTAATCAATAGTATTTAAAGGAATTAATATTATTAAAAGCATAGATAAAACTCCACCTATTATAAGTGGTTTAAAATTAGTAACTCCACCGATAATAAAATTGATTAAACCAAAAATGAGTAAAATGCTTATGCAATATAATTCAAGAAAATTAGATGCATGACCTTGGCCAATACACATTACAGCTATACCTATACTAGCTCCTATCCAAGCGTATTTGTAAACCTTTTCATTTAAAGGGACTATAGTTTCATTTTTTTTATCTTTTCGTGATTGTAAGAATGAAAGTAAGCCTCCTATTGGATATAGCGAAATGCTAATATCAGCAAGCATTGCAGTGCTATCGGTTTTGAAATGAGTATTTAAAAAGTGAACCATAAAAGTTACAGTCAATATAGTACCCCAAATTATATAGTAATTGCTAGCACCTGTCTTTTGTTTTGAACTGTGTTTTAAAGACTTTTCAATGATAGAAATTTGTTCTTCCGAGGTTAAATTTTGATTTTCCATTTTTTGTTTTTTTAAATTAGTAGACTACAAATATAAACTAGTTATTTTTATTAACCTAATTTTTATTTGATTTTTTTATGGAGGATGGTGCGGTGGAGTGGGGTATTGTCTCCAATTATTATTTTCAATTTTATGTATTTTTACTTAAGTTATTTTTTTTAAATATCTCAATAATTATATTCGCACAAGATACAGGTAACAAATTGTCATGTTTTTAATTTGTTACCTGTAGATATTGTGATTATCCCAGATGATATGTTTAATGACTGAAATTTTAGAGAATACCTTATCCGGAATTTTTATATCAGCACTGATCAATACGCTGAACCAACGCATACTTATTATTTACTTCGGAAAGATTTACCTAAAAATTTGTTGCCTAAAAATTATTAACACGAAAAGTCAATCGTGGTATTTATTGCTTATAACTTTTCTGATTTAGCATTATTGATTAATGCTGTTAACTACTCTCACAGGAATAATTTCAATTTTCATATATGGGTAATAAGGTAAAGTTGAAAGTTTTGAATGAACATCCTCAGAATCAGTCGCCATCATAATAATAAAAATTCCAGACATATCAAGTTTAATAAAGGTATCTACAATAGTTCCATTTTGTTCTAACTCCTTAACAAGCTCTTGCTCTCTTGGTAATAATTTCATTCTTGTTTCATTGTCTAGTCCTTGTAAAAGGATGTCAATCATAAATTTATTCATTGTATCGTTATTTTTTTGTTGGATTACGCTAATCGGTTTTCAGCTTTCTCCGTTTTTAAATTTGTCAAAGTTACTTTTTTGCTTCAAGTTCAAGTTTGCAATGTCTTTTTTTAAGTTGATGCATATCGTTTTTCTGGTTTAAGAAGTTGGCGATTTCGGAGACGAAAACCGTCTGCCAGCACCGAATCCGCCGCAGTGGACAAAAACTTTATTTAACCACTGAATCGCCAATTTCTTGTAGGTGTTATGCTCAGTGCTGTTGTCTTCCATGTCAGTCCGTGATAATTAATTTTTTTGTTTCAATTTGTTTGTTGTCCTGTGCCAGTCGAATGAAATAAAGTCCGCTTGGAAGGTTGTCACGATAAAATGTAGCTGTGTTACCTGAAATATTTGTTATTTCCCTTACTGTCTGCCCGAAACAATTGTAAACCGTGAAAGTTGCGTTATGTAAAAGTATGTCTGTCTGTAAAGTTGTTTGTGTAGAAAAAGGATTTGGAAAAACTTTAAATGAATTCGGGTAAAAATTCGAGTTGGTTATTCCTGTAAAACATCCAATGGCTTGGCTTTGACGATAACTTATTTTAGAACTCATAGACAATGAATCCTGGAAATCCTGTGCCTTTTGACAATCATTTTTCAGAAAATACGCAAGCCAAAGTTGAAGGAAATTATTTGTTACCGATTGCTGCTCTGCTCTTGTAATGGTTGGACTAGGTGAACATGTGTTTTCTCCGAATGAGCAGTTGAAATTTGAATTTGCAAAAAAGCAGTGTCCGCCCCCAGTTATGTTCACCTGTGTTTTGAACGCTGCGGCTGTAGAATCATACATAATGTTCTGATGCTGTGAAGGAGGTGTTACGCAATCATTAGTTCCGCTGAACAATAAAGTTGGAACGGAAACCTGTTGCGATGCAGTTATTGAAGACGGATTTGTGTTTGCAGAGGCAAACGAAACTAGGGTAGTAATCATGAGGTTATTTTCTGCGGCAAGGAAAGAACATCCGCCTCCCATAGAATGTCCCATGATGGCTGATGTAGTTCCAACGCTTGCTGATGGAATAACTGCTCCCACTCCGCTGCTCTGAATTTTTGCAATGAGAAATTTAAGATCTTTTCCGAAGTCGGCATGGCTTGGAGAGAAACTGCCTTCTGTGGTTGGAAACGCCAGGATATATCCTTCGGGCACAAGAAAGTCCCAAAAGTTTTGGTACGCGCTCCATACCATAACAAAACCGTGACCAAATGTGATGAGCGGAAAAACTCCTGCCGCAATCGGAGTATTGTTGCCTGCCGATGTTGCAGGATAATAAATCTCTGTTGCAATCTGGCGATTGTTTCGCAACGAATCAATAAATGTAAGGGTTGTGTGTCCAATTTGCTGTGCGGACAAACTTGAACATAGAATTAGTAAAGCAAGTATAAAATTGATTTTTGTTTTCATTTTATTGTCGTCAGTGTTTAGAGTGATGACACCCTACTTTTTATTTTGGTTACAAAGTTAATACTGTTCTGTAGTCTTTTAGCAATCAATGGGCATTACGGTTTGCGTGCAGGCGAAGGTGGCCTTGTGTTGCGCCTGCGGCAGGGTTATGGCGCTTGCAAGGTGTGTGTGCTGGTTAGCAAAGAAATTATTTATAGTCTAATTACTTTTTACCATTCTATGATGTATATTCTTTACGAGTTTAATATCAGCGTTGAATTTTCCCAGTGTTTCTTTTGCAAAAATGCAAATAATTAAACTTTCAATTTCCCTAACGCTTAAATTAATTTGGTCAGAAATATAATTTATGATTTCTACACTCAAATTGCTCTTTTCTCTCCTAAGTATATTTTTAATAATTATTTCCTTTTCGATTTTAGATGGATAAGTGAGATAGATTTCATTTTTTACTATGGGGATTTTTATTCCCTTACTATAGGTGAAAATTATTTTGGTTTGTACATCTTTTATAACATCAAAAAACTTATTCACAAACGTTTTGTTTGAAGTTTCGTAAAAACTGTCTATTAATATCAAAGATTTAGTTTTTAAAAATTCATTATTAAATATAGTCAATTCATTTGTAGAGGGATTATTCATTACTAATCTTTCAAAGCTTGAATAAAATATTTCTTTTGTTTTATTCCTTTTATCATTTTCATTTAGTATAGCTAATGCAAGATGAGTTGCACCATTGCCAACCGAACTAGAAATGCCCAACACATTATAACTTGTCGCCTCAAGTGCAAATTGAATTGCTGTTGATTTTGCTGCTTGATTTGAATCTATAGCAATGAAGTTATTGAAACTGGCAAATTCTTGTGCTGGATAATTTGATGAGTATTGATTTATCATTTTTGTTTGTAATTAAGTTTGTTTTATTCTATTTTTCACTTGCCCATAACATCTTTATTATTGCTATAATTTTCTTCAATCCTCCCATTCTGGTAGGGATTGTAGTTACATTATCACCTAAATTATAGCACAATTTATTTGCTGTTATATTCATATTAATTTACCTTCCAACTTGCTTCTGGGAGCAATGCGTTTAATTCATGAAACAAAGCATTCTGAGGTTTTACACGAATTTTTTTTGCGTTCAGCTCTACACTTAATTTCCCCGCTGAATCAAAAACATTAAATCGCAAAAAGGCATTACCAGGGTATTTTTTTATTACACCTTTCACGCGTTCAATTAAATCTTCGTTTACGGTAGGAATGGGGAGGTTGATTGTAAAATACCTTACTCTTTTTTCTAATAACTCAGTCAACAATTCCATGCTTCGCGTTTTGAATTCTAATTGGTCTGGTGCATAGGAACGCTCTTGAACCATTCCTTTGATAAAAATAAAATAGCCAGGTGTAAGAATATATTTTTTGAATTCTACATAATCCTGACCGAATAGTGCCAGTTCATGAGACTCATTATAATCTTCTATCACAAATGTTCCAAATGGCTTGCCTGTCTTGGTCATCTTATGGGCCACACTCGTAATCATTCCTCCAATTATAAGCTCATGGTTTTTGAATTTTGGCATGTCTTTAAGATCGGCAACTTTGTTTTTGCAAAAGGTTTTCATCTCAACTTTGAAGTCGTCAAGTGGATGACCAGATAAATAAATACCGATTGCCTCGCGTTCTGCTTTTAGTTTTTCCATCCGACCCCATTCTTCCACTTTAGGAATTGTTGGCTCTGGCATTTCCATTTCTCCATCAGCTCCTGGCGCATCAAATAAAGAACCCTGTGACGAGTTGAGTCCGTTTTGATATGCTTGGCCAAAACGAATTAATTTTTCCAAAAATGAAGGTGCGTTTTCTGTGTCACATTTAAAATAAGTTCCTCGGTGCAGGTTGGTAAAGGAATCCATTCCGCCACCAACAATTAAATTTTCAAGAGTTCTTTTTGTTGCTGCTCGCAAATTGATTCGACGTACAAAATCAAAAACTGATTTGTAGGAGCCCTTTTCTTTTCGTTCTTCAATAATTGCTTGCGCTGCATTTTCGCCAACCCCTTTTATGGCACCCATACCAAACCGAATTTGCCCAGCTTTATTTACAGCAAAATATATTTCTGACTCATTTACATCAGGACCTAAAACTGGAATGCCCATTCGTCGTGCCTCTTCCATAAAGAAAGTTATCTTATCTATATTTCCAAGGTTGTGAGTCAATACCGATGCCATGTATTCACCTGGGTAATGTGTTTTTAAATAGGCAGTTTGATAAGCTACAAAAGCATAACAGGTGGAATGCGATTTATTAAATGCGTATTCCGCAAATGATTCCCAATCTGTCCATATTTTTTCGCAAATTTTTGCATCAAATCCCTTTGCAATTGTACCCTCAGTAAATTTACTTTTCATTTTATCGAGGGTAGCTTTGTCTTTTTTACCCATTGCTTTACGAAGTACATCGGCATCACCTTTTGTAAATCCGGCCAATTTTTGTGACAATAACATTACCTGTTCTTGGTAAACTGTAATTCCATATGTATCCTCGAGGTATTCTTTCATCTCAGGAAGGTCATAGGTGATTTTTTTTTGTCCGTGTTTACGCAGAATAAATTCAGGAATATATTCCATAGGACCTGGCCGGTACAAGGCATTCATTGCGATTAAATCTTCGAATTTATCCGGTTTTAATTCGCGCAAATATTTTTGCATGCCCGCCGACTCAAATTGAAAAGTACCATTGGCTTCTCCACGTTGGTAGAGCTCAAATGTTTTCTGGTCATCAAGCGGAACGGTGTTGATGTCAATTTTTATTCCGTGATTTTCTTCTATCAATCGCAGTGCATCTCGAATAATTGTCAAGGTTTTTAATCCAAGAAAATCCATTTTAATTACGCCAGCATCTTCAATTACTTTTCCATCGTATTGGGTAATTAAAAGCGTAGAATCTTTTGATGTTGCAATTGGAATTAAATCTGTCAAATCTTGCGGTGCAATAATAATTGCCGATGCATGCACACCCACACCTCGAACGGATCCTTCTAAAATTAAGGCTTCTTTTAACACTTTTGCTTGTAGGCCAGTGCCTTTATAAATGACCCTAAGTTTTTTTATATTTTCAACATCGTCACCACCAAATTGTTCTACTTCTTTAAGCGATTTAGGCCCTTCCATGGGAGCATCCAAAACACGACTTAATTCTATGCCTGCCTTGTCTGGTACTAATTTAGTCAGCATCAACGATTCATCAAGTGGAAGATCCATCACGCGTGCGACATCTTTGATCGACATTTTTGCAGCCATTGTTCCATAGGTAACAATTTGAGCAACTTGATTTTTGCCGTATTTTTCTACTACGTAGTCAATTACTTTTTGTCGGCCTTGATCATCAAAATCAGTGTCAATATCGGGCATTGATTTCCGATCAGGGTTTAAGAATCTTTCAAAAAGTAAATTGTATTTTATCGGATCTATATTTGTAATTCCAGTGCAATAAGCCACTACCGAACCTGCTGCAGAACCACGCCCAGGACCGATTAGTACACCGATGTCTTTTCCATGATTTATAAAATCTTGTGTTATTAAAAAATAGCCCGCAAACCCCATAGTTTTGATAACATGCAATTCATAGTTTATGCGTTCCTCCGTTTCAGGGCTCATGGTGGAATATCTTTTTCGAGCACCGGTCATGGTAAGGTGCTTGAGGTATTCATCCTGATTTATAAATTCTTTTGGAATTACATAGTGAGGAAGAAGTATGTCGCGCTTTAATTTGAGGTGATCAATTTTATCAACAACTTCATTTGTGTTGTCTATGGCTTGCGGAACATCAGCAAAAAGTGATGTCATTTCTTCAGTTGTCTTAAAATAGAACTGATCATTCCAGAAAGCAAAGCGTTTTCCTTTTGAAGAAATATCATCATCTGCTATTTCTTTCATTGTAGGTGTACTTTGTTTTTCACCTGTATTGATGCAAAGAAGAATGTCGTGTGCATTGGAATCTTCGACGTTCACATAATGTGAATCATTCGAAGCAATTATTTTTACATTGTATTTAATAGCCCATCTGAGTAGCACTTCATTCACAATGTCTTGTTCAGGAATGCCGTGACGTTGAATTTCTATGTAATAGTCTTCTCCGAATAGATCGAGCCACCATTTAAAATGTATTTCCGCTTCTGCTTCTCCTTTTCGAATAATCATCTTTGGGATTTCAGCTCCCAAGCAACAGGTTGTTGCAATTAATCCTTTGTGGTATTGTAAAATTAGATGTTTGTCAATCCGAGGGTATTTTCCGTACATCCCGTCACGGTAGCCAAGAGAACAAAGTTTGACCAGGTTTGCATAGCCTTCCGCATTTTTAGCAAGAAATAATTGATGGTACCTGATATCTTTTTCTTCGCGAGTAAATTTTACTCTTCCCATTTCCTCGACCAGGTAAAACTCACAACCCACAATTGGTTTGATTGTATTTGGATTTTCAGCGGTGTTGTATTTTTGAGCTTCTGCAACAAATTTGAATGCTCCGAACATATTTCCATGATCGGTGATTGCAATTCCCCTCATTTTATCAGCTACTGCCTTTTTGAAAAGTCCTGAAATACTTGCAGCGCCATCTAGTAGCGAAAATTGAGTGTGAACATGAAGGTGGTTGAATTGCACGGTATCGAATCTATTAAAATTTATTAGTATTAAATTAAGGAGCTCTTATTTTATTATAAATTTACGCAGGACTAAGCGAGTATTTGCATTAGTGTTGATAAATGATGATTTTTTTTTATTTGCTTTATTTTTTCAGACATATTAAATACATTTGTATATATAAATGGGTTGTTTTCTGTAATTTTACCTTATATTTAACAAAATAATACTTATGAAAATTTATTATATAATTTGGATAGTATGTTTTGGGTGCAGCCCACTTTTTTCTCAAATTACAATTACAAATAATGATATGCCAGCTGCTGGCGACAGTGTTCATGTCAGTTATGCCGCTAATGTTGGTACTGTCGATCACATGCTTACTGGCCCAAATTACTTATGGGATTTTTCTAGTCTAGTGCCAAATTTACAAAGGGAATTTCGTTATTTAACACCCACCGCACTTCCGTTTAATTTTCTTTCAACTATTTCTTTTCTAAATCCAAGCCCCGATTCTTTACCGCTGATTGGTAACTTGCCCTCGAATTTTACCGATTATTTTAAAAATGGTTCTTCTGGTTTCAGGCGAAATGGGTTAAGTTTTGATTATACGCCATTGACAACCTTTTCTATTCCTGTAATCTTTACAAGCAGCGACTATGTATTCCGTTTTCCATTAAATTATGGCGATCTCGATACTTCGGATGGTGCTTATGCTATTAATTTTCCACCACTTCCTTACATTGGGCAAACTATCCATAGAGAAAGTAATGTTGATGGTTGGGGAACTTTGATTACACCTTTCGGTACATTTAATACGTTGCGCGTTGTTTCTTATGTAAGCACCATTGATACAATAGCATTGGATAGTTTAACGGGCTTTTCAATCCCACGACCTTTAGAAATTCAATATAAGTGGATGGCTGCAGGTATGAAAATACCAGTTTTGGAAATTGATGCTCAATTTATTGCGAATAATGAAGTTATCAGTAATGTTATTTATCAAGATAGTTTGCGGGTTACTTTACCTCAAGTTGGATTCAATGAGAATATTCAGTTTGTTTCTGGACTTAGTGTTTATCCTAATCCTGCGACTCAAACTTGTTTTGTAAATTACCATAGTTCGAACAGAGCACCTGTTAGTATAATGTTACTTGATTTAGCTGGTCGCGAGGTTAAAAATTTTGGAACTGGATCAACTTTACCTGGTACCCATATCAAAGAGTTGGATTTAAATGGAATTGCTGTTGGAACATACCTTATAAAAGTGACTTCAGGTACTGACTCTGTTTTTCAATTAATTATGGTTAATTAATAATGTCATTTATTTTGTTAATAAATTAATTTTTTAATTATTGTTATGTTATTTAATAATTATTCAAATTCGGTTAAACATGCAAACTATTATTATTCACATTTAATTATTTGATTTAATTAATTCTTTCTGTATTTAATTTAGATTTTATTAAACCAGTTTTCACAGAAGATAATCTAAAAACTATGAAAAATATATTAACTACTATTGTATTTGCTACTTTTCTATCATTTTCTTCTATAGCACAAAGCGACCTCTCCGTTACGCTTATGAACGCCCCTTTGAGTGGTTGTGCACTCACTGCATCTGAAGTAGTATCTATTCGAATTTTTAATTATGGGACGACACTACTTGCAGGAACTAGTTTTCCAGTTTCTTATACCATAAATGCTGGAGTTCCTGTTGTAGAAACGGTTACTTTAACAGTCAATCTACTAACCAATTCTACTTTAAATTATTCCTTTTTGACCACAGGGAATTTGTCAGTTCCCGGATCTTATACATTTGTTGGAACGGTTTCTATTCTTGGTGATATTAATCCTTCAAATAATTCCTTTACAGGTTATGTAGTAGTGAATACAGCTGCAAGTGTTGGCGGTACAATTGCTGGTCCTGGGAGTGTTTGCGTAACAGGAAATTCAGGAAATCTAACTTTAAGTGGTCATACTGGCTCGATAGTACAATGGGAATTTTCAACAGATGGTGGTATTATTTGGTTTAATATTACTAATTCAACGGCTGTTCAAAACTATCTTAATTTAACAACGCCAAGGCAATATCGTGCTTTAGTACAAAGTGGCACATGTACTCCTGTCTATTCTTCTATTGTTTCAATTACAATTGATCCTGGAACAGTAGGAGGTACTGTTTCTTCAAGTTCCACGGTTTGCATAGGGGGAAATTCTGGAACGCTTTCCCTAACTGGGAAAACGGGTACTGTTACTCGTTGGGAATATTCCATCGATGGGGGAATTACTTATTCACCTATTATAAATACAACCACAACTCAAACTTATCTTAACCTTGTGGTTACTACAAAATATCGGGCATTGGTGCAAAGTGGAAATTGTACGCCACTCTTTTCTACAATTGCTACAATTACTGTAAATCCATTAACAGTTGGCGGAACCATCACACCTTCGCCATTATCGGTTTGCAGTGGAAATAATAGTGGTGTATTGACGCTTTCTGGAAAAGTGGGTAATGTTACGCGTTGGGAGGTCTCCACAAATAGCGGATTAACTTGGACGAATATTGCTAATGTAACTGTTACGCAAGCATATTTAAATATTGTATTGACAAGTTGGTACAGAGCTTTAGTACAAAGTAGTCCTTGTACAGCAGCATATTCCAGTATTGCCATTTTAACTGTAACAAGTTCGACTGTTGGGGGAATAATTACGCCTGCAACTGTATCTGTGTGTAGTGGATTAAATTTAGATTCGCTGATTTTAACTGGAAGTAATGGAAACGTTACACAATGGGAATTTTCTGTTGATGGAGGATTAACTTGGACTATTATTGCGAATATCACATTAGTTAATCATTACTCCAATCTAACACAAACAACCTTGTATCGTGCATTATCACAAACGAGTGGTTGCAGTTCTTCCTATTCAAATACTGCCACTGTAACTGTAGATTCGCCAAGTTTAGGAGGCGCTATAGCTGGTGGTTCAATGTTATGTAGTGGTGCTAATGCTGGAGTTTTGACTTTGTCAGGTCATTCTGGATCTATTTTAAATTGGGAAACTTCGCCTAATGGAATAGTTTGGACAACCTTAGCAAACACCACAACTACTCAAACCTATACTAATTTAATTTCATCCACCTATTACCATGCAATCGTTCAGAATGGAGTTTGTACTTCAGATACATCTTTAATGGATTCGGTAATTGTTGATTCAACAACTGTTGGGGGTACAATTTTTCCTGCTTCAACTGTTATTTGTCAAGGTTTAAATTCCGGAACACTTACGCTTGTAGGTAGTGTTGGAAATGTAGTGCAGTGGGAATATTCTACTGATGGAGGAATTTCTTGGATTAGTATTTTAAATACTACAAATTCTCAGAGTTACAGCAACCTAGCGGCACCTACTATATATAGAGCACTTGTACAAAGCGGGGTTTGTTTGCCACAGTATTCTGCGCAGTCAACTTTTTCAATCAATGCGCAGCCCGTCGGAGGAACGTTGTATTCTAACGCAACTGTATGTGGTGTTTCAAATAGCAGCGTATTGACATTGATAGGTTTTAGTGGATCAATTTCGTTTTGGGAATCGTCAGCCGACAATGGAGTTACCTGGGTACCGATTGCAAATAACACCAACTCTCTTAATTTTGTAAATTTAGTTGATACAACAATTTATCGCGTCATAATTTCAAGTGGTGTTTGCTTTACTGATACCTCAACCAGTGTTACCATTTTAGTTGACGCTCCATCAATTGGAGGCATGGTAACTTCTGATACTGTTGTGTGTGCTAATTCCAATTCCGGTGTTCTTTCTTTAAGTGGTGAAACGGGAAGTGTTGTTGGCTGGGAGTATTCTATGGATGGAGGAATAACATGGATAAATATTTCTAATACCACCACAAGTCAGGCCTATTTAAATGTAATGGTTACATCTTTATACAGAGCTCGAGTTAGCAACGGCGTATGTCCTCCAGTTGCATCCAGTATAGCTACAATAACTGTTGATCCGATGTCGGTGGCTGGCACTATAGCTGGAAGTACATCAATTTGTGAAGGAACTGGAAGTGGAGTGCTAACATTAACTGGATTCACTGGGTCTGTTTTGGCTTGGCAGGTTTCAACTGATGCAGGATTGACTTGGACTTCTATTGCAAATACGGGTTCGACACAAACTTGGAATAATCCAATTGATACTTCGTGGTATACTGCAATTGTGCAAAGTGGTGCATGCGCTTCTGATACTTCAAGTCCTGCAGTGATTATTGTTTATCCAAAGCCAGTTGCTGGGTTTACTGCTCCGGCGGTATGCTATGGTTTCCCAACACTTTTTACTGATACCACTTCAATTGTAACGGGGGGGATTTCGTTTCACAATTGGGATTTTGGTGACAACAATGCATCCGTTGCTGTAAATCCGTTGAATACTTACGGTGTTCCGAATACTTATAATGTTGTAATGATAGTTATATCAGATCACAACTGTTCAGATACCATCACGCAGTCGGTTTTGGTGAATGCACTTCCGTCTTCTGCAATAACTGCTTCTCCTAATCTTACTATTTGTTCTGGCGATAGTGTTAAATTAAGTGTCGATTTTGCGTCTCAACTTAATTACAGCTGGAGTACAGGAGCAACAGTGGATTCTATTTTTGCTTCTCTTGCTGGGAATTATAGCATTCTTGTTTCAGATACAATTTCAGGCTGCTTCTCCTCTGATTCAGCTACGATAATTATCTTACAAAGTCCAACGGCTAACGCAGGTTCCGACACATCTGCAAGTGCAGGATATACTATTTCTTTGCTAGGTTCCGGGGGATTATTGTACCAATGGGCACCAAGTGTTGGTCTTAGTGATCCTTCTTCATCAAACCCATATTGTACGCCACCTTTTACACAAACCTATACGCTTACTGTTACCAGTTTCAATGGATGTACAGATACAGATGCTGTAGTTGTTACTTTTCTTGAAGATTACAATGTTATAATTTCTAATTTAATTACTGCAAATGATGACGGATTTAATGATGTTTGGAATATTCAATACATAGAGTTTTATCCAGAGAATAAGATTTCTATTTATAATAGAAATGGAATGTTAGTTTTTAACCAAGATGCTTACAACAATACTTGGAAGGGAACTTTTAATGGCGAGCAATTACCCGATGGGACTTATTATTACATTCTTGAATTTACAGATTCAGGTGCAACTGTTAAAGGGGCACTTACAATTATTAGTGAGAAAAAATAAATTTATTAAACAACGTAATTCAATAGCTATGAAAAAGGCAATCTTTTTAGGATATGTAATAGGATTATTAGTTATAGATCTTCAGTCGCAGCAATTGCCATTCTACAGCCAGTATTATTTTAATACTTTTTTGTATAATCCAGCAACTACTGGAGTTTCCAATGAAACAAATGCGTTTCTTGTTAATCGCTCGCAGTTTTCCGGCATCCCTGGAGGGCCTGTTACAAATGCATTTACATTAGATGGTTTTATGGATAAGAAAAATGTGGGATTAGGTCTTTCTATCTTTAATGATGTTCAGGATATTAATGAACGATTGGGCATTTATGCATCCTATGCTTATCGTTTAAAAATTAACGAAGTTCAAGCAATACGATTTGGATTAGCACTAGGTTTTTTAGATAACAGGGTTGATTTTTCGAAAGCAGTAGTAAAAGATTTGTACGATCCAATGATGATGGGTCAAATTCAGCGTAAATCAACGCTAGATGCTACTATCGGTATCAGTTATAATTGGAAGGAGCTAGAGATTGGTTTTTCTGTTCCTCAATTATTAGGAAATCAAATTAAATTTTCAAATTATGATTTGACATCCTATTATCAATTGAACAGGCATTACCAAGGAACTGCGAAGTACCGTTGGGAATTTAGTCCTGAGTTGCAATTGGCTTTGGAGCCGATGGTGATGGTTCGTTTTATGCCACACACGCCCTTTCAATACGATATAAATGCAATGTGTAGTTGGAAAAAAATGTTTTGGTTCGGTGTCTCTTATAGGAGTAATTATGCTGCTGGAATTAATGCTCGTGTAAAACTTTTTGGCAATCTTTCCGCAGGGTATGCTTATGATATTATTGTTACACCTTTGAAAACAAATGCCGGAATTAGTCATGAATTTATGCTTGGGTATAAGTTTGGACAAAACCAGGCTACTAAATCTGGTTTTGAACGTGGAAAATATGACTAATCATATTAAATAAAAGACTTTAATTTTACATTCTTAATTAAAAATTATTTTTAGTGAATTTAAATAAATTATATTTTTCAATTTTATTTTTAGCTTTTGTAGCTATTTTTCAACCAGTCATTTGTGTTGCTCAATCTGCTAATGTAAAAACGATGGAAAGCCATGCTAAAACATTGTTTGATAAACGTGAATATGAGCAGGCATTTGATTATTATATGAAATTGAAGGAATTGCGTCCTAAAAAAAATGTCTTTAAATACCGTGCAGGTGTTTGCGCAATTTATAAAGGAGATGCTCCTCTTGCTGTGGCGTTAATAAAAAGTGCTTACGATGTGAATCCGTCTCTTGTGGATGTAAATTTCTTTTTAGGTAGAGCGTATTTGCTCAATAATTCATACGACGAAGCTGTGGAGCAATTTAATTTGCAAATGGTTAAGGAAACCGATCCTACTGAAAAGTTAAAATTAAAACAGTACCTAGTTAACTGTCTGTCAGCAAAAGCAATTTCAGCAACCATCACTAATAACAAAGTAATAAATGCTGGGACTAATTTAAATTCTGCCGCGGAGGAATTTGCGCCAATGCTATATAACAACGATATGAATATAATTTTTACCTATAAAGGATTGAAAAGTACAGGGGGTAAATCTTATACATTTGGCAAAACAGACTCTGCAGGATTTTATCATGAGGATATTTTTCAATCTTCACTAGAGGGATCGAAATGGTCTTTGCCTCATGGTTTAAGTACTAATCTCAATACGGTAGATCATGATGCTGCTACAGCCTTGTCGCCTGATAGCAGAGTTTTGTATCTCTATCGCGGTGGAAGTAGTGATGGTGGTGATATTTATTGGTCGAAACGCTTAGGTAAATACTGGACCGTTCCTGATAAACTTAAAGGTGATATTAATAAAGCGGGTTCTTGGGAAGGTAGTGTGGCAATTTCGAAGGATGGACACACTATTTATTTTTCAAGTAATCGTATGAATGGATTTGGAGGAAAGGATATTTACTCTGCTGAATTGGAAGGCGACACTGCGTTTGTAAATGTCAAAAATCTTGGAACGAATGTGAATACTCCTTACGATGATGATGCACCATTTCTTACCAATAATGAAAGTACACTTTATTTTAGTTCTCGTGGTCACAATAGCATCGGAGGATATGATGTATTCTTTAGTGCACTAGGTTCTGATGGTGTCAGTTGGGAGCTTGCTCAGAATATGGCTTCTCCAATTAATAGCACAGCTGATGATATTTATTATCAATCATCAAAAGATGGTTACAGCGCTGTTTATTCTTCAAATAGAGCTGGTGGAAATGGAATGATGGATTTGTATTTTGCAACTCCTGGTGTTCCGTCAGCTGATTTGCTTACAATTTTCGGAAAGGTTACACTCGATGGAAAACCAGTTGGAGCAACTGTTACTGTTGCTTATAATAATAAAAAAGATATACAAGGTGATTATAATGCAAGTGCTGAAAATGGACGGTATACAATCAATTTACCCAAAGGAGAGGATTATAAATTATTTTATTTAGTAAATGGTCTCGATGACTTTTCAAAAACGTATGATGCCACACAAGTGAAAACATATACAACTCATGAAATAAATGTAGAATTTTTTTCTGATGAATACAAAATGAAACATCCTGAAAAGTTTGGGAAAGTGAATGTTTCCGATTCGTTGAAAATAATGAAAGAGCAAAATGCAACAGTCATGATTGATTCAATTCGAACAGTTAAAGATTTAGTTTCTAATTTCAATTTTGAAAATAGTACGGCCCCAGTCGATACAGGTTTTTATGTTGTAGTAGGTACATTTAAAAATTTAGATTATGCCAAGCGTATGGAGGCAAAGGTAAAATTGAAAAAACAATATCCGAAAGTACAACTTGTTTACAATAATAAAAGTGGTTTTACACATGTCACTGTTGGTCGACTTACTTATATGGAAGATGCCATAATTTTGACCAAGGAAGCGCGCAAGGAATATTTAGATTCGTGGGTGCAGAGTCTTCGGTAACAATTAGAACAAATCCAATTTTTGGTTTTATCTAATACTACTTTGGTAAATTATTTTCCTGTAAAATCTACCGCAGGCGGATTGAATGTTTTTCAGTAAATATTTTTCATCAAATACAATCTGATGCTCATTCAGAAATTCAATATACTCCTCCATAGTAAATTTTTTCCTGTAAAATCCGCCTTTGGCGGATTGAATGTGAATAACACCCAGAGAAACGGGGTGAATAAAATGTCTCACACTCACACAATCCACCTGTGGTGGATTGAATGTGAATAACACCCCTAGAATCGGGGTGAATAAAATGTCTCACACTCACACAATCCGCCTGTGGTGGATTGAATGTTTTACAGTAAATATTTTTCTTCAAATACAATCTGATGCTCATTCAGAAATTCAATATACTCCTCCATGGTAAATTATTTTCCTGTAAAATCCGCCTGTGGTGGATTGAATGTTTTACAGTAAATATTTTTCATCAAACACAATCTGATGTTCATTCAGAAGTTCAATATACTCCTCCATGGTAAATTATTTTCCTGTAAAATCCGTCTGTGGCGGATTGAATGTGAATAACACCTCGAGAATCGGGGTGAATAAAATGTCTCATACTCACACAATCCGCCTGTGGTGGATTGAATGTTTTACAGTAAATATTTTTCTTCAAATACAATCTGATGTTCATTCAGAAATTCAATATACTCCTCCATGGTAAATTATTTTCCTGTAAAATCCGCCTGTGGTGGATTGAATGTGAATAACACCCCGAGAATCGGGGTGAATAAAATGTCTCACACTCACACAATCCGCCTGTGGTGGATTGAATGTTTTACAGTAAATATTTTTCATCAAACACAATCTGATGTTCATTCAGAAGTTCAATATACTCCTCCCTGAAAGTTTTTATTTTATGGTGCTCTTCCTGATTTTTTACATACTCAATCAATCTGTCTTTTTCTTTAATGGAATACGTGAAAGCACCATATCCATCTTGCCATCCGTTGAATTTCGAAAAAAGTACCAATTTCTTAATATGAACAGAACTGGCTAGTTTTATGTCTTTAATAAGTGAGGATAGCGACAAGGAAGGGTGAATGTGTGTAATAATATGCAAATGGTCATTAACTCCATTGATGCGATACAAATGACAATTTTTATTTTTAAGGATCCCCGAGATATATTTGAACAATTCTTCTCGATTCGGTTTTGTAAGTGTTTGTTCTCGGTTTTTTGTGCAGAACACAATTTGATATAATATTTGTGTATAGGTGCTCATATTTTTTATTTTTATTCAATCCACCACAGGCGGATTGAGGTGGATATTTAGATTTGTACCACCACGATAATTATCGTGGTGGTTATTCACATTAATCCGCCTGTGGCGGATTGATTTACCAAAGTAGTACTAAGCAGCTTTTAAAACAAAACTATACACATTTTCCCGTCTTTCGCATTTGGACACCCTACGCAATACCAAAAAGTGATAAAACCTCTTTTTGTTCTTGTGTTTTATCTAATAGCATGAGTTTTGGTAATTTTGACCAAGGAAGCGCGCAAGGAATATTTAGATTCGTGGGTGCAGAGTCTTCGTTAACAATCAAAACAAATCCAAATTTTGGTTTTATCTATTAAACGATTTCTTGTAAGTAGTTTTATTTCCTACTTTATCAATTACTTCAAGCACTAATTCGTGATTTCCTGATTTACAATGCTCATCAAAATTGTACCAAATATATTTTTTCTTCGGTTCATATTGCATCAGTACCCACTTCCCATCTATGCTTGCTTTATAAAAAGCAATGCCTGAAAAATTATCAGAAATTGTAAATCGTATAAATTTTAGGGAAGTTAAGGACGATTGTTTAATGTCTTTTAAATCAAAATTTTCAGGATTAATTTTCGGTCCTGTTGAGTCAATAACAATCGTAAAATTTCCAAATTCTTTTATTTCTGCTGTAATTTTATTCTCTTCCCAGGTTCCACCAATGCAAATTTTATTTCCATTTTTATTTATCATGGCAAGTACAGCTCTACTTTGTAAATTTTCGGGAACGTTTGCATAAACGGATAATGTACATGGTTTTTGCAATGGTATCATTTCATCCATAAATACTTTTGGTGACAATTCCTTTCCTTTTGCTGGTATTACATTATGCTTAAAAAGTTCATTTTTGTAAACTGCTCCAGCAGGGACTTCTAACCGAAACGAGGACTCTTCAAAAACAGTTGTGGTGTCCCACAAAATCACATTACTGAATGGATCTAAATTAGTTTGTACATTTTTATAAGTTGGTTGCTTTGATTTTGCATAGACTTTGAATCTGAGTGTACTTGAATTTCCAAATGCGTCAGAAATACTGTACTTAAATTGGTGCATTCCCTCAGTTTTGAAATAGCAATATCCGTTTTCTACAAGTGAATCATAAATGGGAAGTTGGTTGTTTGGCAGAACAAAACTCCTCATATAAAAATGATTGTTTTTTCGCATTTCAGCGAAGTCAATAAACGAATTTATATATCTTGATTTATCAAAAGGCATGCGTTCCAATTGTGAAGCATAAATAATTTTATTATCACATTCAAGTTTTATTCCATAAACACCATTTTTCCCAGTTGGAATATTTTCTTTATCATTGGCTTCAATCGCAAAACCTACTTGACCGAAAATAATTATACTATCCTTAGGGTTTTGTAAAGTATATTCATTTCCAGATTTTATAAGACTAAATTTATGAATACCATTTGTGCCATTTACAACGGACGCGGTATTTGCTGGACATACAAGCAGCGAGAATAGAGTAGGAGCAACATTATCTTTTACAGGCATTGAAAATAGCAATGGATTTATTGCTTCTTCTGTTTTTGTATCTCTAATTTCAAAATGAAGGTGCGGTCCACCAGACCCTCCTGTGTTTCCTGAGTAGGCGATGACTTCTCCTTGCTTTACATTAAACTGATCAGGCGTTAACAATAATTCAATCTCATACGATTCCTTTGCATATTGGAAAGTTTTAATAAATTCTGCAATTGCTGTATTGAAATCTGATAAATGACCGTATACTGTTGTAAATCCATTTGGGTGCGTTACATAAATGACTTTTCCATAACCCCAGTGTGAAATTTTAATTTTAGAAACGTAACCTTCAGCACTTGCTTTTATTGGAACGCCTTCCACACCTTTTGTTGTGATGTCAATACCCGTATGGAAATGATTAGGACGTAATTCTCCAAAATTTCCTGATAGTGCAATTTGAATAGCTACTGGTGAACGGAAATAGTTTTTAGGATATGCTACTATTTGAGATACAGCAGGTGTTGAGAGTAGTAGAATAAAAAAAAATACCTGCTTCATATTTAAGATTGTAAAAATAGAGTTGTATTGCCTTCTTTTTGTTTCTATTTTTGAAATGTATTAACCTAATTTTGTTAATTCATTCTGTTGGAGCAATGCATCAAAATTATTGATCAAAAAATATGCCGTGAAAATAAAATTGAATTTATATCTGATTTTTCTTTTAATTCTAATGTGTAATGCAGTGTTTGCACAACCTCATACTAAGAAAAGAGGGAAAGTCACTACCTATTATGCGAATCGTGTGAAAGCTTCTGCTGGTAGAGTTATGGATTTTAAAAAACAAGGTTCTTGGCGGTATTGGAATGATAGCGGCCAGCTTGAAAAAATTATTTGCTACAGCAATGATTTAAAAAATGGAACTTATGCTGAGTTTTATTTAGGTGGAGATACAACTGTTTTTGGTACTTATTGTAATGATAAAAAATCTGGCGTCTGGAATGCTTGGTACAAAAATGGCAAGCGCCAATACATAGAATATTATGAAAATGGATTAAAGCAGGGGACCTGGCGTACATATCCTGAAGTTTCTGAAGCTGGAGATTCCTTGCCATCAACAATTGTTAATTACGAAAATGGTAAAAGGCAGGGCCTGCGTTTCGTATACAAACAAGGGAAAATAAGAGAAGAAGTAAATTATGTTGGTGATAGGGTTGAGGGTTCTTGTAAAAAATGGGATTCAAATGGATTATTGGCTGTATCAGAAAACTATTTAGATGGTAAGCTTGATGGATTATGCAAATATTATACTTTTGAAAAGTGTATAAAGGAGGTAACTTATCTTGTCGGTAGAATTAATGGGACTTCAGTAGAATACGATCTATCAGGTCATAAATTCCGAATTTCTTGGTACAATCAAGATATAATCGATTCCACCTTTAATTTTCATCCAAATGGGGCATTGGCTATGGCTCGCTATTATAAATATTATCCCGGATTTGCAAACACGGAGGAGTTTTCGGATTACTCCGAGTGGGACAGCCAAGGTCATTTGTTATTGAAAGGAACCTATCATTTTGAATCTAGGGATAAAGAGTGGCTCACCTTTTATCCAGACAAAAAAATTAAATCGACGAGTAATTACAGCGGTGGTAAATTAGGTCTTTATCGGAAATGGTATCCAAATGGTAAATTGATGATTGAAATTGTTTGCAATCAAAATGGAGCTGTTGTAAAACCTCCAATGGTTTGGGACTTAAAAGGAAAAGTTATCGAGATTGGCTCAAAAAAATATTTAGAAATAGTTGAAAGCAGCCAACCTGGAGAAACATATAGTCCACCGCCCCAAAATATTGAAAATAGAACCAATAGAACCTCAGATTAAGCATTCTTCAAATAGATTTTTGAGGTTATTTGTTCAGTTAGATATTGTCCGGATAATCACATTTTCTAGTTTTTTTTGGTCACCTTCGTAAAGCTTTTTTTTTTCAAGATTCAACGGAGAGGATCCAACTAAATGCTTGTAATAGTGGTCTGAATAGTCACTGATTCTCGTTAGTCCATGAATAATATTGGGATTAATGCGAATGGCAAGTTTAAAAACTTTTCTATCGTTCTTTTAAATTCGTCTGTCCATTCAAAATTCCAACTAGATTTTTCGTTTATAAGATTAAGTTTTGATTTTTTAACGAGTATTACATCGGTTGGGAAGTTGTCCCCCGAGATAGTGTGTCTAGTCCTAAAAAAAGTTTATACATTTTGTTTATTTCATATTTTTTTGTTTTAAAGTTTCTACTTTATAGTTGAGTTATCAGTTTAATAGTTTATTTAGTTCGATCTTCTGCCACATTTTACTGGAAAGGCTTGAGCTGAGCATTTCAATATTATTAATTGTATTTAAAACCATTTCATCTCTATTATTAAATCCATAAATAGCGGCTACTTTGGAAGTTAATGATAACATTTCACTACAATAATCTAAATATCTACTCAATTGATCTTTAGTTAATTCTCTTTTAGGGGAATGTTTAGTTCTTTCTACTAAAACATTAGTAGGATCTTTTGTTAATTGATGCATGTCAATAATGTGTGCTATTGTTCTCAATTCTTGTAAAGCAGTTAATATTTTTTTCTGCTTTATCATATCTTCAAATTTATATAAAAAGTAAACCGAAACTCCAATCATTGCAATTTCATTCAGAAATGCTTCGCTAACAGTTATAAAATTTTGAAAAGTGAATATAGATGTTTCAATTTTTAGTAATGAGAAAGTATATAAAATTGAGGCAATCGCTATTATAATTAATAGATAAAAAGATATTCTAATAAATATATATGGCTTATTTAACTGATAAATATTGATTTTGCTTTTAGAAGCAAGTTCTTTTAATTCATTACATACAATTAATAGATTCGCATCTGGAAATCTATCTTTAATCCTTAGAGCAAGTAAATTAATCGCTTCAATAATTTTCTCAATATTTAGTTCTTTATACATTTTTATTTAAATTAAAGAAATTAGTAATCACACAATGTTTTTTTAAATTACCCTTAACGGCAGTTTGTCTATTAAATGCGAATACAATCAAATATAGTAAATAAAGAGTGATTTTCCTTTGATTTAAGTGTAAGTATTCCTACATAAATAGTTTTTAAATCCTTCGGGTGATAAGTATGTCTTCACTCAATGGAAGATCTAATTACAAATATAAAATCTGCTGGATTAATACTTTCAACAAATAGATCGATGATACGCAATTGTTGTTTTGACCTATGATTTAATCTAGGGATTTAGGGACAAGGATGCTCTGAGTTCTGGTTTTTCCTTGCATAAATTGCATGCACAAAAATAAAAAAAACCAAAAATAGTTTTTTGTTTAAAGTAAAAAGTACTCAACAAAGTGTTGTGAGTTTTTAGATAGCTTGTCTTTATTCACAAGTCATAGTTAACTAATTAGATAACAATCGCCAAATTTATTTTATTTCCTGATGTCCGGCGGGAAAGCGGGAATACCCTTTCCTTAAGGCTTGCGCTTTCATAGAGTTACCTGTTGTTTTTAATCAACATTACCAATTGACAGCTTACACCCTACTAATTTTTAACAGTAATCTTTCCAGCTTAGTTAATAAGTGTTTTATCCAAAAAGTTAATCGTAAATTTGAAATGCAGTTTTCGAATGAATAGTTGAAAGCAGCCAACCTGGAGAAACATATAGTCCACCGCCTCAAAATATTGAAAATAGAGCCAATAGAACCTCAGATTAAGCATTTTCAAATAGATTTTTGAGGTTATTTGTTCGGTTAGATATTGTCCGGATAATCACATTTTCTAGTTTTTTTGGATAAAAATAGTTTTTTAAGCTATAAATTTGTGACTTAAATAGATTTTTCATTACTTTAGTAAACCATTGATTACCAAATTATAAAGACGTTTTATGAAAAGTGTTTCTTCTATACTTAAAGGGCTAAAGGTCAAGACTGAAAAATTGTTAACTTTGCAGGAAGCATTACACAATGATAATGCCCAATTAAAACTGAAGGTTAGTATATTACAAACTAGTTTAAAGTCGCTGGAAGTTTCAAATAGTAAGCTTGAAAACGAATATAAAGTTCTTAAATTAGCACAAAGTATTTCTAATACCAATGACTCTTTAGGGAGTGATAATAAAAAGAATCTTGCAATTAAATTGAAGATAAATGAGTTTGTGCGGGAAATAGATAAGTGTATCGCACAGCTTAACAGGTGAACCGAATTAATAAGTTACGAAATTCATGGGCGAAAAGTCCGTCAAAATAAACATCGCAGGCCGAATCTATCCAATAAAGGTAGATACCACTGAAGAAGCGTTTGTAAATGAAGCTGCAGAGCTCATTAATAAGCGAGTTACTTCCTTGGAAAAGGGTTTTGTGGTGAAAGACAAGCAAGATTTGCTTGCGTTGACAGCTTTACAATTTGCCACTCAATACCTTGAATCGCAAACAAAAGTATATGAAGATAAGGACGGCCTATTGGCTCGACTTACTGAAGTAGATGACCTTTTGGATGCACAACTTGCTAAATCGCGATAGTCAGATTTTTATATAATATTCTGCACAATCATTTGTTAAGTACTTCCCGCAACGAACCCGTAAACTACGAGGCGAATGCGGGATTTTTGTTAAAAATTGTATTCACACCGCTTTAGGCGGTATAAAAAAAGAAAAATGGAACCGATCTACTTGACATACATAGCAGGTGCTGGCGCTTTACTCTTAGGAGTTATTATTACCGCCACAGTACTTCGTGCCGCAGTCACACGAAAAGCAAACGATAAATTAAAATTAGCTGAAGCAGAAGGCGAGTCGCTAAAAAAAGAAAAATTACTTCAGGCGAAGGAGAAATTTCTTCAGTTAAAATCGGATCATGATAAAACAATCAACGACCGAAATAATCAAGTTCTTCAAGTTGAAAACCGTGCGAAGCAAAAAGAACAGAGTTTAAATCAAAAGTTGGAAGACACAAAGCGTAAGGACACAGAACTTGATAAACGTAAAATAGATTTAGAAAATCAGTTAGAGCTGAACAAAGCGAAGGAGGATGCAATTGAGAAATTACACCGAAGTAAAGTAGAACAGCTTGAAGTAATTGCAGGATTGTCTGCTGCTGCTGCTAAAGTTGAATTGGTTGAATCGCTAAAAGCCGAAGCGCGTACTGATGCCATGTCTTTGATTAAAGATATTATGGATGAGGCAAAAATGACTGCTAGCAAAGAAGCGAAACGCATTGTAATACAAACGATTCAAAGGGTAGCAACTGAACATGCTATTGAAAATTCAGTTTCCGTTTTCCATATTGAAAGCGATGAAATGAAAGGCCGTATTATTGGTCGTGAAGGAAGAAATATACGTACACTTGAGTCTGCAACTGGTATTGAAATTATTGTGGACGATACTCCTGAAGCAATTATCCTTTCAGGATTTGATCCTATTCGTCGTGAAATAGCACGTTTGGCATTGCACCAATTGGTAACAGACGGTCGAATTCACCCTGCTCGTATTGAAGAAGTGGTTGAGAAAGTAAAAAAACAAGTGGAGGATGAAATCATTGAAACAGGAAAACGGACTACTATCGATTTAGGCATTCACGGATTGCATCCTGAATTAATTCGAATGGTTGGACGAATGAAATATCGCTCTTCTTACGGACAAAATTTATTGCAACACTCACGTGAAGTAGCAAATCTTTGTGCAATTATGGCAGGTGAATTAGGATTGGATGTGAAAGCAGCAAAGCGTGCCGGACTCCTTCATGATATCGGAAAAGTTCCTGACGATCAACCTGAATTGCCACACGCGATTTTAGGAATGAAACTTGCTGAAAAATTTAAAGAACGACCTGAAATTTGTAATGCTATTGGAGCCCATCACGATGAGGTGGAAATGACTTCTATGATTTCTCCTATCATTCAGGTTTGTGATGCTATTTCTGGTGCTCGTCCTGGTGCTCGTCGTGAAATCGTTGAGCAATACATCAAGCGTCTCAAAGACCTCGAAGCATTAGCACTTTCTTATCCAGGCGTTGATAAAACTTATGCTATTCAAGCGGGTAGAGAATTGCGCGTAATCGTTCAGTCAGAAAAAGTATCTGATAAAGATGCAGAAAAATTAGCTACTGATATTTCCATGAAGATTCAAACCGAAATGACGTATCCTGGTCAGGTGAAAGTTACTGTGATTCGTGAAACGAGGTCTGTTTCTTATGCGAAATAAAAAATTTGGAAATTAAAATTTTGAATTGTTAGAGTTTAAATTTGAATCTTTCAACTTTTATACATTCAAGTGATTAAAAAACACTTCAGTTCTGATTTTATAAAAAGCGTTATCACCTTGGTGACTGGAACTGGTATTGCTCAGGGCATCGCATTTCTTGCTGCTCCAGTTCTTTCTCGCTATTATGAACCGGAAGATTTCACAGTTTTTGCTTTATTTTCAGCTACAGCCGCTATCCTTTCGGTTGTAGCAACTGCTCGTTATGAATTAGCCATTCCACTTCCAAAAGAAGATAAAGACGCGAAAAGTTTATTGCGTTTGTCTTTGCTAATTAGCTTGATTGTAGCGACGATTACAATGATCGGCGTTGCAACTTATCATTTTTTCTCTGGTTCATTTAAAAGCCCTCATTTTACTTTTTGGTTTTATCTCATTCCCCTTTCAGTTCTCGTTTCTGGCATTTATAATGCATTTAATTATTGGTCAACAAGAATTAAAACATTTCGCTTAAATTCAGCTGGCAGAATTGCAATGGCAATTGTCACCTCCTCCACAAGTATTGTTTTTGGTTATTTAGCATACGATGCAACAGGATTGATAATTGGATTAGTTGCTGGACAGATAATGTCAATGTTGGTTTTATCATTTCCTTATTGGAAAAATAGAAAACAGTTTTTTGAAGGAACAAATCATGAAAATGTAAAAGTGCAAGCTAAAATTCATCGTTCCTTTCTTAGAGTGAATAGTCCACATGCATTGTTGGATTCTATTCAGGACAATGGCGTTGTCTATTTTTTAAGTTATTTTTTTATTGATGCAGTTACAGGTTGGTATTCATTTGCATTTCGAATTTTGAAAGCACCTGTTGGATTAATTGGAGGTGCATTTTATCAAGTTTTTTATCAGAAATTATCTCAGGCAAAAAATGAAGGTGCTGATCTTAGAACAATGGTTCGAAGTATGTACCTGCGAATGTTCTTGATTGGTTTCCCTGGATTTCTTGTTCTGTTTTTGTTTACTCCGGAATTATTTTCATTTCTATTCGGTTTAAAGTGGCATGAAGCAGGTGTTATTGCACGTATTTTAATTCCATGGTTGTTTTTGAATTTTATTGTGTCTCCTGTTTCTTGTATAACGCTCGTCTGTAGCAGACAGTCGCCTGCATTGTTGTTTACAATTGTCGATTCGATTGTTCGTGTCATAGCTCTAATTATTGGAGGAATGCGCCAGGATTATTTGCTTTCTTTTTATATCATCTCGGCTTTCAGCAGTTCTTTGATGATCTTTGCTTTGTGGTGGTATTATTCAATTGCTAAACGGTATTCTAATTTTCCAAATGGGCTTTAGTAAAATAAAAAATACAATAAGTAAAATTTTAAAACTACCAGTCATATCGGTAGTCTTAGATCATACTGATGATGGCAATCGTTTGTACCGTGCATTTACTCGCCAGCATCCTCGTTATTTAATTATTAAACAAAAAACGATTGGTGTTGCAATTATTCAATTAGGAGATTTTAAAATACCTGAAGCTTTTACTGCAAGTGTGAACGGTAAAAATTCAGCGGCATATTTTTCTAGAAAAGCAACTAGAGCTGGATATACTTTTAAAGCCATCAATCCAAATGAAATGACGGATGCGATTTTTGAAATAAATAATTCTGCTGGAAGTCGACAAGGAAGGGAGATGGATGATTCTTATAAAAAAAAGATGAGTAATTATCCAGTGAATGAAAATAATTTGTTCTTCGGCGTTTTTAAAGATAATGTACTTGTTTCTTATTTATGGGTGGTGAAGTCTGGCGAATTAGCGCTGTTAAATCGTTTGCTTGGTCATGCTGAGCATTTAAATGACGGAATCATGTATTTCATGGTTACTTCGTATGTTGAGAACGAAATTAAACAAAAGGGGAGTACTCGATTTGTGATGTACGATACTTTTTTTGGTGCAGGTGACGGATTAAAAATGTTCAAATCGCGTTGTGGATTTAATTCATATCGTGTAAAATGGATTCAAAGTTGATGGGTATATTCGATCGCATATATGCTGATTATCTCATGCCATCACGCTTGGGAGAATACGAACGTCTATTGAAGTCTGCTTCTGAAAATGGATATCGACACTTGACACTACCTGAATATTTTAATGAGGTGATTTTGGGTAAAGAAATAGGAAAATGTTTTATAAATCGACACGATATCGATACAGATGTTCGTACTGCAAGAAAGATGTTTGAGATTGAAAAGAATTTAGGAGTTAAAACTAGTTTCTATTTCCGATTGAATACGTTGGATTATGATTTAATGAAGGAGATTCATAGTTATGGTAGCGAAGTTGGGTACCATTACGAAGAATTGGCTCAGTATTGTAAGGATTATAGAATTACAAGTCCTGTAGAAATAAAAAAATATTTCACGGAAATACAAGCAATTTTTAAAATAAATTTTTTAAGGATTCAAAAGGAATGTGAATTTAATATAAATACGATTGCATCGCATGGCGATTTTGTAAACAGGAAGTTAGCAATACCAAATCACAATTTTATTACGCAATCATTGTTGGATGAATTAAAAATTGCATTTGAATGTTATGATCCAAGATTGTTCAATGGCATGAATTCGATTCTTTCCGATACGCATTATCCCGATTATTATCGTCCTTCAAATCCTTTCAAAGCGATTGAGGATGGACATAAAGTCATATATTTATTGACACATCCGCGGCATTGGAGAACGGCGCCTTTGGAAAATACTTCAGACAACATCAAACGTCTGTGGGAATGGTTTAGATTTAAATGAATTAAATAATATGGGATTTTTTGGTAAAATAATTAGACGATTAAAATTTCAGAGATGGAGTAGTTTCAAAGCTGACGTCTATCCGATGAAAACATCACCTTTCGATGGACATCGTTTAGTAAACACGCGTGTAAGTAATACTTGTAGTTTGGTTTCAATGGAGTATTTGAATATACAAGACAATGTTTTTATTGGACATTTTAATTTTATTGAAGCAAGTAATGGAATCACGATAGAAGAAGGTTGCCAGATCACTAATTACATTAGCATAATCACTCATTCAAGTCATATTTCCATACGACTTTATGGAAAGCAGTATGCTGGATTGGATATGAAAGGCTATGTAAAAGGAAGTGTTTTTATTGGCAAATACACTTTTGTTGGCCCGCACTCTGTTATAATGCCTGGTACAAAAATTGGTAAGGGATCAATTGTTTCTGCCTACAGTATGGTTAAAGGAGATTTTCCTGAATTTTCAATTATTGCTGGTAATCCTGCAAAAGTTGTGGGTAATACCCGAAATATAGATGGACCATTTCTCCAAGCTAATCCTGAATTACGAACTTTTTATGAAGAATGGGCAAAATGATGAGCAATCAATCCCTTCAGCAAAAGTTTTCTTATTCGCTTTTACTAGCGTTGTTGTTTTCAACTTTTCTGTTACCGTCCTTTCAGGTCATCGATGGATTTCCAAAAATTCATTTAACGGACATGCTTATTCCATTTTTTGCAACGGTTGTTCTCATTAATTTTAAATCAGAATTAATTGCTTCCGCAAAATGGTTTCTGATTGCTAATATTGCTTTAATGCTGATTGCCCTCATCTCGCTCATTGTAAATCATAGACTTTTTATTTTGCGCGATGATTTTGAATTGATGAAAATGATTAAATTCTTAATTGTTTTTTTGTTTGTTATAATTGCTGTTAAAGGGACAGATTTAACCTCAATTTTGAAAATTATTTTTGTTTTTGTCTTGTTTTTTAATTTATTGCATTACTTCAACTTGTTTGGGTTTAATCAAATTATTACAAAATATTATGGTAGTGAATTACAGGTAAGCACATTCGGATTTAATTCATTGGGACAGCCAGATACCAAACGAATTATTGGAACTGTTGGGAATCCAAACAACAATGCTATTCTATTTTTGTTTTTTGTTATATTTTTCTTCCCGGAAATGAAATCCAAAACAAGTGAAAAAGTATTTTTCCTATTAGCTGTTTTTGGTACATTGGCTTGTCAATCACGAACTGGCTTTTTTGCACTTGGGATTATTTTTTTGCTTGGAAGCATTATTAAAAAACACGCATTTAAAACTACTGCGCTATACTTGTTGTCATTTACCGGATTATTTTTGTTGTTATTGCTAATGGGTAATATTTATCTCAATTCGCTTGTTGGTAATATGATGAAGCAGCATTCCTTGCGTAGCCGATTGGAGACATGGAATATTCTTTGGGAAATGATAAAGCAAAAGCCTCTTTTAGGTTATTCTCCTTACAAAGATTATTTCTATATCAATAATATTTATTCCGAGAATGAATATTTTCTTAATGCATGGCGGTATGGGTTGTTGGGATTAATTACATACCTGATGATTTTATGGACTTCCTTTTTTGCATCATTCAAAAAACGAGTTTCAAAATCCGGATTTTGCCTAGCTATGTTCACGCTTGTAATTGCAATATCAGCACTTACGAATAATCCACTAAGCGATACAATGATTTACATGATGTTTGCATTCTATGCTGGCTTATTTTTCTCTGATAATATTCAAACAAGGAGGGAGTCATCATGAAGAAATTGATGATCATTGGATCTAATACCATTCATGTTTACAATTACATCGATTTGGTAAAAGAATATTTTGATGATATTCTTCTGATCACGAACGAAAAACGCGAAGGAACGGATGTAAAAACGATTGAGCTTGATTTTCATCTGAAATTATCATCACGTATTAAAACAGTTGGCAGGATCAATAAACTGATTAAAGAATATTCACCTTCTGTCATTCATGTGCATCAGGCGAATTCATATGCTTATTATACATTAATTGCGGCAAGAAAAAGTTCAGTGCCAAAAATTCTTACAGCTTGGGGAAGTGATATTTTAATATCTCCGAAGAAAAGTTGGTTGTTGAAAAAAATGGTGCAATTCAATTTACGCCACGCTGATGCCTTTACTTCCGATGCAACATTCTTGGCTGTTGAAATGCGCAAACTTGTTTCAGAAAAAAAAATAGAAATTCTCATTGCGAATTTTGGAATTGAATTTCTTGATTTGAAATTGCCTAAGGAAAATATTATTTATTCCAACCGCCTTCATAAAAAACTTTACAGAATAGACAAGGTGATTTTGGGTTTCAAAAAATTTCTTGAGAATTCAAAAGATAAAACCTGGAAATTGATCATTGCTGCGACGGGTGAAGAAACGGATGCTCTAAAATTATTGGTGGAGCAATTGGGTTTAAATGCTCATGTGCAATTTGCAGGATGGGTGAACAAGGAAAAGAATGCCGAGTATTATTCCAAAGCGAAATTGTTTGTTTCTATTCCTGAAAGCGACGCAACTGCAATTAGTTTGTTGGAAGCAATGGCCTATGGTTGCGTGCCTGTTTTGTCTGATCTTCCTGCCAATCGGGAATGGATTGAAGATGGGAAGAATGGAATTATTGTTAATTTATTGGAAGAGAACTTTTTTGAAAGGGCAATAAAATTAGAAATTGAGGAATTAGCTTCGTACAATAGAAAAATCATCGAGGAAAAAGGAACAAAAGAAGCTAACAGAAAAAAATTCATTAAGTTATACGATAAACTCTTACAGAAAAAATAATGAAGGTCTGTCATCTTACTTCTGTACATAAATGGAATGATGTTCGCATTTTCGAAAAGGAATGTGTTTCACTTGTGAGTGCAGGATTTGACGTTTCATTGATTGCAGTGAATGCTGAAGCAGGAATTGTCAATGGTGTTAATATCATTTCTGTTCAAGCGGATGCGTCAAGTCGTTTGGGTAGAATGACGAGTACCGTAAAAAAAGTTTACGAAGCGGCAATAAAAGTGGATGCGGACATTTATCATTTCCATGATCCAGAATTATTGCGCATTGGAATTAAATTACAAAAAAAGCACCATAAGAAAGTTGTTTACGATTCCCATGAAGATCTTCCTCGTCAGGTGCTTGATAAATTATGGATTCCCGTACTTTTCAGAAATTTGATTTCCCGTAAAATTGAAAAATATGAGAATAGAATTGCAAAACAATTGAGTGGAATTATTACTTCGACACCACATATCAAGAATCGTTTTCTGGAAAGTAATCCAAACACCGAGAACATCAATAATTTTCCAATTCTTGAAAAAATGTCAATCGATGTGAATTGGTCGGAACGTATAAATGAATTGTGTTACATCGGCGGAATTTTTAATTCACGTGGAGTGGAAGAGTTGGTGGAATCAATGGATTGTGTAAATTCAAAACTGAACTTGGCTGGAAATTACGCGCCTCTTGCATTGCGTGATACGCTGATGTCAAAAAAGGGTTGGAGAAATGTCAATGAATTTGGTTTTGTTGGGCGATCTGAAATTGTCGAAATTTTGAGTCGTTCCAAAATCGGAATGGTGACACTTCATCCAACCAAAGCCTATTTGGATTCATTGCCTATAAAAATGTTTGAATACATGGCTGCTGGGATTCCCGTTATCGCTTCTGATTTTCCATTGTGGCGATCCATTATGGAAAAACATAATTGTGGGATTTGCGTGGATCCGAAAAACGTGAAACAGATTTCCGAAACCATCAATTATCTTTTGGCAAACGATAAGATTGCGGAAGAAATGGGCAATAATGGGAAAAAAGCAGCCCGTGAGTTTTACAGTTGGACTGCAGAAGCAAAAAAGTTGGTGGAATTTTATAACAAACTCGAGTGAGCGCAAAAATAATTTGGATCATCAATCAATATGCGGGTTCTCCTAATCATGGAATGGAGTTCAGGCACTATTATCTTGCGAAAGAATTGGTGAATGCAGGAAATAAAGTGCTGATTATTTCCGGTTCCTATTCCCATTTATACAAACAACAACCGGAAATAAAAGGCGATTTTACATTTGAGGAAATTATCGGCGTGAACTATTGTTGGGTGAAAGTCCCAACTTATGAAAGATCCACCAGCATTGCGCGCTTCAAAAACATGTTGAAGTTTATGTTCATGTTGAATAAATTTCCATTGGAGAAATTTGAAAAACCAGATGCAATCATTGTTTCTTCCCCTTCACTTTTTCCAATTGTGCGAGCGAAAAAATGGGCAATAAAATTTAAAGCAAAATTAATTTTTGAAGTGAGAGATATTTGGCCGTTGACATTGCAGAATTTGGCAGGAATTTCAACTGTGCATCCATTGATTGTTTTTATGAAGTGGTTTGAAAAATTTGCCTATAAAAATTGCGACAAAATTGTATCTGTTCTACCAGGTGCGCATTTACATGTGAAAACTTATGGAATTCATGAGGAGAAAATCACTTGTATTCCAAATGGAATTGATCTTGAAGAAGTAGCGCATCCAGAACAGTTGGATAATAGTGTAAATGAAAAAATTCCTTTCGGTAAATTCATTGTTGGTTATGCTGGAAGTATTGGTGTCTCTAATGCTTTGGATAGTTTCATTGAAGCTGCGGTTAAATTCAATGAAAACAAGGAAATTGTTTTTGTCATCTTTGGTAATGGAGCTGAAAAAGAAAAGCTGATGAAAATGGCTATAGGTTGTAATGCTATTTTGTTTTTTGAACCAGTTAAAAAGGAACAGTTTCAATCTTTATTGAATCGATTCGATATTTGTTATATCGGATGGAAAAAGGAATCGCTTTACCGTTTTGGGATTTCCGCGAATAAAATATTTGACTATTTGTTCGCAGCAAAACCGATTATTCATTCTGTTGATGCCTACAATGATCCTGTAAATGATGCAAAAGCCGGTATTTCTGTCCCACCTGAAAATGTTGATGCAATTGTTGAAGCTGTTCTTAAAATAGCAAGTATGTCAATAGAGCAAAGAGCTGAACTAGGTAAAAATGGTCGTGAATATGTACTCGCACATCACACGTACAAGGCACTTGTTGAAAAGTATCTTCAATTGATTTAAAAATATGAGCAAAGCAAATACTACATATAAAATTGCGCTTGCAGATTACTTAAGTGTTTCCTCAGAAAACATTTCATTTTTCTGGAAAGGTAGAGTTGCTCTTTATGCCTTGATGAAAGCTTACGGAATAAAAAAAGACGATGAAGTAATTCTTCCAGCCTTTACTTGTGTGGTTGTGCCCAATGCGATTATTTATTGCCAAGCGAAACCTGTTTATGTGGATATCAATCCACAAACACTGAATTGCGATGCGGAAGAAATAAGAAAAAAAATCACGCAGAAGACTAAGTTTATTATTGCACAAAATACATTTGGATTATCGTCTGATCTCGATGCAATAATGGTAATTGCAAAAGAAAAAAATATTATTGTCATTGAAGATTGCACACACGGTCTTGGTGGATTTTATAAAGGAAGAAAAAATGGAACCATTGCAGACGCTTCTTTCTTTTCAACACAATGGAATAAACCATTTTCTACCGGAATAGGGGGGATGGCTTATGTTCATGACAAAGATGTTGCGGAAAAAATGAAATCTATTGAAAAAACTTCAAAAGCACCTAGTTTTTTAGAACGTGTTCAATTATCAGTTTTATTGAGTGTGCGTTCAATCATGAAAGCACCTGCTGTATATTGGCCAATGATCAAGCTGTATCGCTTTCTTAGTAAAAATAACCTTGTTGTTGGTTCTTCGCAGGGAAATGAATTAGATAATCCAATTTTGCCAGATGATTTTTTGAAACAGATGGCAAATGTTCAATTGAAAAAAGGCATTTCTGAATTGATGAAACTTAATCAATATGTTTCGCATCGAGTAAAAGTTGCAGCTCAATATGATGAAGCACTGCGAAAATTGGGATTTAAAATAAATACACATAAGGATCATTCTTATTTAAAATATCCATTGCTTGTTAAAAACAGAAAACTTTTTTTTGAACTTGCCGCAAAGAAAAATATTGAACTCGGCGATTGGTTTATTTCACCCATTCATCCAATAACTGAACAGTTTCATTTGTGGCAATACGATTATGGAAAATTTCCAATTGCTGAGTATGTGAGTGCCCAAATTGTAAATCTGCCTACACACATCGACATGGGCCCGAAAGCTGTAGAAAGAGTCTTATCTTTCTTGAACGAAAATAAAGATCAACTATTATCATTTGAATAATTCAATTCAGGATACCTTTCATTTCAGATTAACGCAATTATTTGCGTTAATCTTTCCTATTTGCCCTGCATGGTCTTCGATTTTGATTGTACTAGTTTCAGTTAATTGGATAATTGGATTAGGTTTCAAAGAATTAATTCGGGAGCATTTTAAAATTTTACCATTCATTCTTTTTGCTGGATTTTTTGTTCTGTATTTACTTGGTTTATTCTGGACAAAAAATATGGATAAAGGTTTTTCTGAGTTGGAAACAAAGTTGTCATTGATAGTATTACCTTTTGTTTTTTTTACTGTTCCATTGACGAAAGATCAATTAAGAACAGTATTGAAGAGTTTTGTTGTTGGTTGTGCGCTGGCAATGATTACTTGGTTATTACTCGCCACATACAATTTGTGTTTAATAAAATATTATATTTCTCAAGGAAATAAAATATGGAATTTTGATTTAAACTTTTTCCTAAGTGCCTATATTATAAAATATGAAATGCTGGGTGGGAAAAAAATATGGGATTTCGGTGTAAATTTTTTTCTAAAAGACAGGTTATCCATTATTGTTCATCCGAGTTACATGGCGATGTACTTGAGTTTTGCAATATGGATGATTTATAAAGTGGAAATACCATTATTTAAAAGTAGAAAACTCAAAATGGTATTGTATTCACTTTTCATTTTGTCAATTATCCTTCTCGTTTCAAAAGCAGGAATTATTATCTTGATTTTATTTGGTGGATTTATGCTTTATGAGATGATTTTTAAACATAAAAAGGCACTGAAAGCAATTTCAATTGTTTTGTTGATTTGTATGGCATTTGGAAGTCTTTTTGTATTTGCACCTCAATTCCGTTATCGCTTTACCAATTCATTCACAGCAATGACTTCAAAAGAAAATAATTATACAGCTGATGAAAGTACAGGTTCTCGAATGGCAGTCTGGAAAGCATCAAAAGAAATCATCAAGAAGAATTTTTTGATTGGAACTGGAACTGGAAGCTCAAATGATGCTTTAACGGAGAGTTATAAAAAAGATGGAATGATTGTGGCCTTAAAGGAGCATTTAAATGCTCACAATCAATACCTTCAAACATTCATTACGCTTGGGGTTTTCGGATTGTTATGGTTGCTTATTGTTTTGTTTTTTCCTTTACAACTCGCAATAGCAGGGAAGGATATGATCTATGTGGGTTTCCTTTTGATTATTATAATAAATATCTTTGTCGAATCAATGTTTGAAACACAAGCAGGAGTAATGTTCTTCGCTTTTTTTAATGCAATACTTTTTATGAATCTTTTACAAAAACAAAAACTGTGATCCCTTTCTCACCTCCCCGTATCGACCAGAAAATTATTGACGAAGTTGTAGCGACTTTAAAATCAGGCTGGATTACTACCGGACCGAAAACAAAACTTTTCGAGAAAAAGCTTTCTGAATACAATGGTAATAAGGCAACGCTTTGTCTTAATTCTGCAACAGCCGGATTGGAAGTGATGCTCCGCTGGTATGGCGTGAAAGAAGGCGATGAAGTAATTATTCCTGCTTATACTTATTCTGCCACTGCAAATGTGTGCATGCACGTGGGAGCGAAAATTGTTTTGGTAGATGTTAATCCCGATGATTTTAATATTTCTGTAAAAGCAATTGAGGCCGCCATTACATCCAAAACTAAAGTGATTATGCCTGTTGATTTTGCTGGATTTCCATGTGATATGGATGAAATCAACGCATTGGTAAATCGCGCTGATATTAAATCCATATTTTCTCCGTCAACAGCTGAACAGAAAATGTTGGGTAGAATTTTAGTGTTGTCAGATTCAGCACATTCAATCGGTGCATTTTATAAGGAAAAACACACAGGAGCACTTTGTGATGTGGCTGTTTTTTCTTTTCATGCAGTAAAAAATCTTACTACTGCTGAAGGCGGTGCGATTGCATTAAATATGCCTGCTCCATTTGATAATGAAGAAATTTACAAGGCGCTTTGTATTAAAACACTTCATGGACAAAATAAAGATGCACTTGCAAAGACACTAAAGGGCGGCTGGCGTTATGACATTTTAGAACCCGGTTACAAATGCAACATGATGGATATTCAAGCCGCTATTGGATTGGTGGAATTGGAGCGTTATGACTCAGAAAATTTAGTGCGTAGAAAACAAATTGTGAATCAATACAATGCCGTGCTTTCCAAACTACCTTGGGCTCAATTGCCTGTGGTTGGAACAAAAGATAAAACGTCTTCCTATCATTTATATCCGTTGCGAATTAAAGGAATTTCAGAAACTCAACGCGATTTAATTATCGATAAAATTTCCAACATGGAGGTTGCAGTTAATGTGCATTTCATTCCTTTGCCACTTTTAAGTTTTTATAAGGGAATTGGTTTTGAAATGGGAAATTATCCTGTTGCATTTGACAACTATTCAAGAGAAATTACTTTGCCTTTGTATTTCAATTTGACAGATGAAAATATAAAAACTGTTTTAAATGCATTGATTGAATCGGTTGAAAGTGTTTTACAATAGCTTGGGTTTAATTTCGAAATTCTAAAGAGGTAATGGTAAAGCGTTTATTTGATATCTTTTCTTCACTGCTAGGACTTGTAATCTTATTCCCATTTCTTATTGCCATTTCTGTTTTAATTTTTGTTAACAGTAGAGGAGGAGTTTTCTATCGGCAAATACGTGTAGGGAAAAATGGTAAAGATTTTAAATTGTGGAAGTTCCGTACCATGCAACCTGACTCAGATAAAAATGGGTTACTCACAGTTGGTGGTAGAGATGCTCGTATTACTTCATTAGGATATTACCTTCGAAAATATAAATTGGATGAACTTCCCCAATTGATGAATGTGTTTGTTGGGGAAATGAGTATTGTAGGTCCGCGTCCTGAGGTTCGCAAATATGTTGATCTTTATACTTCTGAGCAATTGCAAGTGCTGGATGTTCAACCTGGAATTACTGATTACGCATCCATTGAATATGCTAATGAAAACGAATTGCTTGCAGAATCTTCTGATCCTGAAAATAAATACATTCAACAAGTAATGCCTGCGAAGTTGAAGTTGAATATGAAATACATTGCCGAGAAAAGTTTGGGTACAGATTTAAAAATTATTTTCAGAACGATTGGGAAAATTATTTGATGTGCAGCTATGCTGGTGTGCAGCTTACCAATAAAACGTTAATTCCATAAGCAATATGTGCGCTTCGCATAATCTACGGGAATTAGATTAAGAATTTTCTAAAATAGCCCCGATAGCAGCGGTTGCCGTGCAAAAGCGGAAAGCGGGAAAAGGGCTTCTTTGAAACTACAATCTCCCTGCTCCTAAAATTAAAATTGCCACTAAGGCACTAAAAGCACGAAGGTCTCCAGAAAAAATAATCATGTGCACTCTAAATTGTCAGACTGAGTGTCCCAACAGAATTGTATCGAACTAAATTGTCAGACTGAGTGTCCCAACAGAATTGTATCGAACTAAATTGTCAGACTGAGTGTACCAACAGAATTGTATCGAGCTAAATTGTCAGACTGAGTGTCCCAACAGAGTTGTATCGAGCTAAATTGTCAGACTGAGTTTCCCAACAGAATTGTATCGAACTAAATTGTCAGACTGAGTGTCCCAACAGAATTGTATCGAGCTAAATTGTCAGACTGAGTGTCCCAACAGAATT
>Ga0214919_10001418_pt1 | contig 39355 bp, 30 predicted proteins | sample LL1503_MetaG_FD_177994 | JGI IMG/M metagenome (GOLD analysis project Ga0214919, IMG submission 177994) | Freshwater microbial communities from Lake Lanier, Atlanta, Georgia, United States - LL-1503 | ecosystem: Environmental > Aquatic > Freshwater > Lake | place: USA: Georgia | collected...
GATTTGCCGCCGCTTCTCCTGGAAGTGATCGCAGAGCTTGGCTACACCAAAATGACGCCAATCCAGGCCGAGAGCATTCCAGTGCTGCTGAGTGGCCGGGATCTGGTCGGCCAATCTAAGACGGGCAGTGGAAAAACAGCCGCCTTTTCAATCCCTATCCTGCGCAACATCAACATGAAAACGCGGGTGGTTCAGGCGCTGATCCTGTGCCCCACGAGAGAACTTTGTGCTCAGGTTGCGCGTGAAGTGCGCCGTCTGGGTCGACGTCATGCAGGGCTTCAAGTCCTCGTCGGGTCGGGCGGGCAGTTTATCGCCCCTCAGGTTGGAGCCCTGGAAAAAGGCGCTCACATCGTGGTCGGGACACCCGGGCGCGTTCTCGATTTGATCCAACGTAAAAGCCTGATCCTCAGCAAAACCACAACTCTGGTTCTCGACGAAGCCGACCGCATGTTGGACATGGGTTTCGAAGAAGACATGGAACAGATTTTGGCAGCACTCCCGCGAAAATGCCAATCCGTTTTTTTCTCTGCGACCTTTCCCCAATCCATCACGGACCTAAGTGCGAAGTACCAGCAGAATCCAGTTACAGTGACCATCAAGGACGCCGCCGGTGAAGAAGCTGCCATAGAAGAAAAATTCTACGAGGCGGGACTTGGCGAGAAAACCACTGCCCTGATCAAAATTCTGGAACATCACGCCCCGCAATCTGCGATTGTCTTCACGAACATGAAGGCGGTGGCACGGGAAGTTTCTGACGCCTTAAACAATACCGGCATCAGCGCTGCAAGCCTGCACGGAGATCTTGAGCAGTTTGAACGAGACCGCGTGATGGCAAGGTTTCGCAACCAAAGCACACGAATCCTGGTCGCGACAGATGTTGCCGCGCGGGGAATTGACGTCGAAAGCCTTGACTTGGTCGTCAATTTTGATTGCCCAAGCAAACCTGACACCTATGTGCACCGGATTGGACGAACTGGAAGGGCCGGGAAAACCGGACTGGCTGTCTCCATCGTTACCCCCAGGGAAAAATTCAAACTCGCGTTGATTGGGGAATACACCTCGACCAAACCTGTCATTTCTCCTTTGCCGCGAGGCAAACCCCAGGCCGAAAAATCAGATGTAATTACTGGCGGCCGCGACAATACGGAATCCGTAATCAAGGCGGCACGGATGGAAACCATTTCAATTTCGGCAGGTCGCAAGGACAAGCTTCGCCCAGGAGATATTCTGGGCGCGCTGACTGGCGAATCTGGCGGCCTGAAGGGTGACGACGTCGGCAAGATCGAAATCCATGACCGGATTTCTTACGTCGCGGTTCGCAAGGATGTCGCCCAGCACGCCCTGAAAAGCCTGATTGAAGGCAAGATCAAGGGCCGGACGTTCAAGGTAATGTTGCTCAGATAAATCGTCGTTCAACATGCTTTGAGATGATTCACGATATCGTCGGTGTTGAATCGTTTTTTGCAGTCATCCACGCTTTTTTTGATCATGATCCTCTTGAATGCAGCGTCAACCGCAAGCCACTCGGAGAATTCAGGCTCGTTGATTTTTGATTCTGCGAGGGATTCGCGCAACAGCCCATGGCGGACTTCAAAAAGCTCTGCGGTGATCATCATATGCATGTGCGCATCGATCGGCATGCGACCACTGAAAATCTTTGGCCCCCCGAACAGCATGCCCATAAAATCAGATTGCTGATTTGTGATCAGTTCCCTGTTGATGCCTTCGAAATATTTTCCGATCCAGCCGTGCGCATAGAGCTTTTCATAAAAAATCTTATGAACACGGTCCAGCGTTGGACGCCCTCCAAGGCGTTCAAATAATTTCTGGCCGCGGCTGGAGGCCTGCTCCAACTGAGCTGCGATACCCAGGTCTGCAATGTATTCTTTCATGACCAACACCTCCGCCGGAGGCTTCGCCATAAAAATGAAATGCTTGATGGGGGACCGTTATTTTCTCAGGGACTCGACGTGTTCCAGGTACTCGTCGTAATGCCCTTCGTAAACACGCAAGTGCCCGTGATCAATCTCGAAAACACGGTTGGCAATGGCGCGTAGAAAGTACCGGTCGTGACTGACAATCATGACGGTGCCTTCAAACTCCTGAAGCGCGCTCAGCAGCACTTCGCGGCTGTCGATATCAAGATGGTTGGTCGGTTCATCGAGGACTAAAAAGTTAACGGGCTGCGCCAAGATGCACGCCAACATGACGCGACTTTTCTCGCCACCAGACAGATTTCTAATCTTCTTGTCTGCGTCATCGCCAGAAAACAAAAACGAACCAAGCAGGTTCTTCACCCAACCGACAGAGGCCTTTGGAAGACGGCTTGAAACCTCGTCAAAAATCGTATTTTCTGGATTCAAGAGGTCACAGGAATATTGGCTAAAATATCCAACGTTGAGACTCGCACCCAATGTGCAAACACCTTCTGATGGAGCGGTCTGGCCCGTGATAATCTTGAGGAGAGTGCTTTTTCCGGCCCCGTTGACTCCAGTAACTGCGATTTTATTGAGCCGCTGAACGACTCCCGTCAGTCCACTGAAAACTGGCTGAACCGAGCCTTCCGGCGTCGGCCAGTGTTTGCCGAGGTCTGCCATGCGCACGACGTCATTGCCGCTGCGCGTGCCTGGGGCAAACTCAAACTTCATTTTTCTAAGTTCAGGCGGCAACTCGATGCGGTCTATCTTGTCGAGCTTTTTAACGCGCGACTGCACCTGGGCTGCGTGGGACGCCCGGGCCGCAAATCTCGCGATGAATTCTTCTTCCTTGGCCAGCATATCGGCCTGGCGCTTTGCAGCAGCCTCGAGCTGCTGCCGACGGATTTCCCGTTCTTTCAGGTAAAAGTCGTAGTTTCCGCTGTAGGTCGTGATTGATTTGTTCGCAATCTCTACCGTTCGCTTGCAAATCCGGTTCATGAATTCCCGGTCATGGGAGGTCATGACCAGACTGCCCTTGAATTCCTTAAGCCACTTTTCAACCCACATGATGGATTCGAGATCCAAGTGGTTGGTGGGCTCGTCCATCAAAAGGACATCAGGGTTCAAAAGCAGAATCTGCGCCAAGGCAATGCGCATTTTCCAACCACCAGAGAATGATTCCACCGGGCGGTTCCACTTCGTCGCATCGATACCAAGACCTGTGAGAACTTCCTGGGCACGGGCCTCAAGATCGTATCCACCCCGTTGCTGAAACTCCATTTGGACTTCGCCAAAACGTTCCATCAGGCGGTTCATTTCATCGTCGCTCAGGGGATTTACCGCTGAGTCTTCGAGCTGCTTTTCCATGACCGCAATTTCACGACCAAGTTCAGAGACCCGTCCGGCCCCGGCCAGGGTTTCTTCCAAAGCCGTACGCCCAGACATCTCTCCGACATCTTGGGAAAAATATCCGATGAGGACCCCTGGATCGATCGCAATGGTGCCGTCGTCCGGGCTATCAAGCCCAGCAACCAGTTCAAAAATTGTGGTCTTGCCGGCACCGTTGGGTCCAACCAGGCCGATTTTGTCATTCGGACGGACCATGAAGGTTGCGTTCTGGTAAAGGACGCGGTCCCCGAAACGTTTAGTGATGTTGGACAAGTGGATCATGGTGGTCGCGGATGATACAATCACCGAATGAAAATCGAAACCTTTAAAATTCAAATTTTCACAGTATTTTGTGCCGTTTCTGGAATTTTTCCGGTGCCTGCCGTCGCCAGAATACCAAGCCCCCAAGATGACCATTTGCGGACAGCACCCTCCTTCAAGGAGACCTGCCTGAATCCGCCCACTGACGCTGATCGCCAGACGGTTGAAGTCATGGCATGGCGGGCTGGCTTTGACTTAAAAAGCAGGGACGAACGGATCTGTGGGGGAGCGGAAGAAACCCTCAAAAAGATTTCCTACCTTAAACTTCACCGGGATCCGTTTGACCCCTGGTGGTTACTCTCGAGCTTGGGCCCGGTTGCGACCCAACCTCACTTGAGCATCCTCTCCGCATCTCACAATGAAATCGTTGACCTAAGCCCCCTTGACTGGCTCCGGGACTTGCGAACCTTGATCATGTGGGACAACCGGATCACGGACATTACGGTCTTGGCAAAGCTAAAACACCTGTCCCGCGTAACCCTGACCAAGAACCAGATCACTGACCTCGGCCCAGTCAGTGGCCTTTCCAGAATGCGCGAATTTGCTGCTGAAGAGAATCAGATCAAGTCGCTCGAACCTCTCCGTAAATTAACGCAAATCGACAGTCTGTTCCTGGGGCACAATCAGATTGAATCACTGGAACCTTTGACGGCGCTGAGCGCCATTACCTACCTGCATCTGCCAGGGAACAGAATCCAAAATCTTCAACCACTCGCTGCCATGGCAAACATGAAAAACCTGACCCTGACCCGCAACCGCATCAACTCTTTGGCGGGAATCGAGGCGATGACCCAGATTGACGCCCTCGACTTGCGCGGCAATGAGATTGCGACAACAGCCGGGTTGGCCGGACTTAAGAAACTGCGTTGGCTTGATCTGAGGGATAACCAGATCCAGGATTTTTCCGACCTCGCCGGCCTTAACGATCTCAAGCATCTTTACCTCGAAGGGAATCCGTCGACGAACATCCCCGATTCGTTGCTCGAGCTACGCGAGGAGCACTTGAACTCGATTGGAGAATGGATCCGGCTGGAAATTGATATTTTAGACAACTGATTTATTTTCGCCTCCGATGTTCCCTTGGACTTGCATTGGATTTGCATTGAACCTTCCATCAGGGAGGTGTCCAGCATGAAAAATATCACCGTCAGGGATCTCATCAGCCATCATGAACTTCAAACCGTTTACCCAGAAGACAATCTCCAGATCGTCAACCAGATCATGTTTGAAAATCAAATCCGTCATCTGCCTGTGATCGATCGCGATGACGGCAGTCTCGTCGGCGTGATCTCTCATCGCGACCTCGTGCGCCACGGATTATTCGCAACTGATGAATTGCCCGCATATGCCGAGGACGATTTGCTTGCCAAGACCAAAGTCAGCTTCGTCATGATTCGTGATGTGGAGACCATCGATATTGATACTGACATCCAGGATGCCGCCACGATCTTGCTCGAAAATAAATTTGGCTGCCTGCCCGTGATGGAGGCCGGACAATTGACCGGAATCCTGACGGAGGCTGACTTTGTTAGATTCGTTCTTCAGCAAGCGCCCGAAATGACCGCGAAATCAGCGTAAATTAAGTTTTCCACAAAACAACCGAAACCCTCTTGATCCCGTTTAAGTGTTTAACACTGTTGGGGGTGAAGATGGGTCGCGAACCGGTAGTTGCAATCTTGGTCGGGATGACCGCGCTTAGCTTGGTTTCTTGCGTGGAGGTGCAACGGTTTGCCGCAAAAACACCGGTAGCCGGTCTTGTCAGCCCAAAAAATGCCGATTTGGCGCTCGAGGACACACCTTATTGCCCCGGATTTCTCCCGGAGAGAGACACCGCCAGCCGGGAAAGCCCGCCGTTGGTGCCATCTGGAGTTGGCGTCGGCGAATTCTGCCGCACAACTGCCCTGACCCCCGGATCGCTGGTACTGATCAAGGACGGGCCAGGTCAGCGGAAGGAATACTGCCCGTGCCCTTCCAACCGGTGCGATGCCTATGGACATCCGGCCCTGTTGGGAATGTTCCATGAAAGCAAAAAACGCATCGAAGGGGTCTCCAAGGTCGCAATGAGCGGCACGGAAGAGTGTGGTTGGCCTCTCAATAAATCGAAGACGCGAGAAGCCTTTGCACTGATCCCTGGCTACCTTGCTGATAGCGGGGGAAAGGAAGGCGGCGCGTGCAACCTCTTGGCCTACGTACCTACCTGCGGGAACGCTGGCAGTTGTTGTGAAGGAGGCCGCTTGACGGGGCGCCCTTTGCTACCTCAAAGGATTGCAGACGGGAAAGATCCACAGGTCAATTTCAAGGTTTGCAATGAGGTGGCCAGCCGCAAGGAGCTGAAGGGGTCCTTGTGCACCCTGCCACTGCAAACTGCTGCATCAGCGGGAATTTGGAATCCGAGCGGAAAGACGACGGGCACCGAAAACTCATCCCACATCAGCGGCGGACACGGTGGTCACGATGCCTGCTGGGCTGAGGACCAAAATAATGCCGACGGCATCGTCCAGGCGCATTGCCACGACGGCGGAGAACTTGTTCGTAACGAGAGCGGCAACACCGCCATTGCCGGCCACCGCGAATGCCATCTCGTACGGAAAGGGAACATCCCAGGCCAGCTTGATGTGTTTACTTTTTTAGTCGATTGCAGTGCTGATGGCGGGGCTGCAGTTGCACATCACAAGAGCGCTGAGCATCACCGAGACGGACTTAGCGCCAAACTATTGACGCACGAGGAGCTGGAGCACCATGTGGCTGCACCGAGCAAAAAAAAATCTCCCCACAAAGCTCACGCGACCAGCAAGGCTTCGGGACACCGAAACTCTGCCTTGCCAAAACTGATCGACGACTCCGAGTGGTGATTGGTGTAAATTAGTTATGGCAACATTATTGAAGCAAACAAAGTTGTTTCAAAAACCATGACTTGGAGTGTCAAGGATGACAGAACTAAGCGCTGGCCAATTTGCGTTAGTTTGTAATTTTTTTTCCCTTACCATCGCCGCAACGGGAGCAGCGTTTCTTTTCTTATTCGGCGCTCGCTCTCAAGTAGGTCCAAAATACCGCGTGGCCTTGCTGGTGTCCTCGGCAGTTGTCGCAATCACCTGCTACAACTACTTTTGCATCACGAGCAGCTGGAAAGATGCATTCATCATGTCTGGCAGCGCCACCTATGTTCCATCAGGCAGACCGTTCAACAATGCCCTTCACATGTTTGACTGGATGCTCACCGCCCCCTTGGCGTTGATGGCAATTGTTGGCGTCATTGGGAAAAATTTGCGCGAGGCATTCTGGGGAAAAATCGGCCAAGCGGTTGACATGCAGCCAGATAAAACAAAAGCCTGCATAACAATCCTCCGACTTCTGCTCATTGTGACTCTGGTACTTTACCCGATTTCCTTTTTGCTACCGGTCTTTGGCATAAATCCAGAGCTGCACATGACCAGCATGCAGATTGGCTACGCCACTTCGGACATTGCCACCAAGGTTTTCTACGGTATTTTGATCTATTGGATCGCGCGCAATAATTCGAAATCGGAAGGCTTAATTCCGATAGACCCGAACTAGGATCTTGTGCGGATGAATATGCCGCGTTTCATTGCGCCCTTTTTTCGGGCAAACAAATCACAACCCAATAAGATTGCCAGAGCCAGGGCAACCGGCAGCCAAACTGCACCCACAATCAACAAACCCAGCGGCATTGAAAAATAAAGCATATAGAATTTTGGGGCCCACGAGAGCTCAAAACGATGGCTCCCATCGCGCATACGAAAAAACTCAAAACTGACAAAGATGAAAACACCGGTGACCATCCAGGCCAAAAGATTGCGTACTGCAGGAGGAAAGAACAATGGGCCAGAGCCCTCCCAAATCCAGCAAGGCACCAAAGTGCTCATGACAGGTTCAAGCGTGATCCCCAAAGCGAGCAACAGAAGAGATGCCAAACCAACCCTTTGGGCCGAACGGTACCAGTGGTTGGTGGTGCGTCTAAAAATCTGCATGCTGGCGGGACCAAGAAGCTGGAGCGCCAAAACGTACGCACCCACGGACATACTGAACCATCCCACCGGAATTAACAGCGGAACCATTCCCGCGATCCGCCAACCGAGAAGACCGGTATACGAATACTTTCCGAACGGAATGCCGTAGGCGGTCCCAAGAAATGCTGTCATCAAGCTGATACCAAAAGCCGCAACAAGAAACAAAATCCAGCGGAATCCCATGGCCCTCTGACAAGCTCTGACGCAAAGCCAAAATCCGACCAAAATCTGAAGGCGGGTAAAGAAAGGAAATGCACTGGCATAAATCGCAGAGAATGCAGGAAAACCGGACATCCAATCTGAATGCAGCGAAAAAGTCGCGTATCCAAAAATGAGCACGGCGTTGATTGCGAAAAGTAGCCACATAGTTTGTCAAGGATAACACCTGAGGCCTTTGCCACAAGGCAAAAATGTCCCTGAATACCCCTTACCGTTTTAGATCACTCACACATGCCTGTCTGGCTCATGAACCTTCTTTAGGGCCTCGACCAATACATCACGCACCACAGGTTTAGTTAAATAGTCGTTGAAACCATGCCGCAGAGCCTTCTCCTTTTCTTCTCTCATCGCATGGGCTGTAAGGGCCACGATCGGCTTTTGATAGCCCCTCTGCCGCAAGGCTGCCGTTGCCTCCTGACCGGACATGTCCGGCATCGACAGGTCCATCAAAATGGCATCAAAGCCATCTTCAAGCCCCAAGGTGACCGCCTCCTGGCCACCCGATGCCGTCACCACAGAGGCCCCCTCGGATTGAAGGTATTTCGAGATCAAAATCCGATTATCAACCACATCATCCACGACTAGAACGCGAACCCCAGATAGGCGCCCCGTCCCACCTATTATGCGTTTTGAAGGAACGGAAACTGGCAAAGGGAAGCCTTCACCCTTGCTCCCCTCTTCCATGGTGAAAGTGAACGTGCTCCCAACCCCTAGCTGACTTTTGGTCAACACAACATCCCCACCCAAAAGCAAAGCCAACCGTTTCGAAAGGGATAATCCAAGTCCCGTTCCAGTGTATTTTCTCTGCTCGGCTTCAAGCCCCCTGGCGAACGGTTCAAAGATTCTTGCGGCATCTTCCGCCGAAATCCCAATCCCGGTATCAGTAATCTGAAACTCGAACTTCGACCGCTCCCCCTCCCGCCCTGGAATCCAACTGACTTTGCACACCACCGTGCCAACTTCGGTATATTTGATTGCGTTACCGATCAGATTCAGCAGGATTTGCTTGACGCGCAGGGGGTCTGTTCGCACCTGCCTTGGCGTCCCCGGATTCAATACAAACTGCAATTTTAGCCCGCGCTCCCGGGCCTTTAAACCAAGTGACACCTCAATCTCAGATATAAATTTTTCTACGTTCACATCAACAATATCGACGCTGACGTGACCCGACTCAATTTTCCCCAAGTCCAACACCTCATCGACCAGAGAGAGGACCTGGCAGGCATTGCGATGAATTGTCTCCAGATGCAGATTTTTTTTATTACAGTCACCCTCCTCCAGTGCGAGATCCACAAACCCAAGAATGATTCCCAAAGGTGATCTGAGTTCGTGGCTCATGTGGGCAAGAAAGGATGATTTCGCTTGATTTGCGATCTCAGCATCCAGGCGGGATTTAATCAGCTGCTGCTCAAATGATTTTCGAAACTGCACGTCGACTCCCGATGGAATCAAAAATTCAACCTTGCCCTCCCGGTCGAACAAGGGGGTCATGACAAACTCGACAGCCCGAATTTCACCGGTTACTGTCTGGTATTTTAGTTCTACTTCTACCCGCTCACCGGCAGCTGCACGACGGATGATCTTCCCAACTTGATTCTTCAATTCTTCAGAAAAAGCCCACCATTGGGTGTCCTCAAACTTTCGCCCCACGACATCCTTCATGCTGAGACCAGCGATGGAGAGGGCCGACTGATTGACCTCCAAAACAACGCCTTCGGGAGTCAAGACGCCAATGAAACTCGCCATTGAATCCAAAACCGCTCTCAAATGCCGGGCACCTCTTTCGGACACCACTCGGGTCTTTTCCAAGGCCGAGTTCAAATCGTGAAGGCTGCAGCTCCCACAGTCCGGCAACACATCGGACGCGATCCACCAAATTGACAAAGAAATGATTCCGGTCAGAATAGGGAAAACACTGAGAAGCAGCCATTGACGCCAATCCAGACCGACGCCAAAACTAGTCAAACCGAGAAACACCGTTGCAGCCGGCAACAGAATCCCGACCGAAATCAAAACCTTAAGCGTTAACTTGGAAATATCCGTGACCAAAAATTTCCGGACGACAGCGACCGGGGAAGTAAGCCAAGATTTTCCAGTTTTGACCGTCAAAACTTGACCTTTCTATCCAATCAATAAGTCCGATCACATCCATATTCTTCCGCTTCCCTTCCAATGAATGCAATTACTCAGCCTCAAATACGGTGGCATCAAATATGCTTTCAGGAAAATCACGGAAAACGGCGGGGGTTCTCAAACGCTTTTTAGAAACGGGAGAAGTTTGACATGCGAATGATCATGGATATCCCGGCAGTCGCAAGCTGTGCTGCTGAATTGGAGGAGTCGGGGCTTGCAAAAACATCGACTGTAAAAAAAATGAGGGATTTGACTGCAAAGCTAGCGAACTGAGGTTGAGAATCGGTTATATTGAAGAGGTTGCTTGAACCATCTTCTACAACCTTGGTGATCCATGCCACCCAACACCTTTGCGATTATATTTTTTGCGCTCTCACTCCTTGTCGTCACTCCGGCTTTCTTTACCTGGGGATGGATGACCAAGATCGCACTCGTGGAATGGGGTCATTGGCTGGGCCTTGGCGGTATTGCATTTGCAGCGATATCGATGCTGTTACGCAAGCCCCCCCTGTCCCATGCGCTCCTGTATCTGGCTGGATCATTCTTTTTCTTCATGCCGTTAGCCGACATTATGCGGCGAGATGTCCCCTCAACCGACGGCACGCGGCTTCTTGAGGCATTTTTTCCCGACAAGATTCCCTTGGCGCACGTTGTCACGATTCCTTTTGAGAAATCTGGCGTTGGGCTTCCGATCGATTTCTACAGCGGGCTCCCAGCAGATTCCCCACGCCCTCTAGTGATCATGGTTTACGGGGGAAGCTGGACCAAGGGACAACGAACGGACCTCGCAGAACTCAATTATTTTCTGGCCAATGCCGGATTTAATGTCGCGGCAGTCACGTATCGACTCGCACCGGAAACCCATTTCCCGGGCCCAGTGGATGACGTCGTTGCTGCCACCAAATTCTTACTGGACACCCCATCTTCTTGGAATATCGACCCGGGCCGGGTTTATTTCATGGGCCGCTCCGCGGGTGGGCAGATTGCTGAAATTTCTGCCCTGGCAATGCTAAAAACGGGACGCCCGGTGAAAGGAATCATCGGCCTCTATGCTCCCGCGGATCTCATCTGGGGGGTTGAAACCACAAATCCTTGGCAAATCATCAACGGCGAGATTTCAATCGGAACATATATTGGAGTTCCGCTTCAAGATAAAACTCGCGACGTCTACAAAGCCGCCTCACCAGTTTTCCAGGTTGATCAGCAAACTCCAAGGCACCTGCTCGTTCATGGAACCGGAGATGAATTGGTCTCCGTCTATCACACACGCTCCCTCGCCGCACGTTTGAGGGAACTGGGACGACCCGTTGAGGTCGAAGAATTGCGTTGGGCGACACATGGATTTGACTACTTTTATCAAAGCCCAAACAGCGTGTTCCTGCGCAAAAGAATCCTGAGGTTCTTAGCCGCCGACTAGCTGTCTAGGGAAACAAGTCGACTGAGATCGAAATGGTCTAGAAAGTTTTGGGGTAAAATTCATGACTCGGTCAGCCGCAAAGATTATTTCAATACTCTTTTTAATTTTCACGGCCAATCCTGCTGCGATTGCCCAGCCAATCCATCGCCACTTCATGATCATTTATGGCTTTCAAGACGGAATCAACACCCCCCACGGGTCCCACGTTTTCGCGACTTTTGTAGAATCGGATGTATCCCCTTCAGGACACGACCTGGCCCGCTTTGAAGCCCACACCTTAAGCTGGCTTCCCGTCATGGTAGACAACCGGTTTCTACGCCTTCGGCCAGAGCCAGGGCGAAACTTTTCACTGGATGAAACCCTTCAACTGGCGGAATCCCGTGAACTTTCCCTGATGCGCTGGGGCCCATTTGAAATCACTGATTCACTTTATTTTGGCGCACTTGACCGAATCGATTTTCTGGAATCTGGAGCAGCAGATTACATTGCCCAAGATACCTTCTACCGAAACGCGGTCTATGTAAGAGAATCTGGCGGAGCAATCAATTGCATTCATGCCGTGAGCGATCTTGGCGGCTTCATCCGGACTGGATTAGCGCATGGATTTTCGGCAGCACGCAGGGTCTATGAGCACCTACAGCAATTTGTTGTACCGTCGCCGGATAACAACGAGTGGGTTGCGACACTGGTTGGAGTAGGGGACATCCCACGCGCTGACTGCCCATAGAACCACTGCAAAAAATGCCCGGTAGTATTTGCCTCCTTTGTCAGATCACACACATCCAATATAGAATTAAAGCATCAATAAGGTAGCGTCCCGAAGGGTGCCACGCTGATGCGAATTGCCCGAGAACTTACCAAACATAAAGCCCTCCTTTGCATGCGCAATACGGAGAAGGCAGACATCCTTGCGGCCGCATTTGAAAAATGCGGAATCCCCTGTGTGAGAACTGACAGTGTTGATGCCGCAATGACTGAACTAAAAAGGTCCCTGCCGCATGTCATTATTGTTGAGTCTGTTTTACGGGATGGAAATGCCGTTATGGTGCATGACTTTCTCGCAAAGGAAGAGCCGATCCGGCGTATCCCGTTAATTGTTTGCATTGAATCGCGGACGAGGGAAGCCCTCGTGCCCCTTGCTGGAAAAAAGTTTGAGGCGATTTTTATCGGGGACATCCAACCAAAGGCATTTCACGCAAAAATCGAGGAGATTCTCGCATCCCGCCTGATCGCGTCACCTTTTGCGTTCGACCCGCTCCGGGCAGGAGTCGACAACAGGATCAGCAGCCGGTTCAGCATGAATCTGGTCGCAGCGAACGATTCAAACATGATTTTCCGTACGGACTTCAACATCGATCATCGGGCCGACTACTACATCGATGGATCGTTTCACGGTGACTTTGTCAGGGCGACGCTCATGGGCGGAACCACGTTCACAATCGGATCCCGAATTTTCGCGTCATTCTCTACGGAAAAGGTCAAAGGCAGCAACGAAGGGTTCGAAAAGCTCGTGCAGCACACGTCTCGAATCCATGGCTTTAAAAAAAATCACGGCGATCGAAATCGCGTGATCATTTTTCATCCCGTATTTGATGTATTTGACAAGCTCCGACCCGCCCTTGAAAAGGTTGGGTTAAAACCGGAATACGCACCCGACTTTGAAAGTATGATCAAGAAATGCGAGACGAACGATAGCGTTCCACTTTGCCTCTATTTGCACGAAACCCTAGACGCGCAACTCTCTGCAACCCTCGTCAAATCACTTGGAAAAAATCTCGTAACCGGCCTTACACGACTGCTTGTTGCAAGCCGTAACCCGGCAGCAACTGACTTTGGAAACCTGCGCTACATTCACCCGCCGATGACTGTCGGCACCGTAGCGAGTGCGATTACTGATTCAAGTCTGGACGTCGCATCCATAATGGAGAGGCTCAACAACGAGACTCCTCCCGAGGGATTTCATGATGGGCCCCTTAATGCCCGCCTCGATTTCAAAGTTAGTCTGGTGGACGAAGATGGAGTGATCATCGAATCACAACGCCCGCTCACGCGGGGCCTCACACTGGAGTTTAAACATGAACTCCTGAGCAAGATGTTCACCACCTCTTCCTCGATCAAGATCGACAGGGGCTATCTGGTAAAAAGCGATTCCACTACGTATCAATACCGTTCGAATTACCAATCAAAAATCGAAGCACCTTTGGTCCGCTGGCGATTCCTCAAAGAATCTGTCCCAAGACTCCCAACGCTGGATGAATGCTTTTTCCTTGATACTAACGACACGAGCCTATCACCAAAATCACAGCGATTGGCCGGAATTCTGCGGCAATCCATTAACGAAGTTATGGAATACTACACAGGCGACTTGCCGCCATCCTACGAAATTGGAATCGGTATCAAAAGGATTCCAATCAGCGGAATGATGGCGGTCCGCATACCAATGAAAGGACCCCATGTTGAGGGTCAATTCATGTTTGTCTGTCGCCCGGAGCTAATGATCCAATTGGCGCCCCGCGTCACCGGAGCGTCACGATCTGTCGCTCAGAAGGATGAACAAGCGAGAAATCAGGTTGCGGTCGAAATCGCGGACCAGATTTTCGGAAAATCACAGTTTATTGCTGTGGCAACGGGAACCGAAGAATACGAAATCAAGGCAGCGACAGCGGAGTCCAATTTTAAGCCGAGCGAACTTGAGAAGATGTGGTCTGATGTCGTCGTCATTCCGTTTGCAAGCAAAGGTGAAAAATTTTTTGTTGCTGCCTACTCATCTCAGCCAAAACGTTAAGAAGGGAACGCGATCACCGGATGGCTAAACCTGAAGTAAAATCACTGATTCTTTGGGCACACGATAGCTCTGTCTGGCGGCCTTTTGAAAAAGAATTGGCGGCAACAGGGATACCATACGAGGTGTGCGAAGCAGACCCAACCCAATTACTCTTGGATTACCCTGGATCCCATGTCGTGGTGGCTGATTTTTCCCTCGGCCCAAAGAAGATTTCCTCCCTGCGAGAAAAATCCCTCGACACGCCGTTAGTGCTACTGTTTGGAGGGTCTCGCTCTGATTTGATCAATAACATATTTACTACTCCGGGCAGCAATCATGCTCTGGGGCGCAATGAACTGGTTCTTCCTCACGAGATCATACCCCTTAGGGTGTTAACGGCCCCAGGCATGGATCCCTGGACTCTGATGTGTCATGGGACAGACCTCCTCTTCACTGCACAGCACTGGGATGGCAGCATGGTCAGTCATTCTGTCGACCAGGCGCGGATCGTAGCCGGAACATTGGACACGTACTCCGACTTTGAAAACTACGTTGCAACTTGTGTCTGGGAGCTTCTCACCAACGCCATCTACGATGCACGGCGCGGGACAGATATCGAGTTGCCAAGGAATGTGCAAACGCCGATTCCGACTGATCAAAGGTTTGCCAGTCAATTGGTTGATCTGGAGATAAGGCACGACGCCCATAAAATTGCAGTCCGAATTCAGGACCATCTGGGGCGATTGACGCCATCGATGGTCATAGAAAACTGGAGGCGTGCAGACGCCAGGTCATCAAATCAGATCAAGGGCGACCATGGAGGTGCCGGGGTAGGACTTTACATGGTCCTTCATGAAGCAGCCCAACTGATTTTCAACATACGAAGAGGCGTCTCCACTGAAGTGATTTTTACCCTCCCAATTGAACGTTCAAACCGCTCATTCATAACCCGGGTCCCTTCCATTCATTTTTTTGAGCTGAGGAACTGACGTATGTCCAGCATAAACTTGACCACGACCACAAGAGCAGACCGGATCTGCATCGCATTCGCTGGAAAAATTGATGAAAATGCCGCCTATGGTTCGATCAACCTCAATGGCAAAATCAAGTTGGAATTTGACTTCGATAAAGTTGAATTGATCAACTCAATGGGACTTCAGAACTGGGTGTCATTTATGAAAGGCTTACCGGCTGATGTGACCATTTACTTCACCAAATGTCCCCTCCGGATTGTAAATCAGATGAACCTCTTCCCCGGATTTATTGGCGAGCGAAACGTTATCGTCGAGAGTTTCTATGCAGCCTATTTCTGCGCCCGATGTGACGGGTCATTCAACAACTTATTAACCCGCGAGGATGCCCTCAGATCCGGACCCGGGAAGGCCAAATCCCCTGTGCAGAATTGCCCCAAGTGCCTAAAACCTATGGAATTTGACGGAATCGAAGAAAAATACTTTGGGTGCATCAAGTGAATTCCCAAAACGAAAATAAGGATTCGAACCGAAGGCCCATGCGAAGGACGATTCCATTTATTATTTCTGTTGTGATTTTTTTTCTCGCCGGAGTTTACTTCATCGCGCAAAAAAATTCGCTGCGTCGCTCAGAAAATCAAGAAGGATTGACGGGTGACGCCCGAAAAGCGCGTGCGTTTGAGATTCTCGGAAAAGATTTGAATACCGGAGAATCAATCGATTCGATGGTGGAATCCCTGGAGAAATTTCAGTCGGACTCAAAAACCAGAGGTAATGCAGGATCTCTCCTGAAAAAGCGATTATCGACAACGGCTGCCCAAATTGGCCTGGCAGGTCCAGAAATATCCCATCCGGGCCACTCGGTAGTCATTATACTTCCGACTGAGGTCATGTTCGAGAAAGCTACCATTAAACTGTCCTCTCCAGCCAAGATCCTACTGAAAGAGGTTGTGCACACAATCGAGCCTTTTGGGAACGAATTTACCCTGACAGTCACAGGGCACACAGCCCCAGGCGATTTTTCCAAGCGTAAATCAACTGATTCAAGTGGTGATATTGACGCGTGGATTTTTTCTGCATCGCGTGCCGCCTCTGTTGTTTCTGAACTGATTAAACAGGGGGCGAGACCAAACAGGCTGAGGGCAACTGGTCTGGCAGATACCCGGGGATTATTTCCGGTCAGGCAGCCTGATGGTTCCCTGAATTCTGAGGCTTCCAAAAAGAACCGGAGGATTGAAATTGAGATCACCTCCCTCAACAACAGACCGGTGGTGAGGCGTTGAACATAAGCGTACTTCATCGCTGGATTGCATCTCAAATCACAATATCGCGCTGGATCACCTGCGTGGTTATTCTTGGTTTTATGCTGGCGACAGCAACTTTGGGATTCCTTGCACTCTCGATTTTGTCGGAAAACAAGAGACGTGATTTTTGGGCCCTTATTTTTATGAGTGCGGAGATCAGAAGCAACCAGATTTCACGCTTGATTCTGGATGCCACCGGCGTAAACAACGCAGAGACCAGATCCGATCCAGGAATGATCCTCCGCAGTGAAGCGACTAACAGCTTCTCGATTGTCTATGGCCCCGGAACAGGCGATTCCATTGAATCATCATCACTTAACCTGGAGGGAAACACCCTCCGCTCGCAATACAACCTATTGACTTACAAGGGCCGTACTTTTGTAGCTCAACTTGTCGATCAGCGCTTGGCCATAGACGTCCTCGGAAAGAAGATCGGAAGCGAGGGGAGATTTTATTTCTTTTGGCCGATCAATTTGATGCGGCTATTTAGTGCGGAGGCGACAGCAGACGGGACAGGAGTGATCTATGCGGTCACAACCGAAGGGCAACTCCTGGTTTCAACATCTCGCGACATAACCTCGGCAAATTTTGCAAGACGCAGGCTCGTTCAGAGGTTTATCAACAACCAATTCCGCCAGGGTCAGCTTGAATATACGGACCCAAACGGCAAACAAATGCTTGGTGTTTTTTTTCAAATTCCAGCGACGAACATCGTCTTGTTTAGCGAGACGTTGAAGCGAAGTGCTCTGGCACCTGTTTATCAGCTGCGCAACCGGTATGCGACCATGGCGGTAATCACATTATTATTGACGGTTGCTCTTGTGATTTTCTCTTTACGTCCCGTAGTCGACCCCATTTCGGACCTCGTTCGTGTCGCGCGCAGGATCAGCGCGGGCGACTTCTCTGCGAAGCCGCTGGTAAAGGGAATCGGGGAGACGGAGGTATTAAATCTTGCCTTTGAGCAGATGGCAATTGACCTACAGCGACGTGATGACGCAATCAACCGCCTGCATGAAGAGCAAAAAGGTAAAATCAGACTCGAGGCGGAACTTGCTGTCGCCAAAAGCATTCAAGATAATTTTATGCCCCATGGTGCGCTGGCGACTGAATCCCACGTTCAAATCGATACATCCTATACACCTGCCGCTGAGGCCGCCGGTGACTGGTACAGCTACCACTATGATAGCCTTGCCGGCGAATCGGTCGTCGCGATTGCCGATGTGTCCGGCCACGGGGCCGGGTCCGCAATGTTTACGGCAATTATCGCTGGCATGTTCGAGTTCCATCGCAACAAGTCCAGCGGAAGTCCCTTCCCAGTTGAGGAATTCATCCGAGGTTGCAACCACCTCATCATGAGTCTTGGGCACAAACGATGGCATGCCACCATGCAGGTGGCAACCTGGTCAAAGAAGGATGGAGACGTTGTCATCTATAATGCAGGGCATCCACCGGCCATGATGATAACCCCGGGAGACGATGTAGACGTCACGGTTGTGGCCCCTGCCTCCCACGTTATTGGATTGGCTTCGGAATTTGAAATCGGACAGCAGCGGGTTCCGTTCGCGAAAGGAAATTCACTATTTCTTTACACCGATGGATTATCCGAGGGGGCAAGGATTGACGGCACTCAGTTCGGTCAGAGGCGGATCGCCCGAGCCTGCCGTGACGCCAGTTCTCTGCAACCAAAACAGTTTTTGGAAAAGATTCTTTCCGACTGGGTGAGGCACCTTGATGGTGCACCACCAGACGACGATGTTTGCAGTATCGTCATGCAAAGGACTGCATGAGTTCTGGATCAACCCAACGCTACTCGATACTCTCCATGGCGGCGTTCTCCGTCAATTTTATCGGGTTCGCTGTTTTTTTATTCTTTGGCTTTCGTGCCTCGGCCGCTCCGGCATTTTTGACTTTCACGCCGCAAAGCGTGTCCGGTACTGTGCTTTATTGGACGCCTTCCTCTGGCAGATGGCTGCATGTGCGGGAGGGTGTGCCAATTCCCGAAAAGACCCTCGTCCAGGTTGGCGAGGCATCGCAACTCATCCTGAGAATCGATAGCCAGAACGGATTCCCCGACCGGCCTGGAAAAAGCCTCGAAGCCGACATCAACACACCAATGGTCTTTCGACTGGAACGCGACTTGATCCGGAGCGCGAAAATCAACCGGCAGGTATTCAAGAACTACAAATTGGATTCTGAATCAAACGCTGTCGTATCATCTGTTTTCGGAAAAATCATGAATGCCAATTTCCGTGAAGCTTTTGCGGACATACCAGGTAAAGGCAAAAACAGAATCAAAGTGAATCTTCCCGCCAGGGAAAATCACATCCACCTTAACGAACTGCCTGCGATGCTTCCTGTGTCTTGGGAAATTTTCAACAAGGATGCCGATCCTGAGGTGCAAATATTAATGTGGCCAGAGGGGGAGGATCGTGGACCACCAGTCAGCATCACAAAGGACTCAGTCCAGACCATTCCGGTTTTCCGACCTGGTGCTTGGCTGCTTCAAGTAGCCTCTCTCGATTGGAAGTCCAAATCTGGAGTGAGAAGATTCTACGTTCATGCCCGAGAGTCCATCAGGCAAAACCAGATTAGTCTCACCAGCCCGCCTGAAGATTTCATCTATGCCGGGGCACATTTCCCAATAAGAATTCCAGTTTCATGGGAATTCTCCAAACAAGGTCAGCCTGGGCTCAGTGGATTTGAAGTTGTTGTAAAGCAGGAAGGAAATGGCCAGAGAAAAGAAACGGTCCATCGGGTCTCAGGATCACAATCAACCGTCCTGAATTTCCTGAAGCCTGGCGAATTTACCTGGTACGTAAGAGAAGTCGCACAGCTTGAGCGTGGCATGGATGAATCTTCAGAAAAACAAATTTTAGGAACTAGCAAAAAGTCGAACATCACGATCACCACAACCGGTGATTACTTAAAGTCCATGCACGAATTTCGCCTGAGCGGAGCCCTGTCCAGGCAGATCAAGTCCGGCAAGTCGGCAACGATATTCTTCGAACAATTGCCGTAAGACAAAACTTAATTCGTCATCCTGAGCCGCACCCCGTCATCCTGAGCCGGGTCCTTGGCAAATCTTGCAATCAAATAGATATCAACCATCCCGCGCTACGCCTCAATATCCACTACTCGCTGTGTGCAGCCCCCACGACAGATTGGTAAACAGACAATGTAGCAAAACGAATACAAATAACTGGGGCACACGCAATGCGTTCCACCCTCCAGCTGGACACGACATCCCACTTTATAATCCTAATTGGGGCGATTCCATCGTACTTAACATCGCAAAAGCGCTCTCATCTAAGCCGGACGCGAATGGTGAGCATGTTCGGACGGGAGCTGCTCACGATTCGGATACCCAAATTTCAACAGCGGAGGCAGAAGGAAGAGATCAGCTACTACACCTGTAAAGGCAGCGAATGTCATCAATGCGCCGAAGTAAATGACTGTTTTGACGCTACCAAGCATTAAAACTGGATACCCCACTAGCAGAATAACACACGTGATTATTACCGCCGACCCTGCACGCGGCATTGTGTACGCCAAAGCTTTTTCCCATTCCATGCCCTGCCGTTCCGCCTGCTGCCAATAGTGCAAAAAGTGAATAGTGTCATCTACGGATACACCTAATACGATGGCTGCAATGGTCGCCGTGGCAATATCGAGGTCAATTCCAAAAAAACCCATGGCACCAAATATCATCGCAATCGGGAACAAATTTGGGATGAGACTTATGATCGCAAGGCGTAAAGAGCGCAACCAAATCAACATTGAAAGGAAGATTGGAATTAGCGCGATAAGAAAGCTCTGGACCTGGGATTCCATAATATAGTCGACGATCTTCACATACAAAGGTACATAGCCAGCAGGTTTTATCGACCCAATCGTCCCAAAGGCTTCCTTGCCAATGCCATCAAGTTTCCTCAGTACATCCTTGACCTCTTTGGCGCTCATCATCTTTGCGACCAACGTCAAGCGCCCGACGTGGCGTTCTTCGTCAGTAACATGGCGTAAAAAATTTTTTCTTAACTGGGCCTCAGTACCGCGCCACCTCAGATCTTCGGCTTCCAATAGAGTATCTAATTGCGTAACTTCCTCCTGCGAGATCTCTTTTCCAAACCCAGTACCGCGTAATGTCGTCAGCATCGATTCGTATACGTCTACGATTGAGTACCCTGTCCGAATTTCATCGATTTCGCTCGCTCTCCTAACAAACTCTCGCTGTGCGCTCAATACCACAGCAGATGTAACCTTTTGAGTGTTTGTGGTCTCCACTATGAACTCGAGGGGCATGTAGTCTCCCCACAATTTCTGAATTGAGGCGTGGTCCATTACTGCTCGACTGTTCTCAGGCAAGTAACCGAGCGTATAGGTATCGATAGAAACCGACCGCGCGAACCAAATCGCCAAGACCGTCACAACGATAAACGGTACCAACAACCATTTTGAGTGTTTTACTTGGAATTTCACTATCCAGGACGTCATACTCCGCACGAATGTAGGCGTGCGCAGATCTAGACGGACTTTTTCCTTTCGGAAAGCCACAGCCAGGAACGCTAGGCCGATTGGCAAGACGAGAAAGACCCCTAGGGCTGTATAACCTCCGAACTGCCTGAGAATCGCCATTGGCGCAGAAAGAAATGCAAGAAACCCGAAGACTGTTGTCAGCGACGTTAAGATACAGGGACCAAGAACCGCTTTTATCCCTTTCACTACTGCGCCTTCGCTGTCGCCATCTTCCTTGGCGACAGCAACCGCATTCGGTACATGGATCAGAGTTATAAGCCCGAGAATAAAGATCAGACTGGGTACAGCAATCGTCACCATATTGATTTTGTTACCAAGATAGCCATATATCCCGAGCGTTATAGCCGACGCACAGAAAAGAGCCGATGCAATTGCAACGACTAACCATACGCTCCTCAAGACGTAGAAGAGGCATAGATAGATGAGGAGGTAGCTGATTCCAATAAAGATTCCAAAATCACGTTGAGTAAGGGTATTAAGAGCGGCATAAACAACACTAATTCCACCCGTGGGATGTGCAAAAGAACCCAACGATTTATCCAGTGCGTCGTGAACGGCTGCAACTATGCCATCGCGCTTCAAATCGATATCAGCCATCGCCTTGAGTTTGACCAGCCAGAGCATCACCTGGCCTTGAGCATCTATTAGCCTACCTCGGAAGCTTGGCGATTGGACAAGCTTCTGAAAATCGACACCCGAGACTGCATCGCGCTCAAAAAAACTCTGCAAGCTAATGACGCCGTCGTCATTGTGTACGTCATACAAGGTCAGAGCTGAGACAACCTGATCGATTCCCGGGATGGACTCGATGTCGGTAATGGTTTTCCTGAATATCTGCAGCTCCGTATCGGTTAGGCCGATCTCACTTCTCGGTTTCCCCAAATCGACCGCTACCACAATCACCTCGTCATTTCCGAAGTGCTCATGGAACTGTCGATAGTTCTCCAGCAGAGGCTCTGTTTCAAGAAACCAGATTCTCAAAGAGTTGTCCGGCGGAAACGTCTGTAAGGCACCTGGAATGGCTGCTAACGTCGCAATCACGAACAGTAAAGACATCGCCATGTAGTGCCGACCAAAGAATATCACCGACGGACCTCGTAGCATTTGAAAGATTGATAAAGGCAAAATCGGTCGCGCCAGTCCGCCTTAGGAGGTAGATTCACAAGCGAATCGATGCCTTGAGGGGCACGATCAACGAGCATGTTCCAAAATGCCATGCGCGCATTGTCTGGCAGCCTTTGGCTAAGCTCAAAAAACAGATCCTGACTGCTTGCCGCCGATTTGTATTCAAACACATTTGATAAATTGATCTTGGTGATACCCAGCATCCTCTTATCTTCCGAGAAGCTCTCAAGAGAATCCGTGACGAGTTCGACCCGATGGCAAAGTTGCGCCAGTTGATCGAACGATTCGCGACGAAGGAGTAATGGTCCGTGATCTAGATTTTCGTAGCTACCAAGGAGAAAGTATTGCATGTAGAAATTCGTAGAAAATAGCGTTTCGTTCATAGCACGCAGGAAGCATTGCCAAAAATGTTCACCAACATCGGTAGAAAGCACAAAGGCGAATTGCGCAGGATCCCGACCCAAGCGGCTTATATTTTCCTGCGAGAAGTATTTTTTGAATACCTTCTTAAAATTCTCGTCAGCGATCTGTGAAACAACGGTTCGCTGTGCATCTAGTGATTTGATCCCGGTCAGTTTTCGTAGATAAGGGGTAATAGCCGACACCAAAGGATCCTGACGAAACCCGGCCATGAAGCGTTCAAGTCGCCCAATGTGGATTAGTCCGGCGTCGATATCTGCCTTGTGGGAATCGAAAAACTGCCGCGCCTCACGAGAAAGATTCGGCCTAAGCTCGTAGTAGATTTCGTGCCGCTCTCCGACGGTGACACCCATGATCGCCAGGTATTCTTGGTAAGAGCAGTGTTGAATGGCCGCCATTTTAAGGGACAAAAGTGCATTTTGTGCTGGGCTGATGTCGAGACAGATTAAGCGTCTCGGTTTCATCAAGAGCAGCGCTAATGCATTACAACCGCCGCTAGTTATCGACAGCACGACATCATCTGGCCTGATGTCTAATGCCTCGCGTAATATTGTTTCGTCCTCCCAAACTTGGGAGTAACGGATCTCACCAAAAGACATTTTGTCGCTGATCTCAGCGTGTAACTTAGCCAATAGTCACCATCTTTGACCTCGAAGTGCAACTCGATCAATCTTACTCCGCTGCCGCGAGTCTCTAGGCAGGAGACTGACTCCTTCGACCCTGGCTGAGAGGGAGTATTCGTCCAGGACAGAGGAAATTTCATTTTTCCTACTCCCAACGTGGCGAGCAGAAGAACCCTCAACATATAACGTGCATCGATCGCCCACCTGCACGAGCGCAAGTTCGCCCGTCATAAGAATGCGTGACAGCCTCCTTTCAATAGGAAGGGGTGCGACAAGGAAACCTACTCGATTTCGAAGCAAATCAGGAAGCCTACCGATAAGAAAGAGTCGCCCGCCCTTATCGAAACCGACGATATCGCCTGTATCGACCTCACCCCCGGCGGCATGAGGTCCAGAGACTACAAGGCGACCGATGGGTTCCAATTGCTCTTGGCTGTACACCACAAGGTCAGGAACAGGGCGTATTGAGCAAGAAATCTCTGAAACTGGCCTCCCGAGTAGATATCCAAAATCACTTTCGTCACTCGCAACTTCGGACGCTTTAGCAACCGCAATCGGCTCGGCTTCCGTATTACCGTAAACCGCAAGGCCGTCAGCATTGGGAAAATGACGCGCCATTGCTTTGCAGAGACCAGGGGTCACGACAGATCCGCCCGTCGTATATTGCTCCACAGAAGTAAATGGAGCACATTGATCGCGATCGAGATGCTCGCAGAGTAATCGCAGTGCAGACGGGGGTGCCGCAATACGAGTGACACCATCTTCCCGGATCTGCTTGGCAATGACGTCCGCAAAGCCCTTAGCTCCAAGCCTGGCCCTAGGAAGAATGACCGTGGATCCGATGCAAAGCGCGTGAAAACCGAAGACAGGAAAGAAATTAAGCTCACGACTTCCGATTTTTGGCGTCCAATACCGCCGAATAATCGCATGTTGTGCGTTTAGGACGCGGTAATCTCGACGAATCATCTTGATCTGGCCGGTACTACCGGTCGTGAATGAAATGATGGCATCGTGGCTTTTCGGAGGAAGGGGAATGATCTCTCCTTTGCCTTCCCTGCGGATCCGACCATCATTTAGGCTAAAAATAGATAAATGACGAAGAGAGGGAAGGCATCGAAGAACAAATTTGAGTCGCGTACTCGTGATGACATTCCTGCAATTGATGCTCTGAAGAAGTCCGGCCGTCGTCCGTGGACCAAGCGCGGGGTCCACTAAAACGACTGTTAGACCTCGGCTCATCAACGCAAGAACGGTCGCAAAGAACTTGGCCGATGGTTGCAGGGCCACGGCAACTGAATCGCCACTAACTATTTTGCGATCTTCGAGTTGATCGACAAAAGATTTAGTTAACAGCATGAGTTCACGGTAGGTAATTGGAGAACTTTCCCTTCCGAAAATTGCTACGTGATCTACGTCGCGCTGATGGTTTTCGAGAAAAAGGTTAAAGATGCTGGGGCCGTATCCCGACGAGTGAGTCGCCTCATTTTCTAAAGCGGACGAATTATGAATCACAGGAAATTTCAAAACATTCTCTCATGGTTTAAGGAGCGTTTCCCAATTCCGCACGCACTGCTTGCGGGCGCTGTTTACATGAAAGTCGATGCGACGCTGCGTCATCTCGACTTCGGGACGATTCGGGGAATCGCCTTGACGCTAAGCGGCATCGGCTCAACCGTACTGTTTTTTCTGCTAATTAGGATTATAGACGAGCACAAGGATTTTAAAAAGGATGCGCTGTCTCACCCAGAGAGAGTCTTGCAAAGAGGCCTCATAACGTTGCACGACCTCAGACTTGTGGGAGTTCTCTGCGTGATGCAGATAACTCTATTTACCCTTGTATCGTCCAGCCATCGATTTGAAGGACTGACCGCTTTATGCGCTCTACTTGCGTGGACAGCACTGATGTCCTACGACTTCAATATTGAAAATCTCTCAAGTAAACGACCAGTATTCTATGGTCTTAGCCACTTATTCGTAACCGTCATGATCGTTGGATGGATCACTGCAACCCTGTCACGTTCATCGATAACTGTTCATTACGCCGCTACCGTAGGTGCTGTTGCCCTCTACATCTTGCTGGCAAGCGCGGCACTGGAGGTTACAAGAAAGGCATTTGTAACACAGGAGAATCTAACCGAGGGAGACTCATATTCAAGGGTTTTCGGGTTCAAGCGATCCGTGATCCTAGCGGGCTCGCTTTCAGCTGCTGCAACGACGGTTGATGTAGTGATCTTTCTCGGTCTTGATTTGCCCATGGGAATCTTCACAAGTCTTTGTTTTGGTTTCGGTAGCTTGAGTTTTTTGTCGCGATACTATGAGACAGAGGATGTGCGATTCCGGAAGCTTGCGGTCACCATGATCGGTTTCCAGCTTATCGCAAGTTCCGTAACGACCGCTGTGCCTGTCCTTATCTCCTAAATCTTTCGATTTTTCCAAAACGAACCGCTAATCCGCTCGAAATATTATACCGATCCGGCTCAAAGCGGAGGATTATGTATGGCTATCAATGATCGAAAACCGAAACGCTCCACCGCCGCGAACGGCTCCGTTCCAGGCAAGGGCTTGTATACTGAGGAAGCTCGAATTGAGCGGCTGTCCTTTCTTGAAGCTCATTTTGGGAAAAAACTAGAACACATCGGACGAGCCTCTCTGTCGGCCGAGGACATGCGCGGAAATGTTGAGAATTATATTGGATCAGTTGCGATGCCCGTCGGCATAGCAGGACCCCTGCTCATTCGACGAAGCGACGGAGACAAATTTACCTATGTGCCGATGGCAACGACCGAAGGAGCGCTTGTTGCGTCTACTTGTCGCGGTGCGCGCGTCATTTCAGCGTCCGGAGGTGTTTTTTGCCAAGTTCTTCGCACAAAGCTTAATCGAATACCCATGTTTTGCTTTGATCGCACTGAAGATTGCCTTTGGTTTGTCGACTGGATCAACCGTCACAGAGACCAAATTGCAAGCGAGATAGGAAAAGTCTCTCGGCACGCTTCGTTGATCGAGCTTCGTTCTGAAATTCAGTGTGCGAGCGTACACGTCCATTTCAATTTTTTGACCGGCTCAGCCGCTGGTCAGAACATGACCACCGTTTGCACTTGGGCAGCGTGTATGTGGATCCTAAGACATGCGCGCGGCGCGGGCTCTCCCTCAGTCCGCGAGTTCTATATTGATGGCGGAATGAGCGGTGATAAAAAGGTGACCTATCAATCATTTCTGAACGGCCGGGGACGCGCGGTTATAGCCGAAGCTGCTCTGTCACCAGACATCATTGCGAAGTATCTCCATCTGAGTGCGGAAGATCTTCACGCTGGATTCACAAAGGCGCTCGCCAGTGGCGTCAGGTCCGGAATGCTTGGTTTCAATATCAATGCAGCGAATGTGGTTGCTGCAATCTTCATAGCAACTGGCCAGGATGCTGGCTGTATACATGAGTCAGGACTTGCGCAGCTTGATATGCAACTCCGCGACGGGGTCCTGCACGCAAGCATGCTGATGCCGAGCCTGATCGTTGGATCCGTCGGCGGGGGAACAAATCTTCCGTCCCAAAAAGAAATGCTTTCGATCATGCACCTTGGACGCGAAAACCCTGCCGATAGAGTTGCAGAGCTTATCGCGGCTTATGCACTTGCTCTGGATATTTCTACCTTGGCTGCGATTGTCTCCGGAGAGTTTGTTCAATCGCATGAGAGGCTTGGACGGAATAGGCCACAAGCGCCGCTTACTGATGATGAATTAAATGAAAATTTTGTTCTCGCGCATCTCGACGTAGACCTCGCAAGACCGGGCACGGAAGTCCTTCATGATCCAGAATTCAATCAGAATGTGGACAGCATCTTGACGCAGTTGGGATCGTTTAATACGAACAAATTTATTGGCTTCAAAGGCTATCGTCTGTACTCGCCGGAAGGCAAGAGCCTGACAGGCAGGCCAATCATCGTGAAATCTAAGGCAACGGACCTCGAAGTGGGGGCAATGGTCGGTCAACTCGCCGCCCTTCTTGACAGGCGCCTAGCAAGCATAATTTCTCAGCACGGTCAAGCGTTAGACAGCTCGCTTGCCCACCATCGCGAAATTGATGTGTATCGATTTCTAGCTGAACACTTTGCATTTCTTGCTCCACAAATGCTCGGTAGTTTAAGTAGCGCCAAACGCGACGCCTATGTGCTGATCTTGGAACGTATCGAACCACTATCGGGCCGGGATCTTCGTCAATCGTTGAAAATCGTGATCGAAGCCGTCGGTCGGATGCATGCAGTCTTCTTTCAAAGGGAGCAATTCCTCGCGACACAGCTGCGCACGATTTCGTGCCCACACGGTCGATACCTAAAGCACTATGATCTTTTCGTAGAGCTTAACCGATCAATCTATGATGCTATTGGCATTCCTCTCGATGAACCAATTGCAGATTCCGTAAAGACGCTTACGGAGTCGTTAAAAACTTGGATGTCTCAGCATGATCGATTCCCAAAAACATTAATCCACAACGATATGACGCTCCGCAATGTCGGTCAGTCGTCGGACGGATCGATTCGTATTTTTGACTGGGAGTTGGCCTGCATCAATATTCCCCAACGTGATCTCGTTGAGTTACTCATGTATTCGTGTAGCGCAGTTGAAATAGAGTCTGGAATGGCGGATGACTTGTCACAGCATCATAGGTCGATCATTGAGCTGCACCTCGGAAGGAAGCTGGAAAGTGGACTCTGGGATGAAGGGATGCTGTTTGCTACCCGTGAGTTCCTTGTATGTCGACTGCCGTTCTATGCTTTAGCTTCAAGCTTTCGGCAGGATCTTCCTGTGTCACGAATCGCATCTACGGCGTTTGCCATGTTGAAACTCTTTGAGGGTGGACGCCATGCCAGCAACGTTTCCGGATTCTAACCCTTTTCATCGACCATTGAAAGTCAGTGGCGGCAAGGCCATCGGACTACAATGGCTAACAGACAATGGTTATTCCGTACCGCCGTGGCTCTGGGTGCCTATAGACGTTCTTTTAGCGAATATCGCAAGCGAAAATTCAAATGAATTTGAGCACGCATTTATCAACGAGATCGAGAAGTACTGCCAGGTTCTCATCGGCGAGGCGCCATACGGATTGGCCGTTCGATCTTCCGGCGCGTCTGAAGACGGGTTGGTGTCCAGTTGCGCTGGTCAAATGCAAACGGTCCTAGGCGTTTCTGGTGCTAGCGCTCTAGCCAATGCAATGAGAACTTGCCTTCGGTCGATTGTTGACTTTCAAAGGCAAAGAACAGGCTCGGACCTCATCTCAGCCGGCTCAATCATTATTCAAAGAATGCTAGCACCTGATTTTTCCGGAGTGGCGTTTTCTGCTGATCCGACTACTGGCGACCGGACCCAGACTTTCATTTCATCGTGTGCTGGACTTGGCCAACCTCTCACCGCTGGTGAAATTACACCCGACGAGCACAGAGTATCGGATGCAGGGTTAATAACACACACCATGCATGGAGAACCGGCAAACCAGACCATGGTTACCCTAGGCGGCGGTATCATACCGATGGACCAGAACAGTCGCTCCGAGTTACCGGCAATAATGGTCGCCAAGGTCGCGGCAGTTGTTCGTGACATCGCGAGGCGCCGAGGTACCCCTCAAGATATTGAGTGGTCTTTGGTCGGCAGTGATCTGTATGTATTGCAGGCACGTCCAATAACTCGATTGCCAGAGCGCAACGATGAGGCCTTTAGTACAGCATTCGACAACTCCAACATCGAGGAGAGCTACTGCGGCGTCACGACACCTCTTACATTTTCCTTCGCACGTAATGCGTATGAGCGCGTTTACCTGCAGACAATGGAAGTTCTTCAGATCAGCAGGAGGAAGCGAGAGAAGATGCAACCATATATGGCGAACCTTTTGGGGCTCGTCGAAGGACGCATTTACTATAATATTCGTAACTGGCATCGTGGACTTTTGCTATTTCCTGCGTTTGATTTACATAAAACTGACATGGAAAGAATGATGGGTGTCAGCGAGCCCGTTTCTTTTGTGGAAGATACCAGGCAGTCGAGGATGGAGAAGGTGCGTCGTCTGCCAGGCATTCTAAAGGCTATGGGCAGCTTGTCGTTTGGGTTTTTCGTTCTACCACTGCTGGTCAAGAGGTTCCATCTCCGCACGGAACGCCTGATCAATGATGCTCGATCGAAGGATTTGAGTGATTTTACTGCCTATCGCATTTTTCAGATGCTCAATGACTTTAAGGATGACCTCTTGAAGGCTTGGCACGTGCCGATCATAAACGACTTCAACGTCATGATCAGCAACGGCAAGCTTATGCGCTACCTTACTGCGAAGGGACTAGATGGATTTAAGGATGCCGTCAATCAGGCTCTCGCAGTCGATCCTAACCTTGCGAGCGTTCGTCCGGCATACGAGCTAGCGGCCCTAGCACGCATGGCGAAAGAAAAACCGGATGTTGTTGCCCTTATTCAAAACAAAGGAGTCGCTGACTTTATGGGACGCCTTGCAGTGATCGATTCAGCCATGCACCAGCGCTGCCTCGACTTCATTGATCGATATGGAGACCGGACCATTGGCGAGTTAAAGCTAGAAACTGTTACGATGCGCTTGGACCATAGTCTGCTCGCCGCATATTTGCGGCCACTCATAGCATCAAGTGTGAATCCCCTTAGACCACCCCAGCTTCCACAGGCTGTAACCGAGCATCGTCGCTTCAACTCGCTTCTCATTCGCCTACGTCACGCCATTCGTTGGCGTGAAGAGATGCGTTTTACGAGAACGAAGGTATTCGGTGTGGTACGGGATTATTATGTCGAGATTGGTCGACGCCTCAGTCATCTGGGTCGTTTAGCACGCCCGGACGACATTTTTTTCTTAACCGAGAGCGAAATCGAGGACACCTTTAATGGCTGTCTATATGAAAATGACCTGAAGCCGCTTATTGAATATAGACGAAGAGCCTATGACAACTATGAGCAGACACGCCCGGCTGGACATATACGGGTTGAGGGTATCCCTCACTGCCTCGGAAGTTCACCTTCGAAAATCTCTATGTCAAGCCACCTTCGTGGCACGGGATGCTCTCCTGGCGTTGCATCAGGCCCAATTGTCAAGGTCGAGTCGCTCACGTTGGACCTCGAGCTGGCTGGAAAAATTCTTTGCGCGCGACGCACAGATCCTGGCTGGGCGCCGCTCTTTCCTGCCGTGCGAGGGATCTTAATTGAAAAGGGGTCGACTCTTTCCCATTCGGCGATTATCGCTCGAGAGCTAGGTATTCCCACGATCGTAGGTATACCGGGTCTCATGGATAGCCTGGAGGATGGCCAAGTCGTTTCCATGGATGGTGCGACCGGCGAAGTCCATCAGTCGGAGGTGCTGCCCCATGCGGTTTGAAGGGAGCGGCACTATCGACGACGCGTTCTTCAAGGTCCCAAAGTTAATTTACCCTTTGGATAGTCAGTGGCATGGTGAATGCGAGAGTCATATTCGCAGCCTCTTCTCTGATGCGAACTCTTGGCACGAAGATGGAAAAGTCTACGTCGAGGTTGATCCAGGCGCGATGCGTGTTGTCGGCATGATTCATCCAAGACAAGTTATTGAGAGCGAAGTTTTTGGTTTCTTTGGATTTTGGGAGACGACAGACAATCTCGATCGAAACCGTTCCGCATTTGCTCGCATGGAGAAATGGCTCCGCGACGCCGGTGCTACGGCGCTCGTAGGTCCAATTAACTTCAACACGTTTCACGCCTATCGCCTGCGTATAGACGCAGACTTAAATCAACCTGCATTTGCAGGTGAACCATTCAATCCGGCTTACTACGAGCGATTCCTTCAGAATCTTGGCTTTAAACCGCGCGTCTACTATCGCTCTCAATTTTCGGAACTCTCAGATCGCGAAGTAAAGGTAATCGAGCAGCACGGAGAGAAGTACGCCACCCTGCTCAGCGACAAGGGTTTTCGCTTTTCAAGCGTCGATGAAAATCTTTGGCTGAGCCGCCTAGATGAGCTTTATCGAGCATCGAGTGATATTTTTGGCGAGAACCTCGGTTTTCAGCAAATCGGATATGAAGATTTTAGAGCCTACGCTGGTCATCGTCTCTACGAACGACTTTGTCCACGAAGTACAATCTTTGCCTTTGATAAGGAGGATCGCATCGCTGGCGTGCATTTGGCCATTCCAGATTATAGCTCTTTAATGCCTTCAACTCCCCTCCATGCAAGGGGTGAGTTCAAGTTTTGCTTCGAGCGAGATTTTTGCCGTCTATCGAATCCCGGCTTGATTGTGAAGACTATCGGTGTGCTTCCCGACCATAGGCGTCATGGTTTACTCAGGACGTTAATGGTTCATGCGCTGCGCGCTGCCGTCGGACATTATGGCTGGGTGTGCGGCGCAACTGCTCGCGAAGACAATCCATCAAATCTCGGCGGGGCACCAATTATGACTGATGTGCGCCGATACGCTCTCTTCTGGAAGAGGTTGTGAATGTCTGCCGTTATTTTTCTTACGCTATTTCTTTTCACACGGAGCGCTTTCGGCGCACCTGAAGAGGCTGTTAGCATCGTCAAACGCTCCAGGGCGGTAGCAATGTCGCCTTCATTCTCGAGTTTGGTGACATTAAACCAGAACGACGGAACGAAGATTTATAAATCCAAGATATTCGTTAAAAACACGGCGAATTCGTCGAGGATCGCAATATTTTGCCAGGAACCTGTCGACCTGAAGGGCAGCGCGTTCTTGACGCTGGCTTCAGGCGATCAGGTCGCAAGAAAATGGCTCTATCTTCCCGTCGTCGGGTCACCACGAGAATCGTCCGCGACCCAACACGGCATGAAGATATTGGGAACTGATATTCGCTTCTTCGACTTTGCGCCTCCGCCATTGAGTAGCTTCCGCTACAGTTTCTTGCCGGATCAAGATGGCAGGAGTGAGGTCTGGAGAATAAAAGCAGTCCCGGTTGCCAAACAGGTAACCAAGGACTTTGGGATCACAAGCGTTTCCCTGGAGATTGCTAAGGATACGTTCTTGACGATGCGCTCAATCGTGACTCTTGAAGATGGTCGTCGACGAACGATGGAGATTAAAAAGGTCTTACTTTCAGGTGGTTGGTCGATACCGACAGTTGTCGAGTATCGCCTAAAGGATGGAGATACCGTTGCGAGCCAAACCCGCGTTGAACTAAGCGAACTGGACACGAAGACGCCGCTTGATGATGATTTGTTTGATCCTAAGCGACTGAATAGGGCGCCATAGTCGATCATGCTTAGACTCCTTTTCATTGCAATTTATGTTTTTGGTGCCTCTCTGGCCTTCGGCAGCGAATTTGACGAAGAGTTTGGCAGAGCAGGATCAAAGGTAGAGGCAGTAGAAGCAGGGTCCACGCAACTGAGTTTGATGGAGAATTATACCTATCAAGCGGAGTTAGTAGGATCTCATGTCTTCGGGCGCTCTGGGTCCGGGAATGCCGTCGGCGCTGAAGCATCGGGATCTGTCAAAAAGGAAGGTGCCTCACTACATATTGGCGGATATGGCTTTTTCGAAACTGAGAGAGGCGATCATTCAAAGGTACGGGGACGCCTTAACCAGCTGGGGGCGTCCTATCACCTTACACCCGAATCTAGAGTGTTCCATGGTCGGGATACGATCGACCTTGGTCAATTCCAGGAACTCCCCATTATGAGTTTAGCGGAACCGAAGGAAATTCAAAATGCTCCTGCCAAAACGTATCAACGCGGTCGGGTTCTAACGTCTCTTTCGCACTCGTCGACTCATCACGTTCTTGAAGGTTATGTTCTCCATGAGAATCAGCATCATCACCAGAAGGGCCAAACCAGTGTTTATCTATCCGATGGTCTGGAACAAAAATGCAGCGAGTCCCCTTACAAGAATGCCGGACAATTTCTGGCACGTTACCGCTACTTTGGATTTCTTCATTTAGAGGCAATGATTGGACACCTTTGCAATCCTGGTTTTACAACTTCGGATTCGCAAACGTCAAAGGCGTCACCGGACAACCCTACGAGAGCTGTAGGCGGAAGCACCAGCATGAATCTTGGCCAGGCTGTTGTGAAGATGGAGGCCGCTAGTTTTGGTATCCTTCAAGGGGAAAGTAATACTCTACAGTCGCTCGGTCTAGGGGTAGATTATGCTGATCTCAGTGGAAACACGGCTTCCATGGAGGTTGCAAATTATCGATCATCGTTAGCTGACAATAATAGCATCACCCAATCTGCGTTTTTTGGGCAGTACCTGGCACTTGGCGGGATCCTGTCGCTCAAGCCGAAGGCAGGTATTGTGACGTCTGGAGGTCGTATCTGCCACTACGTACAATTAATTGCACTGCAGCGCCTTGGTTTCGGAATACAGGTTGGGATTGGCATCGATAGAATTCTGAAAAACGCTGAAATCAGCGGTTGGAACGTTCCCAAGAAGAACGCAAGTTATATTGAGGTTCGGAAGCAATTCTAAGTCCAATATAGGTGGCACCGCGTAAGGCAAAAACAGGATCAAAGTGAATCTTCCCGCCAGAGACAATCACATCCACTTTAACGAACTGCCTGCGATGCTTCCTGTGTCTTGGGAAATTTTCAACAAAGATGCCGATCCTGAGGTGCAAATATTAATGTGGCCAGAGGGGGAGGATCGTGGACCACCAGTCAGATCAAGTCCGGCGAGTCGGCTACAATAATCTTCGAACAATTGCCTTTGGATAAAACTTAATCCGTCATCCTGAGCCGGACACCGTCATCCTGAGCGTTAGCGAAGGGGAAGGATCCTTTCTTCAACTCGTCATTCTGAGGCCGTAGGCCGAAGAATCTTTTCTTCAACGCGGAAGAAAGGATCCTTCGCTAACGCTCAGGATGACGGATGAGTGTGCGCTCAGGATGACGGGTTAAGAGAGGATCCTTCGCTGCGCTCAGGATGACGGGTTAAGAAAGGATCCTTCGCTAACGCTCAGGATGACGGGTTAAGAAAGGATCCTTCGCTGCGCTCAGGATGACGGAGTAAGGCTCGGGATGACGGATGAGCGTGTGCGCTCAGGATGAGGAGTTGATTCAGGATCTTGGGAAAAAACTGGTCGGGGTGACAGGATTCGAACCTGCGACCTCATGGTCCCAAACCACGCGCGCTACCAACTGCGCTACACCCCGATGCGAGAAACAAGAAAAGAAGAAGAGAGTGGGGTGGCTGATGGGGATTGAACCCACGTATGTCGGAATCACAATCCGATGCGTTAACCACTTCGCCACAGCCACCACAAGGGACACGAAGATTGAGGCGTAATCTATAGATTCCCTGTTTACTGTCCAGTTGTTTTTGAGCGGCCCCTCTAGCGTGGCCTTAAGTCTCCGTTATCATATCTAAATTTGATAATTTTTGGCTCGGTCCATTGTTCCCCTGTCGGGGCAACTGCCAGAGTTAAAGCCAACGGGCCACCAAAACCAAGAAGCCGATTGTACACCTGGCCGGAAAAAGGACTTTGTGGACCTGATAGCACGACCTCCAAAGCTCCGCCTGTCGACCTTGCGGAAATCACTCGCTCAACGAGAGAGAGATTGGTGAGCTGAAGCTTTCCATCCTGCACCAACTTTACATAAATCCGCGCCGTCTTTTTTGGTGAAAGATCATCGCACTTGATTCGCACGATGACAGCTTTACTGCCGTCGGGGAGTTCCCGGTTAAACAGCGTGATACCGGTGATGGCGAGTCCCTTTACGCCAGGGCGCATCGTCTGCGGCTGAAATTCCTCCAGTTCCTGATCAACATGAGAAAAACGTTCGTCCTTGGGGAATCGAACGGAGGACCTAAACACGCGCCCATCGTAAGTTTCAAAAGCATGCCGGACGTTTTCCGGGGCGTCACCCTTGGGTTGGGCAAACAATCGAATCCGCCTTGGCACGCGATCGATGCCGGCTAAATCAACCAACGCGCGTGCCAAACGGTCCGGATGGTCTGAATCAAACAATTCGTAAAGACCGCGACGCTTGTCCATCGGAGTTTTGGCCGCTGCCAATCGCGCAATGGCACGAACGGCCTTGTCTGATTCATGAATCGCATCAAAAGAGTGGGACCGAAAGTTCCCGAGCCGCAGAAGATATGCCAACGCAGATTTTCCCCACTCCAAGTCAAAGCTCAGACCCGAGCGTTTTGCCGCCGTTGACCATTCGCCACCGGGCTTACCAAATGCCTTGGCCAGGGCGCGCCACTGCATATCAAGTGAACTTGACGTGATCCGGTCAAGGGCCGCTGAATCCAGTACCATGGCCGAGGATGCGGAAAAGCGTCCGACCTGCAGGGACCGCGCATTGATATGGAGAGCAGCCTGAGAGGGCTGATCAAAATAAACCATCCGTCGGCGGGCCGCCTGTTCACCTGGATCCTTGCGGGGAAGGTGCTGCAACCCAGGCATTTCCAAACCGGAAAATTGCGTCAAGCGATCAAGGTATGTTTGCAAGTCACTGACCGTGGTGTAGCGGTCTTCGATATCAAGATACAGCGCCACGCGCATGGGGGACGGGCTGTCGTGAAATTCAAAACGATAGCCATCTCCGCCCGGAACTCCGGGTTCATCAATGCGCTTAACTTTGATTTTTGCATCGATTTTGACGGCATGATCTTCTGGTCCGACTAAAATATCCCAGTGCTGCTGCGCCAGATTCTGACGCGCCTCAAGCAAGTGATACGTGCCTTCAGGATCGGTAATTGCGACCTCGGCTTGACTACGATCCTGACTATTCACATCCCTAACCGCAATCAAGTTCCGGTTATTCAGGGTCGATTCCGATTGCTGCCGGATTTGCTTGCGAAAGTGAAACACAACCCCCGATGCCGGGGATGTCGTTCGAGCATTTGTATTGTCTTGCCGGCTGGCAATATCGGCCAGCGTCAAGTCTCCGCGCACTGCTGCTTCATAGGCCGCCTGCGCCTGAGGAGATTTCATGTCGAACTCATAAACACGATCGGTACGATCCGTCCAGGCGACTTCACCCTGAATATCAATGGGCGCAAAAACTCCCGGTATTCCCTTGTAAAAAGGCACAGCGTTGGAAAGCAAATAAATTGTATTTCCGATAAATGCCCTGGCATTGACGCCCTGCCGGTCGATGTTGGCCACAGCAATCCAAGCGACGTCCTCGGATTTCCGAAGCACATTGATGCGGAATTCACCACGCTTGAAAATACCGATGGGGATGTTGAAATTTAGATTCTTCAAACGCTCAAAGGTCCGCTCGAGTCCGCCCCCAACAAGAGCCTTCAAGTCAGCGGAAACCCCTAAACCGCCGCTGATTCCATAACTGCGAATTCCATGCAGCGGCATCTTGTAAAAACTAGACACCGATAGGGGTAAACGAAATGGAGCCTCGACCCGCTTTAACGGATCGTACAATTCGTTTGGATCAAACGACGGCGGCAAGATCGCCGCCAAAAATGGCACGAGTCCAAACCAGTTGTTAACGAGAAGGCGCCAAGCAGGAAGGGTGTCCTTCTCGCTGATGCGTTCTGCATCGGTCCGCAGATAAATATCTAAGGCGTCAACGCCTGCGTCACCCGATGCAGTGACCGGGATATCCTGGACATTGTAAAGTTGATGAGAATAACGGGGCCCGGCCGTGATTTTATCGACCACCACAAATGGACCCTGCCGCGTTGAATAAACGTCGCGATTCAGGTCCAACCCGATCGCTGTGAACTTACCAGTTGGAAACCGAAATTCATTGTCCATCAAACCATAGAAGATGGCATGCATTAGTGATTCCAGGGAACGGTTGAGGGCATCCGTGCCAGAAGCAAGCCCACTCGCCATAAATGAATTCTTGAACAAAGCCTCGACTGAAAATGCTGCCTGATGTTCTGGTTCAACCTCAGCATCTGGCTTTGGGCGGTCGTAGACGATGTCAATTGGACCACTCGCCGAAAAAGCCGCAAAGGTCACCATGGCATTAATGGCAATGACGCCCATCACAAGCCAGATGGACCTCATAAATTTGCCTCCACGCCGACTGATGCAATAAATCTGGATTTGATCACTGGATTTAACGATCGGACTCGACCCAACGAAAAACGCAACGCAAACGAGTTGGAATTTCCGATAATGTTCGATGGCAAGAAATAGCGGTACCCGGCAAGCACGGACTGGGTCCGCAAGCGATCTTCGTCGTAGACAAACCACCAACTACGATCCGCCGCGTCAACAGCAAACCGGAAAAGACGCCTGAACCCCGAATCAAGAACCTGGTCGGGAGCATTCAATCGCACCACTTCAAATTGGGTCACGTCACCAGATCGCGACGTTGATATAAATCCAAAGCCATACCGACGGACTCCAGAATCCTCTGCGATGGACATCACGAGACGGGCTCGTTCAAAGAAACTCAGGTCATACATCAACCGTGCACTCAGACGGGGTGGACTGGATTCTTCCAAGCCATCTGTTGAAAGCCCGACATCGAGTTCCGCATCAATCAAATTATCAAATGTCAGAACGGCACCGCGCGTCAAAGAACCCCAGTAAATCCGGTCTTCAGCAACAAGCCACAAATCGTCCGCGGGGTTGGCGTCAATGCCAAAGGGAAGCCGCTGATCACCCAGTGTGGCCCGAAAGGAATGAAGAGCTGGATTACCGATTCTCAGAACCAGGTGATCGAACTGCCGGGTGATTCCTTCAGGCAATAACGACCAGCCAGTTTCCGCACCATTGAACCTGCTGGTACCGCGCACGTTGCCCTGCGCCTGAATGGACAGAAATGGAGAAAAATGAATCCCGATAGATCCGGATCCTGCAACAACCTTGACGGCGCCTTCCCCAGATCCGGGGGCAACACCGACGTCCTCCGATGCGCGCGCCCTCACACACGCCGTGCCCGACATGGAGCGGATGTACGCCACGCCGTCATCTGGCAGCTGGCATACACCAAGGGCAAGCCCAAAGGCGGATCCAAGCACCTGTTTCCCAAGGCCAGCGGCCCCCCAACTAATCATCATGGAGGTAGCCCCATTCGCGCAGGATCTGATCAAACATTGGATTACCAGTCACAATGCGCCGTACGTCTGTGTCATTGACCGGCACACGCCGCAAATAGGCATTAGGTATATGAGATACAGGCAGCAGGGACTCGTCGCCTTGGATTTCGCGGGGCAATCCAGGCCATTGGCCACGAGACAACGGCAGACGCCATGCCATACTCGAAATTTTTACCGGCTTCCCGGCAACAAAAACCTGAAGAGAATCCATGGCCCTATTGCTGGGTAAAGGCAAGACAACGCGGACCTTGCCCGATGATTCATGATTCAGTAACGGCACACGAACAGATTCACCGTGCGGAGCCTCAACGACCAACTCAAAACCAGTACTGACATCATAAAATTTTTCATACTCTCGCCGAGCGCGGGCGAGCAATTCCGTGGAGTTCGAACCCGATGCGAGATTTCCAGTTTCGCCAGGGTCAGCCTTCAGGTCATATAATTCCTCTCGAATGAAAACCTCCGACGGAAACATTTTCCAGCCGGACACAGGAACAAGTTTCTTTTGAGTCGGTTCGTGAGCCCGGATGTATTTCCACCGAGAATCAAAAACCACTGCACGCTGCTGATAGGCTTCAATTCCAAAAGTGGATGCCGCGCCAGCTCCGCCCTTCAAGTTGGCCAAAAGACGTTCACCAGCATGGCGACTGCTCAAGCCGCAGCGATCAACCGGAATGTTTGCGCGATCTAACATCGCAGGCCCAAGGCCAAGGGTCGAAACAGGGTCGCGATGGTCATTCGGATTCACGCCAGGCCCACGCCACACCAACGGAACTCCGACCTCATCTGACAACAACGTTGCGCCGTGATCGAAAAAGGAACCCTCAACGGGCGGGCCGGCTTCGTTGCCATGAAAGACCCGAGGCGACTGCTGGTCACCATGATCCGCCAAAAGAACCACATTCGTAAATTCAGAGATGGATTCAGATTCCACCACATCCAATATTTTCTGGAACGAGCGAGCCGAATAATTTACTTCCGCCCGATAAAGCCATTTTAAGGCTGACTGCATCGAGGCAAGGGCTGACACACCGGGCCACGTCGCGAAAACGTCAGACAGAGGTGCTTTGTACGGGGCATGAGGGGCGTTCAAATGAACGTAGAGAAAAAAGGGGGATTTTTTATGGGCCTTGATCCAACGGGCGGCTTCCATTGCGGCCAAGGCTGTCTCATAACCCTCGGTCTCAATCGAT
>Ga0214919_10001419_pt1 | contig 39345 bp, 31 predicted proteins | sample LL1503_MetaG_FD_177994 | JGI IMG/M metagenome (GOLD analysis project Ga0214919, IMG submission 177994) | Freshwater microbial communities from Lake Lanier, Atlanta, Georgia, United States - LL-1503 | ecosystem: Environmental > Aquatic > Freshwater > Lake | place: USA: Georgia | collected...
CGGCCTCGACCACTGGATGCTCTGGGCGTTTCTGTTTTTCGCCGCCAATTACATCACCTACATCGGCAGCATGGCGGCCTGCATTCCGCCGCTCGTGATGGCCTACCTCGACCTCGACAATGCGGTGATGGCGACGCTGCTCTCGGCGTTGATCGTGCTCAACCGTGTCTATTGGATCGACTTCTTCGAGCTGCGGATGTCGGGAAAGCAGCTCAATCTCGATCCGACGCTGCTGTTTCTCTGGCTTTCCTACTGGGGCTGGGCCTGGGGAATTCTTGGCCTGATCCTCGCCTACCCCATGCTGGCCGCGGTGCGGATCACGCTCGAGCATCTCGGCGGCCTGCACGGCTGGGCCTTGCTGCTCAGCGACGAGTAAGCTACTGCCGGGCGACAACACCACGCCGCCGTTAGGCGAGAATCCGCAGCATGCGCCGGAGCGGCTCGGCTGCACCCCAGAGCAGCTGGTCGCCGATCGTGAAGGCGCCGACATACTCAGGCCCCATCGCCAGCGTCCGCACGCGGCCCACGGGGATCGTCAGGGTGCCGGTCACGGCCACGGGCGTGAGTTCGCGGAGCGTGGCCTCGCGGGTGTTGGGCACGAGCTTCACCCACTCGTTGTCGGCGGCGATCATCGCTTCGACGTCGGCCACGGGCACGGCCTTCTTCAGCTTGAACGTCAGCGCCTGGCTGTGGCAGCGCATCGCCCCGACCCGCACGCAGAAGCCATCCACGGGCACCGCCGGTGAGCCGAAGCCTTCGCCCTGGCCGAGAATCTTGTTGGTCTCCGCCATGCCCTTCCACTCCTCTTTCGACATGCCGTTGCCGAGGTCCTTATCGATCCAGGGAATCAGCGAGCCGCCGAGGGGAACGCCGAAGTGGGCGGTCTCGGCGGCGGTGAGGCTCCGTTGCTTGGCGATCACGCCGCGGTCGATCTCGAGGATGGCGCTCTTGGGGTCATTGAGAAGATCCTTCACCTCCGCATAGAGCGTGCCGTATTGCGTGAGCAACTCCCGCATGTGCTGGGCGCCGCCGCCTGAGGCAGCCTGATAGGTCTGCGTGCTCATCCACTCGACGAGGCCCGCCTTGTAGAGCGCGCCCACGCCCATCAGCATGCAGCTCACGGTGCAGTTCCCGCCGATCCAGTTCTTCACGCCCTGCTTCAGTCCACGTTCGATCACCGGCATGTTCACCGGGTCGAGGATGATGACGGCGTCGTTCTGCATGCGGAGCGTGGAGGCGGCGTCGATCCAGTGCCCCTGCCAGCCGGCGGCTCGCAGCTTGGGAAAGACTTCCGAGGTGTAGTCGCCGCCCTGGGCCGAGACGATGACGTCGCACCGCTTCAGGGCGTCGATATGGAAGGCGTCCTGCAGGAGGGGCTCGTTTTTTGCCATCCTCGGGGCCTGGCCACCGGAATTCGACGTCGAGAAGAAGAGCGGCTCGATTTCCGCGAAGTCCCCCTCCGCTTGCATGCGGTCCATCAACACCGATCCCACCATGCCGCGCCAGCCAACCAGCCCGACCAGTTTCATGGACTCGTCCCTTGGAAAAACGTTCGATATGTGAATGCGATGATACTATGCCGCGGCCGGCCTTAGTTTGCGGGCGTGGTGGGTCCGGGAGTGGCCGGCTGCGAGGGCATCGGGTTGAGGTCGACCCACACCTCGTCGCCGACGGCGATCCGGTGGAGCGGTTCGGGGTCGAACTCTACGGTCAGACTCCCGCTGACGCGGTCCCACTGCACGAGCGTCACCCTGCCGATGACGGTCGTTGCCTTGTTCACGGTTCGGTAGACAGGGTCGCGAAGCGCGACGTTGGGCCGCACCGAGAGGCCGCCGTCCTTGCCCACGTGGGACGGCGTGTCGCCCGGGTATTTCGCATCATGGCTGTCGATCACCTCGAAAAAGAACGGCGTACCGTGCGGTGCCAATGCGAGGCTGGCCTGCGCGTCGGCCGCACGGGCGGTTCCGGTGAGCGGCGGCCAGAAAAGTGTCAGGAGGGCCAGCGTCGGAAAGAAGATCGCCAGCGAAACGGAACGGGAGTGAGATGGAAGCATGTGTGCCTCGAGGCTCGGGGAAATTGGTCTTCAAAATGATTCTGCTAGTCACGACGATTTCGGGGTCAGCTATCGGGATATCGTGCGATTGTCTGGGTTGATTCAGGGCAGGATCCGCAGGCCCACCGCCGTGTTGAGGTCGAGCATGGCTCGGCGGTTGCGGACGATCGCATCGCGGTGAGACTGCGTGACCTCGGCCGCGTCGTCGAGGTGGCCCTGATAGTCGTCCGCGGAGATCTTGCCGGCTGCCAGCTGCTCTGTCTTGCGGCGGAGCGTGGCGGCCGCCCGCGGCAGGATGGCGTTCTCGATCTGCTCGAGCGCCTCTCGAGACCGCTGGCATTCCCGCTCCGCAAGACGCACCTCCGACACGATGCGGCGCTCCAACGAAGAAAGTTCCAGCTTCGTCTGCACGACATTGCTCTGGGCGCGGGCGATGTTGCCCTGATTGCGGTTGAAGACGGGAAGCGAAAACGTCAGGCCGATGGCCCAGGAGTGCGAACTCAGGGCATTGGAAGGGCGATTGTCCTGATACGTGATCGGGTCATAGAACAGGTAGACGTCGTCGAAACGGTTGGCACGCTGCAGGTTCACTTCGGCGCCCGCACGAGTGACGCCCTGCCGTGCAGCGTGCAGATCGGGTCGGCAGCGGAGGGCGATCGACGCCAGTTCCTCCGCGGCGGGTGGCTTCGGAAAGGAGTCGTGCAGCCGGCCCCGTGGCTCGAGGGTAGCCGTCTGCTCGACTGGCATGTTGAGGAGAACCGCCAGCCCCTCCTGGGCGTCGGCGAATGCTTCTTCGGCCTCGCCCAGGCTGTTGCGGGCCCGTTCGAGCACGAGGGACAGGTGGTCGATCGTGTCGGCTGCGACGTCGTCGTCGGGCCGGGCCGTGCGCGTAAGGTTGGCGAGGAACTGCTCCTGACGGCGAACAGACGACCGCGCCATCAGCAGATCGATCCGTGCGGCCTGCAGGTTGACGAAGCCTCGGTAGACGTTGTCGATCTGTCGTCGGACAACATCCTGAAACTGTGACTCGAGCGTCGATCGGGCCATCCGTGCCACCACCGTGCGGGCCTGCCTTTTCTTCGAGACGTCGAGTGGATAGGTGATGTTGAGGTCGTACTGCGTGGGGCCGCCTGGCCGTTGGTTGTTGAAGGTGCCGTAGGGGATGAATTGTGTGTCCATGTAGATGAGCGGATTGGTGCGGAGGCCCGCGGTGAGAATGTCGGCATCGGCCTGCGTGAGCTCGTGTCGCAGGGCTCGGATGTCGAGATTCGCCCTCATGATCTGATCGATGGCGGCGTCGAGAGTGAGTCCATTGGCCGGCCCTTCATCATCGAGGATTGTTTCGTCGATGGCCGTGGCGGGGCTCTGGACCACGGTCTGCGGAACGGGCACGGGCAGCGTTTCAGCCAGGTTCATGCCACGGTTGGCGGCGATCGACGTGGCGCCCGGTGGGCCTTTGCCGCTGCGGGGCATCCGGCTTGTCCGCCGTCGGCCGCCGACCACGCCGATGCCAGCGCCGCCGGCAGGAGTGTCCATGCTTGGAACAAGCGCTCCCGGCCCAGGCCCCAGGGCCGGTTCGGTCGTGCCGGGGATTGGTCCGAGGTTCGGGAACTCGATGATCGCGTTGCGTTGAGGCGAGGTCGAGTCCTGTTGCGCGCAGACGGGCACGGATGCTGTGGCGAGCATCACCATGCACGCCCAGATCGGCAGCCGGCCGGCACAGTCAGACCGAACACGTATCACGGATCCACACTCCGGGCAGGCAGATGCCCTCTGTCGATCATTGCCCCCTAGGAGGGGCGTCTTTGCACCTGCCCTATTTATCGGTGCAACCGGGGGAATCGCTGTAGATTTCCCAGTCGGCTGAGTCGCCAGGCGACCCCCCTGCCCTGCCCTTCCTGCCTGACTTGCCGGCGCCCGGGTGACTTGGCCGGCTGGTAGGAGGCCGCCCATTCGATACCATGGCGGAGGACCCCCCTGCGAGAGGCATCGTCGCCAGATGCTCTGCTGCCGCCGAGCCTGCCACTCTCCCCGCTGCCATGATTTTCCGCGACCGTTACTGGGTGCTGTCCAAACTCGGCGAGGGTGGCATGGGCATCACCTACCGCGTCTGGGACAGCCTGCAGCGGAATCCTGCGGTCATCAAGGTTCCAAAGCTCGGAGGCTCACCGAACACGGCACGACGATTCGTGCAGGAGCTTCATGCGATGCTCGCCCTGAAGCATGAGCACATCGTCCCTATCACCGACTACGGGGATGAGGGGGACCTCCCCTTCGTCGTCATGCGATTCCTGCCCGGGGGCTCCCTCGCCCACTACAGCCGCCCCCGCGACCCGCACCGCAATCCGCCGAGTTTGTTGCATTGCTGGCTGCCCGGCATCGCTGCGGCGCTCGACTTCATGCACGGCCACGGCGTTTTGCACCGCGACGTAAAGCCTGGCAATATTTTTTTGGACGGCAATCTCAAACCTTTTCTCGGCGACTTCGGGATCGCCAAGGCAGCCGACGACTCCGGCCGCATGCTCCGAGGCGATGACGTGACGGCGCAGAACGTCGCCGTCGGCACGGCCTCGTACATGGCACCCGAGCAGTTTACGAGGGCGGCAACGGTGACCGGGCGTGCCGATCAGTACGCGCTCGCTATCACGGCCTATGAGATGGTGGCCGGTGTCAAGCCTTTTCGCGGCGAGACCGCGGACATCGTCGTCGAGCACGCCGCCATGCCCGTTCCTCCACTCGACACGTCGGCGCTCGCAATCCCGACGAGCACCTGGCGGGCCATCGAACGCGGGCTCGCCAAGAAACCGGGTGATCGATTCGCAACCTGCACCGACTTCGCCCGGGAAGTGCTCCGTGACCTTCAGCCCTTGCGGCTTGATCCGAACGCCTGTCGCTTTCTGTGCCCGAAGTGTTCGGCCATCATCAAGCTGGATCGCTCTCGCGCTGGGACGGAGGGCCGATGCCTGCGGTGCCGGTCCGTGCTTGGGGTCGCCGCCGATCTGTCGGCGCTCTGGCTTCAAGAAGAGGAGCAGCTGCCGGCGGGCAGCGAAACTGCGGCGGCATCGACGCGAGGTTTCACCCTGTCATCGTCTGCCATGCATCGGGCGTGGCGCGGATGGGTGGTGCAGAACGGACCGGGAAGCCTCGTCCGCGGCTTGTGGCGTGCACGGGCCACCAGCGCGATTCTGGCCGCCATGGTCGGGGCCGCTGCGGCATGGGGCGTCAACGAGTCGTTGTGGCGGATCCGGGAAGATCGTATCCGAGTCGAAGATCTGCGGAATGCGGAACGAGCCCAAGCGACCATCGACGACCTGCGACGCGATCTCGAACGGTCGCGTGCAGGCTTCCGCCGTCTCGAGGCGGCGAGCGGCTCACGATGATCCGCGCAGAAGTGTCAGCCCAGAGCCTTCGCGATCATAAACGCGGCTGATGCTGCCAGGCTGGGCTCCTTATGCCCGCTGCGGCTATGCTGACGAAGCTGACAACTCTCGCCAACAAAGGCCCACTCTATGCTCTCTCCCCTGATCCACACGTGGAACCTGAACCTCGGTTACGCCAAGCGTCTCGTGGCCGATATCCCCGACGACCAGATGGCGTTCCAGCCTGCTGCCCACATGAACCACGCTGCGTGGGTGCTCGGACATCTGGTATGCACGGCTGACATGCTGGCGGCCATGATTGGCGCGAAGCCAGTCTGCCCTCCGGTGTGGACCAGCCTGTTTGACTGGAACTCCGAACCGTCCAGCGATGCCAGCCGGTATCCCACCAAGGCCGTGCTGCTCAAGGCCCTCGAAGAGGCCCACGCCGGGGTCGCCGTCGCCCTGCCCAGCGTTCCCGAGGCTCGCTGGTCTGAGCCGACGCCAATCGAAGAAGTCCGCGGGTTCCTGCCGACGCTTGGTGACAGTTTCGTGTTCGTCATGGCCGCTCACGAGAACATGCACTTGGGCCAGCTTTCGGCGTGGCGGCGGGTGCAGGGCATGGGGCGGGTGTGAGCATGTCCGAAGAGAAGCCCCAGCCGGCCACGCCCCAGCGCGACTATTATTTCGAGAACGGCCTGCTGGTCTACACGGTTGCCTATCACTTGAAGCGGGGCTATTGCTGCGGCTCGGGCTGCCGGCACTGTCCCTATGAGCCCCGGCATGTCGAGGGAACAAAAAAGGTGGGCTAAGCGAGACTCTCGTCGTTCGCCAGCCTCGCGGCCATGACGGCTCGCTTTTCACCGAGAAGATTCAGTTGGTGTGGCGCCATGCGGCTCAAAAACTCAACTCGGTTGAACGGGCTACACTTCCAGATGCCATGGCCAAGAAACGCTCCAAACGCCGCCGCAGAAAGCCCGCAGCAGAGCTTGAAGCGACGTATATCTGCGACTCCTGCGGCGAAGAGATCGTGGTGCCCGTGGATATTTCCGGGGGTTCGCACCAAGACTATGTGGAGGACTGCCCCGTCTGCTGCCACCCGATGACGCTCCACGTGGAGATAGACCCGGATGGCGAAGCCCATGTAGAGGGCGAGCACGAGTGAGCCTGATGGCAGCGACAGGGATCGACGGCTGCCCAACGGCGTGCCTGTTGCTCGCGCCCCGGTGAGTATGGTCGTTATCGTCACGCGTAGAGTGCCACCACCGCTCCTGCCGCCACGCCGACCGCCATCGCGAAGAGGAACCGGCTCCGTGGACGCTCGAAGCCGCCCCAGGCCCAGCCGATAAGCCCCGCACTGACACCGGCCACGAGGGCCACGATCGACTCTGATTGCGACGTGTGCTCTGGCGGCTGACGTGCGATAAGCCGGAATGCTCCAGTGCCGACGACCACCAACGTCGGCACCGTAAGGATCGCCACGACCGCCGCCCGCCTGCGGAGATCCTCAGGAATAGGCGACGGAGTCCAGCGGATGACCGCTCCGATGGCACTGCCCGCCACAAGGCCAAGCAACGGCGCCGGGATGCTCGCCGCCAAGAACCGCTCGATCGGCAGTCCGTATACTCCGAGGCTCACCAATGCCAGCACGGCAACCGCAGGCATGATCCAGGCCGTGGCGATTCGGGATCGGCGAGGGATGTCGAACGCCGAGGCAAGCCACACAAGCCCCAGTGCGACAGTGGCATCCAACACCCAGGCATACGGTGGGAACCCTGCCCTGCCGTTGATCCAGTCGAGCAATGGGCTCACCGCCGAACGCACTGGATCCTCGTCGGGCACGCCCACGAAAAACCCGGCGAAGACCCGCAGCCCAAACGCCGTGAACGGGACAAGCCCGGCGATGAGTTCCGTCCGCAGCCCAAGTCGGGGCATTGGAGCCACCCAGACGGCCGTCCAGACAAGCGTGAACAGGATCAGCCGCGTGGTGTCGTCCATCGGGTTCGTGCTTTTTCGCCCGAAAAGTGAGCGTGTATCGGCCGCACACCGGGGCACTCGTCTTTGCCACTCGTCAGTTCGAGGCCAGCGAGCGAGAATCATAGCCAGCTCGCGCAGCGACTGAGTTTCTTCCCCGAGGACACGCCATGTTTGCGACCAGACTCCCACTGCTGTTGGCCGTATTGCTCGTGCAGGCGGTGGCAGAAAAACCCCTGCAGCCCCTGTTGGACTTCGCCGGCCCTGATACGGCCCAGAAATGGCAGGCGGTGAACGACAACGTGATGGGCGGCGTGTCTGATGGGCGGTACCGGATCACTGCCGACAAGACCATGGAGTTCTCCGGGCGGCTGTCGCTGGAGAACAACGGCGGGTTTGCGTCGGTCAGAACCAAGCCTACGAACTTCAACATCCGCGTCGGCGACACCCTCGTGGTCCGGGTCAAAGGCGACGGGCGGGAGTATGTCCTGAATATCTACACAAAAAGCCGCCGGATGGCTTTCTCGTATAGGGCCCCGCTGCCGACCACCAAGGATGAGTGGACGGAGGTGGCGGTGCCGCTGGATGAGTTTATCCCCACGGCGTTTGGCAACCGGGTGCAAGGCATGGGGCCGGTCGAGCCGGACCAGATCAACGGGCTGGGCATCATGCTGAGCGACAAGAGGCCCGGGCCGTTCAAGCTGGAGGTTGGTTGGGTGAAGATCACACCCGCAGCAACACCTTGAACGGCTCAGGATAGCCAGCCCTGCTCAGCATTCATGGGGGCGGGTCAGAACCGAATCGCAACGTTCATGCGGCCGCTGGGGTGTCTGGGGTGAGTTCCGCAGCGACTTTGCTCACGAAAACCTAATGATAGTGCCCCTTTTTTAACGAAAGCTGGCGATTTCGTGATTTTTCGTTTCCTTTTTTTTGACGTTTTGATTGATTGAGGTTACACCTAGACAGCCGACTATCCCTCTTTTGGCGGTTATGCCGGTCTTGGCGGTTCATCCTTCTGCACCACTGACGCTGGTACTTGAGCACAGGTGATTTTTTAATGTTTGCGATTTTTGGATTCATCGAGATGTCGAGTCGATGCTCGCGCAGGCTCATGCTCATCGCGGTGACGCTGTGCCTAGTCGCTCCTGCCGGAGCCTCGGCAGGCACCCCAACCACTTGGACGGGCGGCGCCGGGAACGGCTCCTGGTCGGGAATCAGCAACTGGAATCCCTCTTTGAATGCCCCTACCCAGTCGGGCACATACTCGCTTTCGTTCGGCGGCACCACTCAAACCACCGGGACCAATAACGTCGGCACGGTTGCGATCGACTCAATGCTGTTCACGAATACTGGTACGCTCGCCGCCAACCAAAACAAGTTCTTCACGATCTCGGGTGGCACGCTCGCCTTCAACAACGCCTCGATTACCACGTCCTCGGCATCTGGTTCTCCTTTTACTTCCAACTCCGACGGCGACACGATCTCCAGCTCCATGACGCTTTCTGGCACCACCACCGTCACGACGGGTGCCCTGCACAACCTGAGCCTGTCGGGAAACATCTCGGGCAATGGTTCGCTCGTGTTCGATGACTCGTCGCCGGGAACCACCGAATACGTCTATCTCTCGGGTTCCAACTCCTATACTGGTGGCACGCAAATCAGGGGTGGTTTCGTACAGACGTCGGTTCGCTCACCCACCTCGTCTTCGAATAACGATGCGCTTGGGACCGGCAGCGTGACGATTAGCGACAACGGCACGTTGCTCGTGCGAAACAACTCCTTGATCACCAACACCCTCAGCGTCAGCGGTTCAGGCTCGATCGGGAGCTCACTGACGGGATCCTTCGGTACCACCAGTCAAATAGCTGAATATCGCGGGGCGATCACGGTCGCCGGCAACACCCGCTTCAACACGGCGTCCGGTGCCGCCGGGGATTCCACGTCGAAGTTCCTCATCTCGGGGCCCATCGATCTCGGTTCCAATACGCTGACGCTGCGATCGGGCACGGCAAGCGGAGCAACGGCCGGGCTCTTGATCGAGGTCTCTGGCACGATATCGGGAGCGGGTGGTCTGGTGATCGACGGAGCGGCCGCCAATAGCCGCGTTCTTATCAGCAGCAGCAACTCCTACACCGGCGGCACGACGATCACCACGGGCACGTTGACCGTGGGGAACGGCTTCGCGCTTGGTAACGGGGGCTTTCTGGCCGTCAATACAAACGGTCTGGATCTCAATGGACAGGCTCTTTCGGTCGGTGCTCTGAGCGGTTCCAGTTCCGGTGTCATCCAATCGTCGGTGGCTGGTGCTGCGTCGCTGACCACGACCGCAGCCACTGATTCCACCTACAACGGCACGATCATCAACGGCAACGGCTCTGCTGTTGTTGGGCTCACGAAGGCCGGCGTCGGCGCCCTCACGCTCACCAACAGCAACTCCTATACAGGCCCAACCACCATCAACGGCGGCAATCTCGTCGTCGACAATCAGTATGCGATCGGCAGTTCCGGCACCGTGCAGTTCGGCGGCGGCACGCTCAAGTACACGTCCAACAATCAGGTCGACTACTCGTCGCGGATCAAGACCAGCGGCAGCGCGATCTCGATCGATACGAACGGTCAAAATGTGACGTTCGCCAGCGCGATCGATTCGAGCAACACCGGTGGCCTCACGAAGCTGGGCACGGGTACGCTGTTCATCAACGGCAGCAATTCCTACACCGGCAACACGGTCGTCCAGGCCGGTACGCTCGGCGGCAATGGCACGATCGCGGGCACCGTCACGGTGGGCACCAACGCGTTCATCTCGCCTGGCAGCACAGCGGGCGCCATCGGCACCCTGTCGGTCGGTGCTCTCGCACTCCAGTCGGGTGCCACGGCCTCGATGCAGATTTCTGGCACCGCGGCCGGCCTGTACGACCAGATCGCCGCATTGAATAGCTTGAATAGCGTGACCTATGGAGGTGCCCTGGCGATCGACTTCACCACCAACACCGGGTTTGCCAACTTCAACGTCTGGCAGCTGTTCAGCGGAACCAGCCAGAGCGGTCACTTTTCTTCAGTCTCAGCCACCGGCTTCGGCGGCCTCACGTTCAATTACATCGGAAGCGGTGAATGGAAGGCGACGGACGGCTGGCTTGCGGCAGGCCAGAGCATGTCGTTCTACGAGGACAACTCCCACGCCTTCGGCGGCAAGTATCTAGCTGGGCAATTGGTGCTCGTGCCCGAGCCGTCAGCCTTTGCCCTCATGGGCATCGGCGTCGCCGTCTTCGGCTGGCGGAGCGTGAATCGGCGTCGCGTCATGGCCAAGCGACTGCGGGCTGTCAGTGCAGACGACCAGGTCGCGGTCTAGCCTTGGTCTAGCCGCCGTCTGAGTCTTCCAGTTGTTGGCGCCGGTCCAATTTGTTGCCCCCCTGTCTGAAGGGGCGTGGAAAATCGTCGTGCCTAAAACTCGACGGCTTCATAATTCCACTTACTATGGCTGGTGAGTAGACTGCGTGATGCGGTCGGCTTTCGTGACTGATGTCCGCATCCGGCCACGAATCAGCAGGCTGCGGAAAGAGAGAGCTGCCAGAGGCATGACGCCCGCCGAACTCGCCATCACGACAGAGCGGGTCGGCGTGGCCTCCGCCGAAGCGGCGAGGGGCCGGGGCGTGGCGGTTCCTCTGGTGGGAGCCCGCCCGAATGCCGGCGCCAGGCCGCAAGGTTCGTTTGCGCCAGTGGCACCCGCGGATGCCTTGCGATGGCGGGTCGATGGCAAATATCTGTCGCTTGGCGGCGTCAAACGGGTGCCCCGCGGCGTCACGTACGGCCCGTTCCCGCCCAATGCCGCCGGCGAAGCCTTTCCTGCTCCCGCCCAGGTGCGGGCTGATTTTCAGCTCATGCGCGAGGCCGGTATCGACTGCGTCCGCACCTACTGGGTGCCGCCGGAGTGGTTTTTCGAACTGGCGCAGGAATGCGGCGTCAGCCTGTTCATCGATATTCCCTGGTCGAAGCACATCTGCTTCCTCGACAGCTCGCGGGCCAGATCCGAGGCTCGGCAGGCCGTCCGTCGGGCCGCCGACATCGGCCGCAACTTCACGAGCGTGTTGGGGTATTCGATCGGCAACGAGATTCCGACCGATGTCATCCGCTGGCACGGTGCCGATAGGGTCAGCGCGTTCCTGGGAACGCTCGCCGCCGAGGTGAAGCAGGTCGATCCCGAAGGGCTTGTGACCTATGCGAACTTCCCCCCTGCCGAATATCTCGACCTGTCGTTTCTCGATTTCGCCACGTTCAACGTCTATCTCCACGACCTGGAGACGTTTCACCGCTACCTGCTGCGGCTGCAGAACATCGTGGGCGACATGCCACTGGTGCTCGGTGAGCTTGGCATGGACACGATTCGCCACGGGGAGGATGCGCAGGCGGCGTTTCTGGGAGGCCACCTTCGAGAGGCCACTCTCCTCGGGCTGGCTGGAACATTCGTCTTCTCCTGGACCGACGTCTGGCATACCGGTGGCCATCTCATCGAGGACTGGGCCTTCGGCATCACGCGGGCCGACCGCACTCCAAAGCCCGCCTACCACGCGATCGCCAGCCTGCCGCAGGCTCCGGCGGACATGCTTCCTGACTGCCCACGCGTGTCGGTCGTGGTCTGCTGCTACAACGGCGGCAGGACGCTTGCGCAGTGTCTCGAATCGTTGCAGCGGCTGCGGTACCCGAACTACGAGGTGATTCTCGTCAACGACGGTTCCACGGATGACACGCCGGCGATCGCCGCACGGTTTCCGGAAGTGATCACCATCCACCAGGAGAACAAGGGGCTCAGCGAGTCGCGGAACGTCGGTCTGCGGGCCTCGACCGGACGCATCATCGCCTACACCGACGCCGACTGCTTCGCCGACCCCGACTGGCTCTCGCATCTGGTGCACCAGTTGGATCGCACGAAGGCCGATGCGGTCGGTGGCCCCAACATCTCCCCCGACGACGGCTGGCTCGCTGCCTGCGTGAATGCGTCGCCCGGCCAGCCCACGCATGTGCTCGAAAGCGACCAAGTGGCGGAGCATGTGCCGGGCTGCAACATGGCGTTTCGCCGCGAGGCGCTCGAATCGATCAACGGCTTCGATCCGCAGTTTCTCCGCGCGGGCGACGACGTGGACCTCTGCTGGCGGTTGCAGCAGGCGGGCGGCTGGATCACGTTCGCCGCCGGGGCCTTCGTCTGGCATCACCGGCGTCCCACGCCGCGGACGTACTTCCGCCAGCAGTCGGGCTACGGCGAGGCCGAGGCGCTGCTGCGGTTCAAGCATCCGGAGAAATTCAACGGCCGTGGGGCGTGGAAGTGGCGGGGCGTGCTCTATGGCGCCTCGCTCCGCGGCCTGCAGATGCGCGAGTCGCTCGTCTACCGCGGCACCTTCGGCACCGGGCTGTTTCAATGCCTCTACCAGCCGCCCACCGCCCACTGGGCCATGATCCCCACGACCCTCGAATGGCATATCGCCGCGGGACTGGTGGCGCTCAACGCGATCGCCTACCGACCCGCGGGCATTCTCGCGGCGGTCATGATCGCCCTCTCCGTGCTCGTGGCGGTTCTCCAGGCCCTGCAAGCGCGGCTGCCGCAGCGGTACGACGGGCTGATTTCCCGGGTGGCGATTGCTTTCCTCAGCTACCGGCAGCCGCTCGTCCGTTCGTGGGCGCACTACCAATCGCGACTCTCCTCCTACCGGGCGATCTCGGCTCACCCCAGGGAGCATCTCGCCAGCCGACCCTTGAAGCGTGGCCGCTGGGAGGACGTCGTCGAGTATTGGTCGGAACATGCCGACGATCGCACACAGCTGCTCCAGGGTGCGATTGATCAGCTGAGGGCGGACCGCTGGGGCATCACGCTCGACACCGGCTGGAGTGAGTGGGATGCCGAGGTCTTTGGCCATCCGTGGACATGCCTCCGGCTGACCACGGTGCAGGAGGAGCACGGCTCCGGGCGGCGGCTGCTCCGGCTGAGATATCGCCTCTCGCCGACCTGGCTCTCCTGGATCGCGGTGGCGGCGGCTGCCGCCAGCATCGGCCTGGCCGCCTGCTGGCAGCCGGGCTTCGCGGTGGCGATGGCAGCCGTGGCGACGGTGGCAGCCCTCGGGATCCGCCGCCATGGCGTCCGGCTGGCGGCGCAGATCCTGGATGCGTTCGACGGCACCGCCAAGGCCATGAGGCTCACGCCGTGCGGGCCTGACGACGTGTCGCGAACCGCCTCATGACGCCGCCCCGCAAGCTCATCGTGAATGCCGACGACCTCGGCTACACCCCGGCGACGAACGACGGGATTTTGCATGCGTATCAGCATGGCATCGTGACAAGTGCCAGCCTGATGGTGCTGCCAGCCGCCGCTCGCGAAGCGGTGCAGCGGGCCGCTGAGATCGGCTTTACTGATCTGGGGCTGCACCTCGACCTCGGTGAGTGGACCCGCCGGAATGGCGAGTGGATCGCCCTCTACGACGTCGTCGATCCAGCTGATGCCGGCGCCGTGGCGACGGAGTGTGAACGGCAACTTGCCCGATTCCAGGAATTGACGGGGCGCAATCCAACGCACCTCGATTCGCACCAGCACGTTCACCGGCATGAGCCCGCTTGCTCGATTGCCCTCGCCATCGCCGAGAGGCTCTCCATTCCGCTGCGGCATTTTTCCCCGCAGGTGACCTACCGGGGTGATTTCTACGGTCAGAGCGGCCGCGGCGAAGCTGCGCCAGAACTCCTGACCGAGGCTGCGCTGCTGGATATCCTCCGCGACGTGCGGCGTGACGAGCAAGACAGCGCCGTCGAAATCGGCTGCCATCCCGGGTGGGATCCGGACCTCGAGACGATGTATTGTCGGGAACGGCTTCGCGAGGTTGAGGTGCTCTGCAGCCCGACGCTCAAGGAGTCGATCACAGCACTGGCCTTCCAGCTGATCGGTTTTTCGGCGATCGCACCGCGTGCGACTGGAGACGAGAGTTCATGACCGCCGGATCGCGCCGCAAGATCGTGCTGCTGGGCATGATGACGAAGATCCCCGTCGCTGGCGCGGTCTGGGGCACCATGCACTACATGGTCGGCCTGCGGCGGCTGGGATACGACCCATACTACGTTGAGGCCCATGCCCGGACCCCCTCGATGCTGATGCAGCACGAGAGCGACGACGGCTCTGCGCTCGCCGCGGCCTACATCGACGGCGTGATGCGGCATTTCGACATGCAGGACCGGTGGGCCTACCATGCCCTGCACGACGACGGCCGTGTCTACGGCATGAGCGACACGGCCCTGAACGATCTCTATCGAGACGCCGCGCTGATCATCAACTACCACGGCGGCACGGTGCCGTTGCCCGAGCACACGGCCACCAACCGGCTCGTCTATCTGGAGACCGATCCGGTCGACACGGAGATCGAGGTGTACGAGGATCGGAGGGAGACGATCGACTTCCTCGCCCAGCACTGCGCGTTCTACACGTGGGGGCTTAATTACGGGCAGCCCGACTGCCGCGTGCCTCTTCCGAAGCCGTTCGACTTCAAGCCGATGCCGCCGGTCGTGGTCAGCGATCTCTGGGAATCGCCGCCGACCGAACGCTGCCGGCGGTTCACGACGATCGGCAATTGGCGGCAGCAGTGGCGGGAGGTGACGTTCCAGGGCGAGGTGTATCACTGGAGCAAGCACTTTGAATTCATGAAATTCATCGACCTGCCACGACGGGTCGAGCAGCCGTTCGAACTAACGCTGGCTAGCTACGAGCCGGAGGACCGGCGGATGCTCGAGGAGCAGGGCTGGATCGTGAGCGAGGCCAGCGCCGTCTCGTCCGACCTCGACGCCTACCGGCGGTTCGTGGCGGATTCGCGTGGTGAGTTCACCGTCGCCAAGGACCAGAACGTCCGCCTGCGGAGCGGCTGGTTCAGCGAGCGGAGCGCCCAGTACCTCGCCGCCGGCAGGCCGGTGATCACCCAGGAAACAGGGTTCTCGAACGCGCTACCCACAGGCTGCGGCCTGTTCGGATTCAGCACGATGGACGAGATCCTGGGGGCCGTTCGTGCCATCAATGACGATTATGCGGGCCACTGCCGCCGGGCCAGAGAGATCGCCCGGGAGTGGTTCGAGTACGACCGCGTCCTGCCGCAGATGCTCTCAGACCTCGGCGTGTGATCGGAAGCCACTGCGGCGGTTGAGTTTGCGAATGACACAAGTACAACACATACATATGAGGACCCTCGGACAGCCTATGCCGCGTCGCGGAGTGATGTCCCGGGGATGGGCCGCACCATGAGACTGCTCTTACAAGAACGGTTTGCAGCCATTTTCGCCCCTTTGCAGGGCAGACGGATCGGGTATGTCCCAACGTGTGGGACGCTCGACGATCGGCTGATCGAGATGGCCGCGTTTCAACTGTTCTCCGAATTCGGCATCGACTACCGCATCGAGCCCCTCGCCGGCGACGGCGACATTGATGAACTTGTGGTGGCAGGCGGCGGGCCAGCCGACCTCTGCCCGGCGGAGCGGATGGACAGTCTTCTGAAAGTCGCGGCCACAAAACCACTCACGATCCTGCCGCGATCTTTTCTGTTGCCATGGCTGGACGAGCACGACACCCCGCGTTGCCATCGCGTCTACCTGCGGGAACGGGCGAGCCTGGCCTGCCGGCCCGGCGGCATTCTCATGCCCGACCTGCTCCTCGGCCTCGACGTCGATGCCGCGCCCAGCCCGGAAAATCTGATTGGGGTGTGGCTGCGCCAGGATCGAGAGGCCCTCTTTGCCCGGCACGGCTCCGGCGATCCCACCACCGTCTGCCAAACTCCGGACGACTATCTCGCGCTCGCCGGCCGATACCGCCACCTCGTCACCGACCGAGCGTCGTTTGCGATCGCCGGGTTGATCCATGGTCGGGATGTGACCCTCATGCCTTCCCGCTCGCCCACGAACCGTAGCCTCTGGGAAACCTGGCTCAAGGATCTCGGCTGCAAATGGCTCGAGTCGTGGGATCCCATCCTGACGCTCGACAATCCAACGCCTGCGTATGCTTCTCCTCGCGCTGATTCGATTCGGGCAGATACCCCTTCTGTATTGACGGGTGACGCCTCTCATAGTGTGCAGCAGTATTTCGACCGAGACGCCCAGGTCGTCGCGCTCACGATGACGCTCGCACGGCGGGATAGGGAAGCGGCCGAATTGCGGGGCCTCCTCCTGCAAGAACAGCGATCGATGCGACGGGTGCTGGAGCAGATTGGCGATCGGCTGACAGTCTGCGAAGAGAGGCACACCGCAACGCTCGACGCCCTCTCCGCCACGCAGCAGCGACTGGAGAATCGCGCTGACGAGACCCAGGCCGCCATCCACGATCTCCATGCGGCCATCGAACCGCTGCAGCTTGCCGGAGCCGGCCAGCCGGCTCCGGAGCTGATCGAGAAGCGGGCCCAATACCGCAAACTCGTGGCTCGCATTCGCACCAATGTGCGCGACCACGTTCCGCGAGACGCCCGCGTGCTCGTGATCAGCCGTGGTGATGAGGAACTGTTGCGGCTCTTTGGTCGTCAGGCCGGCCACTTTCCCAGGGATGAGGCCGGCACGTTCGCCGGACACTACCCGGCCGACGGCGTCGCGGCGGTCAGCCAACTACGGGCTCTTGTCTCGCAGGGCTGGGAGTACCTCGTCATTCCGGCAACGTCGTTCTGGTGGCTCGAACACTACAACGCTTTACGTGTCTATCTCGAACGGTCGTGCGCCGCCCTGTTTCGCGACGAAACGGGCTGCATGATCTTCAGCCTCGTGCAGCGGGGGCTCTGGTACGAACTGGCCGAGTTCGTGGCTGCCTTCAAGCGGTCGGAGCGTCGGTTCCCTGCCATCCTCGACTGGGAGACGGGTAGTCATCTGGCCCGTGTTTTCCAGGAATGTGCCGTGTTCTCTCCGATCGATCCCGGCCTCATCACGCTGCCCTACGTGGACGAGAGCATCGATGTGGTTGCAGTACCACGGGGCGACGCAGTCCGCCATCTCGAAGCCGAGCGGGTGGCCGCCGCGGCCGTCATTGAATTGGAGAACACTGGGAATGGCTTTTGCGTCACGATTGAACGGTTGGGCCGGCACCGCGCAGATGGCGAGGCGGCACGGCGTGCGGCCGGATTCAGCCGTGCCGTGATCACGCCTGCAGTGCGCCGCGAGTCCGACGACACTCCCCCGCTGACACAAGGCCCATGATGTCACAGCACGCTTTGATCTGCTCCTACTACATGCCGCAACCCGACGTGGACAGCTATTCGCGGCGGCTGTTTCACTTCATCGAGTTTCTGAACGAGGCGGGCTGGCAGGTGACGTGTGTGGCCCGAAATCCGCAGGGAGTGGAGCAGTTCGCCCAACTCCTCGAAGACCAGGGCGTGAGCGTGTTCGTGGGTGACGCGGAGCGTGTTGAGCAGTTGGCCACGTCCACTCATTTTGACGTCGCGATCCTGGGGTTCTGGCATATCGCGGAACCGCTCATTCCTGTCCTGAGGCAATGTTCGCTGGCCACCAGATTGATCGTTGACTCCGGCGACCTGTACTTCCTGCGGCATGCGCGGCGGATTCTGCAGGAATCAGACGGCGGTCTCGGCATGCTCAGCACCGAGTACGCGGCCGAAACGGTTCGCGAACTCAATGTCTATGCCGCGGCCGACGGAGTGTTGGCGGTTTCCCGCAAGGAGGCTGGCCTGATCGCAGACTTCATGGGGGATCCGTCTCATTCGTTCACGGTCGCCGACTGTGACGATCTCGCCCCATCGCCGCTGGCATTCGCAAAGCGGCGAGGCATGTTCTTCGTCGGCAATTTCGAGCACCTGCCCAACGCCGAGGCTGTGCGATACCTCTGCGAAGAGATTCTGCCGCACCTTGACCCCGGGCTGCTCGCCGAACATCCGATCTACCTTGCTGGCAACGCGATGACGCCCGCCATTCGCCAGTTGGCTCACGGATGGCCGGCGGTGCGGATGCTCGGCTGGGTCCCGTCGGTGGTGCCCTACCTCGAACGGGTCCGGCTGTCGTTGATCCCACTGCTCCACGGCGCCGGCACCAAGCGCAAGATGATCCAGTCGCTCTCGATCGGCACACCCACCGTCACCACGAGCGTCGGCATCGAAGGATTCGACCTCCGCCACGAGGAGGAGGTGCTCGTGGCGGACGATCCGTTGACATTCGCCGCGAGCATCGCCCGCCTGCTTGCCGATCATGACCTCTGGAATCGCCTGGCCACACAGGGCCGCACGAGAATACGGCTTGAGAACAGTCGGGAAGTTGCTCAGGCTCAGTTGTTGGCGGCGATCGACGCCATCCAGACACCGACTCGGAGGCAGACGAAGCTCAAGAGCACCTCGTTATCAGGCCGCATGTCGCAGCGCGACTATCAGGCCACCATTGAGAATGTCCGCGATCAGATAAGGCAGTTCACACCTCCGGGTTCGACGATCGCCGTCGTCAGCAAGGGTGACGAGGCCCTTCTCACGATCGATGGCCGCACGTGCTGGCACTTCCCCCGGGCAGATGACGGTGCCTTTGCCGGCTTTTACCCGGGCACAGACGGGGAGGTGGTGAACCATCTTGAGTCCCTGCGCGAACAGGGAGCGGACTTTTTCGCCCTCCCACGGTCGGCCTTCTGGTGGATGACGCATTACCCGGAATTTTGCGGCCACCTGCTGAGCCGATATCGCCGCAGCGGTGCCGATGGCCAGCACTGCCTGCTGTTCTCCCTGCGTGAGTCTCCGACCGGCCCGCAGTCGCTCGAATCGCTGTCCGGTGCTGCGGCGACCGACGAGTCGGTTGCAGGTACGGACGATGCTGCGCCGCTGGCCTTTGCCGGCCTCACCGAGCGGCATGCCGTTCGCCGGTACGGCGAAGGAGTGCGTCCGGCGATCAGTATCGTTATCCCCACCCGTAACCGGGCGGCGCTGCTTGCGCAATCGCTGGCCAGCCTCGCTTCTCAGGTGGTCGATGGCGAGGCCTTCGAGGTGATCGTTGTGAACGACGGCTCGACCGACGACACTCCCGACGTCTGCCGCCGACTCTCGGAGCGGCTGAGGCTGACGGTCATCGATTCGGCACCCTCGGGGATCGCAGTGGCCAAGAATCTCGGCGTCGATGCCGCCGCGGCGTCGCTCGTGCTCTTCTTCGACGACGACGATGTAGCCGATCGCACCCTCGTTGCCGAACATCTCACAACGCATCGGCATTATCCGCTTGAGCAGGTGGCCGTGCTGGGCTTCACGAATTGGGATAAGCGGCTGCCCCAAAACGAGGTGATGCGGTTTGTCACCGACGTCGGCCATTACCTCTTCAGCTACACGCATCTCCGGCACATGCAACAGCTCGACTCCAGCTACTTCTGGGGCGGGAGGTCTTCCTGCAAAAAATCGCTGCTTGTGCGGGCGGGCGGCTTCCGGCAGGAGTTCACGTTCGGCTCCGAGGACATCGAGGCCGGCTACAGGATGTCTCGGCTGCTCATCCGAGAGCGGCTGGAGGCGCAGGGCCCGGGCGACAGACTGACCGCCGCAGTCCGGCGGCACGCGGAGCGGGCGGCGCTTACCGTGGTCTATAACCGACGGGCAATTCAGCACATGATCCGGCCGCTCACCTACGATGAGTTCTGCGGTCGCTGCGAACGCCAGGGCCGCTCGCAGTTGCAGTTCAGCCGGTTTTACGCCGACCCATCCGTGGCGAAGTGGTGCGGCACCGGAGACGCCGACCTGCGGTGGCATGGCCTGCGTGATGCGCTCCCGGCGCTCGTAGCCCGCGTGCACGAACTGGAGCCACTGCTTCAAGACAACCTCGCACCTTCCGCACGCGCCGCCCTCGTCAAGGAGCTGCACGGTCTCTACTGGACGACGTTCGACGCATTCAAGCTCAAGGGCATCGTGGAGGCGGCAGCGGTTCTTCCGAAGGATGTCGAGCAGATTCGCCAACGGAACGGCCACACGGCAGCCCCGTCACTCCCCGCGGAGCGAGCCGGGTATGCATGACACGTCAACCATGCCGGGAGCCGCAGCCACCATCAGCCTCTCCTACTGCCCCGACCCGGTATTTGTCTTTGGCTCACCTCGTTCCGGGACGACTGCGCTGGCGCATGCATTGGGGAAGCATCGTGATTTCTGCGTCGGGGAGGAGACATTCTTCCTTTCCGAACTCTTCGGCGAGAATCGCGCGCAGACGGTGTTCGAGCGGTGGTCGAACCGCCCCAGCAGTTCGTGGCTGCAGGCCCAGCATGTCACGATGAGCTCCTACCTGCACTCGCTGGGATTGGGAATCAATGTGCTCTTCACCCAGCACAGCCAGGGCAGGCGATGGATCGATCACACTCCCGATTACGTACTGATTGCGGATCTGCTGGCCGGAATGTTCCCCGGCGCTCGGTTTATCCACCTTCTCCGCGATGGCCGTCAGGTGGTTCATTCGATGCACAATATCGTCGCCACGCTGACCGAAGACGAGCGGCAGTTCATGGGGGATACGTTCCTGCCACCTTGGGCCACGGACTTTCGCGAGGCCTGCATGAACTGGAAGACCCATGCCCTCGCGGGCCGAGATTTCTGTTCCCGGCATCCCGAACGAAGCATGACGGTGGTGCACCGGGACATCGAGCGCAATCCGGCCGCCACGATGGCCGAGATTCTGCGATTCCTGGACGCCCGCTATCAGGACGCGCCACTCCAATGGCTGCAGTCGCATCGCATCAATTCGAGCTTTCAGACGCCCGGCGGGTTCGACGCGAGGACGTACCGGCCAACGCGGTCTTGGGAGACATGGACGGCGGAGCAGCGCTGCATTTTTGTCGATGTCGCCGGAGAGACGCTGGTGGAACTGGGGCTGGCCACTCCAGAGGAGGTCGCAGTGACCGCCGCAGATCGGGCCGACTTCAACGCCGCGCAGGTGACGAACGATGGCTCTGAGCAGATCGACGCCGGCGCGACGGCGAACACCGGTTCCGTCGATCAGATTGCGTTCGCCGATCCCGTCCCTACGGGGCGCACGCCGATCAATGCCCTCCATGCCGACCGCAAGCCTCCGTGGGATGTGGAGCAGCAAAAGGCCTGGCACGTCGACATCGTCGAGCCCGATTTCTGGGAGATTGCCGGGCAGTGCTGGCCCTATACGGTGATCGGAACAGACCTGCTCTACAACACCTTTGCCGCCTGTGATTACGTGTTTCGCCGAGGAGTCAAGGGAGACGTCGTCGAGTGCGGAGTGCTGCTTGGCGGAACGGTGATGTTCTTCGTGGAGATGTGCCGTCGCCGCAATCAGCGCGGCCGTACGATTTACGCCCTCGACACCTTCACCGGCCCGCTGCGTCGCGGCGACCTTGATCGTGACCACAATGGTAACCCGATCGGCGTGCCGCCCAGTGTGACCGTCGACTACCGGCGGCAAGCGGAAGAAAATATCCGCTCCATGGAATGTGGAGAGGATCTCGTGAGGGTCGTTCCGGGCGACGTGGTGGAAACAGCACCGCTCCTGCCGACGCGGGCGATCGCGATCCTTCACCTCGATACCGACACCTACGACACCACGCGGGCCGAATTGGAGTGTCTCTACCCGAAGGTCTCTCCGGGAGGGGTTGTGATCATCGCCAACTACGGCTGGGCCGGCGGCCAGCGTGCGGCCGTCGACGAGTATTTCCAAGATCGCCCAGTGGGCCTGTTTCGGCTCGACCAATACTGCCGCGCGTTCGTGAAGCCAGAGCACTAGTCCATGCATGCACTCGCCACGCCGCCCAGCATCGCTATCGCGGGTTCGCTCGCCCAGAAGCCGTGTCAGGGTGGGCACACTTGGCAATTCCTCAACTACCTGCTTGGACTTCGACGTCTCGGCTGTGATGTGCTCTTCATCGACCGGCTGGAACCCGGGATGTGTACGGACAATCGCGGTGATCCGTGCGCCGTGGAGGAGTCGGTAAACCTGCGGTATTTCCTCGATGTGATGGACCACTTCGGGCTGGGCGATTCATTCACACTCGACTACCACCGGGGCGAGCGGGTCTACGGCCGTTCGCGGCGCGACACCGAGGCCTTTCTCCGCCGGTCTGGGGCCCTCATCAACGTCATGGGATTTCTCGAAGATGAAGATCTGCTGGGCTGTGCACCGTTACGCGTCTTTCTCGACACCGACCCCGGGTTCGGGCAGATGTGGTGCGATCTCGGGCAGGCGGATCTGTTCCGCGGCCACGACCTCCATGTGACGATCGCCGAGAATATCGGCAAAGAGGAATGCTCGATCCCGACCTGTGGCCTGAAGTGGATCACGTGGCGTCAGCCAATCGTGCTCGAGCAGTGGCCCGTGCAGGCCACGTTGCCTGCTGAGGGTGCTGCGTTCACGAGCATCGGCAGTTGGCGCGGCCCCTACGCGCCAGTTGAACACCGCGGAAAAACCTACGGTCTGCGGGTCCATGAATTCCGTAAATTCATCGGGCTACCCGCACTGACCGGAGAGCGATTCGAGCTGGCCCTCGATATTCACACCGCCGAGGTCCGCGACATTTCCCTGCTCGTCGAGAACGGCTGGACGTTGGCCGATCCAACGGTGGTCGCCAGCGACGCCTGGCGGTATCGCGACTATATCCAGCATTCGCGGGGCGAATTCATGGCCACGAAGGGCATGTACGTCGAAACACAGGGGGGATGGTTCAGCGAGCGGAGCATCTGCTACCTGGCCAGCGGGAGACCCGTCGTGGCGCAGAATACTGGCCTCTCCCGGTTGTATCCGCTGGGGGAAGGCATCGTGGCATTTCGCACGCTCGATGAGTCGGTGGCCGCCATCGCCGAAGTGCAGGGCAATTACGCGAGACATGCCAGAGCGGCGCGGGACCTGGCGGAAGCATATTTCGATTCGGACAAGGTGCTGACAGACCTGCTCGTAAAACTGTCGCTCGCCTGAATCCACGGGATAAACCGCCATGGGCATCGTCTTTGTCGCGGGTGCGGCTGCCAACAAGTGCCACAGCGGTGGCGAGGCGTGGGTGCGTCTCAGTTGGATCCGCGGATTCCAGCGGCTGGGCTGGCGGGTCGTATTCGTAGAGCAGATCGATTCGGCGACATGCGTCGACGACCGTGGATCTCCCACCACCTGGCAGGCGAGCGTGAACAAGCGGTATTTCGACTCCCTCGTGGAGTCCTTCGGCCTTGTGGGGGCAGCCGCCGTGGTCGTGGATGATGGCTGGTTGATCGACGGCGCGACCCTCGAGGATCTGCTGCAGTGGGCCGATGACGCCGTCTTGCTCGTGAACATCAGCGGGCATCTTGACTGGCAGCCGCTATTCAGCCGCCTCCGGAACAGGGTCTACATCGATATCGACCCGGGGTTCACGCAGTTCTGGCATGCCCAAGGTACGGGCGGATCCCGCCTGGAAGGGCACGACGTGTACTACACGATCGGTCTCAATATCGGTGATCGCGACTGCTGCATTCCCACCTGCGGCATCGACTGGCGGACAATCCTTCCGCCTGTGGTGCTCGATGACTGGCCGCTCGGGCCGCCCGCCAGCCGGGGGTGCTTCACGACCGTCGCGAATTGGCGCGGTCCATTCGGCCCGATCCAGCACGACGGTCGAACTTTCGGGCTCAAGGTGCACGAATTTCGCAAGTTTCTCGAAGTGCCCGCGAGAAGCGGCCTCCCCTTCGAAATCGCTCTGGCGATCCACGACGGTGACCACGTGGATCGCCAGCGACTCGGCGACGCCGGTTGGCAACTCGTCGATCCACTGCTTGTAGCGGGGGATCCATGGTCCTTCCGTGAATACGTCCGAACTTCCATGGCGGAATTCTCGGTCGCACAGGGCATCTACGTCGACACTGGGAGCGGCTGGTTCAGCGATCGCACGGTCCGATACCTAGCCGCCGGGCGGCCCGCCTTGGTTCAGGAGACCGGATTCAACCGCCACCTCCCGGTTGGCAAGGGGCTGATCTCCTTCCGAACGATTGAGGAGGCTCTGGCTGGCGCCGCCGACATTGTTGCTCGATACGAGGATCACCGCACAGCTGCGCGTTTGCTGGCAGCCGATTATTTTGATTCCGATCGCGGGATCGGTCGCCTGCTCGACGATCTCGGGATTCGCAGGGCCCCATCTCGCCGCGGTTGACGGCCCAACCTGCTGCCGAAGATACTCAGGACTTTTTCCAAAGTATTGCTCGTGGCGGCGCCGAACGTTCATTCCATGCTTTATTTCCTCGGCATCGGTGCGCAAAAAGCGGGCACCACTTGGCTCTACCAATCGCTGCAGTTGCATCACCGATTGGGCTTTCCTACCAAGAAAGAGGTTCATTTCTGGGATCGACACCGCGATCGGGGTATTGAGTGGTATCGAAAGCAGTTTTCCGAGGATGATGACAGGCTGCACGGCGACATCACCCCGGCCTATGCGATGCTTGAGCCCAAGGTGATCCGAGAGATCCGTCAAGAGTTCCCGTCGCTTCGCCTGATATACATACTCCGCAATCCGATCGAGCGGGCTTGGTCCCATGCCAAGATGGATCTGCGGCGTAGAGGGCTGCCGCTTGACGATGCTCCGGACGGTTATTTCTGGCAGCATTTCCGCCACAAGCATTCACTGACGATGGGGGATGCAGAAGGCTGCCTGAGACGCTGGCGCGGTGTCTTTCCAGCCGAACAGTTGCTCACCCTGCGGTTTGAGGATCTTTGCCATCATCCGCGGGACCTGTTGCGACGCTGTTGCGATCATCTGGGTATCGATGACATCTATCGGGACCAGACTCTTCCTTCGCCCTGCAACATCAGCCCAGGGCCATTACCGCCGATGTTATTCGAGGATCTTTACACCTTGTATCGGGAATCCATTGTCTCCTTGTCTGCTTACCTTGGCGAGGATCTCTCCGAATGGTTGGCCCCACCGCCTGCGTGAGATCGATCTCTCCGTCTCAACGCGAAGACAACTGAAACGTATTCTGGCGGAGATCACTGCGAACGGATATGCCGTCACTTGTGAAACCAAACGATCAGCTTTCGATCATCGTTGCCGGCATGGTCGCCGGCCAGCCCGGCCAGGGAGGCGCGGCGTGGGCCGTGCTGCAATATGTGCTCGGTCTGCGGGCGCTCGGGCACGAGGTCACACTCGTCGAACCGGTGAAGGTGCCAGCCGAGCAGACCGACGCAGCCTTTGCTGCGTCGGATGCGGCGGCGTATTTCCGCCGGCTCGTCGCCGACTTCGGCCTGGAGGATTCCGCCGCCCTTGTGCGGTCGGAGGGCACGGCGACGGTGGGACTGCCCCACGGCGAACTGGCTCGCCGCGCCGGTCGCGCCGACATCCTGCTTAACATTTCGGGCATGCTCCGCGATCCAGCCCTGACCGATCCGGTCCCCCGGCGGGTTTTCCTTGACCTTGATCCGGCGTTCAACCAGATGTGGCAGGCGCAGGGAATCGACATGGGCTTCGACCGGCATTCCCACTTCGTAACGATCGCCTGGAACATCGGCCAGGCCGGCTGCACCGTGCCCACCTGCGGCCGCACCTGGATAACCACGCCGCAGCCGGTCGTGCTGGACCACTGGCCCGTGGCGACAAAGATCGTGCACGACGGCCTCACTACCGTGGCCCACTGGCGGAGCTACGGCTCCGTAACGCACGAGGGGATCTTCCATGGCCAGAAGGCCCACGCCTGGCGGGAACTGGTCGACTTGCCACGGCTGACGCATGAAAAATGCCTGCCGGCGCTGGCGATCCATTCCGACGAGGTCCGCGATCTCGCCGCGCTCCGCGACGCCGGCTGGCAGCTGCTCGATCCCGCGGTGCTCTGCGCAACGCTAGCCGACTACCAGCGGTTCGTACAGGACTCGAAGGCTGAACTCGCGATCGCCAAGAGCGGCTACGTGCTCTCGCGATGCGGCTGGTTCAGCGACCGGAGCGCCTGCTACCTGGCCTCGGGCCGGCCCGTGATCGCCCACGACACCGGCTTTGCGTCGCGGCTGCCTACGGGCGAGGGACTGTTTGGCTTCGCGGACACCGACGACATTCTCGCGGCCATCGACGCCATCAATGCCGATTATCTGAGGCATTGTCGTGCGGCCCGGACTCTTGCCGAGGAATATTTCGACTCCCGCCACGTGCTTCCTACCCTGCTCGATGCGATCATGTCGGCAGGCTGAAGGACGGCAGGAACGGCCGCCAGCCGACGATTCCGACCGCTACCGGTGGTAATATGGGAGAAATGTCTCCCCTGCCTGCGATCCACGATGATCATCTCCAACAGCCACAAGTTCATCTTCGTCCACGTCCTGAAGACGGCCGGAACGAGCGTATCGGCCGCGCTCGACCCCTGTTTACGATGGAACGACGTCGCCATCGGCGGAACGCGGTTCGGCGAGCAGATTCAGCCCGCCTTCCGGGAACGCTTCGGCCTCCACAAGCATTCGACCGCCAGCGAGATTCGCGCCATGGTAGGGGCTGATGTCTGGTCCTCCTATTTCAAGTTTACCTTGGTCAGGCATCCCTACGACCGCATCGTGTCGCTCTACACGTGGCTCCAGAAGACGCTCCGGAACGCGCCGCCAGACGCGCCGCAATGGTCGTGGCAGGCGGCGATCGCTTTCCGCGAGTCGCAGGGTTTTTCGGAATTCATCCGCCACGAGCGGTTCCGCAACACGCTGAACGGCCGGCCGCAGGTCGAATGGACCTGCGACGGCGACGGTCGCTGCATCGTCGATTTCGTGGGACGTTTCGAGGATCTGGATGCGGCGAGGACAATGATTTCCGATCGTATCGGCATCACACTCGAGCCGTTCGGGAGGCACAACGCATCGACAGAGCGCACCCGACATGCGGAGTTCTTCTCCGGCGAGTGCGACTACGACTACCTGTACGGGCTCCACGAGAAGGATTTCGAGCTGTTCGGCTACGATCCCTCACTCCGTTTCTAGACTCCATTCCCCTGAGATTCCGTCAGGCACCACCATGCGATTCACGCCGCTGCCCCGCGACGCTGGGCTGCAGTCTGGACATGTGCGACTTTCCGGACGCATCACCGGTGCCGGCAGGGCCGACGAGGTGGGCTGGATTGACGAGGTGCTCTGGGCCGACATGCCGGAGGCGTTCGCGGCCGACGCGACCGAACGCCTCGACGCCTGGCTCCTCTGGCTGCTGCCCCACGCCTTCGAGACCGGCGAGGATCTCGTCCTCGATGGCCCTGTTGATGCCGAGTTGCTGCGGAACGCGCATGAACTGATGGAGGTGTGGGCCTGCTGGCGTCCGGGCAAGAGCCCCGTGCGAGTGACAGCCGAGCCGGCAGACGCGTTAGAGCCGCAAGGAACGCGGACAGGTCTGTTTTTCACTGCGGGGGTCGACTCCTTTTTCTCGCTCCTGCGCCACGACGAGATGGCACGCCTGCATCCGGAATGGAATCTCCAGCCGATCGACGACCTGATCTACGTCGAGGGCTACGACATTCCCCTCAATAAGCGGCCCGCGCTCGACCGGAAGCGGACCGCGCTTCAGGCGGTCGCCGAGGAAACCGGCAAGACGCTCATCACGCTCGCCACCAACTTCCGCGACTCGAGCCTCAGCCTGCGAAAAAACACCTGGGGCCCGGTGGTACACGGCCCTGCCGTGGCCGCCAGCGGACTCCTTCTGGGCCGCCGGTGGAACTCGTTGCTCCTCTCCGCCGCCGTCGCCTACGACGAGTTCGATCCGTGGGGATCGACGTGCCTGACTGACCCGCTGTGCTCGACCTCAGCCACGCGTGTGTGGCATTACGGGGCGGGCGCCGACCGGCTGCGCAAGATCGAGTTTCTCACGTTGTCTGACGTCGCGATCGATCATCTCCATGTCTGCTGGCGCGATGCTTCGGAGCGAAACTGCGGCGCCTGCGAAAAGTGCTTCCGCACGCTGCTCGCGCTTGACATGGCGGGGGCCCGCGAGCGCGCCCGCACCTTTCCCGCCGGCGAGTTTTCCATGGACATCCTCCGCGACCTCTGGTCGGATCACGAGCCGGTGAAGCGGATGTATCGAAAAATGCGGGATCGCGCCCAAATTCTCGGACGGGCCGACGTGGTTTCGGTCATCGAAGAATGCCTGTCGCGGCCAAGCAGCCATCAAGATCGGTCACAGTGATATCTCGAGAATCGGCTCACCCCGGGACTCTAGGCTCGCATGCAGTGAAATGAAAGACGCGAAGACCACCGTGCACGCCGAAGCGACACGCATCCTGACCAGCACCATGGCAGGCCTGCTGCCACGGAGCACTCGCTGCGGCCTGGTGATGTACCCAGACCACTGGAACGCAGGGGATTCGGCGATCTGGTGGGGAACCCGCCTGTTGCTCGACCGACTCGGCGTCGTCGTTGACTACGCCTGCGATCCCTGGAGCTACGATCCCCGCCGGCTGCGGACGGCCCTGCCCGAGGGGCCGATCCTGCTGCTCGGTGGCGGAAACTTCGGCGATGTCTACGGACGTGAACAGGGGCTGCGACTCCGAGTTCTGGAAGACTTCCCCGATCGGAAGATCGTTCAGTTGCCACAGAGCATCTGGTTTCGCTCGCCGGCGGCACTCGATGAGATGGCTTCGCTCATGGCCCGCCGGCGCGACTTTACGCTTCTCGTCCGCGATGCGGCCAGCCTTGCGCTCTCGCGAACACATTTCCCCTCGACGGCAACGTCGCTCTGTCCCGACGCCGCACTGGCGCTGGAACTGCCGGCCGTCGAACTGCTGGCCGTTGACCGAAGGGCCGACGTGCCGGTAGTGGCGCTCTGGAGGAACGACGCCGAATCGTCAGCCGCCCTTCCACCACTCCCCGAGTGCTGGATCTCGCGCGACTGGACGCTCCAGGGCGGCGTCCTGCCCGCCGCAGAGGCTCGCCAGCTCACGACCGCCGCCAGATCCTTCAAGGAGTGGGTCGGCAACCCGCCGGCCATCGGCGAGCCGTGCCCGCTCAGGCGGCGGCTGGCCTGGCGGCACATGCCATGGCTCTGGGATCAGCTTGCCGAGGACCGCACGCTGCGCGGCTGCCGCATCCTCGCCCGCGGCCGCGTCGTGATCACCAACCGGCTGCATGCACATCTGCTCTGCACGATGATGGGGCTGCCACATGTGGTCTGCGACACCTCCAACGGCAAGGTCTTCGCCTACCGTGACACCTGGAGTCGCGATCGGCAGAGTCACGAACAATCGATCTCGCGCTTCGCGAGCACGCCTGTCGAGGCTGTGGACATGGCCGCGGACATGCTCGCGGGGCTACCACCGCCGTGATGCCCTGAATGATGGCTGGGCCATCGGGCCTCGCAACCACCCTAGAAATCACTGCCGCTCACAACCTTGCCGTCGCGGATGGTGCCGAGCGCATCGAAGACAGCGGGATCGATGCCATACGACAGGCCGCGTACGGAGCCGTCCACGAAAACGGAGTTGAACGCGCTGGGGTGTGACGATCCGAATTTATCCTCACCGTCGAAATCGCCCATGGAGTCTCGATCGGGCGGGGTCTTGGTGTCCCGGACGGTGTCCTCGTCCCAGCCGGCGGTATATCCCTCGTTGTCGTCCTGCTGATTCTGCCCCAGATACCGAAGGTTCAGCCGCTTCTCGGCCACGGCGAGCGAAGTCGTGGTGCCGTCGGTCACGTCGCTTATCCGGCGCGGCTGCACCACGAGATCAGGGCCGGATCGCACGAGCACGCCCGTCCCATCAAGATTGCAGCCCGCGTAGTCCATCAGGCCGTGGGTGAGTTCGCCGCTGAGCGAATACGTCGGAGCGATGTACGGGGTCGACTCGGTGTATTTCAACGTCTGCGGTCCACGTCGCGTCGGGCAGAAATAGGTGGGAATCGTGGCAGCTATGGCCGAGATGGAACGGCTCTTGTCATCGCCGCCCACGCCGTTCCAGATGGCGGTCGCCTCGATGTAGGGCAGGATCTGGAACGCCCAACTCGCATCCTGCTGCCGCCCCGTGGTGGGCCGTCCACCGTTATAGGTCGGCGGTGTTGACCAATCATTGCCACCCGTGGGAAAGATTTTGTGCACGTCGTGGTGGGTCAAAAATGCCAGGCCCATCTGCCGAAGCTGATTCTTGCAGGTGGCATTGCGTGCGGATTCCCGCGCATTTTGCACGGCGGGCAGGAGCAGCCCGATAAGAACGCCGATGATGGCGATCACGACGAGCAGTTCGACGATCGTGAACGCCGATCTGCGCCGCTGTTTTGGAACCACAAAACCCCACATGGTGCGGCCGCCTGCTGGGGAGACATCCGATGGCGGAGAAAGGCTGCCAAGATTATAAGTGGATCGATGGTCCACGGTCAACGAGTTGGTGGCCGCCGTCAACCCGACGACGAGATCAGGCTGTCTGCCGAGAGCGACACGCTGTAGGCTTGGTTCACGAAACGGATCGCATCTCTGGATGCAGCCATTCATGCGCTGGAGCGAGGTACTGTCCGACTCTTACTCCATCCGCCAGCCGTCGACGGCGGCCAGCCAGCGGCTGTGTGCAAGTGGAAGCGGATCGACGTGGTGCATGCCCCCCGCATTCCAGCCGGCCAGAGCGGGTCCGAGCACAGGTCCCGTTCCCAGCGGTTGCTCGACGAATTCATTCGTGGTCAGCCGCACGATCTCCCGCACCCGCACGTCGGTGCCGTAGGCGGGACGGCAGTTCTGGGCGAAGCGAAACAGGCGGCCGTCGGCTGCGATGATCCGTCCGGCGGGCCGGGCGTTTTCCGCGTCGCCCTGGATCACGGGACTCTGCGGGTGCTCCTGCCAGGGGCCGGTGACGGCGTCGGCATGATAGAGCCGAAGCGTGTCGTTGCGGTCGCCGCTTGTCTCCGCAAACAGCCACCAGCGGTTCTGATGCCGGACGACCGATGCGTCGGCAAACGGACGGCCTTGGAGCAGGTCGCCCACGTATTCCCACTCCGTCGGGAATCGTGTGGCCCGATAGAGCCGCACCGCTCCGGCCTGCGAGGTCTCCGGGATCATGGAGATGCCGTCGTCGGCCTCGAACACGTATGGATACGAGAGGTGGAAGGGCTCAGTCAGCACGATCTGCTCGTAGCGCCAGGTGAGGCCGTCGCTGCTCGTGGCCAGGCCGATCTCCCCCTTCCAGTTCCGCCAGTTCATTACCTCGAAGAACATGAACCAGCGACCGTCCCTACGGAGGAGAAACGGATCGGCGACCGATGTCGCCGGCACATCGGTGACGCTCGCCGCGGTGAGCACGGGGTTTTCCTGTGGCCGAGCCGACAACGACCACGGCGCATCCCCCTCGTGGATGCCAATGCTCCAGACGGGCTCCACCCGTGGCCGGCCGATATAGACATGCCGCACCTGCCCGTCCGAAGGATCGTCGTCGACAACCAGCCGCGCCAGTTCAAGTTCGCCACACTCATCCTCCGCCCGGACACGCTCGACGGCAGATAGCCCGGCCAGCGACACGCTGCCCAGACGGCGGTAGTCAGCGGCATCCTCGGCTGTGAGCCAGTCGGGTCGATCGCAGCCCGTCAGCGGCGTGGCCTCGGTCCAGAGCCGGCGCAGGTCGTGCGGCCCTTCGGGGATACGGCAGTATCTACCCTGTTTCACGAGGGCTCGCCTCTCGTGGCGGAAGGCCTTTGCGGCATCTGCCAGTCGGTCTGGTCCTTGAAGTCATCGGGGAGTCGCTTGGACATCGCGATCGCCTTCTCGTAGACCGCGACCACACGCTCGATATACCTGTCCATCTGGAAATAGTCGCTGACACGGCGGAGACCGGCCGCACTCATCCGCTGGCGGAGCGCCGGGTCGCCCAGAATCGCGTCGAGCGCCTGCACCGTCGCCGCCACGTCGTTGGGAGGCACGAGCAGGCCCGTCTCACCATCATCCACGGCTTCACTGCCACCGCCCGAGGTGCTGGCCACGACGGGGCAGCCACAGGCCAACGCCTCGGTGTAGACCTGTCCGAAGCCTTCGTATTCGGCCGGTGAGCAGAAGACATGAGCTTTGCGGTAGTAGTCGGGGAGCCGGTCGAGTTCGACGAAGCCGAGAAGCTCGATGTTGGCCTCGGCGGCCTCCTCCCGTGCCCGAGCCTCGATCATGACCGGGATGGCGGTGCCGATGCCGATGAACTGCAGGTGGATGTCCGGATACTTGTGCCGCAGCGCGAGCACCGCCTCGGTGACGATGAGCGGCCCTTTGGTCCTCACCATCTTGCCGACGAACAGGACCGTCGGCCGTTCGGCGAGCGGGCTGCCGGCGGCCGCGGGTGAGAAGATGGCGGTGTCGACGCCGCAGTGAACCACGTCGATCGCGTTGCGATCGAGGCCATAGGCCCGGCTGGCCACGTCGGCCACGCCGCCGCTGCAGGCCATGATCACGTCGGCGTTCTGGAGCGAGAACTCCTCCATGAACATGCCGAGCTTGTGCAGCCGGCTGCCCCGCTCCGGCCAGCCGAGCAGGTCGAGAAACATCGTCATGGGCCCATGCAACTGCACGACGACCGGCACCCAGTTCCACCGCGTGCGGTCGATCTGATAGGCGAAGCCCTCGCCGCCAAACTCGGGAAAGTCGAGTACATCGAAGGCGTGTCGCTCCATCAAGGTGTGCAGCGCCGTGACGACACCCCACGTGTAGCCCAGCAGCCACAGTGGCTTGCCGTAGATCGGGAATTCGTAGCCCGGCGGGTGGATGCGGTGCACGGTCACGCCGTCGTGGACTTCGGTCCGCAGATCGGGCCCCTCGTCGGCGGAACAGGCGAGGACATGGACCTCATGCCCGAGCCGCGCCAGCGCCCGGGCCTTGACCCAGGTCTGCGTGCCCACCCCGCCCCAGGCGGTCTCCGGCGGATACTCTTGCGAGACAAGGCAGATTCTCATGGATTCAAGATTACCCTCAATCGGGGCAATGCGACACGCACACGGCAGTCGGGGGCCCTGCCCCTCGCCAGCCCGTTGCAGGAAGGCGACTGGAACCCCTACGCTTGCCATGCTCCGCCGGCCGAGATGGCCCGCGGCTCGGCTGGTAAGCACACCCGTTTTTGCAAGATCACCGCGACCATTGAACGCGCCCATCCCAGATCCCGTCTCGAAACCTTCGCGGCACGCGCTGAAGCGAGGGCTGTCGCAGGTCTTCGCGCCGGAGATCAACGCCCGCGGCCCGATCCGTGTGATCCATCGTCGCGTCAGCCCTCGATTCAGCACCTACCTCGCCGATGTGGTGCAGATCCAGTTCGCCGACGGCTCCCGCGAACACCTGCTCTGCAAGTATGCCCACGGGGTCGAGAACACTCCGTTCTCTCCGCACCGCGGGCTTGCCTATGAGTCGCGGGTCTACGAGCAGTTGATGCGGCACCCGTCTCTGTCGCTGCCGCGGTATTGGGGGAGTTTCATCGACGACGAAACGGGGGATTTCGCCTTCGTCATGCGGTTCTATCCCGGCGGGATGACCGCTGCACAGGGCTGCGACGAGGGCGGCCTGACGGAGTTGATCCGCTGGATGGCTGCGTTTCACGCGTGGGGCGAGGCGCAGGTCGCCGCACCGGAGTGGAACTTTCTGTTGCAGTATGACCACGCGTACTACACGCATTGGCTCGACCTGACGCTCTCACTGGCTCGCCCGCTGGCCCACGAGTATCCCTGGCTCGAACAGGCCGCCGCAGCCTACCGGGACCGTATTCCTCTCCTCGTGGCGCGACGCCCTACGATCATCCACGGCGAGTTGACCACCCGGAACACGCTCTGGGCAGACGGTCGGATCATGCCGGTCGACTGGGAGACCGCCGCGGTCGGCCCGGCGGAGATCGACCTCGCGGTGTTCACGTTCGATTGGGATCTTGAGGACGTACGAACCCTGGAAGCGTCATACGTGCAGGCCCGCTGGCAGGGCTCACCGCCGAAGGGGTTTGCCGATGTGATGCTGGCCGCGCGGCTCTATGTGGCGTATCACTGGATTTTCAGCAGCCCCGATGGTCGTGACGTGGACCGCGTGCGGCGCCACCTGGCCACCGTGCAACGGAAGGTCGCCCGCTGGGGCCTCATTCCGGCCAGCTATTTGATCTCCTAACGGGTGGGTGCGAGGATAGCAGCTCATGCAACGTCGCTCCCAACTCCCGCACGTCCACTTCCCGCACGTCCACTTCCTGCACGTCCCGCTCCTGCACTATCTGCTCGTGGGCTACGCCGCCTTGGCGGTCTGGTCGGCCGGCGGATGCAGCCGGAAGACGGAGTTGCCCGATCTCCAAACTCAGATTGCGGGGTTGCAGGGCGACTCGCTCGATGAGCAGTACGAGGCCCTGAGCAACCTGCAGGCCCTGGAGGGTGGGGCCGCCGCGGCGGTCCCGGAGCTGCGGTCCCTGCTCAGACGCACGAAGGACGACAACCTGCGGGCGGAGATCGCCCAGACGCTCCGTGCCATTGGTCCTCCGGCCGGAGACGCGGCCGCCGATCTGATTCCGCTGCTCGACTCCAAGGAGATGTGGCCCCGGTACGCCGCGGCCCGGGCGTTGGGCGTGATGGGCAAAGCCGCGTTGCCAGCCCTGCCGAAGCTGATCACACTGACGAAGGATCGAGACCGGGACGTCGCCACCGTCGCCGCGGAATCAGCCCGTCGGCTCAACCGGCTGCGAACGCAGAAGTGACCAAGGACGAGTGAGCCCCGTCCCCGCGACGTGATCGACCATGAATTTCCTCTTTCGCTCCCTCTATCTGCTGCGACCGCACTGGTGGTCAGTCTGCCTGATGATGGCGCTGATCCTGATCAACAGTGCCCTGGGGCTGCTCGCGCCCTGGCCCTTCAAGTTTCTCATCGACTACGCAATCACCAACGGCAAACCGCCCGCGTGGCTTCAATCCCTGATCGGCCCGGACAACTTCCGCCTGCGGCTGCTCTATGCGTGCGCCGCCACCGAGATTGCAATCATCTTTCTGCACCAGCTCCTGATGGTGTGGCAGACCTACGTGGAAACGCGGATCGAGCAGTGCATCGACCGGGATTTTCGGAGCCGTCTCTTCTCGCACGCGATGGACCTCTCGCTGGCCTATCACGACAACCGCCGCTCCGGGATGCTGATCTACGTCATCAACAACCAGGGTGGGGCTGTGTCGTCACTCCTGATGACGCTGCCCGCGCTTCTTGAGAGCGTGATCATGCTCGTCGGCATGCTGATCGTGCTCTTCATGATGCACTGGACCTTGGCTGCGGTGTCGTTCTTCGTGATTCCGACGCTCTTCTTCGCCTCGCGATACTATGCCACGAAAATGAAGGAGCGGATCGGACGCACGAAGGAGATGGAGGGACAGTCGCTCTCGGTGATCCATGAGGCGATGTCGATGATGCGGGTGATCGTCGCCTTCTGTCGCCAGAAGCTCGAGCATCAGCGATATATCAGCGCTGCCCAGCGGGCGATGGACGCCCGGCTCGGCGTCACGGTGCGACAGACCATCTTCTCGCTCGTCGTCCGGATGTCGACCGGCATCGGCCGCGCGGTGGCCTGGACGTTTGGCGGGCTGCTGGCGCTGGCCGGCAAACTGACCGTGGGCGACCTGACGATTGTGCTCACCTACATTGACAAGGTCTACGACCCGCTGGAGGCGATCGCCTACACCTATAGTGGCTGGCAGGACGCGTTTGCAAACCTTCGTGCCTCCTTCGGGCTGCTCGACACGAAGCCCGATATCGCCGAGAAGCCAGACCCGATCATCGTGGATGAGTGCCGGGGGCACATTGAATTCCAGCATGTCGATTTCGCCTACGAGGGCCGCACCGACACGCTCAAAGACGTGACATTCACCGCCAAGCCTGGGCAGGTCACGGCGATCGTCGGACCGACCGGTGCCGGCAAGACCACGCTCATCAGCCTCATTCCCCGCTTTTACGATGCCATCGACGGCAAGATCCTCCTGGACGGCGTCGACATCAAGGACCTCGGTCTCGACTCGCTGCGGCAGCATGTCAGCATCGTGCTGCAGGAGCCGCTGCTGTTTTCCATGACGATCAAGGACAACATCCGCTACGGACGCCTTGATGCCACCGACGACGAGATCATCGCGGCCGCCCGCGCGGCCAATGCCCACGACTTCATCACTCAATTGCCTCAGGGCTACGACACGCAACTTGGGGAGCGGGGATCCCGGCTTTCAGGCGGCGAACGCCAGCGGGTCTGCGTGGCCCGGGCTTTCCTGCGGGATTCCCCGATCCTGATCCTCGATGAGCCCACTTCGTCGATCGACTCGAAGACCGAGGCGGTGATTCTCGATTCCCTCGACCGGCTGATGGAGGGGCGGACCACGTTCATGATCGCCCACCGCCTATCGACGATCCGCCGTGCCGACTGGATTCTCGTCATGGATCAGGGCAAGGTCGTGGAGCAAGGCACCCATCACGAACTCCTTGCACACAACGGCCTCTACAGGCAGCTGTTCGACCTGCAGAGCAAACAGGCCGAGCGAAAGGCCGCCGTCCGCGCGATCTGGAGCGAGACATGAGCGCCGGCCATCCGGCCGGAGGCGACACGGACCAGCCAATCACGGTCCGCGAGCTTTCCTTTGACGACCCGGCTCTACCCGCGATATGGACACGCCTCTTGGAAGCAAGCGACACACGCCTGCTGTCTCAGACGTTGGAGTGGCAGCGGCTCTGGCACGACACGTTCCGTCGCGGACGCCTCCTCCTTCTGGCTGCGGAGCGATCCGGCACAACCGTCGCCATCGCGCCGTTCTTCACGGAAGCCGCGATGATCTATTTTCTGGGCGTTGGAGAGGCCGACCAACACGATTTCCTTGGTGAGTGCTACGACCCCGATATCCTGGCAGCGCTCCTACGAGCGGCAATGGATCGCGTTCCTGGCTTCCTCGGATTCGAGCTCTATTTCGTTCCCGAGTGTTCCCGGACTACTGCGGCACTGGCCCTCGCTGCAAAGCAAGTCGGACTCAATGTCTTCGAGATGAATAACATCGACTCCGTCAGGGTCGACATTGCTGCTGATCCCATGAAGGTCAGGCAGGCCGTCAGCCGCTCGATGCGGAAGGCAGAAAACTATTTCCGCCAGCATGGCGATCTCACCGTGCAGCTGCTGACGACCGCCGCCGATGTCCTGCCGCTGTTGCCAGAGTTTTTCAGTCTGCATATCGGCCGATGGCAGCTCAAGGGGATCGAGAGCGACTTTCTGCGGCCGAATGTCCGCCGGTTTCTGGAGCGCTGGGTCGAGGTCTCGGCTGACCGCGGCTGGCTCCGCGTCATTCGCCTGGAATGGAACGGCGGCACACTCGGCATGGACATGAACTGGCATTACGGTTCCACGCAATTCTCGGGCCGGTGGGCGTTTGCCCTCGAGCACGCCAAACAGTCACCCGGCCAGGTTCTCCTGCGGCAATCGACACTCTTGGCCCTCGACGCAGGCATGCACACCTACGACCTCGGGCTGGGCGATCAGGCGTACAAGTTTCGGCTGCCGAGCGAAAGGGTCACCTGCATCACATGGGGCCTCTATCCACCGTAGCCGCCGGCACGGTGGCCCCGTGTACGATCCTCAAATGATCCCGAGCGTGTGGCCTGTGCGCTCGAGCATGACGAGCGATTTCCGCAACGGTTCTCCACCCGTGCTGCCGGCTGCATTGCCGCGCGGCCCGTCGATATCAGGCAGCCAACGCAGCGCCGTGAAGAGCGTGGCAGCATCCCAGGCGGCGGCGAATGAGTCGGGCCGGGGCTGGTCTCGTGCCTGCCAATAGGCCGCAACGCAGCGATCGACGATGTCGGCCGGCCAGTTGAAAAGCAGCGCCGCCAGATCGATCTCGCCCGGGCCGATCGCCGCCGATTCCCAGTCGATCGGGTAGATAACGCCGTCCTGCCAGAGCACGTTCTGCGGCCCGAACTCGCCATGGATGGTGGTGGCGGAGGCGTCCACGAGTGCCACGCACTGCTCCTCGAATGCATCGCAGAGCCGCGTGAGCCAGGCCGGCGTGCCATCCGCTGCAGCGGCGAGCGCCATTGCCCGCGCCGCCCAGGCCCGGTAGTGCGATAGGTCGTATTGCAACAGAAAGGCGAGCGATTTGTCCTGCCGAACGGTCTCGCCGAAGCGATGAAACCTGCCACACCATTCCGCTGCCGCGATGATTCCCGACTCGTCCGGAGCCTCGCTCACCCGAAGGCAAGGCGAGAGGTGGTCGATGACAAGCGCCGCGACGGGCGGGGTACCGACGCAGATCATGCCCCATGCCGTGAGATGGGAAAGAGGCAGTCGGGCCACCAAAGAGCGGTAGACTCGCGCACAGTATTCGATTCCCTGGCGACACCTCGGCTCCGGATCCTGCACATCACGTGCGTATTTCACGAGCAGTTCGCGACGGGGTCCCGACGGCAGTTGCACCGTCACGACCTCGCTGCGTGACGAACTCGTGTAGGCGTTGCTTCTGCGGCCCACGATCGTCAGCCCGTGTACCGGCTGTGCTGCGTCGGCACACAACGGCTGCAGGGCGATCAGCATTTCGCGATCGGAAGCCGGCCACACCGTCGCGGAGGAGCGTTCGGTCATGCCACAAAGATATCGTGGGCGAAACAGTCGGGAAACCTTCCTGTCCATGGTATCAACGCCCCTCCGCATAGCGGTCCGAGGCACATGTCCCCCTCCATATTCGCTATGCTTGAGAAGACACGCATACCCCAGCCTCGAGCCCAGGAGCCAATCCAATGCGAACCGGCAACCCAGCCCTCAATGACAAGACGTTCGAAAACTTCGGGGTCTACAGGCGCGATCTGACCGCCGAGCAATCTCCTGCAGGCACCATGACCATCAATGGAACCGCGCAGAAGACGATGTTTCTGCTGCTCTTGGCCATGGGCTCCGCCTGCTTCACGTGGTCGAAGACGTTCACGGGGCTCGAGGCCAATCCTGCTGCTGCGATGCCGTGGGCCTTTGGTGGGGCGATCATCGGGCTGATCACCGCCTTCGTGATCTGCTTCAAACACACGTGGGCCCCTGCTCTGGCCCCGGTCTATGCGCTGGCCGAGGGGCTGTTTCTTGGTGGCGTGTCGGCAAGCTTCGAGGCCCAATATCCCGGGATTGT
>Ga0214919_10001420_pt1 | contig 39263 bp, 21 predicted proteins | sample LL1503_MetaG_FD_177994 | JGI IMG/M metagenome (GOLD analysis project Ga0214919, IMG submission 177994) | Freshwater microbial communities from Lake Lanier, Atlanta, Georgia, United States - LL-1503 | ecosystem: Environmental > Aquatic > Freshwater > Lake | place: USA: Georgia | collected...
AAATCTGTTGATAGCCCTATGTTGGACATCCCTGTCTTATACTTAGAAGGTAAAGCTCTGTATATTCATCGCGGTCGTGCCAGCGACCACGAAGCTGTTGTAGTAGAGGATAGATGAATACTGATACACATTGCCCATCGAATTGCCCTGTCTCTGGTCTTGGAAAGTCACTGTGCAGACAGCTGCCTGCGCTGTGCTTAGCCTGAGGGTTTGGATGCTGCTCGCAAAGACGGAGCCAGCGCTGAGCGAGAGGGTTGAGCCCGTCAGCGCCGTGACTGTGGAGAAGAGCTGGGAGCTGGAAATATATCCGCCCGTTGCGAGGCCAGCGAAGGTTGAGGTGAGGTTCGTAGAATAGTTATTAGACAAGGCTGGAAGGAAGAAGTTGCTGGTATTGCTGGTGAATGTGGCGACCGTGGAAAGGCCACTTGACACAACTCCATAGAGAGGGCCCACCGACGAGAGATACCCCACAAGGCCGAGACCTACAATACTGCTCGTAATATTCGCGGCCACAAGAGGGACAGCACCGTTTACAGAGGACACAATGATCTGCGGTGTGCAGACGGCGCCACTCGCAGTAAAGATGCCAGTATTGATTTGGAGCGTTGAATGGGATGTCGTTATGATGTCTCCCATGTTGATGAAGCCGCTGTTGGATCCAATTGCGAGCGAGTCCACCACGAGGGATGAGATATAGCCTTGGGTTCCTGTTACAAATGCGGCGTTGATAGACGATGTGAAGATGCGAGCGGCGCTTAACGTATTCGTGGACCCACTGAACGTGATGCCCGCGACTGTGGAGTAGAGCTGGGTAGCGGAGATATATGTGGCCGTGCCTAGACCAGCCGTTGTGCTCGCCAGCTTCGCATCAAAGCCAATTGTTGAAATGAATCCCTGGGTTCCGAGGCTGGTGATACTGCTGGCAAGTTCAACAGGGTCAATCATTGACGACACATACGTGTTGACACCTGCGACTGTGGAGTTCAGGATTGCCGTGAGACCGATAGAGGATGTGAAGCCGATTGTGCCGAGGCCGACGATGGAGGACGCGAGTTCCACCGGGTCAATCATGCTGGAAATATTGCTGGTCATGCCGAGCATGGAGGAGAGGAAGGTGGCGGTAGAAATATATCCCGCGGTGCCGAGGCCCGCGACTGTGGAGGTAAGATTCGTGGAGTAGTTATTCGCGAGAAGAGGAACGAAAAAGTTGCTCGTGTTCGTCGTCGGCGTTGAGAAGTCTTGGAGCAAGTTCCGAGACCAGTTGCTCGTGTTGCTTGTGAAGAGGGCTGCGGTAGAGAGGCTGGCATAGACAGGAACAAAGGAGGACACATATCCCGAGGTGCCGAGGCCTGCGACTGTGCTCGTAATATTCGCTGCATTCACAGGGGCGGCTCCGTTAATCGTGGATACGATGATTTGCGGTGTGCAGATCACGCCGCTTGTTGTGAGGACGCCCGTATTCACCTGGAGCGTGGAGAGGGATGTCGCAATCACGTCGCCCATCTCGAAGAAGGCGTTGTTGAAGCCGAGCTGGAGGGAGTCGACAACGAGGGAGCTTATGTATCCTTGTGTCGCGGTCACATAGGCCGCATTCAGAGAGGATGTAAAGATGCGGCTTGCTGAGAGCGTGTTCGTGGATCCGCTAAACGTGATGCCAGCAACAGTGGAGTAGAGCTGGGTGGCGGAGATATATGTGGCTGAACCGAGACCTTGCGTAAGGCCGGCCGTCGTGCTCAGGAGTGGCGTAGAGAAATCCTGGAGGATATTGCGGGCGTAGTTGCTAGTATTGGACGTAAAAAGTCCAACAGTGGAGACCGGCGTTGACCAGTCTTGTAAGAGGTTACGCGTGTAATTGCTGGTATTTGACGTAAAGAGGCCTATAGTAGAGACGGGTGTTGAGTAATCCTGCAACAAGTTGCGACTCCAGTTGCTTGTGTTGCTCGTGAAGAGGGCAACTGATGAGACCGGTGTAGAGAAGTCTTGGATAAAACCACGCGCGTAGTTGGATGTGTTGCTTGTGAAGAGAGCGACACTAGAGAGACCTGTTGACGTGACCGCCAAGAGATATGCCTGCGTGGAGGCGAGTTGAGTGCTAGAGATATAGCCGGCCGTGCCAAGACCGATGACAGTGCTCTGGATGGGGAGTGTCGCGAGCTGTGCCACCGTCTGACCGTTGATGCTGCTTGTTACCAGTGCTAAAGAAGAGACCATCTGGAAGCGGCCAGTGCCTGCGACATCTAATGTGGTGGCGGGGGCCGCGGTGCCAATGCCAACATTACTCAGATAGGAGATATACAGGGTGGGGGTCGGCGCGGCTGTGCTCGTGGACCAGCTGCGGCTCGCAACACCAGCCTCAAACACAATGTTGCCAGTTGTCTGGAGGCGGATTTGGTCTTGTATACTGGAGGCCTTATAGAGCAGGAGCTCCTGGACTCCTGGGCTTACGAGTTTTTCTGCGACTACCGCTCCGTTGTATTGCCCCGTCAGTCCATAGAACTGGATGGCCGTCTGGGAGCTGACGTTTCCTAAGAGAGTGTTGAGTGCGTATAAGGTGTTCGTGGCCGTGGAGACGGAACTGACCGCCGTCATCACCGTGTCACCCAGATTAATGGAGCCTGTGCCAGTGCCTATGAGGAGCGAATTCACCTGGAGGGAGGAGACAGAGCCTTGGAGCGACGTGAAGTTCTGGAGGGTGAGGGTTGAGATGGCGGCGCTGAGGGACGTGAGTCTTGTTCCATAGAGAGTTGAGAGGGATGAGACTGGAGTTGAGATATCTTGGAGAAGATTTCGAGCCCAATTACTTGTATTTCCAGTAAATGTGCTCACCGTCGAGACCGGTGTAGAGTAGTCTTGAAGCAGATTGCGACTCCAGTTGCTTGTAGCGCCTGCGGCTGTGCTGACGCTGGAGACTGGTGTAGAAAAGTCTTGTATGAACCCGCGGGACCAGTTGCTTGTATTTCCTGTGAATGTGCTCACCGTTGAGACCGGTGTCGAGTAGTCCTGGAGTAAGTTACGGGACCAGTTGCTCGTTTGGCCTGAGACAGTGCTCACGGTGCTCACAGATGTTGAGTAGTCTTGGAGCAGGTTGCGTGCGTAGTTGCTCGTGTTGCTTGTGAAGAGGGCCACACTAGAGAGACCTGTGGAGGTGACTGCCAAGAGATAAGCCTGTGTGGATGCCAGCTGCGAGCTGGAAATATATCCGAGAGTTCCCAGACCGATTGCTGTGCTCTGGATGGGGACCGTAGCGAGCTGCGCTAAGGTTTGCCCATTGATACTGGACACAACGATTTGCGGTGTGCAGACAGTGCCTGAAGCAGTAAAAATACCTGTGTTAATTTGGAGAGTGGAGTGAGAGGTGGTAATGATATCACCCATGTTGATGAAACCGCTATTGGAGCCGATTGCGAGTGAATCCACCACGAGAGAGGAGATATATCCCTGGGTTCCAGTTACGAAGGCGACTACAATGGACGACGTGAAGATGCGAGCTGATGAGAGCGTATTCGTGGATCCGTTGAAGATGACACCTGTGACAGTGGAATACAGCTGGGCCGCCGAGATATATGTGGCGGAGCCGAGACCTGCTATCGTGCTTTGTGTTGCGGTGGACCAGTCTTGGAGGATATTCTTGGCGTAGTTGCTCGTGTTTGACGTGAAGAGGGCTACGCTGGAGAGGCCCGTGGACGTAACCGCTAAGAGATATGCTTGCGTTGATGCGAGCTGTGATGTAGATATATAGCCGGCGGTGCCGAGGCCGGCGACAGTGCTCTGGAGAGGTGTGGCAATCAGCTGGGTGATTGTCTGACCATTGATTGTGCTGAGATTCACATTGAGTGTGGAGACTGTTATGAAGCGGCCTGTGCCCGCGACGTCTAGAGTTGTCTGTGGGGCCGCCGTGCCAATACCCACATTGGACGTGGAGCCCTGGATGAAGAGGGTGGGTGTTGCGGCCATCTGGGTCGACGGCCACGAGCGAGCGCTGACGCCTGCCTCAAACACCAAGTTGCCCGTCGTTTGCATGCGGATCTGGTCTGTCGTCGTGGAGACCTTGTAGAGGAGGAGTTCTTCAGTCCCCACACCTGTTGTCTGTTCTCCGATGGCAGTTCCCTTGAAGGCGCCGTCAATGCCAGGGAACAGAATCATGGACTGCGTGGAATTATTGCCAACATAGACATTGTTTGCATACAGATTCTGTGTGTTGAGCTTCTTGGTGGAGAGGGAGTTCGCAATCACGTCGCTGACAATAATATAGCCGCTGGGGCCGAAGGAGAGAGTATTGATTTGGAGAGAGCTGATGAAGCCGGCACCCGCTACGAGCTGGCCTGTGCTGATTGTGCCAGAATTGAGGTCCTGAATATTCACATATCCTGTTGGGCCGCCGACCGTGAGGCTGTCCGTTCTGAATGACGAAATATACCCTTCAACCGAGCTCACTGTGCGCGTGCGGATTGTTCCCGTGGAGATGCCTAGAGTAGAGCCCGCCATAGCGCCGATGCCCGCAACCGTGGAGTAGAGCTGGGCGGCCGAGATATACGTGGCGGATCCGAGTCCTTGGACTGTGCTCTGAAGGCCAGCGCTAGAGATATATGTGGCTGACCCGAGACCTTGGACCGTGCTTGCCAGCTTGGCGTCAAATCCAGCACTCGAAATATACGTTGCGGAACCGAGGCCTTGGACCGTGCTTGCCAGCTTGGCATCCAGACCGACCGTTGAGATGAATCCGCTCGCACCAAGGCCGGTAATTGTGCTGGTCAGCTCCACAGGGTCAATCATCGAGGATACATAGAAGTTGACGCCTGCAACAGTGGAGTTCATAATCGCAGTGAGACCGATGGACGAGACAAAGCCGACGGTGCCGAGGCCCACAATGGAGGATGCTAGTTCCACAGGGTCAATCATGCTGGAAATATTGCTTGTGAGGCCGAGCATGGAAGAGAGGAACGCGGCCGTCGAGATATAACCGAGCGTGCCCAAGCCTATCGCAGTGCTCTGGATAGGGACCGTGGCAAGCTGCGACAGTGTTTGCCCATTGATGGTGGAGACCACGATTTGCGGTGTGCAGACCGTGCCTGAGACTGCCAGCGTTCCTGTATTCACCTGGAGAGTGGAGAGGGATGTCGCAATCACGTCACCCATCTCAAAGAAGGCGTTGTTGAAGCCGAGCTGTAGGGAGTCAATCACGAGGGAGCTTATGTATCCTTGTGTCGCGGTCACATAGGACGCATTCAGAGAGGATGTGAAGATACGGGACGATGACAGCGTATTGGTGGATCCATTGAAGATGACGCCTGAGACTGTGGAATAGAGCTGTGAAGCAGAAATATAGGTGGCGGTACCTAGGCCGGCTGTTGTACTGAGAAGTGGTGTTGAGAAGTCCTGAAGGATTCCCTTGGCATAATTGCTCGTGTTGGATGTGTAGAGGGCTACACTGGAGTTGCCTGTGGAGAAATCCTGGAGGATACCCTTTGCGTAGTTGGATGTATTTGAGGTGAAAAGGGCAACACTGGAGAGACCCGTCGATGTCACGGCCAAGAGGTATGCCTGTGTGGATGCGAGTTGACTGCTAGAGATGTAGCCGAGCGTCCCCAGGCCGATTGCAGTACTCTGGATGGGGACGGTGGCTAGCTGGGCCAAGGTCTGGCCGTTGATTGATGAGACGATGAGCTGTGGTGTGCAGACGGCACCCGTGGCGGTAAAGAGGCCTGTGTTGATTTGCAGGGTAGAATGGGACGTCGTGATGATATCGCCCATGTTGATGAAACCACTGTTGGAGCCGATGGCCAGGGAGTCAACCACGAGGGAACTGATATATCCCTGTGTACCGGTTACGAAGGAGGCCACGATAGACGACGTAAAGATGCGACTGGCTGACAGCGTATTCGTGGATCCGTTGAAGATGACGCCTGTCACGGTTGAATAGAGTTGGGACGCTGAAATATAGTTAGCTGTGCCGAGACCGGCCACGGTGGATGTAAGGTTCGTGGAATAGTTATTGGAGAGGGCTGGAAGAAGGAAGTTGCTGGTGTTGCTGGTGAATTGAGTGGCCGTCGTGATTGGCGTTGACCAGTCCTGGAGCATGCCTCTCGCCCAGTTTGACGTATTCTGGGTGTAGAGCGAGACAGTATTCACGGGCGTTGACCAGTCCTGGAGGATTCCGCGCGACCAGTTGGAGGCGGTGCCCGTGTAGGTGCTGAGGCTGGAAACTGGCGTCGAGAAGTCTTGGAAGGCGCCGCGCGACCAGTTGGACGTGGCACCCGCGGCAGTGCTCACGCTAGAAACAGATGTGCTCCAGTCTTGAAGGATGTTCTTCGTGTAGAAGATGACCGAGGAGATGGGCGTGGAGTAATCTTGGAGCATATTGCGGGACCAGTTTGAGCTCTGGCCAGTTGTGGTGCTCACGGAGGAGACCGGTGTTGAGAAGTCTTGGAGCAGGTTGCGAGAATAGAAGAAGACGGTGGAGACCGGTGTCGAGTAGTCTTGGAGCATGTTGCGGGACCAGTTACTGCTCTGGCCAGCCGCCGTGCTGACCGAGGAAACAGGTGTGCTCCAATCCTGGAGGATATTCCTAGTATAGAAGATGACGGAGGAAATGGGCGTAGAGTAGTCCTGGAGCATGTTGCGGGACCAGTTGGACGTGTTGCTCGTGTAGAGGGTCGCGATGGAGACAGCGCTAGACCAGTTTTGCTGGATATTCGAGGCCCAATTACTCGTGTTGCTGGCGTAGAGAGCGACGGTGGAGACCGGTGTTGACCAGTCTTGCTGCGCGTTCTTGGCCCAGTTGCTCGTGTTGCTCGTGTAGAGGGTCGCAACGGACACGGCGCTGGACCAGTTTTGCTGGATGTTGGAGGCCCAATTGCTGGTGTTGCTGGTGTAGAGGGCGACTGTGCTGACCGGCGTAGACCAGTCTTGGAGGATGTTTTTGGCATAGTTACTCGTATTCTGCGTGAATAGATTCAATGTATTTACAGGTGTCGACCAATCTTGTAGTATATTCTTGGCGTAATTGCTAGTGTTACTCGTGAAGAGGGATACGGATGAGACCGGCGTTGAGAAATCCTGGAGCAGGTTCCTGGAATAGAAGAAGACAGTTGAGACCGGTGTCGAGTAGTCCTGGAGCAAGTTGCGGGACCAGTTTGAGGTTTGCCCCGCAGTTGTGCTGACAGTTGAGATCGGTGTTGAGTAGTCTTGGAGCAGGCCTTTGGACCAATTGCTTGTGAGTCCTGAGACGGTGCTGATACTGGAAACCGGCGTCGAGTAGTCTTGGAGCAAGCCGCGAGACCAATTGCTCGTGAGTCCTGAGACAGTGCTCACGGAGCTGACCGGTGTTGAGAAATCCTGTAAGAAGCCGCGGCTAAACTGATAGACATTCGCAATCTGCGTGCTAGTCCCAGAGGTTGTAGAATACATGTTAGAGTTTACACCAAAGACTGTGCTGGCGAGACGATTATCAAGACCAACGGTGGATATGAATCCTGCTGCGCCAAGACCAATAATAGAGCTCGTCAACTCAACGGGGTCAATCATGGAAGACACATATGTGTTTACGCCTACCACGGTGGAATTCAGGATGGCAGTGAGGCCAATCGCCGACACGAAGCCGACGGTTCCGAGGCCCACGACAGAAGAGGCGAGTTCCACCGGATCAATCATGCTGGAAATATTGCTGTTGATTCCAATCATAGAGGAGAGAAAAGTGGCGGTGGAAATGTAGCCCGCTGATCCAAGTCCTTGGGTGAGACCTGCAACTGTGCTTTGGAGATTCGTGGAATAATTGTTTGCAAGAAGAGGGGTGAAGTAATTGGAGGTGGCGCCTACGACACTGCTCACAGAGGAGACCGGTGTCGAGTAGTCTTGGAGCAGGCCTCGGGACCAATTGCTCGTCAGTCCTGAGGTGGTGGAGATGCTAGAGACTGGTGTTGAGTAGTCTTGTAAGAGACCGCGGGACCAATTGGACGTATTACTCGTGAAAAGGGAGAGCGTTGAGAAACCGCTTGAGATCACACCGAGGAGAGAGGATGTGCCTGAGCCACCGGCATTGGCCATGAAGTAATTGGAACTGTTGCTCGTGAAGAGGGCAACGGTGGAGACGGCGGTCGAGTAATCTTGGAGGGTCCCTCGCGACCAGTTGCTTGTGTTGCTCGTGAAGAGGGTTGCGGTTGAGACGGCACTAGACCAGTTCTGCTGGATATTGGCGGCCCAGTTGCTCGTGTTTGATGCGTAGAGAGCAACTGTGCTGACGGGTGTTGAATAGTCTTGGAGTAAGCCGCGGGACCAATTGCTCGTATTGCTGGTGTAGAGAGTCGCGATAGAGACAGCGCTCGACCAGTTCTGCTGAATATTGGCGGCCCAGTTTGACGTGTTAGATGTGAATAAGGCTACGGTGGAGACGGACGTGGACCAGTTCTGGAGAGTGCCTCGGGCCCAGTTGCTGGTTTGGCCCGCGGCAGTGCTCACGCTGGAGACGGGTGTAGACCAGTCCTGGAAGGCTCCACGGGACCAATTGCTATTTGCGCCCACTGACGTGCTTATAGAGGAAATTGTTGTAGAGTAGTTGACGAGGTTGTTCTTGTAATAATTAGATGTGTTGGATGTAAAAAGACCTAGTGTTGATAAGCCTGCTTGAAGAGCTGGAGAAAAGGATACGAATTGCCCGGTGACGGTTGATGTAAGTGTGTTATTTAGCTGGGCATTTGTAGCAGATGCACCAATCACAGTGCTTGTTAGCTGAAGGACGTTAAGGCCATCGCTTGAAACACCTGCCCCAGCTAAAAGAGCGACGGTCGTGCTTACAAGATGGGCCTCGGTAACGCCGCCTCCACTGCTAATATAAGTGCTTCCAACCCGCACCGTCTTATTGAAAACGTCAATGGCCATGACGGCCTGGGTTGCGTCGATGGTTCCGTCTTGCCTAAAAATATTAGAGGGTCCGAAGTAAATTGTGGAGCGTGATGGTATGTCGGTTGTGATGATTGCGATTTGATTAAGTGAAGCGCCTTGCTGTGTCGCAAAAGCTATTCTATCACCTTGTACCAATGTTTGGTATGACATGGTGTCCTAATGTGGTTTCTGAAATTATGGGTGGCATCACGGGTGTGACAAGCGTGCAATCGCATGCGACAAGCGTGTAACCGCGCTCAATCACTTAGACGAGTGTTCCCTTACAAGTATAGTATGTCAGGGGACCCTCATGGAGAACTTCTTCCGGGTATGACCAGACTTGGAGCTGAGCCTGCTGCCGGCATCAAGCCTGTTGCAGACATAAAACACGTTCAGCCGCCCATGAATCGCAAGGTAGTGCTGCTTGCCACAGCAAACATTACGGAAGACAATATATTCACAAACGGCCTCTTCCAGAACGTCGTCCTCCTCTACAAAATGTTCGAGGCGATGGCGTGGACGCCCATTCTGATTGTGAACGAGAAGCCGAAAAATCTTGACAAGATTCCTGAGCAGATTCGCGCATGCCGCGTGGTGACGGCGGAGGAGATTCTGAAGCAGCCTATCCCCGTCTATGGCTACATTGAAATCGGCATGAGCATTGATCCGAATTTGCGCAAGTTTCTCAAGATGATCGGCAGCAAGATTTGCAAGCTCTATCTCGGCAATATCTTAAACATCGACGTGGAGACGCCTATTTTCTATCCCGACATGAACTTCGCGCACCACGTGATTGGCGAGCTTGACAAAATCTGGGTCTCGCCCCACTATGCGCAGCATGACCAGTATGCAGCATCTCTTAATCATGTGCCTCTAGAAAAGCCTGAGTCGCAGATCGGCCCCTATGTGTGGGACCCGAGTTTCGTCCTAGACGAGGGGCGCCGTCACATTGCGTGGAGGCCGACAATTCCCGGCGAGAAGGAGCTGATTGTCATCACGGAGCCGAATATTTCCTTCCAGAAGAGCTCGGTTATCCCGCTGCTCATGATTGACCGCTGGTATCGCAAGAATAAGAGCTGGAATGGGCGAGTTGTCGTAGTGAATGGTCCGCGCATCCTCCAGATTCCGCATTTCAAGCAGAACATCTACGACACGCTAGATATTGTGAAGGACGGGAAGGTAGAGATGGCAGAGCGGAAGGACATTGTGACGACGCTGAAGGCATATCCGAATGCGACATTCATCTGCCATCAGTTCAATAACGAGTTTAACTACATGGTTATGGAGCTGATGTGGCTGGGCTTCCCTGTTCTCCACAATGCTAGAAGCTGGGAGTCCTATGGCTATTTCTATCCTGGCTCGGACCTTGACGCAGGTGGGGCCATCTTAGGGCAAATCAAAGAGCACGGTGGAAAACTGGAAATCTACAAGGCGCACGCTCGGGCTCTGGCCTGGCGCCATTCTCCTTATAATCCTGATGTTCAGAAGGCGTGGGAGAAATTGATGGGCTAATTATAGAAGGATGGCTGCCGCTGTTGTTACGCCGGCTGGTATAGCAGATAACATACGACCTAGAATACAAGGAACGCTTGATAGTTTATCTATAAGTGATTTTGCTCACGATTTTGGTAGCACTTATCTTTATAGTCTTCTTAACAATGTATCCTTGAGCACAAAACTATCAAATGAGCAGAGGGCCAGAATTGTCGGCAAGATTATAGATGAGATTGCGAAGAAAGTAAAAACCGTACCTCGTGCGAAGTCTGTAACATGGAATTTATATAATCATTTTCACGATGATCTGCGGGAGACGGTCTTTCCAGGCGGGGTAAGAAATGAAATTTTATATCATGAAGCTCCTTCGGTTGATTCAGTCTTGCGTGGTGTAACTCTACAGCAAATCAAGAATCATTTCTTTCCAACAATCGGCAAAGGAGTGACCGCACTCCGCACAATTCGTGATATAAAAATCAAATCACACGAAGATGGTCAAGTCAATCGTTCCTATACTGTAAATGCTGTAAAATTTAAATATGGTAATGCGCCCCAATACAACAGAACACTTTCAGAAGTATTTCGCGAGTTGACGAGCGTGGACAAAGTTGGTATCATGGAAGATGCCTCTACAATACCGATGAGTGAACTTTCAACAGTTGAGCGGTTTGATGATGCGCAGACTGCCAAATTTACATATTATATAATAAAAAGCGTTGAGAATGAGTCTGATTCCGCAAATAAGGTGAACGCGTATTGGGGCGACACTGACAAAGTTAGAAAGATATTTTTAAAAGATGCGGATTCTGGTAATACATATCCTTCATTTAGCGGTGGAGTGGGAAATAACGCTGCCGTCTACACACATCTAAAATTCAACACTTGGCGGAATAAAAACGGCGAGATTGACGGAACATATCATCTTCCTACTGATGAGAAGGTTGAAATATATAATTTATCCGAATCTAGCAAAATCGCAAAGACGGCGCTCAAAGTTATGGAGACATATATTGATAATTACAATGACTACGCGGCTGGGTCAAAGGCGGCAAAACTAAAAACATGCCTGTATTTTCCAGTGAAAAAATTTGGAGATTGGTGCCAAGCCCTTTGCTTACTTGATACATCGCGAAAGTATACACAAATGGACCAGAATGATAAAAATATAGCTGGCGAAATTACACTTTCCGAAATTGCCAATGAGGGAACTGTGGGTGTTTTGACAGGAGATCAGATTCTTTTAGCATATTCTCTTCTCATCGGTGTGAATGTGTTTTTCACTGTGAAAGTCCGCCCTCTTTCAGAGGCTGTAAGACCGATTACAGTTGCAACAGATTCTGACACGGTAAAAAAGGCAAAAGGTAAAAAAGATACTAAAGCAGCCAAGCGGGCAACCGACGAAGCAGCCAAGGCGGCAGGCAAGGCAGCGAAGCCGGCGAAAGTGGAAGATGATGATGAACATTCAGACCATTGGCTATTCTATTTCAAAAACAATAGTTCAGATGAGGCAGTCGTCGATAATGCGGCCTCACTTATAGAAAATTTAGAGGGATTGATTACACAATTAGACGCTGATGTTGTTAAGATGACTCCAATTGTTGAAGCCTCTAAAACCCTCTCTGGAAGAATAGGTGCCAATGGTAAATTAATCGTAAATGCGGGTAGTGATGTAAAGAGTGAAATTATAGAGTATATAAATGATCTGCGCATCAAAAGTCGCATACATTCATCAAACCCACTTGAAAAGATTGAAACCCTCACAACAGAAGTTAGAAATATGCAAACTAAACTAGGCGAAGATGGTCCTCACAAAAAGAGGGAATTTCGCGTAGATTTGCTTGAAACGCGGGTTAATGAACTTATTACACAAAATGCAACACTTTCAGCAAGATTGAGCGAAGATGAATTACAAACTATAAACGAGGTTATAGATCTCATGTTCTCAGATAAAATTCTTTCAGATACAACCGCTTTCCAGCGCTTTCTAAGCACTATTTTATACCCTATACGCGATGACTTTAAAGGGTCGGATAATAGAATATCTAGGATTGTTTCTTTTGTTGAAGAGAATAATGCGCTGCTTGCGGGGAGAGTGGCTGGTCGCGCATCGCGTGTGAAAGTCTCTAACCACAAAAAATTTGTTAACACACTGAATGATGTATTTTCAAACTTTCTACCTGCGGCAGGTGGTACTAAATTCGCCAGTAAATGGGAGAATCAGAAGAAGGATTTAAAAGAGGCATTTGATAAAATCCGTCTCCGCAGTATTCTTGTGTTTAATACGGGAGAGGCACAAGCACAAGCACAAGCTGAAGCGGTACAAGAGGTAGCGGTGCAATTAAACTTTAATAATAATGGCCCAGCTGAAGATCCGCCCGAAGAAGCTCAAGCGCCACGCGAAGATACTAAATACTATATTATGCCAATCGGCGAGTATGTCATAGATCGTAATGGAAACTACTGTTCTGTTCTTGATAAATATATTGTAACACTAGATGAATGTGATACATTTATTTCAGCAAGAGATGATGCTTGTGATGTAATAAAAGAAAGTAAACTACAGGATCTTACTCCCGCACAAAAAAAGACTATAAATGAATTTAGAGTCAAACTTACCCAAGATGGAAATAGCGACTATTTAATGATGACAGATTATCTTTACTACCGCTTTATATTATTACGCACTGATATTCTTTATACAAGATATAAAGTTCTTGAACTTGAGCCGAATGATAGAGAAATAGGCATCTTAATTAATGATACGCTCACATTAATTAATAACATAGAAGAAGAGGAGGGTGCTAAAGTAATCCACCCGCAATCTGCCTCTCTTCGAAGCCCTGATAGAGTAGCAAGCCTTGCTGCTAAACGACTATTGAAGGCAGAAGAGGAACTAGCACTCTTACAAGGTATACAAGATACAAGAGAAGCGGAAAGAGCACGCGATGTTGCGGCAGCCAGAGCTGCCAGAAGCGCAGAGGCGGCAGAACTGGCGATTAAACAATTTATGATTGCTAAACTAAACTATGTGAAAGGGCTTTTGGCTGATATTAGAAGATTAGTATTTAGTGGATACGCTAGTTTGGAACCTTACGTGACTGCGTATGAAACCCGTGAACAAGTAGAGCGCGATGCTGGTATGGATGAAGCTAAACGTCTACAGAGTATTGATACTTCGGTGGCCAAGGCGAACACAGAAGGAATTTTAAGCAAGAAAGAATCTATTGTTGTAGAGGAAAAGGCGTGTCAACAGAGAGGATGGTGTAGTGTTATGGGTGGTCGCCGCCGCCGCAAAACAAGACGTGGTGGCAAGAAGTCCAAGAATAGATACACGCGGCGCTAAAGGGATTTGCGGCATTTGCGGCATTTGCGGCATGCTTAGGCGCCGCAAGCGCGCTTAAAAACATCAATACGTTTCTTTCAAGAGAAAAGATGCGCATTGCTGTAGTCGGTAAATGCCAGTTTTCCATGTTCAGTGGAAGCCAGGCGAATGCCACGATTGCTGTGGCCGAAACACTAAAACTTCAGGGACACGATGTGTATATTGTTACGGTCGGCACCGACGCTGTCTGGTGGGACGATGTGAACATGTTGAAGACGGTATGGGAAGGCAAGGTTCTTCGCGCAGCGGACGTCGCGGAGCCTTTTGACCTGGCTATCGAAGTGGGTCATCATCTGGAGAGTGCAAAGGAGCGCGAAGCCATCGCCAAGAAGTCAGTGGTCCTTTATAGAAAACCGACCGCGCTTGATGAGATAGAGCACTCGCTTTTCCCGACATCTGGCACCAAGAGGTGCTGGGATCGTGTATCCGAGGTCTGGGCCTTTGACGCCTTCTGTAATACAGATGACGTGCAGATTCTGGAGACAATCAGCCGTCTTCCTGTCTATCGTGTTCCCTATGTATGGACGCCGAGCGTGAACGAGAAGCACCGTGAGGAGACGCAGTCCCCGCTCTGGATTCAGATGACGAGCTCGTATACACACGAGAAAGGTCCCACGCCGTGGTCTTTCCACGTGGCGGAGACGAACACAACGTCGGCGAGCAGCTGCACACTTCCTACTCTCATTATGCGCGAGGCGATGTTGAAAGGGGGCCTGGAGGTTAGCAAGTTCCGCATCCACAATGCTGACCACGTCTACAAGAGCAAGTTCTTCCAAGACAATGTCTGGCGGCATGCTCGTTTCCAGGATCTGAGCGGGGAGTTTGTCGGCCGGCAGAGAGTGGTTGACTGGGTATTTGAGCCAATGAGCTGCGTGATTACGCACCAGCGGTTCACGCCTTTTAGACCGATGCTCTTAGATCTGGCGTGGGTCGGTATTCCGTTCGTTCACAATTCCCAGATGGTGCGGAGCCTGGGAAATGGATTGGAGCGCTTTTATTATGCGGATAATCGCATCAGCGAGGCGGTAGAGGCACTAGGTCGCATCAGGGAGGATTTTGCTGGAAAGACCAACTATTTCAGCATTGAGGGGCTGAATGGCTTGCGTAAGGGGATTATGGAGCGGCTCACGCCCTACAGTGGTTCGGTGAATGCGGTGTGGAGAGAGTGTGTGGGTCGGGTGCTTGGGTCTAGCCCTATTATGTTTGGCCAGGCGGCAACCTCGGTTCCTAGTGCCGTCCCTAGTGCCGTTCCTAGTGCCGTTCCTAGTGCCGTTCCTAGTGCCATCCCTTCCACGCAAACACTCACTGTCGGCTTCTCAGACATGTGGGACTCCTTCAACCCCTCTTACAACTTCTTCACGCTCCTTCTCGAAGAGGCGGCATCCCATCTCACTCCACCAATCAAGATTGTTGGCAAGCAGATTACGGCCTCCTCGGATGCCCCTGATCTTCTCATCTTCGGCCCGTTCGGCGCAACCTGGACAAAGTTTCCCGCGGTTCCGAAGGCCCATTTCACAGGAGAGAATTCGCCACCCGTCTCCGAACCGTCCGTTCAACTGAACATGTGCTTCCCTCACACGGACATGATAAAAGACGACTATCTCCGCCTTCCCCTCTGGATTCTGGAGATTGACTGGTTCGGCGCCGACCCTGAGCGGATTGCGAATCCCAAACCGATTTCAGTCGATAGCTGCACGAAAGCGCTTGTTACCGAGCGCAAGAAGTTCTGCGCATTCGTGGTGAGCAATCCCAGCAACCCTCTCCGCAATGCGGCCTTCCAGTGGCTGAATAACTACAAGCCTGTAGACAGTGCTGGAGCTCTCTTCAACAATGTTGGAAATGGACTGGCGGCTGGACCCGGCGGCGGCGGCGGCGAGCTGAAGAAGATAGAGTTCCTCAAAGACTACAAGTTCTGTATCACATACGAGAATAGCTCTTCACAGGGATATGTTACCGAGAAGCTGCTCCACGCGAAGGCTGCCGGCGCTATACCTATCTACTGGGGCGATCCCAAGGTGAGCCGTGACTTCAATACGAAGGGATTTATTGTTGCGCAGGACTTCAAGACACCCGGTGAGCTCATTGAGGCCGTCCGCCGTGTAGACGAGAACGAGGAGCTTTACAAGGAAATGGCAGCAGTCCCTGCGCTTGACGAGTATAAGCTGGACTGGACGCGTCGGACCCTCTCCTTCTGTGCTAGCCGCCTTCTTGCCATTGGTCTGCGACGGGACGTCGAGCTGCCCCGCTTCCTCGGCGCCAGAACATCCGAGGAGGCTGCGCGGCGACGTGTGTTGAGGGAGGGATCGGCCACGACAACTCAAAATAAGAAGGATATTGAGCTTCCGTTTCTCGCTACCTTCGTCACCCGCCGCTTCCTTCCGTCTCTACAACTCTGGCTGACAGCAGTCGATGCGCAATATAAGACAATAAAGGGGCTCAGGGCACGGGTCTATTATGGTCCCGACGTTCCTCAAGATACACTCAAGAAGTTGACCGATACATTTAGTTTTGTAGAAATCAGTTCTATTCCCTCCGCCGCCCCTGCCAACTTCCCCGATCTCTGGGAGCCGCAGCATTTTGCCTGGAAGATTTGGATTTACAAGACACTGGTGGCTGAGGAGGCGCTCGCTGGTCGCATGGTCCTCTACATGGATGCTGGATGCTTCATGTGCCGCTGGCCTACGGCATGGCTCCAGAAGGCGCAGGAGTCGGACATTTGTTTCCTGGAGGATCCTCGCCAGACAAATGGCCAGTGGTGCCACGCCGAGTTTTGCAAGCAGCTAGCGGTCACGGATGCCGAGAAGGCAAGGAATCAAATCGTGGCTGGAATCCTCGCCTTCCGCGCTGGATCTCCAGCTGCGTCAAAACTGTTTGAAGCGGCTTGGACTTTGGCGCAGCAGCGGTCGGTCATTGTGGGAGACAAATCTGCGCCGGTTATCATAAACGGTGTGCAAGGCCATCGCCATGACCAGAGCATTCTGAGCATCCTCTCCCACCGCGCTGGCTCGGCCTGTTTCCCTCTTGACGACATCTATGGAGATAAGAGCCTCCGACACACCTACCAGAGTGGGCGGTTCATTTACTGCCACCGCGGTGGCTTCCGGTTAAATGCGGCTTTTACTGACGGCATTGACGACTGTTATGTGATTAATTTGGACCGTCGCGCAGATAGGATGGATCGGCTGTATGCGACAACGCCTGAGCTGAAGGAGCGCGCCACCCGCTTCTCCGCGATTGAAGGGAAGAAGTTGGAACTCACGCCGACGCTGGCCCGCCTCTTCCGCCCTCACGATTTCATGTGGAAGAAGGCGATTATGGGCTGTGCTCTATCGCACCTATCTCTCTGGTGGAAGCTCTACACGGAGCACCAGGAGATTAATACATTCCTGATTCTGGAAGATGATGTGAAGCTGAAACCCGAATGGGAAGATCGGTGGAGGGCGGCCCAGCCGCATCTGCCCGAGGACTGGGATATCATCTATCTGGGTGGAATCCTGCCGCCAAATCGGGCCGCCTTTGAACATTCCAAGGAGCGCGTGAATGAGCATTTCAGCCGCGTAGCCAATAACAATATTTTTGGACAGTCGCCGCCGAACCGCTACTTCCACTGGTGTGCATATGCATATGTCCTCTCGCGTCGCGGTGCGCAGAAGGTCCTAGAGGTGTTGGCAGGTCACGATGGATACTGGACGAGCGCGGATCATATGTTGTGTAACCCGATCAATCATATTCGCATGTATTTCCTGGATCCACTGGTTGCGGGTTGTTACCAGGATGAAGACCCCAAGTATGCGAACAGCGCATTCAATGATTTTAATCGCGTGGACTCATTTGACAGCGACCTCTGGAACAATGATGAGCGCTTCAGCAAGGAGGATGTGGAGCAGCGCCTGGCCGAGGTGAAGGATGCGGAGGTGAACATTGCTGGCGCGTTGAAGGAGGCGCGAGAGATGATGGTTGCTGTTGCTGTTACGCCTGCCGCTAAGGCGCAGGCTGTGCCTGCTACTGTGCCTGCCACCGTGTCACAGGCTGTGCTACAACCCGCAAAAATAACCCACCCTCCCACAAACTTCAAGCACCGCCTCCTCTGCCTAGAAGGCATGAACCTCGATATCAGCAAGCTCCACGAGAAGGAATGGCTCTACGAGCTCCTCGGAAAGCCTGTAGCATTGCCGGTTGAGAGTATCGGTCTGAATGCGCCCGCCCCTCTTAGGGGTGATACGCCTATCCTCATCGTCATGCGGCCCTGGCCCCACAAATACAATGTCCTTCTTGACCGCTGGTCCTCCGAAGGTGCCAAGTTCTACATTCTCCATCTTAGCGATGAGCACGGAACCGACGATCTATCCTTCTACGATTACCCAGGCTGTCTCAAAGTCGTGCGGATGTATGACCGATCCGATCTTACAAAAGAGCAGCGGGCCAAGTCTGTTATTGTCCCTCTCGGTTACCACTGGACTCTGCGTGGGGGTGGCTGCCCTATGCCTCTTGAAAGAACGCCGCGCCTTCCTTTCCGCCACACTCGCTGGTCTTTTTTTGGAACGAACTGGAGGGACCGCGATCAGAAGCTTGCGCCACTCATGGGATTCGGCCCGAACCGCTGTAAACTCTTGGAAGGCTGGAATGCCGGCGACATGGTCGGCTATGATGAGTATATTGGAACGCTATTAGACACGGTCTTTGTGCCGTGCCCTGGTGGCCAGAATGCGGAGACATTCCGCTACTATGAGGCCCTAGAGTGTGGATGTATTCCTATCGTAGTCCGCGAGCCTGGCGACGAGTTGTTTGTTAAATATATAACAAGCAATATGCCGATTCTGCCCGTAAATTCATGGACGGAGGCTGCCGGTCTGATGAACCAGCTCTATGCCGACAAGAATCTCCTGGAGAACTACCGGACCAATCTACTCATCGGGTGGCGCGTCTGGAAGGAGAGGTTGGTTGCCGAGGTTCGGGCGGCTTTCCAACTGTAAAGTGTAAGCAGCTGAAAAACTGGCCCCAGGTGCGCTTTGTTTGAACAGACCTATCAGATAGTGTGACAGGTTTCAGACCCAACACCGGTTGAATCGCATTCCACTCATCTATTGTATAGCGATCACCCATAGAGACATTGCAGCGGGAACAGAGAGGATAGAGGTTACTCATTGCTAACGTGCCACCCTTTGACTCTGGAATATTGTGACCGCATTGAAAATCAAACGCTGTAATTGTATTTTGACACCAAGTTGTTGCACACTTATGTTCAAATGCACGGCCACAGTGTTTTACCCATACCGCTTCCCTTATAGCAGCGGGGATCTTCCGTTTCTTGTACCGCGTAGCAGGTATATTCTTAAAGAGAGTACTTACCTGAGATTGCGCCGCCATCTACTTTACAGGACTACTAAGTTTAAAGCCATGGTATACTGTTATTCCAGAAAGATGTCCGATGGTCCCGCATACCTCCGCACCCTTGAGTCTCAGCTGAACCTCTCTAATATCGGTTTCGGGACGATGTTTACGAATGCCGCCACGAATGCGACAGCGACAGCGGTTGGTTCTGGTGCGTCTGCGCCGATCATCGTCTCCGACATCCCGCAGAAGAAGCTGAAGTTCATGCTCGTCTCAACCCACCTCCACCAGTTCACCGGCTATTCCAAGGTCGCGCACAACCTCGTCAACGAGCTGGTTAAGAACCCGTGGCTCTCACTCACGCACTTCGGTTTCCAGAAGCACCCGCAGACCCCTCCTGACTTCCGTGCTTACCCTGCAGGCGTTGACGTGATTGATGCGGCCGCCCTTGAGAAGCCGGCACAGCAGGGTTTCGGATTTCAGGCTCTCCCCGACGCCATCCGCCGCAAGGAGCCCGATGTCGTCATGATTTACAATGACATGTCTATCGTTGCCCGTTTCCTAGAGGAGATTCGCAAGTCCGGCGTTCCCCGCACCTTCAAGATCTGGATTTATGTGGACCAGGTCTACACGACGCAGCTCCAAATGTATCTAGATATCATCAACCGTGATGCCGACCGTGTCTTCGCCTTCACGCCCTTCTGGAAGCAGTGCATCAAGGACCAGGGAATTACTCGTCCCGTTGACGTGCTGCTTCACGGTTTTGACCCCAAGAAGTTCTTCACAGTGCCGCGCGAGCTGGTGCGGAAGAACATGGGTCTCCCCAACGACGCGTTCCTGTTTTTGAGTATGAACCGCAACCAGCCGCGCAAGCGTTATGATTTGCTCATCATGGCTTTCGTGGAGCTGGTCGTGAAGTATCCCACGAAGCCGCTCTTCCTTCTCTGTATCTGCGACAAGGGTGAGAAGGGTGGATGGTGGGTCTTTGAGATCTTCCAGCGCGAGCTCAAGATGCGTGGCGTCAGCGTAGAGCAGTTCGGCAGCCGTCTCATGCTCAGTTCCAGCGACATGAACTTCAAGGACGACGACATCAATATGTTCTACAATGCGGCGGACGTGGGCATCAATACGGCGGACGGCGAGGGCTGGGGCCTCTGCAATTTCGAGCAAATGGGTGTGGGTGTTCCGCAGATTGTTCCTGACATTGGCGGATTCAAGGAGTTCTGCACAGCAAATAACTCCGTGCTTGTGAAGCCGAAGTATCGCTACTACATGCCGACCGCGTTTTCTCCGGTGGGCGGCGAGTGCTTTGCGTGCGACCCGCACGACATCTGTTTGGGCATGGAGGAGTATGTGCTCAATACGGAGAAGCGGGAGTTACACGGTAAGGCCGCGAAGGAGACGGCTCTGAGCTACACATGGGAGAGGGCGTGTGCTCCACTTGTGAAGCAGCTGAAGAGGGCGATGGATGAGAAGGACGAGTAGACGAGTAGCTAAATTCTGACCCACAAATAGAATGAAGGGAAACACGCTTCTTATAACAGCTATTCTCCTTTTACTGTCTGTTCTTGTTCTGTCCCGGCTTTACCCGTTGGGCGAGGGATTCCAGGCCTCTCAAAGCGACATCTGTGGCATTCTCAAGAAGGGCAAGGCCGATATCAGCACTCAGCTTGACCAGGCGAACTCGCTCATCAATGATGCGAATACACAGCTCACGAAGATAAAGGCCTCGCTTGACGACGTGTCAAAGATGACGACCTCTTTCTCGTGCTAGAACAATAAGACTCCTTAAAAAGAACGAAGTTCAAAGAGCTCCGTTCTTTTTCAGTCTCATCGGTAGAACAAATGAAGTTCATGAAGCCCGCCTTCTACGTATTAATTGCTGTCGTCATTGCTGCCCTACTCTATGTTACTTACACATACGAGAAAACCATAGATCCGTTCGAGAACAAGGATCTCATGAGCCATTTCCAGAACATGCCAACTGACCAGAAGGGGGTTTTATGTAAAGCTCTAAACGAGCAGATTTCATCCTACAATGAGCAGATGAAGACTGCTACACCTGAGCAAAAGCAGGAAATGATGAAGATTCTTACACCGATTCAGAATAACGCAAGTTCATACGGCTGTTAAATAATCTACTCAAATATCAGAAACCATGCGCGTAGACGTAATTAAAATTGTCATATTGGCCTTTTTAATTATTATATCAATAGGTGTATTAGCCTATATAAAATCACAAAAGCCAAAGGTGCAAAAAGCCATTTTCGAAGGATTTGATGTAAATGGAGATATGCCTCGAGACTTTGACAACAAAACTCTATCAGACTCACAACTCTACGGCGATATTCCGCAAGGTGCCACAATCTCCATCTTCAAGAAGGCTGAAATTAAGGGCCTGACGGCAAATCCCGATTCCATCCCTATCCCCGACGGTGATAAACAGGGTAGAGGTGGCGGCCCTCAGCTGGAAGTGACGAGTATCCCTCCGCAGCCTATTCCCGCCGACGACATTGAGGCCAAGCTGAACGCCGCGGCCGACGAGGAGCCCGTTCCGTTTGAGCTGGATACAGATATAACGGAGGGTTTCGTTACGGTGAAGGAGGCAGCTGATGCCGCAATAAAGGCCAAGGCCATCGCAGACGAGGCGAGAGCCTTAGGTAAAGACCCCAAGGCCTATGCAAAAGAAAAGGCCGAGGCGGCCATCAAGGCGCAGGCTACAAAAATGGGATACACGGGTCCTATGTCAAAGGCTGATCTTGAGGCCATCGCGGAGGCGAAAGCTTTGCAGGTTGCGAATGCGGCACTCGCCAAAACAGGTATCAAAATCCCCCCACTCCCCAAATACGATACGTCCACTGTCAAGGGTCGGGCCATGCAGGCGGCACAGGACTTTCTTATATCACAGTCAAAGGCAAGACTGAAGGAGGCTGTAAAGGCTATGATAAAGAATTCAAAGGTTGCTAAACTCGCTGGTAAAATGGTCGCGAAAGCGAAGGCTATCGTGCTCAAGGGCGTGAAGAAGGTGACTGAGAAAATCACAGGTATGTTCGCCAAAAAGATGAGTGCGAAGCTTGGCTCAAAGCTGACCGATGGCATCTTCAAAAAGATGATTGATAAGATTACAAAGAAGGTCACGGAGGCTGCTGCAAAAGCCCAGGCGAAATCGGCGGCCTTCTCGACCAATCCAGTCACTGTTGCGTTTGGTATTATGTTGACTGTGATCTCTACTGTTGCAATGGCGGTTGGTTTGTCTTTGCCAATCATTCTAAAGGGAGACGAGGGCGTCTGTAAACCCGGATGGAAGAAGATATCCGACGTGTGGCCGTCGTATTTAGACAGTATACCTGGTGTTGGTGACGTCATGGGTGTTATCGCGCCTTACCTCTGCTACCTGGACGCGTGCGAACCGAATGAGCAAGAGGATGCTGGACTGTGCTACCCCCACTGCGACCAGGGGTATGTGGGTGTTGGACCTGTCTGCTGGAATAAAGCGACAGAGACGGAACCCAAGGGCCCTGGTATTCCGAAGGGGTGCCCCCCTGGGTGGCAGGATGACGGCGCGCTCATCTGTAAAGAGTGGTCGGGGAAAATCTGTGGTGATGACTGTAGCAAGGGCTGGGACAACTGCCGACGCAGAGGTGCTTTTGGTGAGTGCTGGGGTGGGTGCCGCGAGGGCTGTTCTGATGTCTATCTCGGGCGGTGGATCGGCAAGATGAACAACGAGAAGGATGGTGGCGACCTACTCAAATGTTCAAGCGATCGCGAAGCGATTGATTTCCTTACGGGGCAGACGCCGACGAGTATCAGTGTTCTCCCTCTCTGCTATGGAAAGTGCCCCCTGGTCGGCAAGCCCATCGGTACAGTCACAACGACCAAATACCCCGTGTATATCAAAAAGCGCCCGACGCCGAATGGGGATGCCGCGCAGAAGGCGATGTTAGACGCCATTGCAAATAAAACGGCCTCGACTGCTAAACTCCAAGAGCTTCAGAAGGCGATTGGAGATGCGATGGGTAAAGACGCTGTCTTGCCTATAGCGCCCGATGCGCCCTATATACGTAATCCTGACGGCCCCCGTATTGGCTCAGAGACTGCGGCGGTTCTGCCGCCCAGACGCTGGCCTCTCACAGAGACCCAGTATTACTCGGACCTTTTGGCTGGAATTGAGAATGGTCGCGTTGTATTCTATAGCGAATCACTGGGTGGATGGCAGACGTTTGAGTCAATCTATGGAGGGTATGGCATCACCTTTACTACTGGAAACGTTAAAGTCAAGAAGATAACAATGACGTCAGTGGGACCGCAGGTGCTTACTGAAAAAGAGGGACTCATGTATAAATGGAATCCGAAAATTATGGACTGGGTGACAACAGGGTGGGGCGCGTTCAAGGACCTCGGTGCCGCAAATGATGATTTTACATATGGAATGGGCAATGATGATAGGCCCTATTCATGGCGCTGGAAGGATAATAGGCGATTTGGCAAAGGCCACGGTGGCAATGCTGACGGCCCTCTCCAAGGCTGGTGGGGTATGATTGGTATTGCCGCCAATGACACTGGAACCTTAAATAGTGACCACGGTAATTTTTATACGACAAATCCTCCAGGATATCACGCTGTCTTTCTTGACTGGAACCGCAGATATATGCTTGGCAACGACCTAACATTTGACGTGGTGGGTCTGAAGGGCCACAAAGCAACAGACATCGGAGTTACTCAGGACATAGTTGTCCCTGGACAGAAAAATTACAAATATTACATCTCAACCGACAAGGGAAGCATTTTTTGCGAATCGGGTCCCGACAAGAGCGACGTAGAGAACACACGCCAGAGCTTTAGCGGACCTCTCCCTGGAACATCTATAACGGCAATAACAGTATCAACTGGATTCCCCAAACCCACAGTTTACGTGATTTCAGGCGGCCGCCTCTTCAAGGGAACTTATAGAGACGTTATAACTCAAATACCATCACGATATGATAATTTTATGAGAATAACATGGCCAGCAACTACTTCAACCACACAAGTATTAGATTGGAAGGAAATCCCTGGAAAGAACCTCACGGACATCGCAATCGGCCCGCCCGTGCTCAACGAACAATACACAGCCTACCAGAATTACACGACCTACTTGCAAACAATGCAGTCGCAGGTCTATTCCAAATATCCTATTCCGAGCCCCACCACGCCTGAAGACAAGATTCCCGAGTTAACCGAGACCATCGTATCAAAAAGCGAAGAAAGAATGAAGCACATCCCTCTTCTTCCTTACCTATGTATGGGCAACCGCGGCCTCGCATACGGACGTGGTGTCGGCAAGCCGAAGCTGAAGATGGCGATGGTGACGCCAACGCCACCGCCGCCGCCGCCGCCTGGCCCCACGAACTCGGCGGCCTATGCGGACGACCCTGATACTACATGCAAGGTGGAGTTCTCTGATACGAAGGTTCTCCAAGAGATATGCGATTTCTATTACATCGCCGCCGTGACGAATGCGAACGTCAATGCCGATGGCTCGGTGTCATTTGGATATATAACAAAGATCACAAAGGTCATAGGAAGTTCTGAGCAGAGCGCTGACATCATCTGCGATATCACGAATATCGTCGTAAATACGGATACAGGAAAGACGCTCTCTAGCACAGTCGCGGCCGGCTCTGACCGCCGCATCTACTTCGCCAAGATTGAGAAGGTGTGCAGCTTTGTTGTTGTCGGCGCCACCAACGCAAATGGCACCGGCCCCGACACGAAGGACCCTGGTGCAAAGGCGGTCAACTTCACACCTGTCATCCAGAAGTGCGTGGACGTTCCCATCGGCCTCAAGAAGTGCCAGGGCCAGGACTCCATCGAGGCGATGATTGCGATGTATAAGAAGACGCTGCCGCCGACTGTGCGCATCAAGAGTGTTGACGCCGTGCAGGACTCGGGCACTGATGTGTGCGCCGTCGCGTGGAAGGAGGTCACATATGACCCTGTGACGAATGTGGAGTCGGCGCCGACTGTGAAGGTCGGCAACTTCAAGTATACCCAGGATAAGTCGAACGACGCGTGCGCCTACAAGCTCCAGAGCTACAGCGCGGGCGATCCGAATCAATCTCTCAAGGCATTGGCCAAGCCCATTATATACGAATCGCCGCCGCTTGTGGAAGTCACACTCCAAGGCTGCGCGACAACATGTAAGGATCCCGAGATGCTCAAGAAGCTCGTCAGCGCATTTAATGCGGCGCCTGGAAGCAACCGCATCCTGTCGGTTGGAAAGGTCGTCACACCTGCCCCCCTGCGCTGCGATATTGAGGCCGACGTCTTTGTCGCACAGACGAAGGCGACCGAGAAGCAGAAAATCCGCTTTGACCTGTCAAAGGACCAGGCAAGCTGCGTGTTCACCGTCAAGACGATCGGCGCGGCCGGCTCTGGCACATTCATTCAGAGTAATACCAAGACGCTTGATGCGAGCCTCAGCACCAAGGACTTCATCACAAGCTCCCAGACTGAGGCGGTCAAGTCGGCCCAGACGAATCTGGCGGCGGCAACATCGAAGATAACAACTGCGCAGGGCGCGGCGAACACCGCATATGAGTCAACCTTCTCGCAGTTCGGCCAGGTGCAGACACTCGGCTCCTGCCCCAAGAAGTGCTCGGACCCTGATGTTCTCAATGCGATTATAACCTATTACAACAATGCCAACTACCCGACGACTCGTGCGGGCGTCACGAAGAAGACGATTAACCGCGTTCTGAAGGCGGGCACGGCGGGCAAAAACATCTGCGACATCCTCTTTGAGGAGAAGCAGGAGAAGTATAACGACCTCTATACGGATACGCCCACCGTGAATGTGACACAGAAGACTCAGCGCTTTACGATGAAGGATGCGGGCGGGTGCCAGTTTGTGGTAGATAGCCAGGAGGGATTTACGGGCTCTTTTGGTTCAGGCGGTGTCCCTATGAGAGAGGGATTCCAGTTGACGAAGACGCCGTCTGTCGTCAATACGGTGACACCCTCTCTCAACCCTGTATATACCGGCACTGGGTGCGAGTTAGATTGCACGAAGTCCGAGGCGATGACGGCGATGAAGCAGAAATACCAGAGCGCCAACATTGAGGGGTTTCAAGGTCAGAGCCGCCGGCCGCAATGGCAGAGCAATCGCGGGGGCTTCTTCTCCAACCTGTTTGCCAATTTCAACGAGGCTTTCCAGGATGTGATGGAGGGCGGTGATCCCGAGGTGGTTGATGTGCCGGTTGACGTGCCTGTCGATGTGCCTGTGGACGTGCCTGTGGACGTGCCTGTGGACGTGCCTGTAGTCGAGGAGCCTCCTACAGATCTGGGCACCACGGACTGGAATGCCGCCGTTACAGAGGAAGCGCCTGCCGCCGAAACACCTATTGTTGCCGCGCCTGTAGCGAAACCCAAAGTTGTTAAGACAACGAACATGAAGAAGGTGAATCGCGTTCTGAAACTCGGTGTTAACAAGTGCGAATACGAGGTCGTCTACGACGCCACGGACACGGACTCAAATGGAAATACGACACAGGTGAATAATGCGGTCGGCTACTTCACCGCCATCTTCACAAAGGACGCGACTGGTTGCTCATACTCGCCGAGCCAGGTGACGAAGTCCACGACGCCCATTATAACAACGGTCCCCAACACGAAAACCGCAAATATCTCGTTCTCGTTCTAAAGGTCTAAACTAATGAAACATACCTAGGGTAGATGAACTATCAAACCATAATTGTAGGTGCGGGCCCCGCAGGTCTACAATTAGGGTATTTCCTACAGAAGGGAGCAATTGAATATATGATTCTGGAAAGGGCCGCATCCGCCGCCTCCTTTTTCCAGACCTATCCCCACACGGGTAAACTCATTTCTATCAACAAGCCGAATACAGGTCGCACAGATCCCGAGTTCAATCTTCGCCACGACTGGAACTCGCTGCTCGAAGATGGCCCTATCCGTTTCACGGAATACACGGACGACTATTATCCCGATCAGAAGGATCTCGTGGAGTATATGAATGATTACGCGACGAGAAACAAGCTGAAGATAAAGTATAATACGAACGTCGCTAAGATTACAAAGCACAAGAAGCTCTATGTTCTCCACCTGGACAACGGAGAGATGTATACATGCACAAAACTCGTAATGGCGACGGGTCTATCTGCGCCTGTTATTCCGCCGACGACTGGGAACGTCGTGACCCCTATAAAACATTATGGCGAGTATGAGAAGGATTATTTTAAGAAAGAGGATAACCTGGAACTCTATAAGAATAAATCGCTACTGATTGTTGGAAATGGAAATTCCGCGTATGAACTGGCAAACTTGCTAACTCCATATTGTAGCACTATTATTATCCAGGGGAGGAAGCCCAAGCCATGGGCTTTATCAACACATTATACTGGCGACCTCCGCTCAACATATCTTCCTTTTTTTGACACCTTTCTTCTGAAGAGTCTGAATGGACTTAACAATACGCCTGTAACACTGAAAATTAATCAGGAAACAGCGAAATCGAAATATACACTTGGCTATCTTTGTTCAAATGATTGTAAAGTTGTGCACCCATATTTCAGAGATAGTATAGAGGGGTTCGACGCCGTTATTTATTGCACCGGCTGGAGATTCGACACTTCTATTTTTGATTTCAAGGTCCCCCTCACATCAAACTACAAGTATCCTCTTATTGATTACACCTATGAAAATGTATCAAACGACAACTTATTTTTTATCGGCTCTCTTATGCATTCTCACGATTACAAAGAGAGCTCTGGGGGATTTATTCACGGATTTCGCTATCTAATCCGTTACTTTTATCAGATACACTACAGTGCTTTATTTGATACGCACACATTTGACGACATCAATACTCTTGTAGACCACATTATTAAACGAATCAATACAAGTTCCGCCTTATACCAAATGTATGGGCAAATGTGTGATCTAATCTCCTACGATGAGACAATGAAGAAATATACATATATGAATGACATATCTATATTACATCCTAGAAAGGAGGGACTCTATTTTATTCTTACGCTGGAATATGGTAAGAAACCCGTCATAGATCTTCCGAAGCTTGGTGAAAACAGACCCTTTGCGCTCGAAAGGGGGAAGGAGGCGTATTCAAACCTTCTTCACCCCATTTTACGAGTTGTAAATACTGAAGTGATTGATGAAATTCACTTTGAAGAGAATATATTGGCAAACTTTACTGACACACTGGCATACAAAGATAAGTTTATTCGCTGTTTCAAGGCGTTCAGCACTGCTTGAACCAGGCCGCCGCCGTCTTGCTGGCCGCCACCGCCTTCTTCACCAGGTCGGCATCCGTCGTATAGTGCGTCTTTCCACATAAGAGGAAGCTACTGACACGCGCCCAGCCCCACTGCTGCTCCGTTGCGCCAGGGCGATGACCCGTTCTCCACGCCGCCATTCCACGATTGTAGGATTCGCGGAGGAAGCGGACGGGGACACCTGTTGCTGCGGCCCTATCTTCGAGGCTTTTAACGCCTGGAAAGCGCCGTTCCCAGTTTGCACTGTAAGAGGATTTGCGGGTCTTGATACCTCGGTCGGTTTTGAATCCCGTGTAGGCGGCTGGATCCTTCCAGTGCTTGGCGCCGAACTTTTTCGCTTCCGCTTTGCGAGTTTTGTTTTTGGTTTTGGAAAGGCCCGCATGATATTTATAGGGCCAGTAAGTCATTTATTTCTCCTACCATATGAATCTAAAAATATTCAACGCCGCGTCTTTCTGCGATTAGCACGCATTTTTCTAGTCCTCTTTCCTCCTCGTGTCGGGTAGACCTGCATATATACACTTTTAGGAAGACCTTCCCATCTTATTAGTTTATTTACTCTTCTTACTTCGCTCGGTGAAAGTTTCTTATCTATAACATCAAGATCGCGTGTTAAGAGTGCATACTTTAAAATACAATTACTACGTGTAATATCGGGTATGGAATCCATCAATTCAGCAACTTGTCTCTCGTATAGCATGCGTGTGGCTGCCGCAAAATTATTCATTAATGAATAGAAAAAAAGACTATCTTTCCCTTCTGCAATAGCCCTCTCAATAGTCCATTGATCAGCGGCGCAGCTGAAAGATGGCATGGAATTATTTAAAACACTATTTGCCATTTGTCTTGAAAGCTTATTCATATGCATCTCTGCCAATAGTTCTGGCGATGGTTCATACTCTGCTACAAACGGATTGAATGCCATATACTATATATTATATAGAAAGAAATAATCTAACTTCAAATAAGAAATGACTTGTGGTTGCTCTGCTGGTCTACCGCCTCCTATTCTACGTGGTGGCTACCGTGCTACACGCAAGAATCGGTCTTTAGTTCGCATGTATAAGGCCGGTAAGAAGCTGGGATTCACGGCCCGCGCCTCTCTGAAGGCGAAGGGGCTTATACCCCGCACCAGCCGCAAAAATCGCGGCAAATATATTGTAAGTAAGAAATACCTGTAGAAAAGAATGGATTTGCTTGCGGCACCTCCAGAAGAAAAACCTCTCACCAGATGTGGATACAAACCTGGTGAGAGTTTACGGGCGTTTGAGACGGCGTTATTAGAATCGGGTGCCGTCGCCGCCGGCAAAACCCTCCACTTTTCTGCGGATATTCTCTGCAGCGGTGGATATGATGTCTGGGTCAGGTCCCTCTGGGACTTCGCGATTGATCACGTAGGTGTCGCGTCGCCCCGTCTCTTCGTCTATCTGAAGAAGCGGATTCACGAACTGGATGAACTCTTCAAGAAGCTGCCTGACGAGACGCTCTATCACAGCGATGAATTCCACACGCGGGGTGGGGAGATTGTGATTGTGCTGAGAGAAGTGCCGAGACGGCCGAAGGTGGCGTGGCCGAAAGTGGGTCCCGAGACACATATAGAGGGGTGGATAAAGAATGTGGCGTCGGCGGGGGATACGGCCGCGCTTCGACGGGTCTGGAAGGGAGAGGGTGATATGACGCTTCTGAGGTTGGCGGGGGCCGAGTTTCTGAAAGCAATTACGGACGGGTCTCTGGAGAAGACGCTGTATTGGGTGAAATGGCTCTTTGAAGAGGAGACGCATATGAGAAAGGAGATGAAGGGTGCGAACTTGACGAATATCGGCCGCGGTCCAGCGAGCAGTAAGGACGTAGGACATTTTATCGCTGAGCTTCTGGCGGAGGCCTACAAAGAGATGGCGGCCGCGAAGCTGATCCGCATGGCGGAGGAATTCCAATGCTTGCTGGATTTGTGGAGAGGGGCTGATTCGCGAGTTTCGCCCTCTGGGCGGAAGAAGGTGCTGGCTATTATGGCGCAAATCTTGTGTGAAGTTCCCCGCTGGAAGGTTCCAGCTGCGCCTGCCCTGATTCAGGATCCAGTCCAGGTGTCTCGCGCTGTTTCCCAGAGCAACAAGTTCTTCAAGGAAGTGCTGGCACATCCGCCAGTGAAGTTCGGGAAGGAGGTTGTGAAGCTTTTCAGGAGCAGAGGCCAGGTTGATTCGACGACACGGAAGAAGAAGGTGAAGGAGGAGGGATTCAAGGAGAAGATGGAGGCAATGGATCGGGCTATTAATGCGTATTTGGAGAAATAGTGTCATTAAATTAATGTCTAACAATGTTAAAATGGAGCAATGCCTCTTCTGCCTCGAAGAAACAAAAGATGATAATATATTAATACAAATTCCTTTTCAACGATACTATGATAGGACGGCGTGTACCTGTAAAATTATGACACATGTAGGTTGTTGGATGCACTATCTTTCACATAAGGGTCGCAGTGAATGTCCCATCTGTCACAGAATTTATCAGGAGATCGCGCCTCCTCAAGGATATATTATTGTGGAAAATCCGGCATCTCATCAGGCACCCGTTATTCTTATTTCTAGGGACGAGCCTGAAAGTAGATACGTGATAATAATAAAGCGCATTTCCCTCTTAATTATGGCTATATTTGTGATTGTTTTTATTGTTTCCCCATTTTTAAGTCATAAAAATTGAACGTTGGACGGCGTAAAAGGAGAGTTACAAAGAAGCTAAGATGAACGCCGACCAGATTGTGAAGAAGCTCAAGGAGGCCGCGGATGCGTATTATAATACAGGCACCCCTATCCTCACAGACGACCAGTATGATGCGCTCAGAGATGAGTTGGAGGCCCTGGACCCCAGCAATCCTTTCTTGGGTGTCGTCGGCGCTGCGGTGCGCGGGACAACAGTCGCGCTCCCTGTGCCCATGCCCTCTCTAAATAAGATTAAGCCTCTGACAGGGGCTGTGGCGGCTTTCGTTGCTAAGACTGGGTCAGGCACTGGTACCGCAGTAGGCTTAGGCACTGCTAGCAGTTGGGTCCTCTCCGAGAAGCTCGACGGTATCAGTGCGCTCTGGATTCCTGCTGAGCGGAAGCTCTATCTTCGCGGAGATGGTGTCACGGGCCAGGATGTGAGCCACATCGTAGGTCTTGGTGTTCAGGGTCTGGCTGTTAAGATGGAGCGTGGATTCCGTGTCCGTGGCGAGCTCGTGATTCACAAGGAGGACGTGGCGGCGAATACAATTGGCCGCAGCTGGATTAACGGAGTTCTCCACCGCACGGACCCTGATCCCGCCGACGTTGCCAAGATTCGCTTCGTAGCCTACGAGATTTCCTCTGGGAAGGAGGTTGGAACTCGCCAGGAGCAGCTGGCTACTCTTGCAAAGCTGCGGTATGAGGTGCCTTGGTGTAATTGCGTGAATATGCTGGATGAGGCTATCTTAGGCCAGACACTTAAGGCGCGGCGGGACATCAGCGACTACGACATTGATGGTATTGTTGTTGGGCAGAACTGTGTTCCCGAGTGGCATAGCTGGGCCGCGAGCGGCGGCTCTCTCCGTAATCCGAAGGACCAGGTCGCATTCAAGATGGTACTCTCGGACCAGTGTGCCGAGTGCACGGTGGTTGCAGTCCACTGGGGTCTGAGCTACCAAGGCTACTACATTCCCCGTCTTGAGATTGAGCCTGTGCGGGTCGGTGGCGCGGTCATTACATATGTTACGGGGCACAATGCGCGCAACATTGTGGACAAGGGAATTGGAAAGGGGGCGCGTATCCGCATTCGCCGCAGTGGAGACGTGATTCCCACGATTGATGGGGTGCTGGTTCCCGTAAAGCCTGGGCTTCCTGAAGCGCATTTGTGGAAATGGGTTAGTGCTAGCACGGCCCAAGGTGACCCTGCAGATGCAGTCCATATCTCTACAAACGAAGAGAAACCCAGCCTTGAACTTCTGGAGAGCCGTCTGAAGCACTTCGCAGTTGTTCTGGAGATTGATGGTCTCGGCCCTGGTCTTGTTAAGAAGCTGGTGGCTGGCGGCATTACCACGCCCCGCCTCTTGTGTGCTGCGACTGCGACAGCTCTGAGCGACTTGGTGGGTAAGAAGACGGGTGTATCCATTGCGGATGGTCTCAAGAAGGCGATGAGTGTGATGACAGAGAAGCGTCTCATCTGTGCAAGCGGCACCCTCCCTCGCGGAGTTGGAGAGACGCGTCTGGATGCCCTCTTCGCTGCTGAGCCTGATCCGCGCCGCTGGGGACCTCGCCTGGGTCGCATTGATGGATGGAGTGAAGAGGGACTCGCGGCCTTCTTGAAGGTCTATCCGCAGTATGAGACGTGGCGGGCGGCCGAGTTTCCTGTTCCCGCATATCCTATTCTGGTTCCTGTGGTGGCACCTGTAGTGCGACATGTCGCCTTCAAGGGTCTCATCTGTTTCACCGGCTTCCGCGATGCGGCGCTCGAGAGACGACTGGTAGAGGCCGGCTATGAAGTGACAGATACGGTGACAAAGAAGACGACTGTCTTGGTCATTCCTGACGCAGGGTCCGAGAGCAGTAAGGTGGACAAGGCTCAGAAGGCGCAGATTCCGATTAAGAAGGTGTCCGAGTTTGTTAGAGAATATAACATCTAATACCGTCGTCACTAAAAGTAAATTCAGTTCATATGGTAGAGAGATGTTCAAACTTCCAACATCATTAGGCGCTTTAAAGTCTGCCGTTCCTGGGGCAAACACCTTAAAGGCGGCTGCAGCAAAAGCGGCATCTCCTGCCTCTCTCTTAAATGCTGCCAAGGGGGCTGCGGGCAAGGTCAATGTAGGTAAGATGGCTGCGGCAGCCGCCACAGGAAATGTGAAAGGAGCTATGGGGGCCGCCGCAAATGCTGCCAAGACGGTTGCGAAGAACACGGCAACGACGACCGCTGCTGCTGCCAAGACGGCCGCAACAGGTGTTGCCCAGAATGCTGCTGTGACTGCTGCGGCCGCACAAGTGCCCGGTGGGAATGCCGCTGTAAAGATGGCGAAGAACATGGGAATTCCCTCCGCAACTATTCTTTCCGCTGTCAGCCAGGGCCCTGGTATATTAGACAAAATCAAGCTATTTTTTACCACCATGGACACGAAGACAATGGTTATCTTAGGAGGTATTGTCGCCATCTTCCTTCTTCTCCTCGTCGGCATGATCATCTTCTTCACCCAGAAGAAGGCGAGCAATTTCCAGAATGTGACGGATACGAGCATAGTCCAGGGCGCCACACTTCAAGACGCGAGCGCCTCCATCGGTGCTCAGGTGAAAGGGTTGAGTGCAAGCACAACCGTCAAAGGGGCGCCGACCAAGAAGGAAGGATTCGCAAATGCGACAGGCGTAAGCATGGAGACCGACGACTTGAAACTGATTAATCTCCAGCCGCTGACTGTGAAGCAGGCGGGTTTCATCGGCCCTCTGGATGCCGGCGTCTTCCAAGAGGCGACGGCGGTCACCAACACGCTGAAGGCCGGCGTTCGCACCTTCTTTTTCCAGATTGACTACCATGAAGATGCGAATAAGGACTCCAAGCTCTTCCCTGGCGTGAAGGAGCCGTGCCTCCTCTACAGAGATGACAGTGGCGTGCTGACATCCACGAATGCCGGCTCTATTCTGAAGATGTCACAGGCGATTGCGGACATCGGCTTCAGCAACTCGGTGCCGTCGCAGAATGACCCGATTGTCATTGTCCTCTATGGTGCGCGTGTGCCTGCTGACCCTGTGACTGACCCCAAGGGCTACCTCGCTTATTGCACAAAGATTGCGTCCCAGCTGAAGCCTCTCACCCCTTTCCACCTGGGAATGACGGCGAATGGCGATTATCACCGTCAGGCACTTGCGGGACAGCTCTTCACGACCCCTTTCAAGAATTTTGAGAAGAAGGTTATTATTGTCAGCAATTTTGATACGTCGCTGTATCGCAATGTGAAGAAGATGGGTATTGCTCCCTATAAGCCGGCAGACGATTTAGATTACTGGACACATGCGCAGATATTCAAGGATGATATGGGTCTATCGGTTGGCGCATCGTCTCTTGGTGTAACGAGCGTCTTACCACCCAACACACCTGTCCGTGCGAAGATTTACACGGTTGATTCTATGCGGGCAGTCATCGGCGCAGGCGACGCTGCCATTTCTGCGTGGGCGACCAAGAATAAGAATGTGTTCACCGTCGTGGTCCCGAACTCTATGACAAACCCATCATATGAGGAGATTGAGGCAATGATTAAGAAGATGGGTGTCAATGTGCTGCCGTTCGACTTCTTCTCCTTCAATCTCTCGGACACGAAGCGGCGCTTACAGATCTGGAATTCTGCCACGTGGAATATGCGGCCGCCTGCTTTGAGACCCACGAAGTAGACGTTACAAAATAATATATTGCATATAAATAGGATGGAGGAAGATCTCCGTATAAAAAAATCACAGGGAGAAGACTTTGTAAAACAACGTCTTGAAGCTGTTATTGAAGAAGCACAAGAAAGGATTAACAAGGAGGCCGCCGCCAGTCCTGAAATCCGTTTCGCGCTTGACATTGTCGAGCAGTTTCTTCACCGCAAGGGACGGGTCTGCTACGGAGGCACAGCGATGAATGCGCAACTTCCCAAAGATCTCCAATTCTACTCTCCCGAAAAGGACTTACCCGACTATGACTTCTTTACTCCTGAGATAGAGAAGGATACGGAAGAGCTGGTTAATGAACTGAAGAAGTCGGGGTTTGAAGACGTGGCGAATCGCGTAGGTATGCACGAGGGCACGAAGAAGATTCTCGTAAACTACGTTGCTGTTGCCGACATTAGTGAGATGGACGCGGGTATTTACAGTATCATTGAGAAGCGGGCGGTCGTTATAAAGGGAATTCGCTACACGGACCCTGACATTCTTCGTATGATGATGTATCTGGAACTCAGCCGGCCGAAGGGCGAAGTATCTCGCTGGGAGAAGGTCTACGAGCGACTCACTTTAATTAACAGCGCATTCCCCATGATGAAATGTGTGAAGGAGAAGCGTTTTCCTCATAAAATTCCTATTGAAATCCGCGATTTAATCCACGATTTCTGCATTGAGAACCAGCGTATATTGGCGGGAGCCCGTCTAGAGAAACTCTATTACAGGGCGTTGAAGGGAAAGACTGATGTTCTATGGGAGACGCGTGAAGGTGGCGCGGTCGTCTTCTATAGCCCGGACCCCAAGAAGGATGCGATTGAACTGAGACAAAAGCTGGGATTCCGCGGCGTCGATGTGCGTTATTTTAAGGAACAGGGTGACATCATTCCTGCCCGCTTGGTTTTAAGTTTAAATAGTGTTCCTGTTGCACTTCTTATCAAGGAGACGGCGTGCCACTCTTATAATCTGCTAAAAGACAAAAAGGATAGAGTTGTCCATATTGCCAGCCTTTCCACGCTGATCTCCTTATATTTATCGCTGGCTATTTTTACAAGTGACGAGAAGAATATTTTTGGATTTTCTCTCCTATGCGCAACACAGCGTTTTATAGAGGTGAATAACCAATATCAGAAGACGAAAACAACTCGGCAGTTTCCGCCCTTCTCGCTGGACTGCAGAGGATACCAGAAGGGATATCCAACGCTGCTACGAGAGAAGGTGAAGCGGATTGCTGAGGAGAAGGCTGCCGCGAAGATTAAGCAGTTATTAAAAAAGCAGACGCGGAAGCGATCAACGAATAAACACAATAAAACAGTAAAGAAGAGAAATGTGTGACCAGATACGAATGACTCGTTTACTAGACACAGGAAAGGCATGTAACGCGTCCGTTGCATTGGCGCGTGCCAGGCAACTTTATGGTAGTCAGAGCTATTGTCCGGCCCCTATCCCGGCCACGGTTGTTCCGTTGGTAAGTCAGAGGCTGGGGACTACCTTAGCAAATGCGCTATGTGCCCCTGTTCTTCGCAGCGAGCCTAGCTCAGAAGGGGTGCGCATTGCCAAGCTACAAGACTGTAGTCGCTATCAGACGTCGTCGGCGGATCCCGCCACCCGCTTCAGCGAGTATGTCCGCTTCTTTCCTACACCTTGCCCTGTGGTTGGCGCCGAGTATCTGAATGCGTCTATGCCCAAGGCCTCTACGGCCTGCCAGCTTCCGAACTCTCTTTTGAATCCTGTTCTGCCTGCTTAACATCGCAACTTAATTCTCACTGGTAGAGTAGAAATATGCCCACTGACAACTATGACGCCTCTTTAGTGACGACCCGCGCTCGCGCTCGTGCTCTGTATAATTTCAATGCGAATTTACTGGCGGCGCGTGTAGCAAATGCTAACACGGTAGGCGAGGAGCAGACGAACTTCCAGGTTCTAGAGGTTGTTACGCTAAGACAGCAGGGAGGCTGCATGTGTGATGCGAGCACTACTATAACGCCCTATTACCGTCGCAACACGCCTGGTGCGTCAAGTGGTGCGTCGAGCTCGTAAAAAATATTAATCTCTGAGCCTTTTATTTTTATTTTATATTGATTTTATGGCATAGCTTGTCTTGAAATCACTTACTTCTTCGGGCCAGCGACAACCTTGGCCACAATCTTCTTCACCGTGGCAACCTTCTTCGGAACAGCCACCGGCGCTACGTCATCCGCCTCATCGTCGTCAAAGACGGGTGCGGCCGGCTTTGAAACCGCCTGGATTGCAGGTGCAGGTGCAGAGAACACCTCCTCATCATCCACCTCCTCCTCCTCAGCGAGGGCCTGGAACGCATTCGGGGCAGGCGCAGGGGCCTTGGCGACAGCACGCACAGGCGACGGGGCGGCAGCACTCTCACCATCCTCGAGGAAGGCGAATCCACGGATACGGTCAGGGAGACTGTCCACGCGGATCTGCACGGCCTTCCAGCTGATGCCATACTTGCTGCCCGCGAACCAGACACCCGTGCACTCAATGAGAACAGTGATGTTGGCGCCCTTGACGAGGATGTCCTCCATCGGCAGCTCCGTCAGCTCGCGCTTCTTGTCGTCGTAGACACGCGTGTCAAACTTGCCCTCACGCTGCTTGAGCGCAACCTTGACAGTCGGCGGATACGGCTTGGGGTTGCCCTCCGCATCCTTGCTAAAGCGGAGAGACGGAGTGTAGAAGGCCTTGACAACATCCTTGCTGAGGTCCTGCTTGAACCACGCCTTGGAGTTCTTGACACCCTCCTTAATCATGAAGTCGTCCAGCTGGGAGAACGCATCAAAGACGGACTTCGCCTTCGGGTTCTCGCCCTCATAGCCGCGGAGAGACATATCCACGCTATACTTGACTGGGCCGGCCTTGTCGTAGACGCTCATGCCATACGGGACCGGCAGAGAGCCAACCTGCATCGTCAGCTTACGACCATCGTAGTTCAGATACGCCTGCTTCGCACCGCTGGGGAGGAGCTTGGGCGCGCTGATAGACACGTTGGAGACATCGAAGGAAGACGGGGAAACGACTGCGCTAGACATATTGTTTTACTACCTAATCACCCTCCGCCGCGGGCCGTCAATTTTTGGAGTCCGCCGTTGATTTTGGCGGGTGCCGTTGATTTTTGGGCCCTTTGATTAGGTAAGAATGGCTATGTCACAGAGTGAGTATCTACGGCGTTTAACAGATAATGCGCCCCGTTTTATAGCGCGCAACAAGACAAGAGATTCTTCAGAGCAGACATTCATAGTGCAGGCGCGCGGAAATACTGTGAGACCGAGCGCATCTATGCCGAATCTGTCTGTGGCAAACATGACGATTAAGAATGGAAATTCTAATATTGGATATGCGGCCAGCAGAGGGAATGGAACATTCAATGACTATACTGCCATCTTACAGAATGCGCAGGCGTGCGCGGTCTGCTCTGACCCTAACCCTGTTGTGAATCAATTCGTCTTCATCTCGTCCATCTGCGAGGATCACAGCAAGCCGCCATTCTCTCAGCAGAACCTCTCAACCGCCTATGTAAATTACACATATGGTGGACAGGTTGATTATTTTCCTCCCAAGCTGTCTGCGACGTGCTCTACGAATCAGATTAAGTATCCTTACCCTTCGGGTTAAGATGCTGCGAAGGCGCATCTGGTCCTTCTGGTTAGGTTGCCGTTTAGACGCAACCGGTCCTTCATAGGTTGCGCCTTAGCGGCAACCGGCAGCGGCAACCGTGAACTATTCATCCAGTGTCTCAGCAATCCAAGGATATGCTTCAGCGGCCTCCTCTGAAACATGTACTAACCCCATTGTCACATAGAGAGCTCCAAGAGAGTTCTTCGTCTTGTCTGTGCTTCTCTCTATAAACGACTGCATGAGAGACAGGCTGTGCTTCTGCCACCATCTCTGATTGTGCGTCATTCCCTCCGTAGCCTCTGGCAACCAGCGAAACAACTTCGTCGCCGCCTTGAGATGTCCAGGCACAATAGCCTCCTTCTCCGCCGGACTTAATCCCAGACGAAAGTTCCAAAGAGTAAACATCATCTTGTAGAAGTCCTTGTGATTTCTGATAGTAAGTGCATTAAACCAAGAGCATGCTGCCAGGTAACCCAGCGATTCTAGCCGCATGAATACATCAAGAACCCGCTGATTCCACTCTTGCTCTTGTGATAAGGACTCGCCCTGTAAATACATAACGGGGTATTTGCGTTTGCGCAGATAGGCGATGCGCTCGCGCAGCCTCTGAAGAGCTGTTTGGGGGAATGGATCGCGTGTGTAAGGGTTCTCGGGCTGCTTTCCCTGCGCCATTATGTGAGAAAGTGACCTAATGTCAAATGCCCAGATAAGCCTCTTGGAATCCGCATAGCTGAAGAAGAAGAGTCTGCTGATTTTTTCAATCGGGTCCATACTGTAGACTTCCGTCGTGTTCTGAGAGAGAGAGTAGCAGTTTATAGAGGGGCCTTGGCGTTTATAAGAGAGAGAGATCGGAAG
>Ga0214919_10001421_pt1 | contig 39242 bp, 27 predicted proteins | sample LL1503_MetaG_FD_177994 | JGI IMG/M metagenome (GOLD analysis project Ga0214919, IMG submission 177994) | Freshwater microbial communities from Lake Lanier, Atlanta, Georgia, United States - LL-1503 | ecosystem: Environmental > Aquatic > Freshwater > Lake | place: USA: Georgia | collected...
ACTGTATCAGTCAATTTAGTACAACTGTTTATTAAAATTCCGCTGAGTAATAAAAGCGTGATGATCTTAATATTTTTAAAATATTTATTCATATTAATTATTTTGAAAGTTTAAAAATTAACATTTGCACCAATAGTGAAAGTCCGGGTAGTAGGATATTTGTCTCTTTCGTCGTTACCAGGAGTTAACCCACTTCTGCTAACTTCAGGATCAATTCCTTTATAACCAGTGATAATAATGGTATTCAATCCTGACACATAAAAACGTAGACTCTTGAAATACTTTTTATTTGTCAAAGGCACATTATATCCTAAAGTGATATTATCAACTTTTAAAAAATCACCATTTTCAATATAATAGCTTACATAAGCTTGTGAATTTTTCAGTAGTGTCTTACCATATACATTTTCAAAAGCAGATGCAAGTACATTGTAATTACCTAAAATCTGTGGTTGTGAATTTTCGTAGAACATACGTTGGAAATTAAGTATCTGGAAACCAAAAGCACCGCGCATTAGAATACTCAGATCTAAATTTTTGTACTTGAAAGTATTATTCAAGCCCAAATAGTATTTTGGCAACCCATTGCCAAGTATCTGCTTGTCTTCTATTTTTGCTTGTGCATATGGTTTTGGTTTACCATCGAGTCCCTCAATAATCCACAACCCATTGGCATCAATATCAACCGATTTATAACCCCAGAAATTGCCGATTGGGCCACCTATGTCAATACGGTGGGTTACATCCTGTACGGGCTCCCCTGTACCTCCTGCAGTGAAATAATTACTAGTTGTTCTGAAAAGCTCATTAGATAATGACACCAACCTATTATCATTTGTAGAGAAGTTTATACTGGTTTCCCACTGAAAATCTTTTTTCTGAATCGCATTGTAGTTTATTAATACTTCTACCCCTTTATTCTCCATCACACCTACGTTTGCAAGGATACTACTAAAAAGGTAAGGAGGAACAGGTACAGAATAGTTGTACAACATATCCCTAGTAGTTCGTTTATATACATCTATAGAAGCAGTAAGCTTATTTTTCAGTATACTAATGTCGAGACCAAAGTTCATTTCTTCTTTTCGCTCCCAACGAAGATCTGGATTTGGGTTACGCACTGGAGAAAGTGATTGAACCCAAACTCCATTGTTCAAAAATCTGGTTCCATAATTTAAACTTGTAAGGGACAAATAGGCGGAGGAAGGAGCAATACCAGTAACACCATACCCTACTCTTAGTTTCAAATCGTTTATAAAATCTACATTCTTCAGGAAATTTTCTTTCTTAATACGCCAACCGGCAGATACCGCTGGGAATGTTCCCCACTTATTATTTTCGCCAAATTTAGATGACCCTTCACGTCTTACACTAGCAGATAAAAAATACTTTTCAGCATAATTATAATTCATCCTTCCAAAAAAACCTATAAGCGCGCTTTCAGTGGCAAAACTAGACATAGTTGCTTCTCCGCGACCCAAAGCGTTTCCAGCTTCAAGCTTATTATAAGAATATTCATCAGTAGGAAAATCAAAATTTGCAACTGAGAAATTTTCAGATTTTTGATCTTGGTAACTATACCCTCCTAATACGGTTAGTTTGTGTTGACCAAAACTTTGCGAGTAGTCAGTTGTTAATTCAAGTAGATTGTCTATACTAGAATTAGTTGAACGGGAAGCATACCCATTTCTTCCATTTTTAATTGTTGAAACGTGTTTTTTTGTTTCTGAATACCCCGTCAAAGTTGATTGTTTCACATTAGATACCAAAAGCTTTACATTCCATCCATTTAAAATATTAGCTGTAATATTTCCAGACAAACGGGTCTCCAGAACTTCATCCCGTGCTTTGGTTTCTTGTATATACCCCAACGGATTATCATAAAAGTATATATTCCGTTCTTTCCACCTACCCATAAAATCAAGAATACTGTCTGTAGGATTACGTATCACTGATTGACGGTAAATATAACTGTTAAATACACCATCATCATTTCTTGCCCTGCTAATTGCATTCAAATTTACTTTTACTTTCCCATCAAACATACTGTGATTAAGATCCGCGCGGAATGTAGTTTGCCTGTTAACTGAATTCAGGAACATCCCTTGCCAATCCCTGTAATTTACCGAAGCAGTATAATTGGTGGTTCTGCTACCTCCCTGGAAAGTTAAATTATGCGTAAGACTCAGCGGCAATTTATTAGAAATAGTTTTAAACCAATCGGTATTCATGCCATAATCAATGAAAGGATTACCCTGCTTGCTTTTTTCCCTAAATTGCTCTGCAGTAAGAAATTCAGGACGTTTGGCGATGGTTTGACCACTAATATAACTACTGTATTCTACGGAAGACTTAGCATCACCGTGTAGTTTACGTGTTGTAATTAAAATTACACCATTTGTACCCCTAGTACCATAAATAGCAGCGGCTGATCCATCTTTTAAAACATCAATTGATTCAATATCTTCAGGTGCAACAGAACTTAAACCTCCAGGTATACCATCAATCAGAACCAAAGGAGATGTAGAAGAATTTAATGTAGCTATTCCCCTTAATTGAATCTGGGTACCTGCAGTAGGATCACCGGAAGAAGTAGACACCGTTAAACCAGCAACCTTACCCTGTATTAGTTGTCCTGCATCCCGTGCAAACCCTTTAATAAAACTTTCCTTTTTCACACTAGATACAGCACTAGTTATATCGCCTTTTTTTTGAGTACCGTACCCTACTACTACAACTTCATTTAAACTGTTTATTTCTTTTTGTAGGCTAATAATAAATTGCTTTTTTCCCGCAATACTAAAAGTCATAGAAGAATATCCTATATAACTAATCAATAAAATAGATTCATCCGACGGCACTGTAATATTGAATTTGCCATCAGCATCTGTAATAGTATTTACAGTTGAATTTTTTACCGAAACGGTTGCACCTGATAAAGGGTCCCCCGACTTTGCATCTAAAACAGAACCAGAAATTGTTTTAAATAGAAGTTTAAAATTTTCTGAAGTTCCATTTTTTGATTGAGCTTCATTGAAAATTAATGAAGAGCAAAACAAAAGGAAAACAATAAGTTTTTTCATAAGCAGCCTTTAAGTACATTTAATTGTCAAAATGACAATTAAATGTACTTTTAATATTCTCCAATAGAAGTAACTATTTTACCTAACTATGGAAGTATTTTAACCTTTTTTTTATTGCTATTTACCCCATGATATAATTCTAACACTATTTTAGATAGCACTTATATATATTCATAATTTGAATACTAAATTTTATGCTGTAGGACTTTCACTTCTTTACGCGGTGAAGTTTTACGAGTAGCTTATTAGAAATGTCAGGATAGATAGTTATCAAATGTGAAAAAACAAGATTAGGTGTAGGATCTAATTTACCTTCAGAGCGAAGTCCAATTATCTTAGATGGACTAGCTGGCATATGACAGTCAATACAATTGGAAACTATGTTTGGACCAACCTTATCAGCAAAAGAACAAAACCTATTGCTATTTTGAGGGTGACAAGTCATACATTTTGTTGATAATAACTGAAAATCATTCCGCTCCTGCTTATGAGGATTATGACAAGAGGCACAAGTCATCTGCTCTGACGAACCTTTAAAACATTTGCTTGCTAATAATAATTGATACTGATTACCATGAACATCTAATTCAGTTGCCGCTTGTTGCACAGTATTTGGTTTGAAATATGCACTAAGCAATTCCCCAGGTTTAAAATTAAAAGGAGATTTAACTGTTTCACGGATTCCCGAATGACAAGAAGCGCAATTTTCGAGTTGTTGTATGTTATTAAGTTTTTTGTTTGAAATAATATATTTAGGCAGTTTCTCCAAAGGATGTTCGGTTTGGTAGTTTACATGTTGAGCTGCAGGTCCATGACAACGTTCGCAATCAATTCCATACACAATTTTATTTGGATTAAAATCATCTGCCCGATACCCCTTAAGTGCGTGGACCCCGGTTTTTTCAATAAATGAACTATGACATTCAAAACAACCCACAGGAACCATTCGGTCGAAACGAATACGATCGTTGGGATAGTTTGGACTATTAACCCATTTTTTTGCAGCTACCGAATAAGTGATTGGTAATTGAAATGCATTGGTGCCATACCAATAAAGAAAGGTTTGTGCTTTTCGGCCTGAACCCACCACAATATCGAAAGGGAATGACGCTTTTTCAATATCATCCTGAAATGCTATCTGATAAAACTGCCCATTTCTTTCCTCCATCATTACTTTCAATTTATCATTGTATTGAAAGCGATTACTGTCTGCATGAAAACTACCCGCAATATGATTACGCGTAGCAACAGAAGTACTTATATTATGCGCAGTATTTGAATAGCTATTAGAAATATCAACATGACATTTTATACATTTATCTGCACCTGCATAATCTGATCCACGAGGATCAATATCAATAGCTTTCTGCTGAATACATTGGTTGAATAGCAACCCTATCAGCATCAATAATCCAATAACACGAACCCATTTTTTCTTGAGCATAGAATATGTTTTCAGAAGGCAATTGGCAGTTCTCGGAATACTTTATCGTAAAATAACTTTTGTTTTTTTTCCATTATAGATAACCCGTTCTTCTTTTTTTTGTGCAACCCATTTAATTTTAAAAATTCGCTCTTCCGTAATACTCGGATTTTCAAACATAGGTTCAATAGTAAGTACTTTCTTTTGGTCATTCCAAGAAAATTTTGTTTGTATGGATTTCCCTTTAAGGTAATCAAGACTCAAACCATCATCTTCATACAATACGAAATTACCATCAGCACCTGTATACATATTCAATGTGAGTGAAGCCTTATTTGTTTCTGCAGTTGATTGACGTAGTGTATCCATAGGTATAATTGCCCCTGCTCTGACGTAGAGAGGCATTGTGGCTAAATTAACTATTTTTTCCACTATTCCTCCCCCCTGAATAAGCTTATTCGTCCACCAATCATACCATAAGCCTTTGGGCAAATATACTTTTCTTATCTGCGCATTTTTCTCATAAATAGGTGCTACCATAATTTCCCTACCCCAAAGAAACTGATCCCCGATACCCGCCACTTTTTCATCTTTGGGATAATGCAACCATAAAGATCGCATCATAGGCATCCCTGTTTCTCTTGCCTGCCAGGCAAGTGTATAACTATAAGGCATCAACTGATAGCGTAGTTCATTATACTGTTTGATAATAGGTTCTACCAATAAATTATTCATTGAAGATGGTAGTGAATTACTTCTGTTCTCTAGTGGCCCCATTTCAGTTCGTCCCCAACCCCAAGGTAAATGAAGCCACCAGGTACGTCCATGAGAACGAAATGAAGCATTGAAAGCTGCAAACTGATGCCAACGCACATACATTTCGCCAGTATATTCTTCGTTTGGATAAAACCCACCAATATCTGAACCCCAGAAAGGAGCGATACTTAATGAATAATTTATACCCACAGCAATCTGCGCCTCAAGGGTTTTCCAAGATGATTCAGTATCGCCAGACCAAACCCATCCTCCCCATTTAGCTATACCTGGGTACCCATTTCGATGTAAACTCCAAGGTCTTTTACCTGGGTCGGTTAATAAAGATCCCTGATAATACATTTGATGCCGCTTTAAACGTTCATGTAGATTAAACCAATCGCCCTCATCAGGCCAAAAACCATCTACACCCATTTTAACTAGTGTTTCATGTTGTTTCCAATAGTTTTCAATATGGCCATCATCTTTGATTTCACCAGGTAACGAAGGAATATTTCCATGAAGCGAGGGAAGTTTATCCCTATCCCATGGAACCATGTGCAACAAAATCTTCACATTATTTTTATGAAAGTGATTTATAAGATCAATGGGTTCGTGTTTAAAAACTTTAGGATTGAACTCAAAAGATGGTTGATTCTTATTCCACCCGCTAGGAGTAAAACCAGTGCCAAGATAAATAACCGCATCAATTGGGATTTTTTTAAGCCGAAAAGTATCAACAATTCCCATCATTTTTGTATCATCCTCTAAGGTGCGGTGAGATTGCATATACCCTAAAGCCCATTTAGGTGGAAGTGCTGCAGGTCCTGTGATTAAAGAAAAATTCTGCATCATTTCAGACGGATCGTGTGCATCAAAAACAAATAAATCAAACAATCCCGTAATAACCTGATCAATGGGGGGGAGTCCTTTGACTATATTTAACCCTTGATTCCGTTGATTCTGTGGTTGGACATTTGTTGTAGGTATTTGCCATGGAATAAATAAACCCTTTGTCATTTCTCGTAAGTCCACAAATACCCATGGGCTTGCAACAAAAAGCCCCCACCCACTTGTTCCTGATAGCATAGCAGCAGGATTGCGAGAACCATATGCATCGCCTTGCCAACGAGGCTGCATGCTATCAATAGCACCCCGTCGGTTGAACTGTACTGGTTGGAAATGCCAATTAGTTTTACGATCGGGCTTTGGCCCTCCTTCACCCAATCCTAATACTTTTTCATCGCCATTTAATATAAAAGAAACAGAATTATTGGTTTCAAATACCAAATGTTGTACTAATTGTTGTTGCAGATTAGTTATATGTATTGTAAGCGGCGAACCTGTTATATCAATAGTTAGATTACCAATATGCTGAACAATTTTTTTATCAATGGAGCGGATTCGGATAACAGGCGGTGGATAAGCCGTATTAACCAATGCAGGATTTTTTAATATTTCTTCTTTATAGGATAAAGGCTTTAGTGTAATACGGATACAGCCATTTCCAATCTGCCGTATTAATAATTCTGCTGCAACACCAGCTGTATTTAATTGCTGAGCAAATATTGATTCTGAAAAAAAAAGTACTAAAAAAAAATTTACAAGAAATACTAAAATTGATTTTTTTTTCATAGTTTAAATTGACTTTACATTACAAAAAATACGTCCCTAAAATATTTTTTACAATTTTTAGGACAGATACTTTTAACTCGTCCTAAGAAAAGTTTACATAATTATATATTAAATGATTGATGCGTTTCATTGCCTGCCGTAGAAACATCAAATCGAATAATTTTATGCCCAAATAACATCTTTTTTTATTTCATGTCCAGATAATCAGGTAATACAGGACGTGTAGCCAAAGCATTTTCAATAACGGCACTTACTCTTAATAGTTCTTCCCCTTTCAACGCTAAACGTGGCGCTCTTACAAGCCTTGTACCTATTCCTGTATACTCTGCAGCCAGCTTAATATACTGAACAAGTTTAGGATGAATATCTAGTTCCAATACAGGAAGAAACCAGCGGTATATTTTCAATGCTTCTTCAATTCTTCCTGCTTTTATTAGTTTGAAAATTGCTACAGTTTCTCTCGGAAATGCATCAACCAATCCCGCAACCCAACCATCAGCTCCCATACAAAGGCTCTCCATCGCTAATGGATCTACACCTGTTAGAATTTTATACCTGTCGCCAAAACGGTTGAACATACGTGTTACATTTGTTACATCACGTGTAGATTCTTTTACTGCTTGTATATTTTTAAATGGTGTTAACGATTCAAACATATCAAGCGTTACCATTATTTTATAATCAATCGGATTATTATAAATCATGATTGGTAATGATACCGACTCCGCAACTGATTTAAAAAATGCAAGTGTTTCCTCACTATCTGCTAGGTAGCGCATAGGTGGAAGAAGCATTAATCCATCTGCACCATTTTTTTCAGATTCTTTTGCGAGTAATACAGCAGCTTTTGTTGTTTGCTCTGCAATATTTATTATAATTGGAAAAGAATCGGGCAAAACTTTTTTTGAATAAAAAAGAAGATCGCGTTTTTCATCATTGGAAAGTGAACTAGCTTCACCCAGTGATCCACCAAGTATAATACCTTCTACACCAGCTTCAACCTGTGCATCCAGATTAGTTTTGTATACGTTGATGTCAATTGAATCATCGGCCTTAAAAGGTGTTAACAATGCAGGATAAACACCTTTCCATGTTATTATTGCCATATGAATTATTTTATACAAAAATGGGAGCACGTTCTGATAATAAGTTCTCATAGATTAATGAATAGTTTACGGATTTAAACAAGTTTACAGGAAGATTTGCCAAACCTTGGGTGACAAGCAATAAAAAATGTAAGCCTAAAAACCAAACATGAAACATTTAAAAACAAAAAAATCACATATTACTAGCAGTATTTTAACCTTATTTAATTAAAAAAATACTTAATTGCGCAATAGACACAGTATTTGTTGTATATTATGGACTGATTTATGCAATAATTATTAACAGTAGATACATCTACGTTATGAATGTTTGATAAATTGATACTTACAGAGAAGAAAAATATGAAAGTCTTACAATTTACAATACCGGTGCCGGGCGATAAGAATATCATTATACGTAATGATTTATTGCCACACTTTTATCATCACTTGCATAGGCATGAAGAGGTACAGTTGACCTGGATACAAAAAGGAGAAGGCACATTGGTGGTTGATAATAATATGTATACGTTCGGACCTAACCAGATCTATTTTATTGGTGCGAATCAGGCGCATGTCTTTAAAAGCAACCCTATATATTTTACAGCCAATAGTAAACTTAAAGTGATGGCATTATCCATACACTTTAATCCTAAAGGAAAATTGAGCAGTCTCTTAAACTTAGAAGAAATGAATGCGGTTACTTTGTTTTTTCAAAAAAATAAAAACGGTTTTGTAATCCCAAATAGGTTTGTACCGGATATTTCAAATAAAATGAAGTTGATAAGTAAAAGCACCGGTATAGATCAACTCATGTTTTTCATTAATCTGTTGAAAAAATTCTCAACCATCACAAAAGTAAAAGCACTATCCACTTCAACCATTTTAAATAAGGTTAGCGAGCATGATGGTATAAAGCTGAGCAATATTTATCATTTTATCATGATAAACCACGCAAAACAAATAACGTTGGAAGATGTGGCTAAACAGGCCTATATGACACCACAGGCTTTTTGCAGGTATTTTAAAAAAAGAACGCTTCACACATTTGTTTCTTTTTTGAATGAAGTACGCATTAATGAAGCCTGTAAAAAATTAACTGCAAGTGATGTAGACAATTTAAGCATTTCAAATATTGCATACAACTGCGGCTTTAATACTATCACAAATTTTAACCGTGTATTTAGAACTGTAGTTGGGAAATCTCCCAGCGAATATTTAGAAAATTATTTCAGAAGCACCTACGAAGAATCTGAGAATTAATATTCAAAGTGATGAATACGCTATCTTTCTTCAAGTAGCTTCAATATCCCACTATTGCAAAACACCAGCTAATTCATCGTTATTACGATCAGGTGAATCTATTCCTAAAAGACTCTTTACAAAGAAGTCACGTTTCTTCGCTCGTCCATATGGCCCTCCATCACTATGCCCCATTCCAGGAACGGAAAGAAATTCGAATGTCTTTTTTGCCTTAATTAAAGCATCTACAACACGATAAGTAGACTCAGGTGGTACATTCTGATCTGCCTCTCCTACAATAAGCAACAGTTTTCCTTTTAATTTATACGCATTGGTAATATTGGACTGGTCATCGTAATGCTTACCTACTGGATACCCCATCCACTGTTCATTCCACCATTGTTTATCAATCCTGTTGTCATGACAACCGCATGCTGATACTGCCGCTTTATACCATTCAGGATGAAATAAAAGGCCACCAAGGGCATTTTGTCCGCCAGCTGATGTTCCATACAAACCTACACGTGTGGTGTCGGCCTGGGGATATTTAGCTGCGAGTGCGCGCATCCATAATATGCGGTCAGGAAACCCTGCGTCCCCAAGATTTTTCCAGCATACATCATGAAATGCTTTGGAGCGGTTGCTAGTTCCCATACCATCAATCTGTACAACAATAAAACCAAGTTCCGCCATGCTTTGCATTTCTCCTGAAGCTGAAAAATTTTTAGGAACAAATGAATCTTGCGGCCCCGCATAAATATTTTCAATGATTGGATAACGCTTGGAAGGATCAAAATCTGAAGGACGAAACACAACACCCCAAATATCAGTTACACCATCCCTTCCCTTTGCATGAAATACTTCAGGCAAGGAAAAACCTGCAGCAGTAAAACGTGAGGCGTCTGTTTTCTCAATATCCATCACTTTTATTCCGTCGGATGTTCTACCAATAATTGAAACCGGTAATTGATTTACGGTTGAATACACATCTAGGAAATATTGTTTATCAGGAGAGAATGTCAAACGGTGATTATAACCAGGTGAAGTAAGTTGTACGAGATTTTTTCCATTAAACCCTATTCGATAATAATGAATATTGTATGGGTCTTCACCTTTATTCATTCCACTGGCCTGAAACCAAATTTCTCTTTTGGTTAAATCAACACTATCTAAACCTCGAACCACCCAATTGCCTTTGGTTATCTGATTTTTTACTGACCCCAGTTTTGCATCTACTAAATAAACATGACGCCAACCATCTTTTTCAGTAACCCAAATAATTTCAGAAGTTGTTGGCAAATAATAGGTGAATATTTTCTGCTCGTATATAAAAGTATTTGTCTGTTCATCCACGATATTACGAGTGGTTCCATCCTCAGCATTTACTTCAATGATTCTGAAACGCTGGTGGCCTCGGTCAACACGTTCATATAAATAATGATTATTGTCGCCATTGTTCCAGCGGATACGTGGCGCGTCGAAAAAATCAATAATATCAGTGTTTACTTTTGCAACTGATTTCTCCGACACTTTAATCACAAACATTTCATAGGTAGAAAAATCGTCACCTGGCTGTTTATAATTTTGCTGTTTCACCTCTCCACGTGTAACACCAGGTAATGAAGTTGCTATGTAATAAACAGGTTTGTCAATCACGCGTTTTATTTTATATGCAACCAGATAGCGGCTATCAGGCGACCAAACAACTTCTCCATAAGGCAATGAATTTGTACCATCTGTTGTATAAGCTATCTCGTCACCACCACCAACAGGTTGCAGATAAATATTATTTTCTTTCAAAACAAAACTCCATTTTTTATCAGGAGAGGTTCTGTTGTTGCGGTTACGTTGCCAACGTCCGGTTGTTGTTGTTAAACCAGGATAAATAGTTTTATCAACCGGAAGTGTATCTATTTTTGTTAAAGTATAATTAGCTATGTCCACATTATAGAAAACAGAACCTGTTGCTATTGCAATCTTATCTCCTTCAGGATAAACATATATATCTTTTATTGGTATCCTGCCTACATTAACAGGTTTGCCGGTTATTGTAGCTAATGCCTGCGACATTTTTGTTACATCAAATAAAGATCGTTTTATTTTTTTTGTTGGGTCTATGTATAGATATTCCGTCAAACTATCTGGCAATGCATTTCGATACCAGAAAGCAGAAGAACCGGACCAACCTGGTGTAATCGTTGTTTTAAAAACGGTTCGCCGGGCAAGACTGTCTCTTTCTTCTGCAACTTTATACCTTTTAAGCATCTGCTCCCTGCTAGGAGAAAACGGCTCAGTTACTTTATTTTGTGCAGACAAAACATCAGCATATACACAGAGAATAATTAAAAGAAAAAATAGTTTTGGTTGCATAACACAGAATAAATTTAAATTAGTTTAAAATGCTTATTTTGTTTTTATCCTTAATACAGTAAGTGAATATTTAGGAAAAGAATATTGCACTGTTTTACTTTTAATATCTGTTATTGTTGATTGAACTGGTATGTATTTTTTGGGTTCAGTAAATGTATTCTCAACATCTAGTTTTATAGATGATAATGTGTATGCTTTTCCTACTGGTAATAATTGCATTGCGCCATCAACTTTAATATCTGTAACATAGTTTTCATCAGAAACATTTACTGCTTTAACAATGAGGTCTCCATTGTTTGCATCAATACCTGCAATGCTGATAAATTTACTAGGTTCAGTATAGGTTACCAGTAACTGGTCATCAAGATAACATTCCACTTTTTCCAATCCAACTTCAAGCCGTATATCATACCATTTGCCGGTTTCAATTGGTTTCACCAAACGTTTTACCGGTGAAACATTTGAAACGGATTCATCCATTACCATTTCAAACATAGAACTGTTGTTTACCAATCCCCCAATATGTGCACGAAGCATGGAACGTCCATTCACTGCAAAAGGAATGATAAATGCATTGGTGCCAGATGTTTTTTTTGCTTTCAGTTTTAACGTATAGGTTTCAAATGATTTATCTTTCAATAGCAGCAAACGTTGCGCGCCCTGCACAGTTTGCGCCATTGCCCCATCTTGCACTTTCCAATTTCCACGGATCGTTTGCCATTCTGCAGAATTGTTTACAAAATCACTTTTATACACCAATTTCCCTTTTTCCGTTACTTCAATATCCTTATATTCTGTTTGTGTATCCCATGTTGCGAGCCCTATCCCGCCTTTGTTTCGCGCCTTTGGCGCTGCATCTTTTAGCATGCCGAATTGTACTGGTAAATTTTTATCGGCGCGTTGTTCATTCATCAACTGAATGGTATAATAAGATATCCGCGCGAAGCTGCTATCTGATTTAAATTTGATTAGGTTCACTGGCCAATGCCTTGTGTTTACATTTTCAAAAAGCGGTGCATAACTCGACATTTTTATTAAGTCACCATTATTTTCCATTCCCATAATATATGCCGCATCATTTAATGCAGCGAGCATATTACCTGTACCTACCCCTCCATTAGTTGCATACTCTCCAACATAAACTTCATAGTCGCCACGTTTGTAACGATCAAAGTGATCATAATTTGTAAACGACCAGAAAGCGCCTTTGTATGCATGTTCATCAGCCATATCCGTTACCTTGATGCTATCGAGTGTTCTTTTATTAATATCGCCAATACCCATACTAGAAATGATTTTCAAGTTGGGGTATTTTTTCTTTATCGCATCATGAAATCGGTTATATCTGAGTGCATACCAAGGCCCATGCTGTTCGTTACCAACTTCAATATATTTTAATGGGAATGGTTTAGGATGTCCATTTGCTGCGCGAACCTTACCCCATTTGCTAGTTACGGGCCCTAATGCATATTCGACTGCGTCAAGCACATCATCAATAACGGGTTGCAAGTCTTCATCTTTAATAAAAGTACCACTGCGGAACTCACAGGAAACACCTGCATTAAATACATACAATGCATCGGAACTAATGTCTTCGCAAAACTGAAGATATTCATGATAACCAAAACCATCGCTCGACCAATAACCCCATACACTATAAGTGCCAGGGCGTTTTTCTAATTTACCAATCGATGATTTCCAGTTTGGTGCACTTTCTACATTAATGCCTTCTACAAAACAACCTCCCGGCCAACGTATAAATGCAGGTTTTAAATCTGCAAGATATTGCCCAAGGTCTGCACGAACACCATTGGGTCGATTCTTAAATGTTTTGCGAGGAAATAATGAAACAAAATCAAACCATAAATTTCCAGTAGACCCAAAAGAAAAAGCAAACCTTGCTTTGCCATCGGTTACTGATGGTATCAAAACACAACTGTGTTTTTTCCAATCACCATCTGCTATGGATGTAAAAGTTTTTGAAGCAAGCACTGATCCATTTTGCGATAGCAGCATTACAGTTAAAGGTCCTTTGTATGATTGATCTGAATGGGTATAAAAACTAAGGTCATATGTTGCACCTTTCACTGCATTGATTCCCCAAAAGCCTTCATTGACAAAATAATTTTTTCCATCAGTTGCTAATTTTTTTATTGAAACTGCTGCAGCCTGTGGCGTTTCGAGTGTGAGTGGATTTTTTTTATCGAGTGAAAGAACAATTTCTGCATCAATACCCGTTTCTAATTTCCAATACGGAAAATCCGTTTTAACAGTCCATGGCATTTTCCAATTACTGGGGCGACCATTTAAATTGTAATGTGGTTTTTTACCAGGGTTCGCATCTAGCATTCCATTTTCAACAACAGAACCGAGTGGTATACGGCTCTCTTCAAAACCACGGTTCTGTATCATTTCTGCATATAATCCACCTTCACCACCGTGACTAATTTCTTCGAAAAAAATTCCATGAAGATTTGGTGAAACAGTATTCTTAACCTTATCCGTTTGTATCTGCAAAGAAGCACGTTGTTGCGCAATAACAGTTAATGAGAAACAACAAAACACAAGTATAGAAAATGAACGAAGCATATTTAATTAATTTAGATAACCTATATATTATTTTACGATCCATTCATGCACACCTGTTGCATAATTTTTAGGAAGCTTAATTTCCATACGGAGCGCTTTTGTTTTTATTGGTTCGAATTTTACCACATCATATTTATCTTTAACAGGTGCATACGGTTCTAGGTTCTTTACAGGTACCCAATTGTCGCCTTCTTTGTAAAGTAGTTTTGCTGAGGCAGGAATTCTGCATCCACCGAATGGTCCATCATCATACCAATACACACTAGATTCTGAAACAGTTTGTTCACCATCAAAATCATATTGTATCCACTCGTCTGTGTCTTTCTTTGGCCACCAATGCAGGTACAAGGCCGATTTATCTTCTGATGTAGCAGGCTCAAACTGGTCGTTCAATGAAGCCAGCATACGTTGGTTATTGATAGAAGCTGATACTTTGCTTTTTGATGCGATAGTTGCTGCAGGGCGCGGCCTGGCTGCTGATTCTACAAACGGTATCCATACCACCATTTCTGATGGGCCGCGATTACTCCATGAATAGTAAGGAATAGCTTTTGCTTGCAGATCCGTTTTAAGAAGATCATTGCTTGATAACTGTCGGCGTGTAGCACTGCCGTCTCCGGTTAAAACCAATACACCGTTAAGTAATTGTTTTTCAAAATTTTCTTTTACAACAGTTTGCTGACTCATCACAATATTCTGTACGGCCCCATCCTTATTATCGGGTCCTTCCAAGCAATATACAATTGGTCCTTTCTGAAATGCAAAACGGCCCTGATCATCTTTCACTTTTTCATTGGCTAATACTTTTTCAACTTCCATTGGAAGATCCATTTCTACTACATCTCCTTTGCTCCATGTTCGATTAAAAACAGCATATCCTTTTTCAATTGTGTAAGTAACTTCTTTACCATTAATACGGATTGGAATTTTTACTTCTCTGTTATCAGCAAAACGATATAAGTCGCCTGGTACTGGTTGTTGTCTTGCCCATCCTGGTATTCTCATACGCAATGTGAAAGGCATTTTTTTCTCAACCGCTACTTTCAGTTTTACATTACCCTGCCATGGATAAGCAGTTTCTTGGCTGATAGTAATTTTACCTGCAGGCAGAGTAATATCTGCCTGGTTTGTCATAAATAAATTAACGTACAGATTATTCGCATTCTGTGCATAAACATAACCCGGAACAGAAGGCATAAAGCGCGTCATATTAGAAATACAACACGCACAACCAAACCATGCGCTGCGTTGGTGTTGCCCCATTGAAGCCAGTGGATTTGGATAAAAGAATTTTGTACCACTTTGAGAAACGCCTGATAATAATCCATTGTATAATACACGTTCCATTACGTCAATATAACTAGCATCACCATGTAATAAAAACATACGATTGTTCCAGTAAACATTTGCAATGGATGCACATGTTTCTGCATAAGCAGACATATTAGGCAATTGATACGCGGCCCCAAATGCTTCGCCAGCACCGGTTGCACCGATGCCACCTGTGAGATACATTTTTTTGTTAACCACATCAGACCAGATATCATCAATTGCTTTTATATAAGATACATCACCTGTAAGTGCTGCAACATCAGCCATCCCAGTGTACATATATGCTGCACGCACTGCATGTCCTACTGCTTCATGCTGATCGGTAACAGGTTTTTGTGATTGATTGTATTCAGAACCCCTGATTTTTCCATTTCCGCGTATATCAAGAAAATATTTTGCAAGATCAAGATAGGCCTGTTTTCCTGTTACCCTGTACATACGTGCAAGTCCCATTTCAACAACCTGGTGTCCTGGAAAATAAGCGGCTTTTTGTGGGCCAAAATCTTTTACTAGCAAATCGGCATTTTTTATGGCAATATCAAGCAAACTTCTTTTTCCAGTTGATAAAAAATGCGCAACAGCTGCTTCATATAAGTGGCCACAGTTATACAATTCATGACTCAATTTCGGATCATTCTCCCAACGCTTAGGACTGATCCATGGATGTAGTTTCTCAGGTTTCATTGTGCGGAAAGTATAGAGATAACCGTCTTGTTCCTGCGCTTCACCAATGATGCCAATTAACGTGTCGATGGAACGTTCAAGTGAAGGATTCGGCTTTACCTGCAAGGCATACGATACACCTTCAATCACTTTATAAATATCCGTATCATCAAAAGGATATTCCGAAATATTTGTTGCTGGTTTTTTACCTGCGGCTTTCAGAAAGTTATCTACACGACCAGTTTCTCGGCATTTCTGCAGTACATACGGAATCGTAATATCTACATTGTTTGCAATACGTGGAGCCCAAAAATCGTCATGCACATGAACTCGATTAAAAGTTACTGGTTGTATCGGGTAATCACGGTTTTGTGCAATAATTTTTCCTGCTGAAAACAAAGTGCAGACTGCCATAAAATTATAAGCAAGTATAATACTAGTTGAATTACTGATTTTTTTTTTCATATACTGAATTGATAAATGATATTAAATAAACTATACTACTATTGGGTAATGAAATTACCTTTCTGAACATTATCCCGATTTTCTAATTTTAACCTGTTATGAACTCATTTTGTCATTTAATTATATAGATTAATGTAAACATTATTCAGCCATATCTCTTCTGCATTTCTCAGATATTCGGTTAATGGGTATATAACGGTCAAGAAAGTCAAAATAATGCTATGTTATGGTAAATTATTTAATAACACTAAGCAGAGGAAAACTTAGTTTTAAACAATTCATTTTTATCTTAACTATTTATGAGAAAAATACAATCCTATCTTTTAGTGCTGTCTATGATGGCATTTTCACTTGTGTCAAACGCACAAAATCCTACCGCAAGTCTTTATCTACAAAGTAGTGAAATGCATGACATGATGGTTCAGTATACAGCCGACATGGGAAGTGTTACTCGGTTTTATGCAACTTCAGCCACTGGTTTTGGAGGGGGCGGCAGAGGTGGTGGCAGCCAATTTGGCGGTAATACTTATAATTCTCCTGAGAGAAGAGCAAGGATGTTAACGCTAATTGATTTGTATAGTAAAAAAATGGACGCGGTTAATTTTGATAAAATGAGTGTTTACGGGAAAGTAGATTTTATTCTTTTTAAAAGGATAATTGATGATGCCAAAACTAAATTACTTGAGGAGCAGGATGACTATAATAAGATCGTTAAGTTTTTACCATTCTCAGATAATATCTACAACCTTGAAAAAAGCCGCAGACGAGGTTTGAATGTAAACGGCGAAGAGGTTGCAAAAAAAATGAACAGCATTATTAAAGAAGTACGCAATGCAAAAGAATCATTAAAAAAAGAGGAAAGCATTGATAATAAATTAGCCGCGCTTGCTTTTGATGCAGTGAAAGGTTTACAGGGTGCGCTAAAAAGTGAATTTGAATTTTACAATGGTTATGACCCGATGTTTACATGGTGGGTACCTAAAACATACGCGGATCTTGACAGTACACTTGGATCTTACGCAACAGCGCTAAGAGGCAAAGGAAAAAACATGGATGCAAAACCAAAAGATGATGGCAGTGGCATTTTAGGTATATCTGTTGGAAGGGATGAATTAATCCGCCAATTAGTAAGAGAATATATTCCATATACACCGGAGGAACTAATTGAAATTGCCAATAAAGAATTTGCATACTGCGATGTAGAGTTGTTGAAGGCATCAAAAGAAATGGGATTTGGAGATAACTGGAAAGCGGCACAAGAAAAAGTAAAAAATACTTATGTTGCCCCAGGTAAACAGCCTGAAGAAATGTATGACTTGTATAAGCAGTCTGTTGATTTTTTAAGAAAGAATGATATGGTTAGTATACCAGAACTTTCTGAAGAAAGTTGGCGCATGATGATGATGACGCCAGAAAGACAATTGGTGAACCCATTTTTCACTGGAGGAGAAACACTGAGTATCTCTTATCCAACAAATACCATGGGATATGAAGAAAAGCTGATGAGCATGCGAGGTAATAATCCTGCTTTTTCAAGAGCAACTGTACACCACGAATTGATTGCAGGACACCACCTGCAGGCATATATGACGGCTCGTAACAAAGTTTACCGAAGAGAGCTGCTTAATACCAACACGCCATTCTGGGGAGAGGGAAGCGCTTTGTACTGGGAACTACTTTTATGGGATATGAAATTTCCTAAAACACCCGAAGACAAAATTGGAATGCTTTTCTGGAGAATGCACCGTTGTGCAAGAATAATTTTCTCTCTAAATTTCCACCTAGGTAAATGGACTCCACAGCAATGTGTTGATTTTTTGGTAGACCGAGTAGGTTTTGAAAGAGCCAATGCCGAAGGAGAAGTGCGCAGGTCTTTTGTTGGCGGTTACCCCCCATTATATCAATTGGCTTACATGACTGGTGGTATACAATTATATGCTATGAAAAAAGAATTAGTTGACTCAAAAAAAATGACACTGAAACAATACAATGATGCCATCTATTCTGAAGGCAGCATGCCTATTGAATTACTTAGGGCAATCCTAACCAACCAACCAATCAAAAAAGATTTTAAAACAGTATGGCGTTTTTACGATCTTAATAAGAACAGATAAATATTTTTAATTTTTTTGTAAAAGTCTCTCTAGTAAAATGGGAGACTTTTTTAATAATATGATTCGTTAATCTATTTTAAAAATATCAATACCCGCATATATTCAATCAACAAAAAAGAAGCAGGTTGGTATATAAGGCAATTACATTTAAGTGTTAGCTCCGTTAATTATAAAAACTAGAATTCATGAGAAAAGTTAGCTTGTTTTTTTCTGTATTATTAACTTATTCTTTTTTGTTGCCTGCACAAAAAAGTACTGAATCTAAACAAACAGTAGAAAAAAAAATTGGTAAAAAAGAATTACTTCTTGCCGATACGATATATCGGATCCCTGTTAAAAATGATTTTCAAAAAGAAGAAAGCGAGTATAGTTTCAAACGAATGGTAGAGGGGGATAATGTGGCTATTTTCTGGCACAAAGAATTTGGCACTGATCCTACTATCAATCCAAACGAAAAAAAACGTTTCAATCCGCAAGAGGCATTAAAAGAATGCGAGCGTTTTTATTCTTATTATGTAAATGATTTAAAACTGGTAATTAAAGGAAACTCCTGGACAGATAAATATAAAATGGTTTTATTTGTAATTAACGGTGAAGGTGGTACCGCTTTTGGTGGTGGTACGGGAAAGGTGGGTATGTTATGGACACCTGCTGCTAGAATGAACAAAGCCCCATATGGAGCACTGGCGCATGAGCTTGGCCATTCTTTTCAATATATAGCATCGCAGGATAATGGCCGAGGGCCTAGAGGCGCAATTAGTGAAATGTCGGCGCAGTATATATTATGGCAGGTATATCCTGAATGGATGACTTTTGAAAACTACCACCTGATAGATTTTATGAAAGGAACTCATTATGCATTCCTGCATGCTTACAACACCTATCATTCTCCATATGTTTTTGAATATTGGTCCAATAAACGAGGTATAGATTTTTTTGGAGATTTGTGTCGTTCAACAAAATTGGGGGAAGATCCGGTTATGACTTACAAACGAATCACGTCACAAACCCAAGAGCAGTTTAATGATGAGATGTTTGATGCATCATGCAAATTCATTACGTGGGACATGCCACGTATAGAACAAATTGCCCATAAATATGCCAACCAACATACAACAACATTGAATGCAGTTGGAGATGACTGGTACAGAATTACCAAAGATAAATCACCGCAGAATTACGGCTATAACGGTATCAAATTAAAAGTACCAAAAGCAGGAACTAAAATAATTCTCCACTTTAAAGGCATAGCCGGTACTGATAGTTTCAGTACCACCAATCTTGATAAAGCAGGATGGCGATATGGATTTATTGCCTCAATAAAAAATGGTAGTCGTGTGTATGGAGATGTTTACAAAGATATTAAAGGTACCGCAAAATTCACTGTGCCAAAGAATACCGAATTCTTGTGGTTAGTGGTTATGGGAGCACCAACAGAACACTGGCCAATTGTAATGAAAAAAAGACCAGTAGTAGGTGTAGAAAATATTGTATTAGCAGAAGAACAATGGCCCTACCAAATTAAATTTAAAGGAACCTCCCCAGATGAGTCAATAATTAAATAATACAGGTATCATTTATAAAAAAAGAGGATTAATTAACAAATCCCTATTCTTAGTAGGTGTATTTAATTTTCTACTCGTTTTAAAAAAATAATAGTGCTGTTGCCTGCAGGCATAGCAACATTTACAGAAGCTGCTTCACCATTTAAAATTAATTTCTTTGCAGTTTTTCCTGAAGATATTATTTCATAGGTTCCTTTAAATCCTTTTACAATTAACGATAATTCATGCTTGTCAGCAGTTCTGTTTTCAATGGTTAACCCAATGTTTTTTCCTGTTGGATCTATTACAACAGGTTCATTAAATTTGAATCCATCCCGATTTAATTCAATATCAAACTTATGATCTCCATTGCGGTAGTATATTTTTCTACGTAGCCCATCTTTGGGGATGATATAAAAGAGGTTGTTCTTTTCAGTAAGCTCGCCACCATAGGCAACCATTCCAAAAATAGGATCATTGGTTACTACGGTCGCTGCTGCACGAGTTGCACCGCCAAAACCAAGATCTATTTCGCCATCATAAAACCATGGTCCACGACCTTGTGGTTTCTGTATCCATGGATTGGCATATTTCTGTGGTTCAAATGCCCAACCCGAAGCGCCGTCATTTTCTTTACCAGGATACCAGTACCCATAATTAGTTTCAGGTGTACCTGAATTAATGAGTGCAAAAGAACTTAAATAAGACTGGTAACCCAAACGTATATAATCTGCCGGATCCTTACTGAAATTCAACCCATAATCAAGAATGGACCATCCACCCATTTGCGACATATAGCTTAATGTATAACTATCACTTTTACCCCTAAAATCGCTCCCCAAATAATAATACGCAGGTTCAATAGCACCACGTAAGGCAATATTAGCCTGTGTTTGCCTATCCATGAAACTAATTGCATCTTCTTTTTTAACAGTAGGATGCGAATACCATTTGCTAAGATTTTTATCGAACCATAAATTTTGATCTGGTTTCATTTCATGTAACATCGCATAGCGAGCCAATGCATGACTTGATTCGAAAGCGGTGGCATCTATTGCATATTCAGAGCGAAATGGATATTTATCATCATACAAAAAATATTTTACTTTTTTTTCCCATTCACCTGTAAGTAAAGCAGCGTCATTTTTGAACCCTTCTTTTTTTAAATCCTCTATCAGATCAAGGATTAATAACTCATTATAGCAACCCCATTTATACGTTTCATACCAGGGTAATATTTCATACGGATATTTGAAAAAAGCTATAGCAGTTTGTTTTGCCCTTTCGAGGTAGCCTGCTTTATCTAGGTAATGCGTCATGCTCGGATACATTTTCGCAATCTGATACATATGATAATACAACATCATAATATGCGGATAATCATATGAGCGCCATGTGTGCATTTTATTACGATTGGTATCCCTACTATTTACCTGCCGGTTAGCATTGTCACGATTTACTTTCCAGCTTGGCGTACCATATACCCCATATGCATAAGGCGTTTCCTTATCAGTTCGCTGCAAACCACCCCATACAAAATTTTTAATATAATATTCAACAGCAGCAATTTCTTTTTGATTGGGATATGCTACATTTTTTGCTGCAACAAATGGCGCTTTACACAATCCAGGATCGTCGCAGGTTAACACATAGCTAAGTCGGCTGGTATCAAAAAAATCTGCATTATCTGGTCCGCGTAGTTGTGAATTTTTCATATCGTATACACCAAACAAACCGTTGTACCATTTATTTGAATCCGTATGTTGTTGGCTGTTAACAATAAATGCTGCGCGTTTTTTATATAAGGTTTCCAATGGTTCTGTTATAAAAAATTCCAGATAGGTTTTATAGTTGTTGCCATAAGTAATAGTGATTTTATTTTCGCCCAAGCGGGAGAATTTTATATTATACAAATGCGTGCCTTTTTGTTTTTTATTGATTTCTTTAATAGCAGTAGCCGGAGCAAATTCAGCGGCAACTGATATTATTTTTTGATTGGTGTGTAAGGCAATCGTTGTATTTAGGTCGGTAGGAACCGTCATACCCGGCATTACCTGTACATCAATTAAACCTTCTTCAGCAAGTATATTACGGATACCTGCATAATCTTTTGCCCATCGGAATGTAAAGCCGTAGGTTTTACTGCTGTTGGATGCAATAACTGCAGAAGTATGCGGTTGGCGCCAACTGCCTCGTGTTTCCTTATTACCGGTCAAATCAGAATGAATATAAGTGATAAACGTACTACGCTCAGAAGCTATAACGGAATTGGTTGTAAAATATTCCAGCGAAGTACCGGGCAATGGAACCATTACCAAGTATGGGCCCAACCCTGTTGGACGCTCCCAAAAAATAAATGAGTTGTTACCAGATATAAAGTGATGTTTAACCACACGTTTTTCAAAAATTTCTACCGGGTTCTCTCCTCCTCCGTTGTTATACAGTAAAGGAATAGCAAGATCTTCTATGCGGATGGCACCATTGGTTGTATTACTAAGTTTAATCTGCCAGATAAGAGCATTATTTTCTAAAACAAAATTTTGCGCTAACTGTAAACCTTCATTTCGTTTTAATTCTGGCGACCAGCTACTTACTGTATTACCATTTTGCGATACAGTGGTGAGGCTGCTGGTAGATGCTCGGACTGAATCCAGTTTTTTTCCTGTTATGTAACGAACTGTTATTTCGCCAAATACACGTCCTTTCCTTATATAGCTAGTAGCATGCACATCGTTGGTTTTACTAAGATCAGCAATGCCATACTTATCTGTTTTAAAAGTAAATGCAGCATTCGTAAAAACTTTTGAATCTGTTAACTGGGCTGAAATGTTTTGGCAAATAATATTAAATAAAAAATAAAGAGAACAGACAAGTATTGTCTTCTTCATACATTTTGTTTAAAAGTGTCTAATTGACATTAATAAATTTAATATTAAATCTCGATTGCAACAACTCTTTTTTAAGAAATCCATCTATAGGTTCATGTTTTGTAAATTAAAAGACTGAAAGTCATTGCATATATCTGATATTCATTATTTTATGAAATATTAGCTTGAGATCAATAGTTGAAACCATTTACATAATGAAATGATGGCTCTGTATTAAAGGGCTATATGTATTGTCAACCTTAAACACAGTTTATATTACAGACTCTGCAATTATCCATATTTCAACCCAATTTTTTCTTATACTCAACACTATAGTTCTTCTAATTTCATAATTCTTTTTCCTTACTTCTTAATCCTGTATAATAACTAAAAGCATAAATAGTTACTCCAATTAATAAAACACATCCAATAAAAATTAGCAAATTAATGATGATTCTAACAGTTGTTTTTGAATTGTTTCGGAAAAAGTGTACCTATAATTGTACCCTTTAAGAGCTGAATTTATACTAGGAAACTGAAAGTCAGCGTATTAAAACCTAAAGTTGTGGCCTTGCCAGGAATCGAACCTGGATCTGGAGCTTCGGAAACTCACATACTATCCATTGTACTACAAGGCCAAGTCTGCAAAAGTAATTGAAGCAGGCTACTAATGCAAAAGTTCCTGAATAGCCGCTGGAAGAAAGATGCGTGTGGGCACACTACTCATAATTTTTAAATCGTCTAATAGCGAACTTTCGTTGTCTAAAAAACGCAACACCGTTTCTGGCTGATTCGATTTAAAAATGGCCGAAAAAATTTGATCGCCATTGAGTTTTTTATGATGCAGCACGTTTAATAATACACTATCATAAAATTGCCCTTTGCGTTGGTGCATTGAAATTGATACAAATTGCTGTTGATTATGCTTTAATCCTTTAATAATGGCAGCGGTTCTTTTTTGAATAAACTGAAAAGCAAACCCACTGCTACCCTTGGCCTGTCCACCTTCAATTCCAATATTTATCATTCGGCCTTTTTGCAATTCAAATGGCTGATTGGTCATTGGAATAACGCCTATCTCTTCGTGTGTAATGGTATAGTTGCTAATATTTAGTTGTTGCCCTATATAAGCTTTCAATTCGTTTTCGTAGGCTTCTTTGGGCAGTAGCGTTGGGGTAAAAAGCGTGTATTCTATCAAGGCCTTTTTTTCAGAAACTGGCAAAACGTACATAAAGCTTGTACCATTTTTTTGGCTAATTCTAAAATCCATAAAAATAGCTTCTGATGGATTAAAACAAGCGGTATCTGTTTCAATTACCCAACCCGTAAAATGTTGTAAAAATTGATACTTCTTTAAATTGATTGGCTGAAATGGAATACTATTAAAAACAAAATCGGCACTAACCACATGGTTTTCTAAATGAACAAATGCTTGGTTGTTTTCTGAATGTATAGAAGCTACTCTTTCATAACAAAATTCAATATTTGAAAACTGCGCAGCTTTATTTAACACATATTGATAAAAATCTAAACCCTGAATCATTTTATATTGGTAATGACCCAAATTTAAATTAGTAGAAAAATCTGTTGAATGAAATTGCATGGTACTCCATCGATGGTGTACGATGGGCTCGAACAAGCCTGGGGTTTGTTCCCAAAAACACCAGGTTCTATCATTGGTTTTTTTAGTTGATTGTTCTATTACTAAAATGCTTTTATTGAAGAAGAAGGGATCTTCCATCATTCGCATTAGCAAACTCAATCCTGCACATCCTGCACCTGTTATAATATAGTGATAGTGTTTGGATGACATGTATTTGTAAGTTCTTACAATTTATAAATGAGAAGATTTTTGTAGCAAATCATCGCGCCTTACTTTATCCCAATATTTTTTTGCAACTACTAACATACCAAAGCTTTCTCCCTCTTCTTTGTGTAAATGTTTGTGGTGCATTTTATGCGCCCAACGTATTGCTTTAACGTATCGATTATTGCTTCTAGAAAATAATTTGAATCGTTGGTGGATAATAATTTCATGGACCAAAAAGTAAGCAAATCCATACATAGCAATGCCTGCGCCAATGGCAACAGACCAATAGTTTTGGGCCATGCTTCCTAGCATAATACAAAGCCAACTAGGTATGGCAAATATGATAAAGAATGCATCATTTTTTTCAAAAAAACCAGTGCCTTTTTGGTGATGGTCTTCATGCAAAAACCACAAAAAGCCATGCATCACATACCGATGTGTGAGCCAGGTAATTCCTTCCATGATGCAGAAAGTAATTAGTGTTACCAATACGTATTGCATTTTATAAAAAGTTTCTCAGGGTTAAAAAGAATAAGGCTTGAATGATTAACAAATCTATGGCAAAATGGTTGCGTTTATTAAATTGGAGCTTAGTAAAAACAAATAAGAGTAGCAGGCTTACAACAAACCAAGTAAAATAGTTAAAGTCTGGAATCTCTTCTGTTTTCCAATGCCAGTACTTTAGTTTTATTGCCACCGGCTCCATGATCCAATCAAAAAAACTTGCTAGCAAAGCACCATCTATTAATAATGAAAACTTTTCAATTAGTGGCGACAATGAAACCTCCATTGAATCGGATTTTTCTTTTATCCAATCATGTAAACGCGTCATAACAATCCCACTGGCAAATATCAAAACAAACCAATTCAATCCTATTAACCAAGGAACCCCATTTATTTTTGCGCCCATTACAGTTCCATATTGGTAACTACCAAATAGCCTTCCTGTATTAACACCAATCATTTCTACCCCCATGCCTGTAACAAAACAAATAGCCAAAAAACCAAAAAATGCTAGATTTTTTTCGGGTTGAGTCCAAATTAACAACCCTACCATCAACAATAAGTTTAGGCTTGTATTGGCTATAAACCAATTGGCATAAGGCGTACATAAAATACCTATAGCACCTGATACATGAAAAAGCAACGCAATAAAAACAGCAATAGTATTTTTTGTAAACTTAAATGTCATAGCAAGAATGGCGCTTTTATTAATTAGTATATTTCTCTGCCACCAAATCACTCATAATTTTGGCACTCTTTAAGCACAAAGGTATGCCTCCGCCAGGATGTACGCTCCCTCCTACAAAATATAAGCCTTCCATTTGCTTTGAAAAATTAGGATGGCGTAAAAAAGCTGCCATTTTTGAATTAGAACTAGTGCCATACAAAGAGCCCATATAAGAGGCTGTTTTGGCTTCAATCATAACAGGGTCTAATATTTCTTCTACCTCAATCAATGGCTCAATATCAACGCCCAAAATGCGATTCAATTTTTTAATGATTGCTGCGCGATATTGCTGTTGATAAGCAGTCCAGTCTTGACCTATATTAGCTGGTGTATTCACCATTACAAACCAGTTTTCTTTTTCAATTGGGGCTTGAACGCCTGGCTCCATTTTGCTTGTAATATTTACGTAAATGGTGGGGTCGTCCATGATTGTTTTTGTTGTAAAAAGCAATTCGAATTCTTTAGGATAATCTTTTGTAAAGAAAATATTATGTAATTCTAATTGAGGAAAAGAAGCATTAATTCCCCAATAAAATATAAAGGCACTACTGCTGCGTTCTTGTTTTAAAATAGTAGATGCGGCCAATGAATTATTCAGTAAATATTTATAAGTAAAGTAGGCGTCCATATTGCTTACTACTAATTCAGCTGTTTCAGTTTTTCCATTTACTGCTATAGCTATTGCTTTATTATTTTCGTGGATGATTTTTTCAACTTTGCTATTAAAACAAAACTGCACCCCTTTTTTTAATGTCAGTGCATATAGCGCATTGGTAATACTTATCATGCCACCTTTGGGATAAAAGGTTCCTTCGCTAAGTTCTAAATGCGGAATTAAACTTAACATTCCTGGCGCTTTGTAAGGGTTGCTGCCATTATAAGTTGCAAATCGATTAAACAATTGTATAGCTTGAGGCGTAGTAAAATAACTAGCATTTACCTGATGCATTGTTTTAAATAAATACTTAAAACGAAGTGTTTTTATGGCCTTAAAAATAGCAGCCTTAAATAGTGTTTTTTTATTGTGTAATGAATGATTTAAAAAAACAGTAGCAATATGATCGTATACTTTTTTTGAAGCCTTTAAATAATTGAGTGTAGCTGATTTTTTTTCGCCAAGTTTGTTTGCTAATTCATCTGCCAACAAATCATTATTGGTATAGGCATTAATAATTACGCCGTCTTCATAAAAATATTTAAATGATATAGGCAAAGCTTGGTAACTAAAATAGGGCGCCATTGGCTCCTTTGCTAAGTCAAATAATTCTTGAACATTTGCTGGTTGTGTAAACAAACTAGGGCCTGCATCAAAATGATATCCATCCTTGCTAAAATGACTGAGTTTGCCACCAGGGTATGCATTTTTTTCGTACACAACCACTTCAAAGCCTTGTACAGACAATCTAATAGCTGCCGCAAGTCCTGCAATTCCAGAACCGATAATAATTGCTTTTTTGGCTTGAGGCATTGTAAAAAATTATTAGGCTAAGTTAGTGGAATGATTGGCTTGCCACCACTCCATCATTTTTGGAAATACAATTTCAAACCATACAGTAAAGCGTCCATCTTTTTGATTCATAGATGCCTGTACCATTTCCATCGTTTGAAAAGCATAATCGTTTACCTCTATAGGATTAGGAACGATTGCTGCATTGTAATATCCAACAAACACATGGTCGAATTCATATTCGGTTAGGCCGTTGCTAAAACTTGTCAGATAAGTAAAATCAAATATTTTAGTTAGCGCTGTTTCAAATCCCATTTCTTCTTGTAACCTTCTTGCAGCAGCATCTGCAACTAATTCATTTGGGCGTGGATGGCTGCAACAAGTATTGGTCCACAATCCGCCGCTATGGTATTTATCTAAAGCCCTTTGTTGTAATAGTAATTCGCCTTTCTCATTAAAAATAAAAATACTAAAGGCCCTATGCAGCAAGCCTTTTTCATGGGCTTCCATTTTTTCCATGAATCCCTGCTCTTCGTCTAACGCATTTACTAATATTACCTGTTCCATAATAAAAATGTAAAAAAAATTAAAGCATATTTAACTGACTTCTAATACCAGCTTTTGCTAAAATAAAAAACTTACCATAATCTGGAATACGCACCCTTGCTTCCATGATTTTTTGCGGCTGAATTTTTTTTATTTTTTTAAACAAACTGAGGTAATATTTAAAAGCAACATACACCCCAAACCTTGCTTTAATGGGCAATTGAATAATTCCTTCAAATGCATCATCAAAATCTTTTTGAATATCTATTTCAATTGCTTGTTTGTCGGCTTCACTAAAATTGCTAAAATCGCAATTAGGAAAATACATGCGATCTAAGCCTTGAAAATCTGCTTTTAAATCACGTAAAAAATTCACTTTCTGAAATGCCGATCCCAAACTTTTGGCAGATGGTTTCAACAATTCATACTGTTGAATATCGCCCTCACAAAAAATATACAAACACATTAGGCCAACTACTTCGGCACTTCCATAAATATATTGTTCGTATCCTTGTTTATCGTAATTGCGTTTATCTAAATCTAATTCCATGCTATACAAAAACGCCTCTATTAATGCATGGTCTATTTTATATTCATTTACCGTTAATTGAAAACTGTGTAAGATAGGATTCAGGCTTATTTTGCGGTCAATCGCTTCATAAGTTGCTTTCTTAAATTCCGCCAATAAAACCGTTTTGTCGTGGTCATGAAAGCTATCTACAATTTCATCCGCAAAACGAACAAAACCATAGATATTAAATATAGGCGCCCTTAAGTCTTTGTGCAATAGTTTAATAGCCGAAGAAAAACTAGTACTGTATTTCTCGGTGGTTATTCTGCTACAATCCTGACTCAATTCATGAAACAGGTTCATCATTTAGTTCAATTTTTAACTTTTAAACTGCTTGTTTACTAACCTAGCTACCACTTCACCGCTTATTAAACTTGGTGGTACCCCAGGACCCGGAACCGTTAACTGACCTGTATAAAATAGATTCTTCAACTTTTTACTCTTACACGATGGCTTTAAAACAGCAGTTTGCAGTAAAGTGTTCGCTAAACCATACGCATTTCCTTTAAAAGAGTGATAATCGTTTATAAAATCTTTATGTGCATAGCTTTTTTTAAAGATAATAGATTCTTTAATTGACTGTTTGAGCTGTTTTTCTGCTCTGGCTAGTATCAGATTGAAATACTTTTCCCTTAATTCTTCTGTATCATCTTGCAATCCGGCTGCAACAGGTATTAAAAAAAACAGGTTTTCGCAACCTTCCGGAGCAGAACCTGCATCCGTTACCGACACAGCACTCACATAAAATAAGGGGTCAGTTGGCCATTCCTTGGTTTTATAAATCTCTTTGCCATGCAAATCGAAGGAAGTGTCGAAAAATAAAGTATGGTGTTGGATCCCTTCTATCTTTTTATTTAAGCCTACATAATAAATTAAACAACTTGGCGCCATCACACGCGTATCCCAATATTTAGCTGAATAAGACCTAAATGCTTTGGGTAATAAAGCCGTTTCTACATGGTGATAATCTGCTCCTGCTATTACGGCATCTGCTTGGTATTGTTTGATGATTTTTTTTCCATCAACAACTGCCGAAACTTGCACATTACTAATAGATTTTTCGGTGATGTTTAAAGTTTCAACTTCTTCTTCAAATTTAAATTTCACCCCAAGTTCAAGCGCCAATTGGTACATGGCGTTTACTATTTGATACATTCCTTTTTCGGGATACCATGTTCCTCCTTTAATATCGGAATAATTCATCAAACTATATAAAGCGGGTGTATCTTCTGGCAAAGCTCCTAAAAATAAAACTGGAAATTCCATCAGTTCTTTCAACTTAGGATTCGTGAAATGCTTTGCTACATGGGTTTTGATAGAATTGAAAACATCTAATCGAAACAAGCCGCTAATTAAATCTTTGTCTACAAATTCAAGTAAAGATTGACTGGGCTTAAAAACCAATTTATTAATACCTACTTTATATTTAAATGCGGCTTCTTTTAAAAAATGGTCTAGTCGATCGCCACTTCCGGGTTCGATGGTTTCGAATAAATTTTTAAAAGCACCATAATCTGCGGGAATATCTATAGGGCCATCATCCCAATAAACACGATAAGAAGGATCTAATCTTTTTAAGCTATAATAATCGGCAACTGATTTGCCAAATTGTTGAAAGTATCGTTCAAAAACATCGGGCATCCAATACCAACTAGGGCCCATATCAAATACAAAACCATCTGCTTTAAATTGCCTTGCTCTGCCACCAGGTTGGTTGTGCTTTTCTAAAACTGTAACATCCCATCCATCTTTGGCTAAAAAACTTGCAGCAGACATTCCTGCAAAACCGGCGCCAATAATGATTGATTTCTTTTTCACAGTTGTTTAAAATAAAAGGCAATTTAGCACTAAATTAATAACGCTGTATTTGTGACTTGAGTAATTTTCTAGCAAAGTGAATTCTACTTTTAATAGTACCCAATGGCTCTTGCAACATATCGGCAATTTCATGGTATTTGAAACCGTCGAAATACAATAAAAATGGGTTTCTAAAAATTACAGGAAGCTGGTGAATAGCTTCTTGTACTTCTTTCATATTTAACTTAGCAATGGCTTCATTCGAAACCGCTCCTTGATTATTGTCTATTAAAAATTCGTTGGGCGAGTTATCAAAAATGGTGTTTTGCTTGGATTTTCTGCGGTAATTATTAATAAAAATATTACGCATGATGGTGTACAACCAAGCTTTAATATTGGTACCAACATTGTATTTATCTCTGTTTGCTAACGCACGAAACAAAGTTTCTTGAATTAAATCTTTGGCAGCTTCGTTATCTCTAGTTAACGTAAAAGCAAAAGGCTTTAAAAAGTCGGTATTGCTAATGAGCATTTGGTCAAAATCTAGTGCAGACATAATTTTCGTTTAACTTATTATAAAGCGAAGTTAAACAAAACAAATCGATAAATACTTGTTTTTGTTTAATATTTAATATAAAAAGATAAAACAAAAAATAGCCTAAATGCTGGCAATAAAACCCATTACTTCCGCTAAAGAGTTTATTAAACGAACATTTTCAGGCGATTTCTTTTTATAGGATTGCACCAATTGACCAGATATTACCATTGGGGTAGTGGGCATTTTAATGGCCACATTGTTTAAAAATTTCTCAAAATTGAAATTATTAGCAACAGAGGTTAAATGGGTGTATAAAAATTGAGGTTTTTTTAGATCTGCAATGAATTTAATGTCTGCAATTGGCACATTAGATCCCAAATAAATTACCTTAATACCCCTTACTTTCAGCATATAATACATATACAATATACCTAATTCGTGATGCTCGCCCTCTGGTAAAAATAGTAATATTGACTGGTTTAGAGCAAAATGAGGAGTAGCAGTTTCAATGCCTATGATTATTTTTTGACGGATAATATTGGTTACTAAATGCTCTTGTGCCGGGTTCATATGATTGGTTACCCATAAAATGCCAATGCGTTCTAGATATGGAAAAATAATTTGAATGATAGTTTTTTCAATGCCTTTATTAGCAATATAACTATCTATAATTTTCTCAAAATCATCGACTTGTATATTTATAGTGTAGTTGATAAGGTCATTTAAAAGCCTTTCTTGTTGTGCCTCAAAACTAGAGAGTGACTTGATTTTTTCTGTCAAATCTGTTTCGGACATTTTATCAATATGCGAAATTTTATACCCATACTTATTGAGTAAAGCTACATTGAGCAATGTTTTTAGCTCTTGGTTGGTATAATAGCGAATATTGGTATCCGTTCTATTGGGGCTTAAAAAAGAATAGCGTTGTTCCCAAATACGAATAGTATGGGCTTTAATACCTGATAAATTCTCTAAATCTTTAATTGTAAAAGCGTGCATGGATAGTATTACAACTAAAATTGTGTTTTGTTTAAGAGATCGTTGTAAAAAGTTAAATTAAATTAACCCTTCACAATCCTTCTTAAATACTCGCCATATCCGCTTTTGGCATATTTGTCGGCAATTAACAATAACTGCTCTTTATTAATGAAGCCTTTTCGGTAGGCAATTTCTTCTATGCAACCAATTTTTTGACTTTGTCTTTTTTCAATAACACGTACAAATTCACAAGCATCACTAAAGGAATCAAAAGTACCTGTATCTAACCATGCTGTTCCTCTACTCATTACACCTACATGTAATTTGCCATTTTCTAAATAGACTTTATTTACATCGGTTATTTCGTACTCGCCTCTAGCCGACATGGGAATGTTTTTGGCTATCTCTACAACAGAATTATCATAAAAATACAAACCTGGTACCGCAAAATTAGATTTTGGCTCCTTAGGTTTTTCTTCAATAGATACGGCAATATTATTTTCGTCGAATGCTACTACGCCATAGCGTTCAGGATCATTTACTTCGTAGGCAAATACCGCTGCACCAGTTACATCATTAAAAGATTCTACTAGTTTTCCAAAACCTGCGCCGTAAAAAATATTATCGCCCAAAATCAAAGCCACTTTATCGTTTCCAATAAAATCTGCACCAATTACAAATGCTTGCGCTAAACCATTGGGTACTGCTTGTACCGCATATTCAAATCTGCAACCTAGGTCTGCACCATCGCCCAATAGTCTTTGAAACTGCGAAGAATCTTCGGGTGTTGTAATAATTAATATTTCTTTTATGCCAGCCAACATTAAAATTGATAAGGGATAAAAAATCATTGGTTTATCATACACCGGCATCAATTGCTTACTAATACCTCTTGTAATAGGATATAACCTTGTTCCTGAACCTCCTGCTAAAATAATGCCTTTCATTTTGTTGTTTTTTATACACTAAAATTGAATTGTATTTACCATTTCTTCAAGCGTTGGTAATACCTGATCTTTGTCTGAAATTAATAATTCATTAGCCGATAATTGCCAATTAATTTGCAAGCTTGCATCATTATAAATCACCCCGCCTTCAGATGCTTTATGGTATAAATTATCGCACTTATAAAAAAAAGTAGCGCTATCACTTAATACAACAAAACCATGCGCAAAGCCACGTGGTACATAAAATTGCGTATGACTATCTTCGGATAATTCTATTGCTACATGCTGCTGAAATGTGGGAGAGTTTCTGCGCAAATCAACGGCTATATCCAATACCTTTCCTTCTAATACCCTTACTAATTTTGCTTGTGCATATTCGCCATGTTGAAAATGTAAACCACGCAATACACCCCTACTCGATTTAGACTGGTTGTCTTGAATAAAATTCACATCGATCCCCGTTTTTTCTAAGAAAGTTTTTTTATTGAAACTCTCAAAAAAATAACCGCGATTATCGCCAAAAACGGTGTCGTGGATAATCAAACATCCGTCTAATTTTGTTTTTTCTATCTGCATGTTTGCTTATCTATTTTCGTACATCCCGGTGTAATAATTTTGATACGCGCCACTCGTTACATTTTGTAGCCATTCTGCATTACTCAAATACCAATCAATGGTTTCACTCAAGCCTTCTTCGAATGTTACGGTTGGCTTCCATCCTAATTCTTTATTAATTTTATTGGCATCAATGGCATAGCGTCTGTCGTGGCCTGGACGATCTTTCACATAAGTAATTAACTTTTCGCTATAGCCTTTTGCACGACCTAATTTTTCGTCCATTTGGGTACAAAGTAATTTTACTAGATCAATATTGCGCCATTCGTTAAATCCGCCAATATTATAGGTTTCACCATCTTTTCCTTGGTGAAAAATTAAATCAATGGCTAGTGCATGGTCTTTTACAAATAACCAATCGCGGGTATACAATCCATCTCCATAAACTGGCAATGGTTTTTCTTCAATGATATTGTGGATGAATAATGGAATTAATTTTTCTGGAAAATGAAACGGACCATAGTTATTAGAGCAGTTAGACACCACTGTTTGCATATGATAGGTTTCGCGATACGCACGCACAAAATGATCGGACGCTGCTTTACTTGCTGAATACGGTGAATTAGGATCGTATGGTGTGGTTTCTAAAAACAAACCCGTATCGCCCAAACTGCCATAAACCTCATCGGTTGAAATATGGTAGAATAAATGGTTTGAATAATCTGCTTTCCAAAATTTTCTCGCCGAATTTAATAGGTTAACTGTGCCAATAACATTGGTGTACACAAAATCTAATGGCGAAACAATGGAGCGATCTACATGTGACTCTGCAGCCAAATGCACCACATCGGTAATATTATTCTCTTCAAATGCAGCATCTAAAGCAGCCGCATCTAAAATATTTATCTTTAAAAAATGGTAATTGGGTAACTGATCTATGTCTTTTAAGTTCTCTAGGTTTCCTGCATAAGTCAGTGCATCTAAATTATAGATCTCGTATTCGGGATATTTATTAACGAATAAGCGCACCACATGAGAGCCAATAAAGCCTGCACCACCTGTAATTAATATGTTTTTTTTCATTTTAGGGTATTCTGTGTGTCTGTGTAAACAATAAGCGGGCAAAAATAAGGGATTTGAGTTGGCCAATGATTTACAGAGTAATAAATATAGCAATTTCCTAATTTAAACAAAAAGCGCTCGAATCCTTATCTTCAAGTAATAAACCTTTGCCATGAACCAACGCTATTATTCCCTAGACGTTTTTAGAGGTGCCACTGTTGCACTAATGATTCTCGTTAACAATCCTGGCTCTTGGGCGCATATTTTTGGACCACTAGAACATGCTCCTTGGCATGGCTGCACGCCTACCGATTTAGTATTTCCTTTCTTTTTATTTGCCGTTGGTAATGCTATGTCTTTTGTAATGCCTCGTTTTGAAGCAGCAGGGCCAGCAATTTTTTGGGGGAAAGTAGTTAAACGCACCCTATTAATTTTTGCCATTGGCTTGTTTTTAAACTGGAGCCCTTTTGTAAAATGGAATGGAGAAAATTTAGTAGGAAAAGCCTGGGAGAATATTAGAATTTTTGGCGTTTTACAAAGAATTGCTTTGTGCTATTTCTTTGCTTCTGTAATTATTTATTATGCCAAAGCTAGGGGAGCTTTTGTTATTGGCGGAGTAATACTAATTGCCTATTGGGCCATCTGTTTATTTCTGGGCAATGGATTTGATCCGTATACTTTATCTAACTGGTTTGGTACTGCTGTTGATACCAAAATTCTAGGCATCACACATTTATACAAAGGCGAAGGCGTTCCTTTTGATCCAGAAGGTTTGGCTAGTGCAGCACCTGCTATTGTACAAGTGATCTTCGGTTTTTTAGTAGGACAGTATATTCAACAAAAAGGTAAATCATTTGAAATGCTAGCAGGACTAATGATGGCTGGTATTGTGCTTGTTTGCACGGGTTATTTTTGGGATATGGTTTTTCCGATCAATAAAAAAATATGGACTAGTAGTTATGTTTTATATACCAGCGGATTGGCCACACTTTCACTAGCTACGCTCATTTATTTAATAGAGTTTAAATCAATACAAGGTAAATGGAGTACCTTCTTTGATGTATTTGGAAAAAATCCTTTGTTCATTTTTGTACTTAGCGGATTTTTACCAAGAATCTTGGCTTTGTTAAGATGGGTTGACCATATAGATCCTGTTACGAGTAAAAAAGTCTACACATCAAGCCTGCCTTGGTTTTACGAGCATATCTGCAAACCTGTTGCTACTGATTTGCGCATTGGATCTTTGTTGTATGCTTTAATAACTATTGCTTTTTATTGGTCAATTGTTTATGGACTTGACAAGAAAAAAATCTATATCAAAGTATAAGTATTCTAATAAATTTTATTTGATTTTTTTAGCCGGATTACCCGCATAAACACCGGGTATGGTAATGTTTTTTGTAACCACCGATCCTGCGCCAATTACTACACCACTGCAAATGCTAACGGGTAATATAGTGGCATTGCTTCCAATAGAAACCTGGTTGCCAATAGTTGTTTTTTTCCATAGCATTTGATTGCCATTTGCAGGTGCACCATTAGTGAATGTATCATTAATAAAAACAACGCCGTGACCTATAAAACAGTCTTGCCCAATTGTTACCAATGAGCAAATAAAACTATGTGATTGTATTTTGCAATTAGCACCAATAACTACATCCTTTTGTATTTCTACAAATGGACCAATAAAACAATTATCGCCAATACTACACTCGTATAAATTACAGGGTTGCACAACAGTTACATTACTGCCAAATTGCACATCGCGAATACTAACTGCTAATTGCGTAAATGCCATCTTACTGTTGTTTATTGAAAAATAATTGGTCCTTTAATTAACTAAAAATAGCCGCTGCTTGCGCAATACTTTCTGGCTTTCCTACATCAATTAATTTGCCTTTTGAATGATCAAATTTATTGATGGCATTTGCTTGCATTAAATGTAAATACACATCCACCATAGAAAACTTTCCGGTTTGTTCCATTTTTGAAAACACTGCCGAATCAATCACGTGAATTCCACTAAATGCCCACTGTGTTAATTGGCTATAATTGGCACAACTTGTTGCTAAATCTGCTGGCTTTTCTTGACCTGTTTGTGTATTGCGCCATCCACAAAGTAATCCATTGGTATCAAACAAAAAATACCTAGAAGTAGTTCTTTGGGTAACCGCTAGTGTGGCCAAAGGCTTTGTTTGCAGGTGCAACGCAATCATTGCATTTACATCTAAGTCTGTTAAAATATCTACATTCATCACCACAAAAAATGGTTCGTTGGCAAAATACCAAGCGGCTTTTTTTAAACCTCCACCGGTTTCTAACACTTCGGCAGATTCGTCCGAAATAGTGATGGTAGAACCCCATCCATTATTGGCTGCTATTGCTGCAATAATTTGGTCTGCAAAATGGTGAACGTTAACAATCACTTCTGTAATACCAAACTGTTGTAAATAAAGAATATTTCTTTCTAACAAAGTTTTGCCATTCACCATTGCCAATGCTTTTGGATGGTCGTTTGTAAAAGGCGCCAATCGGCTTCCCAATCCTGCTGCAAAAAGCATTGCTTTCATTTACTTATTTTTTATCCTTTAAACCAGTTGGCTGTATTGGTATGTGTTAATGCTACATTCAGTTTGTACTTGTTGCGTAAATGTCTGGCTGTTTGTTCTGCTGCATATACGCTTCTGTGCTGTCCGCCGGTGCAGCCAAAATTGATCATCAAATGACTGAACCCTCGTTTTAAATAATCATCAACTGCTATGTCTACTAAATCCCAAACACTATTTAAATATTCGTTCATTTTGGTGCGTTGCTCTAAAAAATCTTGTACGGGTTTGTCTTTACCATTCAAGGTTTTATAGTCATCAAATCTACCCGGGTTTAATATACTGCGCATATCAAAAACAAAGCCTCCACCATTAGAACTTTCATCGGGCGGTATACCATTTCTATAACTAAAACTATTGACAGTTACTAACAATGGGGTGTTTTCATTTGCTTGCTGTGGCTCAAACCTAGCAATGATTTCGTCGCCTACCACTAAACGCAAAACCCTATCAAATTCGGGTGTTACAATACCAACGCGTTTGTGATCTAAAAAGAATTTTAAATTTTTTAACCCGAGTGGAATACTACTTAAGAAATGCGCTTTTCGTTCAAACAAACCCCTAAATCCGTAGGCACCCATTACTTGTAGCAAACGTAATAATACATAGCCATTGTATTGACTTACAAACGTAATTCTGTCTACTGGCTTGCTGAGTAAGTTGTCAATTTCATCCATATAATAATTGAGCAAACCATCTTTCCATTCTTCACTCAATTCTGCTTTTGCTTGCCACAATAAAGAAGCCACATCGTATTGCAAAGCACCTTTCATTCCGCCCTGAAAGTCAATAAAACTAACAGCTTCGTCTTTTACAATAATATTCCTACTTTGAAAATCTCTAAGCATAAAATACTTATTTTCTGTTCTAGTTAAATAGGTACTTAGTGCTTCAAAATCATCGAGCATTGCTTGCTTATCGTAAGGCAATTGTAGGGTATCTAAAAAATAATATTTAAAATAAAGTAGGTCGCTTAAAATGGCTTGCTTACCAAATTCTTTGGCGGTTAAACAAAGGCTATAGTCTAAACCTGCATCGCCTTTAATTTGCATGTCTGCTAGTGAATGCAAACTTTTTTTAAACAAGCCATATAGTTTTTCGCCGTGTCCGTATTGCTCTAACTCATTCAATAAAGAATTGGTACCAAGGTCTTCTTGTAGATAAATCGTTTGCGCGTCGTTTACACAAAAAATTGCTGGAACAGGTAACCCTAATTTTTTAAAATGGGTGCTAAATGCAATAAAAGTTTGGGTCTCTTTTTCGTGGAGGTTATAAGTTGCAATAAAGGTTTCTGACTGATAATAAATTCTAAAATAAATTCTATCCCCACCACTTTGTGGCAATTTTTCTATACGATCGGCCTTAGCAGATTTATAGGCTGTAAATAAGGTTTCTATAGCGGTAATCACAGTATCCATTTGGTGGCTTTGTAGCGAAAATAAACCATCGCAGCCAAAGACCAAGACTAAAATACCTACCTACTACCCTTTTTATTTAATAAAATCATGCAATACACTTACCGTTACTAGTGGTTATTTTTGTTTTAAATTGCTTTATTTGATTCTACCCCTTACTAGCAGAGGGTTGTAGCGAAAATTTATTTACTTGTACCGAACTGTCAAAAGCGTGTTTGCGTCTTAACAAAATCAGTTCTTCTACGGCAAATTTTTCATGAAAACTGCGCTGCGAAAAATCAAGCATGGCCTGTAAATAATTGGCTTCTGTTAGTTTTTTTGCAATGGCAATATGTGGTTTATTGTTGGGCTTAATGGCATTGCATCCACAGCTTTCCATATATCCATCTAAAGGTTTTAAGGCCTGCGTTAATTGCTGAAAAGCACCCAATTCTGGTATGCGCAAATACACTGTATTGGGCGGAAATCCGCTATAATTATTGATGGTTAAAGCAAAACTATTTTGCACACTAATTATTCGGTGCATCCAACGAATAATGGTGGGCTCCATCTCTTCTCTAGCCGTAAAACTAGC